>Ga0137368_10002436_pt1 | contig 19981 bp, 20 predicted proteins | sample SagtaG_13_FD_104917 | JGI IMG/M metagenome (GOLD analysis project Ga0137368, IMG submission 104917) | Vadose zone soil microbial communities from Sagehorn Ranch, Mendocino, California, USA - Sage1_L_100_16 metaG | ecosystem: Environmental > Terrestrial > Soil > Vadose zone | place: USA...
CCCGGCGCTGCCCTGCCGGCAACCGGGTCCGCCGGGACCCAGTGCACCTCCTTCAGACCACGGGCCGTGGCCCACCTGCGGTCGGGGCGAGCTGGCGCCGCTGAGCTGTCCCACGACCACCCGCGCCCAACTGCGTCCGGCCACCCGGCGCGCGACTCGCTCCATCGCTCCCGGCGACAGTGGGCGGCGGTCCAGAGTCCCCGGTCAGGCTGGACCGCCGACTCAGAACCGCCGGCGGTGACTCCTGTCCGCCTCGGTACGGACTCGTACCTGCTTGATGAGTCCAGGCCCGACGATGATGGCGAGGCGATCGAGAAGGGTGCCTCGGAGATAGGAGAGTTGAGTCGCCCATGCGCCCGAGTCCGCCACCACCAAGAGCGTCCCATCGTCCTCCAGCCCACGGGGCTGGCAATGGACGGCAACCGCCTCGCCCACCACGTCCGCCCATCGCGCAAGCACGCGCGCCGCCAGCAGTCGCTGCTGCCAACCGCGTGAACGCAGGACCCTCTCGATCTCTTCGCCGACCGGGCGTGGATCTCGGCTCACGGCTCTGCCTGTGGATGCCGGCTCATGGCCTCGTCCCCGGTCTGATACTGCCTGGTTCCACGTGAAACATCGTGGCCTTGAGCTGATCTGGCAGCTCCTTGGCCACCGACGCCGTGATGATGGACTGCTCGACAGTCATCGCCAGCTCGACCAGCCGCTCTCGCCTGCGCTGGTCGAGCTCGGCGAAGACGTCATCGAGCAGCAGGATCGGCTCCTCGCCCTCGTTCGCAAGGAGCTGGTGCGCGGCGAGACGGAAGGCCAGGGCAAGTGACCATGCCTCCCCATGCGACGTATGGGTTCGAGCCGGCAGCCCACGAAGCGTGAGGGCCAAGTCGTCCCGATGCGGCCCGGAGAGGGTGATGCCGCGCTCGACCTCTCGGACCCGATCCATCAGTAGCCGCTCACGCGCTGCTTTGGCGAAAGCGGGAGCATCCGGGTCGAGCGCTTCGGTCCCGAGCACCGACGACACGTAGATCATCTCGACCGGGTCAGGCTGCGAGGCCAAATCCTGGTAGGCGCGCTCCACCAACGGCCGGATGGCCTCCACCACGCGAACCCGCTCCGCCCAGAGCTCGGCGCCTGCGTTCGCCAGCTTCTCGTCCCAGACGTCAAGAGTGGCCAGCCCAGCACCGGACGGTAGTCGGCCGCCGGCGCTTCGGAGCAGGGTGTTCCGCTGTCGCAAAATCCGCTCGTACTCCTGCCTTATCGCCAGGTAGCGCGGCAGTCGCTGGACAGCCAGTGCGTCGAGGAACCGCCGACGCTCCTCGGGATCGCCTCGCACCATGGCGAGGTCCTCAGGAGCAAAGAGCGTTGCGCGCACCATCCCGAGGATGTCCCGGGCCCGCGGTACGGGCGCACGGTTGACCCGCCCTCGCAGGCCGGCGCCTGGGCGGATCTCTAGGTCGATCAGGATGGTGCGGCCCTCCCGCACCGTCGACGCCCGGACAATTGCAGCGTCGGCCCCCACCCGCACCAGACTGGATTCCTGCCCAGGGCGGTGCGATGCGAGTGTGGCCAGGTACCCGACCGCCTCAAGAACATTCGTCTTGCCGACGCCGTTGGGTCCAACGAGAACGGATGGTCCTGGCGACAGGTCCGTCGCAACGGCCGGATGGTTCCGGAAGTCGATCAACTCCAGTCGTTCGAGGTGCATACGCGATCAGCCGCCCACAGCCGCTCCGGCGCGCCCCACCGCGGAAGTTGGGCACGCGCCGACCAGGCCAGGCAACCCCGAGCCGCCTGCGCACCCGCCGTGGCCGGGCCGCGAGAGGCCCCAGCGACGCTGCCTCCCTGACCGGATCTCGCATTGGCGTGGTGTCGGCATGGCAAGGATCTCGCTGGATGGTCTGAGACAGTGAAGGTTCGCCGGCACGAGCCCTTGGCTGACGAGCCTATCCGGGCAGGCGGATCGGCATCAGGAGGTACAGGAAACCGCGCCGCTCGTTACCGTGAACGAGCGCCGGCTTCACGCCGTCCTGCACCTCGATCACGACCTCGTTGTCCTCTACCACGCTGGCGCCGTCTGTCAGGTACGTGGGGTTGAACGCCACCGTCAACGTCTCGCCCTCGTACTTTGCCTCGACCGCGGCCGCACCCCGACCAACGTCCTGCAAGCTGCCGTCGACCTGCAGGTGGTCCCGGTCGAACGTCAGCCGCACGGGGTTGTTGTTCTGCCCGTACGGGGCCACCTGCTTCAGTGCGTCCAGCAGGGTCTGGCGATCGATGGTCGCGATACACTCGAAGCCGGAGGGGATCAGGTTGCGGAATTTGGGAAACTCCCCCTCCACCAAGCGCGATGTGAGCCGGCGACCACCGCCGGCGAAGGTGATCTGGTGCGCCTCGAGGCCGATCTCGACCTCGGACTCGCCCGCCATGGCTCGCGCTGCCTCGGTGAGCGCCCGGGCGGGTACCAGCGCGGTCATGGGCTCATACGCCCAGGTCCAGTCGAGCTCCCGGACCGAGAGGCGGTAGGAATCGGTGGCCGCCAGCGTCAGGCGCTCCGCCTCGGCCTCGAACAGGACGGCGGTCAGCACCGGGCGGGCCTCATCGTGGGACGCGGCACGCGACACCTGTCCCGCCGAGGCAGCGAGCACATCGCCAGACAGCCGGGCGACCCGCTCGAGCGACGGCTGGGTCAACGGTGGGAAATCCTCGGCATCGAGCAGCCGCAGCTCGTGCGACACTTGGCCGCAGCGAACGGCGAGGCCTCCCTCCGCGGCCTCCACCGCGACCATGCCGGCGGGGAGGTTGCGCACCACGTCACCGAAGATCCGTCCGGGCACGACGACCTTGCCGTCGGTGTGCCCGCGAACCTCGATCACTGCCTCGCCCGTCTGGTCGAGATCGGTCGAGGCCAGACGCAGTCGCTGCCCGGTCAGCTCGAGCAGGACCCCGCCGAGCACGGGGAGAGTTGGCCGGGTGGAGACCGTCCGGCTCACCCAGGCAACCGCATCGGCGAAGCTGTCGCGCTCAGTCGTGAACTTCACGGTCGACCTCCACTGGCTATCCCCAGGTTGTTGATATGAAGGGAAGAGAGAACAAAGAAACCATGCCACCACGACAGACCTGTGGGCATGTGGACGGCCGGGCGCTGACGCTGCTCGCGCTGTGGATGGCGATCCCGGTCTGGCTGGGGACGAGACCCCCCACCGCCCCCCAGCCCAGGGCCGTCGGCGGCCGCAGGCCGGGTTGTCCACCGCCCGTCAACCCACGATCCCCAACTCGTCCCCACGCCGGCAGGCACCGCTGTCACGCTCCCTGCTGAGCCCGGAGCTTGATCCGGTTGGTCAGCTCCTGGACCTGGTTGTAGATACTGCGACGCTCGCGCATCAGCCCTCGGATCTTCTGCGACGCGTGCATGACGGTCGTGTGGTCCCTGCCTCCGAAGGCCTGGCCGATCTTCGGGAGCGACAGGTCGGTCAGCTCGCGTGTGAGGTACATGGCCATCTGTCTCGCGGTTACCAGAAGGCGTGACCGGCTCGAGCCCGTGAGATCCTCGATGGTCACGCCAAAGTAGGAGGCGGTCTCGGCCATGATGATGGGGACGGAGACCTCATGGCTGCCCTCGTCGGGGAACAGGTCTTTCAGCACGATCTCGGCGAGCGACAGATCGATCGAGCTGCGATTGAGCGAGGCGAAGGCGGTGACGCGGATCAGCGCTCCCTCGAGCTCGCGGATGTTCGACTGCACCTTCGAGGCGATGAACGACAACACGTCGTCGGGCACGTTCAAGCCATCGGCGCCCGATTTCTTTCGCAGGATCGCGATGCGCGTCTCGAGGTCCGGAGGCTGAATATCGGTGATGAGACCCCACTCGAACCGGCTGCGAAGGCGATCCTCAAGGGTCGCGATCTGCTTGGGTGGCCGGTCTGAGGAGATCACGATCTGCTTGTCGGCGTTGTGCAGCGTGTTGAACGTGTGGAAGAACTCTTCCTGGGTTCGCTCCTTTCCCTCCAGAAACTGAATGTCGTCGATGAGCAGAATGTCGTTGTCGCGGTAGCGGCGCTGGAAGGCTCCGGCCCGGTCGTCCCGGATGGCATTGATGAAGTCGTTGGTGAACTGCTCGCTGGTCACGTAGCGGATGCGAAGCTGCTGGTAGAGGTTGCCGGCATAATGCCCAATGGCGTGCAGCAGGTGGGTCTTGCCGAGCCCGGCGCCCCCATAGATGAACAAGGGGTTGTAGGACTTCGCCGGCGCCTCTGCAACGGCAACCGCGGCCGCATGGGCGAAGCGGTTGGACGACCCGATCACGAACCGCTCGAAGGTGTACTTCGGCGTGAGCTGCGGACGGTCTGTCGGAGCCTGTGGCAGGGCCGGCGGACGCTGTTCGTCGTCCCCAGGCTCCTCAGCCTCACGAACGGTCACCCGGATGTCCAGCGGGCGTCCTGCGGTGCGAGCGAGCGCGGCGAGGACCGTCGGCGCGTAGCGCTGCTCCACCCACTCCTTGACGAACTCGTCCGGAACGGCCAGGACGAGCGTGTCGCCCACGATCGCGACGGGGCGCGTCTGCGCCAGCCACGCCTTGTGTGTCGACCCAGCGCCGTCCAGCGACTCAAGACAGGCGGTCCAGATCGCTGCCGCATCCTCATGGAGATCCTCGGCCACCGCCTCTTCGCCCCTTTCCGGTGCCCGGTTCCCGCGGCACACCACTCTTCTCGCGACCCGAGGGCCCTGCCAACCAACATATCCACACCCTCGTCCACAGGTGTGGAGAACTAACCCCCTTATGGACGCAGGAGCCCCACCACAGTTGGTGCCGGGAGAGACGGCAGAACCTCGCCAAGCGAGCAGAAGGCCGAAACGGGGAAGCCGGGCGCGAACGCGTGGGCCGACGAAGTGAAGGCGGCCGGAGAATAGCATCGCCGCTCGGGCCTCCTCAAGGCTCTCCGCGTTCTTGTGGAGGACTTCGGCCGGCCATCCACGGAGTCGTAATGGCTGTTTACTCTAGAAAGTCGTCTTCGGGCGAAACGGGTGCGGGTTACCCACAGTCTGTGGATAACCATCCGTTTCTGTGGACAGCAGAGCTCACCTCGCAAGATGGGGACCCCAGATCAGCAACTGTCCCGAGTCTTGACGGGGAGTACCAAGCGAGCCTTCACGTCATGCGATTGAGAGGGGCTCGCTCGTTGTCCCCAGGTAGTGGTTATGAAAAGAGAGGAGAACTCAGAAACCCATCAGAACATCAGGTCCTGTGGGCATGTGGACGACGGGGTGTCGGCACTGCTCACACCGCGGACGGCCGTCCCAGTCTGGTTGGGGACGGGGCTCCCTCTGTCCCCAGATCGAAGCCGTCGGCGGGCCGCAGGCAGGGTTGTCCACCGCCCGTCAACACGCCATCCCCAACTCATCCCCAGGCCAGCCCGGCGTCCAACGCTCACTTCATCGTGCTCGCCAGCCGCCTCCTACAGAGTGGTTCTCACGGGTTGTACTCGCCAGGCTCGCTCCGTCGGCGGCACGGGTAGTCCGGACGCTTGACGTGCTTCGATCGGTCCGAGACTTGTCCTGACGGGGCAGGTACTCTGGGTGGGGGTCTGTCGAATCGGGCCAAGGGCAAGTTGGCCGCGTTGACGCCTGGTTTCAGGGGCCCGTACCATCGGAACTTCGGCGCCGTCTCTGCGCCGAACCTTTGCTTGCCTTCCACCATGACCGGCTTAAGGGAGTCGTTCTCGTGAAGCGCACATTCCAACCGAACAACCGTAAACGTGCGAAGACGCACGGCTTCCGCATACGAATGCGGACCCGCGCTGGTCGCGCCATCCTCGCTCGGCGCCGCGCCAAGGGTCGCCAGCGCCTCGCCGCCTAAGGGCAGAGATGGCCACCGTCAACCGCTTGAGCTCTCCGGCGGCATTCCGATCTGTGTTCACGACCGGCCGGTCGTATGCTCAGGGCTCGGTCGTGATGTACGTCGCCAAGCGCGCGACCGGAGGCGGCCCACCCCGTGCTGGCTTTGTCGTGAGCCGGAAGGTGGGTGGTGCCGTCGCTCGCAACCGGGCCAAGCGGCTGCTACGGGAGGTGCTCCGGCTGGAAGGCAGGGAGATTCCAGAGGGTTTGGACCTGGTCGTGGTCGCTCGCCCATCGGTCGCCGGGGCGTCATACCGGGACGTCGCCACCGACATGCGGAGCGTGCTCGCCGCGGCGGGGCTTCGCACTGGCGACGGGGGGTGAGTCGCGGCTTGCACAGGGAATCGCGCCAGAGCCCGTTGGGAGGCGCGCTGGTCGTCGCCATCCGCGGGTACCAGCGATGGATCAGTCCAGCCCTGGGGCCGCGATGCCGCTTCTATCCCTCATGCTCCGAGTACGCCAAGACAGCGATCCAGTTGCACGGGGCGTTGCGTGGCTCTTGGCTCGCCCTACGCCGCTTGGCGAAATGCCAGCCATTCCACCCCGGAGGGATCGATCATGTCCCTCCACCCCCGACAGATCATCCCGCGCCGTCCGCGGTACGGTGAGGTAGCGAACGCCAGAGAGGTCGAGAGAGGCTCTTCGTGCAGATTCTTGACGTTTTCCGGGACCTGCTCTACACGGTCCTGAAATTCTTCCAGCACGCCACTGAACCGATGCTGGGCGGCCAGAGCTTCTGGTTCTCGATCGTGCTGCTGACGGTCATGGTGCGTATCCTGCTGATCCCCTTGACGGTCAAGCAGGTCCGCTCGACGCGGGTCATGCAGGAGATCCAGCCTGAGCTCAAGAAGCTTCAGGCGAAGTACAAGAACGACAAGCAGAAGCTCCAAGAGGAGCTGATGAAGCTCTATCGCGAGCGCGGCTTCAACCCGTTGGCTGGTTGCTGGCCCCTCGCCGCGCAGCTGCCGTTCTTCTGGGCCCTGTACCGGGTCATCTACAGTCGTCACATCTCCGGAGAGCCGAACATCCTTCTCGGCAAGACGTTCTTTGGAGTGCCCCTTGAGCAGCGTTGGAGCGCGCTGCATGGATGGGGCGACAAGCTCGGCTCCGTCGCAGGTCTGACGATTATCGGCCTGATCATCGCGATGGCGGTGACGACGTACGTCTCGCAGCGCCAGCTCATGGCCAGGCAGAGCGCGGACGCCAATCCCCAGCAGCAGATGCTCCTACGGATCATGCCGTTGATGTTCGTGGTCTTTGCGATAAACGTGCCGCTTGCGGTTGTCGTCTACTGGGTGACCACCAACATGTGGAGCATGGGCCAGCAGTGGGTGCTCCTGCGCAACTATCAGTCTCCGGCCGCCGCCACGGCGAGCGGCGGAGCCGGCTCTGGCGCCTCCTCTGGAACGGGCGATGGTCAGCCTCGGAAGGGTATCGGCGCGCTGGGGGTCTTCCGCAGCCTGACGCAGTCACTGGCGCAGTCGCAGGCACAGCCGAGGCCATCGAACCCGCCGAAGCAGAAGCAGGGCAATCCGCAGGGCAATCCGAAGAACGGCAGCGGGAGCGCTGCGAGTGGCAAGGGCAAGAGCGCATCGCCACGAGGGCAACAAGCTGGCGGCGCGACCAAAGAGGGGGGCGAGGGGAGATCCAGACAGGCTGGGCGGCCTGGCACTGGGGGTGGGCGCAAGCCCGGCTCCGGTGGCCGCCCGACCGGAAAGGGCAAGCCGGGTGGCCAGCAGCGCCGAAGCAAGCGCTAGGACCGTCGAGGCAGCCATCGCGGCCGCGGCCGCGAAGCTGGGATTGCGAGAGGATCAGATCGATGTCGAGATCCTCAAGCAGGCGGTTCCCTCGACCTTTGGCAAGGTTGGGGAGCCGGCTATCGTCCGGGTGACCAGGAAGGGTCTCGATCAGGATCAGGCTTCCTCAGTCGGCGTCGGCGTACCGGAGGCGGCGGATCCCGATACCGTTGCCCAACCTCAGTCGGAAGTGGCTTCCACAGAGCCAGATCCCGTGGAGGCGCCGGCCGAGGTTGAGCGGGAGTCACGAAGGAGCCCGAGGCCGACTCATCGCCATCCCGAAGTCACCGACCCCGCTGCAGTCGCCGCCGATACCGAGCTGGCCGCAGACTTTGTCGAGGGACTGCTGGACATACTGGACGTCGACGGTGATATCACCACTTGGGTCGACAAGGCCGGCGGGCACGTGGACGTCGAGGGCCCGAAGCTCGAGTTCATGGTCGGTCAGGAAGGAGAGACCCTCGCTGCGCTGCAGGAGTTGACGAGGCTGGCTGTGCTCCGACAGACCCAACGCTGGGTGCGTATCACGATCGACGTGAACGGCTTCAAGGCACAGCGGCGTGAAGAGCTCGCCTTGCTTGCGAGGAGCACGGCAGAGCGAGTTGCGCAGAGCGGCCAGCGCGAGGAGTTGGAGCCGATGAGCGCATTCGAGCGGAAAATCGTCCACGACGTCGTGGCTACGGTTGCAAGCGTCACGAGTGAGAGCATTGGTGAGGAGCCGAACCGCCGCATCATCATTCATCCCTCGGCAGAGGCGGTGTGATGGGCACCAGCCTCGGACATCAATATCGAGCGGGTGCTCCCCCAGCAGTGCCCAGCACTTCCCGGGTTGCCAGCGTGGGACATCGCACAGGAAGCTGCGCAACCCAAGGTCATGTCCTGGCGGTGGTTGCGCGAGGGCGCGTCGACCAGGTGGGTCGGCTCCCGTAGAAGGCCTATGCGGGTAACTCCCCCGTTGCCATCGCGTGTGGCCTGGCGGCGCGGCGTGATGCCGGCGGGAGGCGGCGCTCATCCAGCTCGCCGCGGAACTCCCCGACCTCCCAGCGCTCAGGCACAAGCACCCGCCAGTCCACGGACACGAGGCGTGCTCGGTGACCGCGTTGACCGACACGCCCAGCTGGCAGTTGGCGGTCTGCCGAGCATGCCGGAGTACTGGCGCTGTACGCCACCGAGCAGTCGCCATCTTTGTCATTGCGAATGCGCGCAGGCGGTCACCGATGGTGGCGGTTCGGCTGGGGTGATGCCCCTACATTCGTCCCCTGTGGACCAGAGGGGCCATTTGCCTACACATGACCCAGGCAACGCAGAACTGCCCGATTCCTACTCGGCGACTGACGTTCGCGGGACGCGATACCAGCGTCGGCTTTGGAATCGTTGGTTTGGTCAGGTGGCCAGAAGTTCTTTCCGGAACGTGAACGAGCACTGCCGTCGCGGTCACCTGCCAAACTCCCAGTCAGGAGGAGGTGTAGCTGGATGGCAAGAGAGTTCACCGAGGACGAGGTGGTGGAACTGGCACGGCGGGCCTACCGGCATGGCGCGGCGGGAGTCCAGCTCGTACCCGACCGTACGGCGCTGCTGGTGATCGACATGCAGGACGAGTTCGTGCGACCCGGCTGGACGCCGTACTGGGTCCCAGAGGCGACCCTGCGAGCGCCCTTGCTCGCGCGCCTCGTCATGGCCTGCCGAGCACGCGGCGTCCCTGTGCTGTACACGGTCTTCTCCGCCACCCACCATTACCTTGACCGGCCTGGCAGCGGGGCTGCCATGCCCAGTCGCTATCCCGAGCTTGGCGCTGGCGACCCGGCCTGGTTCCGTGACGGGCGCATTTGGCATGAGCTGGCGCCCAAGCTGGGCGAGGTCGTCATCCACAAGCCGTCCTATGGCGCCTTCTACGACACGCCGCTGGAGACGATTCTCCGCAACCTCGGCCGCGACACCGTAATCATCACCGGTACCCTGACCAACCTGTGCTGTGGGACGACAGCGCGGCAAGCGTACGAGCGGGGCTATCACGTGGCGGTCGGTAGCGACGTGACCGCCACCAACGATCCCGCGGTGCATGAGTATGAGCTGATGACCCTCCGCTATGGGTTCGCTCGCGTGCTGACTGCCGACGAGATCGTCGCGGCGCTCGACGCGGATGACGGACGATCGACGGCAGCATCCGCGACTGCCCCGCCCCGGCGTATTCGTCCTTGAGGTGAGCGCGGGCCGGGGGACGGAATCGCCTCGTGGGTCGTTGTGGTCGCAAGCTTCAACGACGTCGACCCCCGACCCACCGGCGAGTGTGCGTCCCTCAGTATGGACGCCGGACCTCCTGCCCCAGCCGACTCTGCCGGCTGTCCCTGTGACGTGTGCGCCTGCTGCACGGCGCCCACCGCGTCGGCGCCCGCCTGGCGATGATCCTGCCGTCTGCGCGGCTGGTCTCGAGCGGCAATCACTGGAACTGCCGGGCGGGACGGCAATCGCCGGCACGTTCGCCCGCCTGAGGTTATGTACCAACCCCACCGTCTGACCGCACGGGCAGGTGACCGTTATCGGAGTCTGGTGGGCTGCCCACGATCGTATCGCTCTGACCTGGTGGCGCGGCGCCTACCTTGTAGGTGATCATCAGCGCGTGGACGGCGGGACGGTGCTCCAGGCGGCTGGCGAATGCCAAGCGCTGCTCAGCGCCGCCGCCGACCGGGGCTGGACACGGCAGATCCCAGACATGGAGTGGACCGTCGCCCGGGCCGTAGCCCACATTGCCGAAGGCCTGCTGTGGTATGCGACCGACCTGGCAGCCGGCCAGCGGGAGTTGAGCACGATGGAGCTGCGGGTACGGCCGGACACCGCACCGGCGGACCTGGTGGCAACGCTCGGCTCGTTCGCTACCGTGCTGGCCCGCGTGATCGATGGCACTGCGCCGGGCGCGCGGGGCTGGCATCCGTGGGGGCTCGCTGACGCCTCGGGGTTTGCCGCCATGGCTTGTGATGAGTTGCTGGTCCACACGAGTGACGCCGCCCGGGGATTGGAGGTGCCGTTCACACCCCCGGCCCAGCTCAGCCGTGCGACCCTGCGCCGGTTGTTTCCGTGGGCATCGACCGATACCGACCCGTGGCTGACCTTGCTGTGGGCCAACGGCCGGGCCGACCTGCCCGGTCAGGATCACCAGACGCGCTGGCGCTGGCATTGTGCCCCGCTTGTGGAGTGGGACGGCGTCAATCCGCGCGACCAGCGCTGAGCGGATCCCGGCACTTCGGGCCGGGCCCCCCGCGTCGCCTGCCCCTGGCGGAATTCGCCCTATGTCAGTGCGCAGAGATCTGGCTGAAGTCCCGAACCAGGGAACAGGCACACTTCTACGCCGGTTGAACTATGCTCGATCTGGTTGCGGGGCGGTATCGCTCTTCGTGTGGATGGTTGGCCAACCACGCGCTCCGGGATTGCGTGTGAGATGCAGAGCCCGCAGCCCTGCCAGCTGACCGTGGACTTGTAGGAATTGTGGCCCGTCAGATGATGGGCGCCGCGGGCGGCAACCCCCGCCGGGTCGGGGCAATCTAACCGCGTCCGGCGCCTCTGGTCACCGGGGAGGGGCGCCATGGCGGGACGTGCCTGCGCGGTATGGGCCATGGCCGTTGGTCTACGGCCTGTTCCGGCGTTGGCAACGCGACGGGACATGGCGACAGATCCTGACCGGGCTGCAGACTCGGGTGGATGCGGCCGGGTTGATCACCTGAGGGTATCGGCGGACGCCACCATCGCGCGGCGCACCAGTATGCGGCTGGGCCCGCAAAAGGGGGACCTGCAAGGCGCCACCCGGCGGGCTGGGCAGCGAGCCGGCCGACCACGGGGCTCGGGCGATCTCGCGGCGGGCTGACGACCAAGCTGCACCTTGGCTGTGAGCAGGACCAAACCCCGCGCCGATCGTCATCACCGCCAGCCAGCGCGGGGACAGTCCACAGTCAATGCGGTCCTGGAACGTATCCGAATGCCCCGTCAGGGCGAGGGCAGGCAGGCCACATACCTGGCCGGACCGGGTGCTGGCCGACAAGGCGTCCAGCACCAAAGGCCAATCAGTCCTACCTGCCGGCGGCATATCAAGGCCACCATCCCGATCAAGGATGACTAGGCGGGCCCACCGGCATTCGATGCCCGTGCCTACCAGCAGCGCCATGGCGTGGAGTGTGGCAGCAACCGGCTCAAACGCCACCGTGCGGTGGCCACCCGCTCCGACAAGCTCGCCGTCCGCTACGAAGCCACCGTCCACATCGCCGCGATCAACCAGTGGCTCTGACATGCGCGCAGGCCGAGCCTGCTCACCATGGACAACCACATCGGATCGGATACCATTGCGACATGGGGAGAGGCGGCATCAGGCGACGGAAGCCACGACGGCGACCGCCACGTCGAGAGACGGTTTCGTCCGCGCCGTTGGAGTTCGAGGGCACGGCGCTTGGCCGCTATTCGGGTCTCGCGCTGGGTCCCTTTGTCCGTGGGTTGGCCCAGGCGCGGAAGCGTCGTCATCCAGGGCGGCACTGGGATCCTCTGGTGGTCACGCTGGTGGCCATCATCATCCTTGTGCTGGTCGGCCCCTTGATCTGGGTCCTGCTGCGTAGCGCTTGACCGCAGTTGGTGCGGCGCATGTTGACCACGCCGATGCGGGGCACGTCACGAGGCGATCCACTTCTAGACACGCCCTGGCAGGTGCAGCTTGGTCGACAAGGCCGACCCCGTGAATGGCCGAACACCTGCTGCACCTGCCAGTCCGAGTCCCGGCGGCGGTGTGCTTCGCACCTGCCCGATCGACTTCCAGGTGCCCTTGACCTCCAGCGGACTAGCGGTTTGCGGGCGGGACTACAAGAAGGCCGTAGGCTCGGGCAGGTCTCGCTTGGAGGCAGAGTTCGGCACAGTTCAATGTCGAGACCATCGGTCAATGTTTCACGTGAAACATTGCCCGATGGTGCGCCGGATCAGAACGTCGGCATCGAGCCTGACCTGAGGTTGCGATCGGCGACTCGTTCAAGGGCGTGGTATGCCTTCCTCGTTGAGTCGGAAGGAGCCACCGGTGTTGGCGCGCCGGCGAGGAAGGACGCCGATGTTGAACGCAGCGACCGACGAGGTCGCGCGCGGCGAGTTGGCCGCGACCTTGGATGAGATCTGCCGGGAGGGTGCCCGGTGGATGCTGGCCGCGGCGTTGGAGGCCGAGGGGAGGCATACATTGCCGGTTTGGCTGGGGAGGTCGGTGAGCACGGTAACCGTCTGGCAGTCCGCAACGGTCATTACCAGCCGCGGGTGACCGCCACGGTGACAGGCGCGATCGAGACGCAGGCCCCGGCTCCGCCTCAGTGACCAGCGGGTCGACCCTGACAGCGGGCCATGGATGCGATTTCGCAGGAGCATCGCGCCGCCGTGGTGCCGCAAGTCTCCGAAGGTCACCGAGATGCTGCCGCTGTTGTCCCCTGCATTGGGTTGTCGACCGGGATTTCGTGCCGCGCTGGAGGTTCTTCGGCTCGGCAGCGGGGCTGAGCGCGTCGGTGGTCAGCCGGCTCACCCGCCAGCGGCAAGACGAGCATCGGGCGTTCATGTCGAGGTCGTTGTAGGGCAGCGACTTTGTGGACGTGTAGGTAGATGGGGTGCACTTGAGCGCCGGGCTGGAGGAGGACCGGCTGTGTGCGCTGGTGATGGTCGGGGGGTATTTGGATGGCACCAAGGAGCTGGGGGCCATCCAGGACGGCTACCGGGAGTCAACCCAGTGCTGGGATGACCTGCTACGCGACCTGAAACGTCGGGGGATGCGCACCCTGGTTGTAGCGGTGGGTGAGGGCGCCTTGGGGGTTCTGGGCGGTGCTGCGGGATCTGTGGCCCGAGACCCGTGAGCGGCGCGACTCGGTTCACAAGCTCGTCAACGCGCTGGATGTGCTGCCCAAGTCGGTGCGCCGAGGGCCAAGCGGATGCTTCGCCGAGATCCGGAACGCTGAGGACCGCGGCCATACCGCCGCCGCAGCCGAGCGCTCCGACGTCGAGTTCGGCGTCAGTGGCCCAAGGCCGCCGCAAGGTCCGCGACGACTTCGACAAGCTGTTGACGTTCTACGACTCCAGCCGAGCATTGGCTGCACCTGAAGACGTTCAACCCGATCGAGACCACGCTTCTCGACTTGTGCGGCTACGCACACGGGTTACCAAGGCCCCGTGTCTCGAGCCGCGGGCTGGCGATGGCGTTCAAGCTGATCCAGGCCGCGCAGGACCGCTGGCGGGCGGTCAACGGGCCGGCACCTGGTCGCACTGGGTCCGAGCTGGCGCAGTGTTCCACCGCGGGCTGCTCGTGGAGGGCCAGGAGGCCGCAGCATGACCGAAGCACCGACATCTCACCGACGCCGAGTTGGAGGAGATCGAGCGGCGAGCCCACGCGGCAGGCAAGGCTCCATGGCAATCGTTCATCGAGGGCCGTGACCACTGTGGCGGGGACAACTTCGTCCGCATCGGCAGCCTGAAGGATGACGAACCGGACATGTATGTGTCTCGGGCTGTCGGCTCGGGGGAGGAGATCCTGGCTTCCGACACCGACCTTGACTTCATCGCCCACACTCGCCAAGACATGCCACGCTTGATCGCCGAGATCAGACGTCTACGAACCGAGCAGAAGAAGGGTCACACAGACGAGTAGGCCAAGGGATGCCGCGCCCATCCGATCCTCTCTGTAGGATCTGTTGGTTGGCGATTCCACTCCTATGAGCGTGACGTGATAGCGCTTGGGAAGGGACCTGCGCCTCTTGGCCCGCGATCCAGCGATAGAAGCGCTGCTCCGTGACCTCGAGCATGCCTACCGAGATGCGATCGACCGTGGATTCCTGGGACCGCATGAAGGCGAACGCTTGCGCGAGCGCCACATTGAGGACGCGGTTGGTCTGGCTGTCCTACGTGCTCCTGAGCCCGACGAGCAGTGGGTTGACCTTGGATCTGGGGCGGGCCTCCCAGGTCTCCCACTCGCGGTCTCGTTCCCGGAGACATCGTTCACGCTCGTCGACGCTCAGTTGCGGAGGCTGGACTGGGTCGAGGCCACCGCCGCAAGCCTCGGGATCAGGAATCTCCGGGTCGTCCATGCCCGCCTGGAGGAATATGGGCGCGGGGTCGGTAGGGAGCACTTCGATGTCGCAACGGCCAGAGCTCTCGGCGCCTTACCGGTCGTCGCCGAGTTGGGCGCTCCCTTGCTGAAGATCGGCGGCATCCTGATGATCCCCAGGGGTCAGCCGAGTGGTGATGAGTTGCGTCGTTTGGCCGTGGCGAGCGAGATCTTGGGCCTTGAGATAGCAGACGTTGTCCACAATCCCAGCTCACCGATTGACCTGGTTGGCTCCGTCGTTATTATGGCGAAGATCGCCGCGACCTCCCCCCGCTTCCCTCGGCGGTCAGGCGTACCGGCACGGAGCCCGCTCGGCGCCCAGCGTTCGGCGGCGAGGTGACGGTTCGCTCCGGGCCGGTGGAATGCTGGCGTGGTGGCCACCGTAGGGATGGTGCTGTGAGTTTGCTGCTGAAGGGCCAAGCGGGTCCGGCCGGATAGGCTTGTCCGCTCGTGGGTCCCAAACAGCGACAACACGCGCCACGCCTTGGTGCCGCTGGAGCAGTCGCGGAAGGGAGGCGAAACGCATCGCTCGGCAAGGCCATGACGAGCCTTTGACCCCGCTACCGCCCAGATCGGGGTTGGTGATTCGGTTGCTTCGAGCACTGGGCATCGGGCGGCGCGACAGGATGAAGAAAGCGGAGCGAGCCAGCGAGCAGGCAGCCCATATGGCCTCTGCGGGCGAGTGTTCTTCGAACAGCGAGGCGGGCAGCGTCGTAACTGACGCGAACGAGACAGGTGTGGGCAGTCGAGCGATGGGTGAGGATGCCGCGAGTGCAGGTATCACGAGCGACGCAACGGGCGTGAGGGATGGACAGCCCAACCTGAGCAACGAGGAGCATGGTGAGGGGCGCCGTGGTTCAGACGAGGGCGCTCTTGGCCAGTCTCGGGCTGAGGTTGACAACAGACCAGACGGAGCCGCGGCGACAAGCGCCAGCGGGGCATCCGATGATACGAGCACCGAAGTTGGTGCCCCGAGAAGCGGATCACGCGAGGATGAGGATGTCGCCGCACCTGTGGCTGGCCCTGCCCCGGTAGCGAAGCCATCTCCTCTCGCTTGCCCTGAGCCAGGCGAGGCCGCCTCATCAAACGCTGACAGGAGCAGGACTTCCGCGGAGGAGCCAGCGGAGACCGAGCAAGCTCAACCCGGAGCAACGGAGGGGCAATGCCACGCAGCAGGCGGCAGAAAAGAGGATGAGTGCCATCAAGAAGAGAGTGGGCTTCCCCGTGCCGCCGCTGATATCCAGGCGAGCGAGGGTGACATAGCGGCCGATACTTGTCGCGGCTCTCATGCGGGGTCCAGCGCTCTGCCTCCTGAAGCGGACGATCAAGGAGCTTCAGGAACCGATACGCCTGAGCTATCGACTGCTGGCAGCGCTGGTGCAGACGCTGGCTCCCGGGACGAGAGTGCGATCCGAGCGTTGCCGGGAGCTGGTGGGCGTGCACAGGTAGCGAGATCCGGCGAGATCTCTGCAGCGACCGGTGGCGAATCACCTTCTGCGTCTGCCGAGCCTTCACCGATCGGCTCCGAGCAAGGTCGACACGCAACCGACCTGCAGGCGGTCACATCGCATCGGCTGAGCGAGCCGATGATGACTCCAGGCGAGCCCGTGTGCCCTCCCCCACCTGATGACGAACAGCCCGACGCCGCTCCGTCGATCCGGGCTGAGCGGATGTCGCCCTTGATGCCGGCCGATGAGTCGAATTCGGAAACGAGCGCGAGGGAAAGCGCGACAAGTTCCGCGGAGTTCCGAGAATCTTTCCTCGCGATGGGCGACACGACACAGGAAGAGGAGAGGGCGGAGGGCTCCCCGACGCGCGCGGTAGGTGGAACCGCTGAGTGGACGGCGGCGGCTAACAAGCCGATGGATCCTGGCACCAGAGCATTGGAACCGCCCAGCCAGACAGCGGTCGCGTCAAGCGAGCAGGTCGCATCAGTCGGGCATATGGAAGACGGGGAGGCGGTCGCCCACGCGCTGGACCCGAAGCCGAGTCTGGCTGGTGGCGACCGGATCAGCTCCCCCTCGATACCTCAGCCTCCCAGCGATGTTGGCCCCACGGTGGGCGGTACGACAACGGACGGCGCCATGAGAGGTGAAGCCTCGACCATCACGCGCTTTCGGGCCACACCACTTGACGAGCACCGGGAACATGCAGCAGCCGGCGATCGGCTCGACGTTCAAGATGAACTCACGGGTCGGCCTGAGTCGGGACTGCAGAAGCGACCCACCCATCGAGATGTGCATCCCGATGGGCCGGAGGGGACTCCCCCAAGCCTCGACTCGGGAGTGGACGAGATTGTGAAAAGACTGGGATCACCAGTCTCTCGCCCATCACAAGGCTTGCTAACCGGCAAGAAGACCGAGGTAGACGTTCCAACCACCCCGGCAGTCACCGAAGATGCAGTAGACGCAAACGCGGCCCATCGCGCGACTGAGACTAGCGCTACCTGCCCGCAAGACGAGAACATATCGCCCGCGCGGGCCGCGTCCGAACTCGAGCGAGCAACCGATGCTCGGGCGACGTCCAATCGGCAGCGCCGTCCCACTGTTTCACGTGAAACAGTGGGACGAGGAGGGACAGCCGATCGGGTAGGCGAGGACGAACTTATGGAGGACGAAGCAGCCGTCGCCGTTCGCGAGGCGGCGTTGCGGGCAGCTGCCCAAGTTAGTGGAGCTTCCAAGGCAGGGCAGCGAGATGGAGCTGCCATGGATTCCCCGGATCATGTTTCACGTGAAACATTGGCGAGCCAAGCTAATCTCCACGGAGGCGAGGCCAAGCCTGACGTAGCAGCAGGGCCGGAAGCGGCGAGGGCCGAGACTTCGCAGGAACTCGACAGGGAGCAGGCGGCCCGTGCCGCCCGGGTGAAGTTCCGGATCACTCGAGGCGGTTACAGCCGGTTCGCTCTCGCTGTAGCCAACCAGAAGGGCGGCGTCGGGAAGTCGACGACGACCGTCAACCTTGGCGCCTACCTTGCCCTCGCTGGAGCCCGCGTCTTGGTCGTCGACCTCGATCCCCAGGGTAACGCCTCAACGGGGCTCGGGCTCGATCACCGGCGGATCGAGCCCTCGGTCTACGACGTGCTGATGGGAGAGGCCGACGCCGCAAAAGCCGTCAGGCAGACAGCTGTAAGTAACCTGGACATCCTTCCGAGCACTATCGACCTAGCTGGCGCGGAAGTGGAGTTGGTCAACGCAATCTCCCGTGAGACCCGACTCCGCCAGGCGCTCGCTGCTGTCCGGTACAGCTACGACGTAGTGTTCATCGACTGTCCCCCATCGCTAGGTCTGCTCACGGTGAATGCTCTTGCGGCAGCCGATGAGCTGTTAATCCCTATCCAGTGCGAGTACTACGCGCTGGAAGGGCTCGGCCAACTTCTCCGCAACGTGGATCTCGTCCGAGTCAACCTGAACCCTGGGCTGCACATCGGGGGCATCGTGCTGACCATGTACGACGGTCGGACTCGCCTCGCCGAGCAGGTCGTCCAAGAGGTACGGAAGCACTTCACTGATCTGGTGTATCAGACTGTTGTGCCACGGAGCGTCCGTCTCTCTGAAGCACCGGGATACGGCGTTCCGATTGCGCTCTACGATCCGCTCTCGCGTGGGGGCATCGCCTATCGTGACCTTGCGTTTGAGTTTGCGGACCGAATCGGCCTACTCGCGCCTACTCAAGAAGGAGCTAGCTGATGCGACGCCGAGGTGGCCTTGGTCGTGGACTCGAGGCACTGATTCCTAGCACCTCCCAAATTGATGGCGAGCAATCGCCAGGTGGGGAGGTGAGTGGGGAGGTGAGTGGGGAGCATGCCAGCGGACTGCGCTCCGGCGTGCTGAGCCGAGGCCCCCTCACAGGCTCCACCTTCATTGAGATTCCGCTCGATCGAGTCGACCCGAACCCTCGCCAGCCGCGCGGGACCTTTGACGAGGATTCGCTTCAAGAATTGGCGACGAGTATTGAAGCTGTGGGCGTCCTGCAACCGATCGTGGTCCGCCCACAAGAGGATCGCTTCCAGATCGTCATGGGCGAGCGCCGGGTTCGGGCTGCCAAGCTAGCCGGGCTGACAGCTATTCCCGCGATCGTGCGGATTACGGAGGAAGACCATCTCCTGCGAGACGCGCTGATCGAGAACATCCATCGTGAGGATCTGAATGCACTTGAGGAGGCGGCCGCATACCAGCAACTCCTAACGGACTTCGGTGTGACGCACGAGGAGCTGGCATCGAAGCTTGGCCGGAGCCGCTCAGCGATCACCAACTCGATCCGCTTGCTGAGACTGGCACCGAGTGTCCAGCGACGGATCGCCGCGGAAACGCTCTCCGCGGGCCATGCTCGAGCAGTCGCTGGGCTGACGGAGCATCGCCAACAAGAGCGGTTGGCCAATCGGATCGTCGCCGAAGGTCTGACGGTTCGCCAAGCCGAGGAGCTTGCCAGCCAGATCGCCGGAGAGGGCATGGTAGGGCCCAGTGCTGATCACCATCCTCGCACTCGCCCGGTGCCTCAGGCACCGGGCGTAGCCGAGCTCGCAGAGCGGCTCTCAGATCGGCTCGATACACGGGTTCGAGTCCAGATCGGGAAGCGCAAAGGCAAGGTACTGATCGAGTTTGCAACGCTCGATGACCTGCAGCGGATCTGTGATGCTATTGGTCTTGGAATCGATCCAGCGGCAGTAGCGGCGGCCAGGCAAGCGGAGTCGGCGGAGCCGGTAGAGCCGGTACGGCAAGGATTGTCCGATGAGCCGGCCGGCCCGCAATCGGTCACTGCGGTGGCTGCGGTGAGTTCAGCAGGTGGAGTGCCGAATTTGGCCCCTTCTGCTTTGGGACTCCCATTGCCACCAAGCTGAGCCGTGGCATCGGGACGGTTGGCCGTCACAGGCGTCCGATCGTGTCTGATGTTTGGGCGTCAGCCTGCACAGGTGGGCATCTGGGCGACGGGCAGTTCAGGTTTCAGTATCGCGTCAGAGGATGCTCGGACTACTTCCCCTCTGGCCGCCGAGCACCTCGCTAGCCTCAATGCCATTCGGTTAGCCGGATCTGCGAGCACAAACTCCCTGGTCAGCATGGGGAAATCAGGCCAGAAGGGCCCTTAACCGAATGGCATTGTCGCTAGCCTCGATATTTCATCAAGATCCGGACGAAACTGACATGACCTTGATGATACCCACCTTGGCCTGCGGAGATGCGACGGCTCCACGCACTACGGCCCC
>Ga0137368_10002448_pt1 | contig 19947 bp, 19 predicted proteins | sample SagtaG_13_FD_104917 | JGI IMG/M metagenome (GOLD analysis project Ga0137368, IMG submission 104917) | Vadose zone soil microbial communities from Sagehorn Ranch, Mendocino, California, USA - Sage1_L_100_16 metaG | ecosystem: Environmental > Terrestrial > Soil > Vadose zone | place: USA...
CCGGTCGTCTTGCCGCTCCATACGAGTGGCGCGACCACCAACATGCAGATTCGCGACTCAGCGGAAGCGGCGGGCATGAGCATCCTCGGGGAAGCGATTTGCGCGAATCCCGAGCTCTACTACGTCAACTACCACACGACGGCGTTCCCGGGCGGAGCGATTCGGGGACAGCTCGGCTGAGACGTTGCCGGCGAGGAGCGGCCCCGGCCGCTCCTCGCTAGCTTCGCTCGATCCGATCGATCACGGCGAGGCCGAATTCGGCTGCGCGCGCGCCGTCGATCACGCGGTGGTCGAAGGTGAGGGAGACGTAACCGGTCTGTGCAGCCACGACTTCGCCGTCGCGAACGACGGGGCGCTCGGCGATCCGGCCGATGCTGAGGATCGCCACCTCCGGGTGATTGACGATCGGGGTTTGCAAGAGCCCTCCGAGCTTGCCGGCACTGGTAACCGTGAACGTCGAGCCGCGCAGCTCTGCCGGCTGCAGCGCACCGGCGCATTGCCGCCACGACGCGATCGAACCAGGGCCAGCGATCTTCATCGGTCAGCGGTATGCCACCCGCCATCTTGACGACATTCGCCTGCGGATGAAGGGTATCGGCGTCGAGAAACGGCCAATCCAGCTCGGCGGCGAGCGCGCGGCCGATGGTGCTCTTGCCGCAGCCGCATACGCCCATGAGCACGACGATCATTGGCCCGTGCCCGTGTCCGGCGCTATCGTCGCGACCTTGTGGCCGCCGAAGCCCTTGCGCATCATTGCCAGCACCCGGTCGGCGTACTCTCCCTTGCCCTGGCTCGCGAAGCGCATCAGGAGCGCCAGCGACAGCACGGGCGCCGGAATGCCCTGCTCGATCGCCTCCGCCACGGTCCAGCGGCCCTCGCCCGAATCGGCGACGTGGGGCGCGATGTTCGCAAGCTCGACATCGTCGCGTAGAAATTCCGCGGTAAGGTCGAGCAGCCACGAGCGTACGACGCTGCCATGACGCCACATCTCGGCGATCGCGGCGACGTCGAGACCGAATTCGGCCTTGCCTTTCATCAATGCGAAGCCTTCGGCAAGCGCCTGCATCATTCCGTACTCGACGCCGTTGTGAATCATTTTCACGAAATGACCGGAACCGCTCGGCCCGCAATGCAGCCAGCCGCGATCCGGCGCCGGCGCGAGCAATTTCACGAAAGGCTCGACGGCGCGCGCCGCCGCGGGCGAGCCGCCAAACATCAGCGCGTAGCCGTGCTCGAGTCCCCAGACCCCGCCCGATACGCCGCAGTCGACGAAGCGCACGCCGTAGCTCGCGAGCTCGACCGCGCGCCGCACGGAATCCTTGTAGTACGCGTTGCCGCCGTCGACGATCACGTCTTCGGCGAGGAGCCGCGGCGTAAGCGCGGCAAGCGTCTCCTCGGTTGGTTCCCCGGCGGGAACCATCAGCCACACGATCCGCGGCGCGGGCAGCGCGTGGATCAGCGCTTCCATGTCGTCCACGGTGCTGCAGCCGGCGGTTGCCGCGAGCGCGGCGCGCGCATCGGCATCGGAGTCGAAGCCGACGACCTCGGCGCCGCCGCGCGCGAGACGTCGCGCCATGTTGGCGCCCATGCGGCCCAATCCCACCATGCCGATCTGCAGGCTCACGAAGCTCTCTCTGGAAACGACGCGGTAAAGGAGCGATGCTACCGAAAGCCGACGCGCGAGCCAAATTCGTGGCCCCGGGCATCGCGCTGTGCGCTCAGCCCGGGCTACGCGCGACGCGCGAGCCAAATTCGTAGCCCGGGCTGAGCGAAGCGATGCCCGGGATGCCGCTGCACACTGCACCGCCCCGGGCATCGCGCTGCGCGCTCAGCCCGGGCTACGACTATCTTTTCCGCTCCGTTCGGTAACGTAGAGCGCCGCGCCAATGATCAAGATGGCACCGGCCAGCGTTCTCGCCGGCGGCGTCTCGCCGAGCAGCAGCAGCGCCAGCGCGATGCCGTACACCGGCTCCAGCGCCGCGACGACGCTCGCGGTATGCGCGGACAGCGCACGCAGGCTGCGGATGAACAATGTGTGCGCGAGCGCGGTGCAGACGACGCCGAGCACGATGAGCAGCAGGATGGCGCGCGCGTCTGGAACTACCGCTGTGAAGGCAACAAGGGGTAACAGGCACGCCGCGGCGCAGGCGTTCTGCCAGAACGCGATGGCGCTCGCCGAATGCCCCGCCGCGAGCGCCCGGTTGGCGACCGCGAGCAGCGCGAACGTAAAGCCCGAAACGATGCCCCACGAGAGCCCCTGAACGATGCGATTCTGCCAGCGGAATTCCGGCACGACGAGCAACAATCCACCGGTGACCAGGGCCGCGATCACCCATTCGACGAAGCGCAGCCGCCGCTGGCGCAGCGCGGCTTCGAGGAGCAGTACGAACAGCGGAAAGCTGGCGAAACCGAGCAGCCCGACGGCAACGCTCGCCGTCTGGATCGCCTGGAAGAATGCGACCCAATGTAGCGCCAGCAGCGCTCCGGAAGCCGCAAGCTTCCACTCGAAGCGGCCGCGCGCTTCGGCGCGCTCGCCAGCAAGCGGAAACAAGAAGGCCAGCGCCATGGCCGCGACCGCCGCGCGACCGAAGACGATCGTCACCGGCGGCAACGGCAGCCACTTGCCGAACAAGCCCGCGAACCCGAACAGCAGTACCGCGAGATGCAGCCCGGCGAGCGCGCGCGAACGTTGCGACGCGGGGACGATGGAGCGATCGGTCATCGAGCGCCATTGTGCCATCGCGACCGCTTTTGCCCGGGTTACAATCGCGGCTACGGCTGCAGCGGCGCTGCCCGCCGGGAAGATCAGGGAAAGACTCATGCCGAAAGACCTGCCCGCCAGGAATGTGCTCGACGCCGTGCGCAACGCCGCCGGCAACCGCGTCAAGGTCGCCGTGTCGGACATCGACGGCGTGCTGCGCGGCAAGTACATCCACAAGGACAAGTTCTTTTCCGCAGCCGATGGTGGCTTCGGCTTCTGCGACGTCGTGTTCGGCTGGGACATGAACGACCAGTGCTACGACAACACGACGCTGACCGGCTGGCACAAGGGCTTCCCAGACGCGGTGGCGAGGATCGATCTCGGCACGCATCGCACCGTGCCCTGGGACGAAGGCGTGCCGTTCTTCCTCGGCGACTTCGTCGTGCAGCAAGGCAGCAAGGAAGTCCCGCATCCGATCTGCCCGCGGCAGCTCCTGAAACGCGTGCTCAAGCGGGCGGAGAAGCTCGGGCTCACGGTGATGTGCGGCATGGAATTCGAATGGTTCAACTTCGCCGAGACGCCGCAGTCCTGGGCAGCCAAGGGCTATATCCGGCCGGAAACGATCACGCCCGGCATGTTCGGCTACTCGCTGCTGCGCGCAGGAAGGAATCGCGAATTCTTCAAGGCGCTGATGGTCGAGATGGGCGAGTTCGATATACCGATCGAGGGCCTGCACACCGAGACCGGTCCCGGCGTGTACGAGGCCGCGATCCTGTTCTCGGAAGCGCTCGAGGCCGCCGACCGCGCGATTCTGTTCAAGACCGGCGCCAAGGAAATCGGTGCGCGCTTCGGCATCATGCCGAGCTTCATGGCCAAATGGAGCCCGCACTATCCCGGCTGCTCGGGTCACATCCATCAGAGTCTCTCGGATGGCAAGAAGAATCTGTTTCACGACGCAAAGAACAAGAACGGGATGAGCAAGCTTTTCGAGAGCTATCTCGCCGGTCAGCTCGCCTGCCTGCTGGAGTTCGCACCGATGTACTGGCCGACGATCAACAGCTACAAACGCCTGGTCGACGGCTTCTGGGCGCCGGTCAAGCCGACCTGGGGCCTCGACAATCGCACCGCGAGCTTTCGCGTCCTAGCCGCGAGCCCCAAGTCCACGCGGCTGGAGACGCGCTCCCCTGGCGCCGACATGAACCCTTACATCGCCGCCGCAGCGTGCATCGCCGCCGGCCTGCACGGAGTCGAGAAAAATCTCAAGCTGACCGCCAAGCCGATCCATGGCACCAACGTCGGCGCAGAGAATATTCCGCGCGCGCCACGCACGCTGATCGAGACCACGCGCAACTTCAGGAACTCGAAGCTCGCGCGCGATTGGTTCGGTGACGACTTCGTCGATCACTTCGCCGCGACGCGCGAGTGGGAATGGCGGCAGTCGCTCGACGCCGTGACGGATTGGGAATTGAAGCGGTATTTCGAGATCATATGACGCAGACTGCGCGGCGTGTCGCTGCTTTCTCTGCCCTTGCCCGCCGTTCGCCGTCGGCCGTGATCGGCGTCGTGCTCATCGCGGGATGCCTGGCCGCAAGTCCCCTCGCGGCGAAAACGCTACGCTTCGCCAGCGGATTCGATCCGCAGTCGCTGGATCCGCATGCATTGGCGCTGCAGTACCAGACTCGCGTCGTCAGCCAGATCTACGAGTCGCTGGTCTTTCGCGATCGCAAGTTCGCGATGGAGCCCGCGCTCGCGGTATCGTGGCAGCAGCTCGAGCCTAAGCGTTGGCGCTTCAAGCTTCGTCCCGGCGTCAAGTTTCACGACGGCGCGCTGTTCACTGCGGACGACGTCGTATTCTCGATCGAGCGGGCGCTCGCCAAGAACTCGCAGCGTTCCTTCCAGCTTCGCGGCATCCTGGAGGCGCGCAAGGTGGACGACCTGACGGTTGACATCCTGCTTGCAGCGCCCGACGCAGTCCTGCCGGAAAAGCTGATTTACGTCGGCATGATGAGCAAGGCGTGGAGCATGGCGCATGGCGTCGTAGAACCGCAGAACTACAACGCCAAGCAAGAGACCTACGCGGTGCGTAACACCAATGGCACCGGCCCCTACAAGCTCAGGTCCTACGAATCCGATGTCCGTACGGTCCTCATCGCGAATCCGGATTGGTGGGGCCGGCGCGGCAACGTCGACGAAGCGATCTATGTCGTGATCCAGTCGGACGCCACGCGGCTCGCGGCGCTCGTTTCAGGTGACGTCGATTTCGTGATCGACCCACCGTTTCAGGACATTGCGCGACTGAAGCAGGAGAAGCGCTTCAAGCTCGCCGAGATGACCGACATCGGCACCCAGTATCTCGGCTTCGACCAGAGCCGTGCGGAGCTCGAATTCTCCGATGTCAAGGGACGCAATCCGTTCAAGGATCTGCGCGTGCGGCGCGCCGTCTATCAGGCGATCGACATCGACGCGATCGTCTCCAAGGTGCTCCGCGGACAGGCCACCGCAACAGGCTCGTATTTCTCGCGGCTCGTCGACGGTTCGCTGGCCGAGCTCGATCGTCGCTTGCCGTACGATCCCAAAGCGGCACGGGCGCTGCTGAAGGAAGCCGGTTATCCCGACGGTTTCGCCGTAACGCTCGACTGCGTCAACGCCAGCTTCCGGGCCGCGGTGTGCCAGGCCATCGCCGGCATGTTGGCGCAGGTCGGGATCCGCACTACGTTCCAGCCATGGCCGACGGCGACGTTCTTTCCCAAGCTCACGCAGGCGACGTCGAGCTTCTTCGAGTTCGGTTGGTCGCCGCTCACCGACGCCTGGCCAAGCCTCAACGCGATGGTGCACAGCTATGGCGCGGACGGCGCCGGCACCTTCAACGGCGGACGTTACTCCAATCCGAAGCTCGATCAGATCCTCGACGCGATCCGCGTCGAGCCCGACATCGCCCGCCGCCGCCAGCTCGTCGGCGATGCGCTGCGCATCATGCACTCGGACCTGCCGCTGATCCCGCTCTACCGGCGCACGCTGACCTGGGTGACGCGTCCCGATATCAGCGTCGCACAGTGGCCCAACGACATCCTCGAGCTGCGCTTCGTCCAGATCGGCGACGGGCAGCCGTAAGCACGCAACGTCGATGAATATTTCGCGGTTTGCGTTTCCGACGACGATCCACTTCGGTCCCGGCGCGCGCAAGCTCGTCGCGGAGCACGTCCGCGTACAGGGCGTCGGGCGACCGCTCATCGTCACCGATCGCGGCATCGCGCCCTTGCCGCTGCTCGCCAAATTCGTCGACGGCATGAAGGGTCTCGACGTTGCCATTTACTCGGACATCGGGGGCAACCCGGTCAAGAGCCAGGTCGACAAAGGCGTGGCCGCTTATCGCGCGCACCGCGCCGATGCCGTCATCGGTCTTGGCGGCGGCGCGGCACTTGATGTCGCCAAGGCGATCGCGCTGATGGCAGTACACTCGGGCGACGTGCTCGAGTACGCCTGGGATCACCCCAACGTACGGCCCATCGAGCGCGACCTGCCCTACTTCGTGGCATTGCCGACGACCGCAGGCACCGGCTCGGAAGTCGGGCGCTCGAGCGTGATCTCAGACGACGTGACGCATGTCAAGAAGATCATCTTCTCGCCCCGGCTCCTCGCCAAGGCGGTGTTCGCCGATCCCGAGCTGACACTGGACCTGCCGCCGCATATCACCGCGGCGACCGGCATGGACGCGCTTACCCACAACGTCGAGTCCTACCTTTCTCCGGCGTATCACCCTCTCTGCGACGGCATCGCGCTCGAAGGCGTCCGGATCGCCGCCAAAGCGCTGCGCCGAGCCGTTCGCGAGCCGCACAATCTTCAGGCGCGCGCGGACATGCTGATGAGCTCGATGATGGGCGCGATCGCGTTCCAGAAGGACCTGGGGGCGGTGCACTCCTGCGCGCATGCTCTCTCCACTGTGGCCGACCTGCATCACGGACTGGCCAACGGCATCATGATCGACCACGTGATGCGCTTCAACCTGCCGGCCGCCGTCGGGAAGATGGCGGAGCTCGCGCACGTGGTTGGCGTCGCCAGGCACACCGCCGAAGCGAGCGGGCAGGCTTTCATCGACTGGCTCACCGCGCTCAAGCGCGATCTGGAGATCCCACCGATGCTGTCCGCGTACCAGGCGAAGCGCCCGGTGACGCGGGCGGACATTCCCGCGCTGGTCGAGGTGGCGATCAATGACATCTGCCATCAGACCAACCCTCGCCCGTGCGCGCGCGAGGACTTCGAGCGCATTTTCGCCGAAGCGATTTAATTCGCTTTCCTATGTTGAAAATCGGCATCTCCGCCTGTTTCTTCCACGCCGACCCCGAGCGGCTCGTCTTCAAGGGCAAGACGCTGCAGTACGTCGAGCAGGAGATGGCGCACTGGGTAATGCAGAAGGATGCGATGGCGTTGATGATCCCGTCGCCCGACGGCGACTCCCGCCGCTCCGGCAGCCGCGTCACCGTCAGCGATTACGCTCGCGAGCTGGACGGCCTGGTGCTGATGGGCGGCTCCGACGTCAGCCCCGAGAGCTACGGCGAAAAGCCGCTCAAGCCCGAATGGGCCGGCGACCGGATTCGCGACGCTTACGAGATCGCGCTGTTGCGCGCCTTCGTCGTGGCGGGCAAGCCGGTGCTCGGCGTGTGCCGCGGCGCCCAGGTGATCAATGTCGCGCAGGGTGGGACGCTCTACCAGGATCTCACTGCGCAGTTCCCGGGCGCGCTCGATCACCGCGACTGGGACATCTACGATAAGAACAGCCACGCGACCTCGATTGTTCCCGGATCCGGGCTCGCGCAGCTCTACCCGAGGCTCGAGCTCACCAAGACCAACTCGGTGCATCATCAGGCGATCAAGAACCTCGGTCGCGACCTGATTATCGAGGCGTGGTCGGAACCGGACCACATCGTCGAGGCGCTGCGCTGGACCGGACCGTCGTATGTCTTCGCCGTGCAATGGCACCCCGAGTTCCACGATCGGACCGACGCGTCATTCATCGACGACACGCCGATCCTTGACGATTTCCTTTCGCGGGCGGGCCGCTGACCTGCCGGCAATGAAAATTCTCAACCCGGCCACCGGCGCTGTCATCGCCGATATGCCCGAGGACGGCGCCTTCGCGGTGCGCAGGAAGTACGAGCGCGCCCGCGCCGCGCAGCCTGCCTGGGGAGCGACGCCGATCAAGCAGCGTGTCGCCGCGATTCGCGCGTTTCGCGAGCGAATCGTCGCGAAGCACGACGCGCTGGCGCGAACGCTCACGCAGGAGGTGGGCAAGCCGATCCGCCAATCGAAGAACGAGCTGAACGGCCTCCTCAAGCGGATCGATTTCTTCGTCGCCGAGGCGGCGCGCGTGCTGCGCGAAGAGAAGGTCTACGCCGACGAAAAGCAGAAGCTCGAGGAACGCATTTCGCACGAGCCGCTGGGCGTCATCGCCAACATCTCGGCGTGGAACTATCCGTATTTCGTCGGCAGCAATGTGTTCGTGCCGGCGCTGCTCGCCGGCAACGCGGTGTTGTACAAGCCTTCCGAGTTCGCGACGCTGACCGGGCGGCACATCGCCGAGACTTTCCACGAAGCCGGCGTGCCGGCCGATGTGTTCATCGCCGTCATCGGTTCCAAGGCGGCGGGCGCTGCGCTGCTGCGGCAGCCGATCGACGGCGTGTTCTTCACCGGTTCGTACGCGACCGGCACGAAGATCGGCGCTGCCGCCGGACGCAAGATGATCAAGGTTCAGCTCGAGCTGGGCGGAAAGGACCCCGTCTACGTCTGCGAGGACGTCGACATAAAGGCCGCTGCGGCGGGCATCGCCGACGGCGCCTTCTACAACACGGGACAGTCGTGCTGCTCGGTCGAGCGCATCTACGTGCACGAGAAGATCCACGATGCGTTCGTCGCGGCGTTCGTCGCCGAAGTCAAGGGCTACAAGATCGGCGACCCGATGGAAGAGACGACCTACATCGGCCCGATCACCCGCCGGCCGCAGCTCGAGATACTGCGCCACCAGGTCGCCGACGCCAAACGCAAAGGAGCCAAGTTGCTGACCGGCGGCGAGGCGATCAGGCGCAAGGGCAATTGGTTCGAGCCGACCGTGTTCGTCAATGTCGATCACCGCATGGCGTTGATGCGGGACGAGAGCTTCGGACCGGTCATCGGCATCCAAAAGGTCAAGGACGACAGCGAGGCGATCGGACTCATGAACGACAGCGAATACGGGCTCACCGCCGGCGTGTACACGCCCGATGAAAGGCGCGCGCGGCGGATCCTGTCCCGCGTGCATGCGGGTTCGGCGTACTGGAACTGCTGCGATCGGGTGAGCCCGCGGCTGCCCTGGTCGGGTGTGCGTCACTCCGGCATCGGGCTCACGCTGTCCACCTACGGCATCCAGACCTTCACGCGGCCGAAGGCGTGGCATCTTTCCGGTGTATAGTGCGCGGGCCGTCGCCCGGATCCGATCGCGCGCCGGCAAGCTTTCGATTCGCAATCTTTAGGAGGAATGCATGAGATTTGATTTTGCTGCGCGGTTGATCAGCATCGTTTTCGCGGGCGCGCTGCCCTTGGCGCTACATGCGGCCGAGGCCGCGAAGGCGCCGAGTGCGAAGCCGGACGCGAGCTCGCGCGCTCGCGGTAAGTATCTCGTCACCATCGCCGGTTGCAACGACTGTCACACCGCCGGATATGCGATGACCAACGGCAAGGTTCCCGAGAAGGACTGGCTGATGGGTGACCGGCTCGGCTGGCGTGGCCCTTGGGGAACGACCTATGCCGTCAACCTGCGGCAGTACATGCAGACGCTGACCGAAGCGCAATGGCTCGCGAAGGCCAAGGCGCTGGAAACGCGGCCGCCGATGCCCTGGGACAACATCCGCGCGATGACCACCCAAGACCTGCGCGCGATCTACCGCTACGTTCGGCACTTGGGCCCTGCAGGAGATGCCGCGCCGGCGTATGTGCCTCCGGACAAGGAGCCGCCGCCGCCGTTCGTCACCTTCCCCGCACCGCCGAAATAACAGGACTGCTCTTCGGTATAGGGCGACGAATCCTGGGGATCACATTTCGCTATTGACCACCGGCACCTGCGGTGTTACCTTTGTGACACCGCAATCCGAATAAGTCATGCCCGTTTCTACAACCCTCAAGCTCCCAGAGAAGTTGAAGTCGCGCATTGCACACGCTGCCAAGGCCGCCGGCAAGACGCCACACGCGTTCATGGTCGAAGCCATCGAGCTGCAGACCGCCCTGGCCGAGCGGCGGCGCGAGTTCCTCGGGGATGCGTTGGCCGCCCGCGAGAAAGTCGCGGAGTACGGATTGGTCTATGACGGCGACGAGGTCCTGAGCTACCTCAAAGCGCGCCTCGAAGGACGCAGGCCCGCGCGACCGCGCAAGCGAAGGCTTTAGTGTCCTGTCCCGTAAATTCGCTCGATAGTTCGTGGCGGCTTCGGCCACCATGCGGCGTTGCTCGGCCTCACCGTAACCCAAGCTACGCTATCGGCCTCGCGCCTTGCCTGGCGGCCGAATCCGCGCGCTCCTTTATCTTCGGAACTCACGGAACGGGACACTAGCGTGCCGCGGTTCGTCTTCGCGCCCCGCGCGCTGGACGATCTCGATCGGCTGACCGATTTCCTGCTCGAGCAGTCGCCCCAATCGGCCGCGGCGACCACGCCCATCATCATCAGCGGTCTCCAAGCGCTCAAGCTGCATCCGCTGCTCGGGCGTACGGCGGAGCAGGGCCTGCGTGAACTGTTGATCTCGCGTGGGCGCACCGGCTACGTTGCGCTTTATCAATACGACGCCGCGACGGACACGGTGGTCGTCCTGGCCGTCAGGCGTCAGCGTGAGGCCGGGTTCAGGGACCCACGGCTAGGATGAGGCAATCCTCCTTTACCGGAGTCCAAGCCGAGGCCAGACCAATTCTTAAAGCGCTCAAAGGCGTACCAACAAGGGCCTAGCGACCTCGCATACGTCGCAGCAGATTTGCCAGCCCCGCCGTACCAAATACCAGCCACAGTCCAACTGCTATGTGCACAGTCGTCCCGATCACCGCGGCTCTTCTGTCAACATCGGTACCTACCTGCACTCCACCAGGAACGGTTAGCTGCCAATAGTAATAGACCAGTTTCGCAAGATCAGGAATTGCAAGGGCCAGGATAAGCACGCCGATGACGGAAAACGCCAAACCTTGCAACGCTTCATACGATAGCGAAGTATCGGCGCCCGCGTTGTGAATAACTTTTTGAGCCAGTCTGTCAGCTCCTAACCACAGCGCGCCACCGAACACTAGAGGCAGAACTATCGGAGCGACGAGGCTTGCCGCCATTAATAACGGAGAGCCACCTTCTGAATCATAAGGCCACGTCAGGACCATCGTCGGGAGAACTTTAGCTCCGGGCCCGATAGCGGCCAGCACCGCCAGAAGTGCAAGCACCCTGAAAGACAAAACAGCGATGCCCCGTGATGTCATATGCCCTCGCGCTCCTGCATTACGCGCCCTGCAACTCCGCCGCGCGCAGCGTATTCGCCAGCAGCGTCGCGATCGTCATCGGGCCGACGCCTCCGGGGACCGGCGTGATCCAGCTCGCGTGCTCTTTCGCCGCCGCGAAATCGACGTCGCCGCAGAGCTTGCCGTCGGCGTCGCGATTCACGCCCACGTCGATGACGATTGCGCCCGACTTGATCCAATCGCCCTGGACGAACCGTGGCTTGCCGACTGCGGCGACGAGGATATCTGCCTGGCGCGCGATACCGGCCAAATCACGCGTCGCGGAGTGACAGACCGTGACGGTGCAACGCGCCATCAGAAGCTCGAGTGCCATCGGCCGACCGACGATGTTTGACTGGCCGATCACCACGGCGTGCTTTCCGACGAGATCCTCGCCGGTGTCGCGGAGGAGCATCATGCAGCCGTACGGCGTGCACGGCCGGAGCAACGGACGCTTGAGCACCAGCCGGCCGACGTTGTACGGGTGCAGGCCGTCGACGTCCTTGGCCGGATCGATGCGCTCGGTGACCTGATCGGGATCGATGGATTTGGGAAGCGGGAGCTGCACTAGGATGCCGTGCACCGCGGGATCGGCGTTGAGGCGATCGATCAGCGCGAGCAACGCCTCCTGCGAAGTCGTTGTCGGCAGGTCGTGCGAGAAGGAGATCATGCCGGCCGCGTCGGTTACCCGGCGTTTGTTGCGCACGTAGACCTGAGATGCAGCGTTCTCGCCGACCAGCACGACGGCGAGCCCCGGCGGTCGCTTGCCCGCGGTGACGCGCGCGGCAACCTGCGCGCGCACCTCGGCCGTCAGCCGTTCGGCGCGGGCCCTGCCGTCGATGATGCGCGCGCTCATTTCTGCTCGTCTAAAACGCGCGAAGTTTAACCGATCTCGATCTGCGGCCAACCCTTCAAGCGCGCCAGCGCCGCCAGCGGCGGATCGGGATTCACCGCGACTGGATGCGTCACCCGCATCAGCAACGGTAGATCGTTGACCGAGTCGCTGTAGAACCAGCTTTGGCCAAAGCGGTCTAGCGCGAGGTCGCGCTCGCCGAGCCAGGCCTCGAGCCGCGTTACCTTGCCCTCGCGCATATTCGGCGTGCCGGCGACTTTGCCCGTGTAGAAGCCCTCCTTCATCTCGGGCTCCGTGGCGATGAGATTTTCCAGGCCGAGCTCCCGCGCGATTGGCGCGGTGAGAAAGCGGCTGGTCGCGGTCGTCATGATCAACAGATGGCCTTCGGCGCGATGTCGGGCGAGCAGCTCGCGAGCGGATGCCGAGATGGCGGGCCGGATCTTGCGCTCGAGGTAGGTCGCATGCCACGTCGAGAGGAGGTCTGGATGCCGGCCCACGAGTGTCGACAGATAGAAGTGCGTGAATTCGACCGACGTCGCTTCGCCGGCTCGATAGCGCGCAACCAGCTCGTGGTTCGCGCGCTCGAATTCCTCGCGGTCGAGGTTACCCTCTTCAATCAGGAACTCGACCCAGGCCTCGTCGCTGTCGAGCGTCAGCAGCGTATGGTCGAGATCGAACAATGCCAGTACGTCGGTGCTCATGGTCGGTCGGATAGAATGCCTCCGTGAGGGAAAAATGGATCGCTCCGTCAGAAACGGTCGCGAAGATCGCCGACCGCCTCGGGCGCTCGCTCGCCGCACCGGCGCAAACACATGAACCGTTTGCCGTCGATGGCCATATCGTTGGCTGGATGATACCGGAACGGGCGCGACGACTCGCGCGATGGCGGGAAGTGTTTCGCCGCAGCGCACACGGGATCGAGCTGGCGCCGAAGCTCGATACGCCGCAGGCGCGCAGCGCCGCCCTCGCCGAAGTTGCGCGCGCGCTTTCAGCGCAAGGAGCGCTGAGCGCCTGGCGCGACGAACGCTACGGGGCGACCGCTGGTCCCAACGGGCCCGTCCTGTTCGAGCTCGAGCGCGCGGCAGCGCGTTACTTCGGCATTCATACCTTTGCCGCGCACGCGAACGGGCTGATCCGCGACGACGATCGTTGGCGGATGTGGCTCGCGCGCCGCAGCCCGGCCAAGGCGATCGATCCGGGATTGCTCGACAACCTCGTCGGCGGCGGGATAGCCGCAGGTTCGGATGCCGCAGCGACGTTGGTCAAGGAGGCGTGGGAAGAAGCGGGCATCGCCGAACCGCTTTCGCGTCGTGCGCAATGCGCGGGCTCGGTCGACATTTGCCGCGCCACTTTCGACGGCCTGCAGCACGAGACGATTTACGTGCACGACTTGTGGTTGCCGGCCGATTTTGCGCCGGCGAATCAGGATGGCGAGGCGGTCGAGCATCGGCTCTCTGCACCCGAAGCCGTTCTGGCGGTGCTCGCGACCGACGACATCACCGCCGATGCGAGCCTCGTGATCATCGATTTCCTGATCCGGCACGGTCACATCGCGCCCGGCGACCCGGCATTTGCCGCGCTGGATGCCCTGCGCCGCCCACCCGCGCTGCATCCGCCTTCCGAACCGCTCAAGCCGCTTTGATCGCCGCGGCGACTGCGGCCGGCGCGACCTGGCGAATGCCCATCTCATGCAGTGTATCGCGCACTGCATTGACCGCGTGCCGCATCTCGTCGCGGCCAATGGCGCCGATGCAGCCGACGCGAAAGGTCTCGAGCTGCGTGAGCTTGCCCGGGTAGAGGATGAAGCCCTTGTCGCGGACCCGCTCGTAGAACTCCTTGAACGCATATTTCGGATCGGCCGGCGCGTGAAACGTGACGATGATCGGCGCCTGAATGCGGGGGTCGAGGAAGACGAGAAATCCCAGCTCGGCCATCCCGGTCACCAACGTTTCGTAGTTTGCCGTGTAACGCGCCAGGCGCGCCGGCTGGCCACCTTGCGCCTCGAACTGTTCCAGCGCGGCGTCGAGCGCCACCACGACGTGTGTCGGCGGCGTGTATCGCCACTGCGTCGTCTTCTCCATGTACGTCCACTGGTCGTAGAGGTCGAGCGCGAGCGAGGTCGAGTTGCCCGCGCAGCGTTCCAGCACGCTGCGGCGCGCGAACACGAAGCCCATGCCGGGCGGTCCCTCGATGCACTTGCCCGAAGCCGCGACCAGCGCGTCGAAGGCGACCTCGCGGGCGTCGATGGCGATCGCGCCGAAGCTGCTCATCGCGTCGACGATGAGGCTCCTGCCACGCTTGGCGACGGCTTGGGCGATCTCGGGCAGCGGATTGAGAATGCCGGTCGAGGTCTCGCAGTGGATCAGCCCGACGTGGGTGATCGATGCATCGGCGTCCAGCAGCCGCGCCACGTCGCCTGCGGTCGTCGGTACATCGTCGGCGGTCTCGAACGTGCTGAGGGTGCGCCCCATCATTTCGGTCAGCCTCGCCATGCGCCTGCCGTACGCGCCATTGATCAGCACCAGCACGTGGCCATCGCGCGGCACGATGGTGTTGACCGCTCCCTCCACCGAGAACGTGCCGCTGCCCTGCATGGGAACGCAGACGTGCGTCGCGCCTGCATGGACGATCGCGGTCAGCCGCTCGCGCACGCGGGCGGTCACGGCGTTGAAACGACTGTCCCACGAGCCCCAGTCTCGCAGCATCGCGGACTTGGTCGCGAGCGAGGTCGTCAGCGGACCAGGGGTGAGCAGAATGGGGTCGCGGTCGAAATTACTCATCGAAGCATGGCTCCCTGGCTCGCAGTGTACATCGACGGCCGGTTCACACCGGTGCCGGCGGCTTCCGCCAGGTCTGCGTAGTGCCGAGCAGCCAGCGCGTCACCCCTGCGTAGATCAGGCATATCGTCGCCGACGTCGCGACGATCAGCGTGCTCATCGCGGCCGCCGCGCCGATCTCTCCCGACTCGTCGAGGTTGATGATCGCGATCGAAGCGACCTTGGTGTCGGGCGAGTACAGAAACACGACGGCAGAGATCGTCACCATCGCGTTGATGAAGAGATAGCGCGCGATGTCGAGAATCGCCGGGAGGCAGACCGGCACCGTCACGCGGAAGAAGGTCTTGTAGAACGGCACCTTGAGCGACGCCGAGACCGCCTCGAACTCATTGTCGAGAGCTTTGAGCGCGGTCACCGCGGTCAGGTGACTGGACGTGTAGTAGTGCACGATCGTCGACGCCGCCAGAATCAGCATGCCGCCGTAGAGGAAGTGCAGCGGATTGTCCGGATGGTTGAAGAAGAAGATGTAACCCAGGCCGAGCACCATGCCCGGCACGGCCATCGGAATCGTCGCGAGCAGTCGAACGATGGCCCGCAACGGGCGCATGCCGCGCGTCTTTTCGAGCAGATATGCGGTGCCGAACACGAGCGTCATACCGATCAAGGCGGTCAGCAGCGCCATCTTGAGGCTGTTGAAATACGAATCGATCACGCCGCCGTCGATCAGGCCGTAGATGTAATGGCGCAGGCTGAACGACAGGTCGTACGGCCAGAGCTTGATGAACGACGTGTAGATCGCCATGCCCAGCACTGCGAGGATGAATACGCTGACGACGATGCAGAACGCGAGCATCGCCAGGTCGAAGCCGCGGCTGGGCTTCGGGGCGTACGGCACAGCACGCGCCGAGAACTGCGACTGTTGCCGGCCCTGCATCCACCAGTCGACGATGAACGCGAGCAGCACCGGCAGCAGCAGCACCAGGCTTACGACCGCGCCCCGATTGAAGTTCTGCTGGCCGATCACCTGCTTGAAAATGTCGATGGCGAGAACGTTGAAGTTGCCGCCGATCACCTTCGGAATGCCGAAATCGCTGACGGTGTACGAGAACACGACCATCGCCGCGCTCACGAGCCCGTACCGCGCGCCCGGCAGCGTGATGGTGAAGAACTTCCGCAACCGCGGAGTGCCGAGCGATTCCGCTGCTTCGTAGAGCCGGCCATCGGCGAGCAGGAGCGAGGTGAGCACGATCATCAGCGCGTGCGGAAAGATCGCGTACACCGCGCTGATGATGATGCCGATCGGCCCGTAGACCGTGTTGCCGAAGAGCCAGCTCTTCAGCGCGCCCTGGTTACCGAACCACTGGATGAAAGAGATCGCCGCCAGCATCGACGGCGACAGGATCGGCGTCAGCGCGATCAGCCGGAAGCCTCCCTTCCACGGGATGCAGCTTCGCGTCAGCGCGTAGGCAAAAGTGAACGCGAGCGGGACCGTGATGGCGGTGACCATCAGGCCAACCCACAGGGTGTTGAATGCCGAGTCACGCAACGCGGCGTTCTGCAGGTACTCGCGGAACAGTTGCAACCCGACGAACGCTCCGCTTCTGTCTTCGGTGCTCTTGACCAGGATCATCGTCAGCGGCGCGAGCAGGAAGACGGCGAGCACCGCGCAGGACGCGAGCAACAGCCCCTGCGCGAGGCGATCCTCCCAGTGCGCGAGCGGCTTGACGCGCCCGCGCGGAAGCGACGGAAGGGGTGGGGCCGCAGTCGTCATCGAAGCCACTCTCCAGACCACAGTCGCGGATGATAACGAGGCGGCGACGAGCGAGCGACGAGATAGTACAAGTTAGTACAGCGAGGAGCGAGCGAGGAAGCCAACGAAGTTAGCGCCGCGAATGTGGTCTGGATCAAAGGAGGCGCATGCAGTCCGGCGGAAGGCCGACCCGCAGCGCCGTTCCCTCGGCGAGGTTCATCTCATCGCTGCTGTGCCGCGACAGGTTCACGACCAGCGGCTGGTCCTCGGCGCCGATGAGAGTCACCGTCACGAGGCAAAAGGCACCGAGAAATTCGACCTTGATCACCTTGCCGGGCGCGGCGTTCGCGTTGCCCTGGGCTGCGCCGTTGATCAGCACGTCCTCGGGACGCAGGTAGAGCTTGACGCGCGTTCCCGGTGCAACGGCTTTGGTACCGATGCCGCCGTGCAATACGAGGCTGCCGACGCGAAAACGGCCGGCGCCTTCGGCCACCGCCGAGAGTACGTTGACCTTGCCGACGAAATCCGCGACGAAGGCGCTTGCCGGGTCGCGATAGATTTGCTGCGGGGTACCGACTTGCTCGATCCGGCCGTGATTCATCACGACGACCACGTCGGCCATCGACAGCGCTTCCTCCTGATCGTGCGTGACCATGATGGTCGTCACGGCCAGCCGCTGCTGCAACGCGCGGATCTCGCCGCGCAGGCGCAAGCGTTCCAGCGCGTCGAGGGCGGATAGCGGCTCGTCGAGCAGCAAAAGCCCCGGCGAAGTCGCCAGCGCGCGGGCCAGCGCGATGCGCTGTTGCTGGCCCCCGGAGAGCTGCCCGGGATACTTCGGCCCCGCATCGGGCAAGCCGACGAGCTTGAGCAACTCGGCGACGCGGCGCTTGATCGCGTCCTGCCCCCTGCGGCGATTGACGAGCCCGTACGCGACGTTGGCGAAAATGGTCAGGTTCGGGAACAGCGCGTAGGACTGGAAGACGATGCCATAGTCGCGCTGCATCGCCGGCAGCCGCGAGATGTCGCGACCGCCCTGAACGATCGTCCCCTCGTCCTGAGTCTCGAGCCCGGCAATGATGCGCAAAAGCGTCGTCTTGCCGCAACCCGACGGACCGAGAAAGATCATCAGCTTGCCACGCTCGACGGCGAGCGTGATGGCGGACAGCGCGGTGAACTTGCCGAAGCGCTTGGTGATTTCGGAGAGCTTGAGGTACGGCTCGTCGGGAGGTGGTGCAGAGCCGGTCATCGCTTCACTGGTGGAACGTCTGTCGGAGCAGCTGCCAACGCGGCGCTACCCGTTGTCCTTCGACAGAGCCTGCCCTGAGCTTGTCGAAGGGCTCAGGACGAACGGGTAGCTTCGGTACACGCTCGCATGCCCGCTCGTCGGCGCGCACGCGCCTAACACACCTATTTCTTCGGCGCCGACTTGGCGTCGTAGCGCTTGGTCCACTCGGCGAGGATTCTGTCGCGGTTCTTCGCTTCCCATGCGAAATCGATCTTGGTCAGCCGCTTTTCGTAATCGGCGGGAACGAAGTCCAGCGGCTTGGCGATGCCGGGAATCGCGACCACGGCGAAATTCTTGGCAAATAGCGCCATCGCCTCCGGGGTCGCCAGCCAGTCCATCAGCTTGCGCGCGGCTTCGACTTTCTTGGTCGTCTTCATGATGCCCGAGGCCTCGAGGTCCCAGCCCAGACCCTCGCTCGGGAAAATGATATCGATCGGCGCCCCCGATTTCTTGGTCGTCACCGCGCGGTACTCGAACGACACGCCGATCGGAAACTCGCCCGCTCCCGCCTGCCGGCACGGTTGCGAGCCCGAATGCGTGTAGAGCCCGATGTTCTCGTGCAGCGCGTCCATGAACTTCCATGCATCGGCCTCGCCCCACATCTGCAACCAGCCGGCGACATCGAGGAAGCCTGTGCCGGACGACGCGGGATTGGGCATCACGATCTTGCCTTTGTACACCGGCTTCGTCAGATCCTTCCATGACTCCGGCTTGGGCAGACCCTGCTTTGCGGCCTCGACGGTATTGAAGCACACGGCCGCGCCGTACACGTCCATGCCGACCCATTCCGGCGGCTTCTTCGGATCGACGTATTGCGGCGAGAGCTTCTCGAGCCCCTTCGGCGCATAACCTTGCAGCAGACCTTCGTTGGCGAACACGGCCATGCTGGACGCGGAAGTCCCCACCACCAGGTCCGCCTGCGGGTTGGCCTTCTCGGCGAGAACCTTGGCAGTGATGATGCCGGTCGAATCGCGGACCCACTTGAGCGTCACGTCCGGGACCGCCTTGTAGAACGCCTCCTCGTAGGCCTTGATCTGGTCGGTTTCGAGCGCGGTGTAGACCAGGAGCTCGGTCTTCTGCGCCAGGGCCGGGGCGGCCCAGGCCGTCGCACCGACGATCGCGACGCTGGCGACACGTTGCCACCAACACTTGCTTGCCAAGAAACGCATTGTTCTCTCCCCCAGGAATTGAGCTGCGGCCGAAAAATGCTACGCCCAACGCATGCGCCACGCAAATAATGATCAGTTCGCGCCGCGTTGCGCCATGCGGCCAATTCACGACGCTCGTGATGTGCGCGGACGCCAATAACCTGACGAGATCGCGGGATGGTGGCCATGAAAGCTGATTTGACATTTCCACCCATGTTGTATATTGTCTACAATCTGCAAATTCTACTTGAGGGGAGTGCGTCATGAGTTTTTCCTACCGACGTACCTACCGGGGCCCTATCGAGGCGGTATTGCTCGACTGGGCCGGCACGACCATGGACTTCGGCTGCATGGCGCCCGCCGTCGTATTCGTGCAGGTCTACGAGCGTCAGAAGGTCCCCATCACCATGGACGAGGCGCGCGCGCCGATGGGGGCGCACAAGAAAGTGCACATCCAGAAGATCTCCCAGCTGGACGCGGTGCGCCGCCGCTGGCAGGAAATCCGCGGCCGCCCGCCGAACGACGACGACGTGAATGCCATGTTTGCCGAATTCGTGCCACTCCAGCTCGCGTGCCTGTCCCAATACTCCAAGCTCATCCCGGGCACGCTGGAGGTGGTGGCGGAACTCCGCAAGCGCGGCGCCAAGATCGGATCCACCACGGGCTACCTGAGCGAAATGATGAAGATCAATCGCGACGACGCGAAGCGGCAGGGCTACGACCCGGATTCCACGGTGTGCGCGTCGGACGTGCCGGCCGGCAGGCCCTACCCGTACATGTGCCTGCAGAACGCCATCAACCTGAAGGTCACCACAGTGCAGTCGTGCGTTAAGGTGGACGATACCGTCCCCGGTGTCGAGGAAGGCCTCAATGCGGGGATGTGGACCGTTGGCCTTGCCGTCAGCGGCAACGAAGTCGGGCTGCCGCTCGAACAGTGGGAAG
>Ga0137368_10002464_pt1 | contig 19875 bp, 15 predicted proteins | sample SagtaG_13_FD_104917 | JGI IMG/M metagenome (GOLD analysis project Ga0137368, IMG submission 104917) | Vadose zone soil microbial communities from Sagehorn Ranch, Mendocino, California, USA - Sage1_L_100_16 metaG | ecosystem: Environmental > Terrestrial > Soil > Vadose zone | place: USA...
CCGCGGAGGAAAGGCCCGCGCTACATGCAGCTCTGGGACGTAGCGCCGGACGTTGTGGCGACTTCAGGGCGGCCGCTTTATTGCACGCCGATCGTAAGCAGCAGTAACGGCGTGCGGATCATGAATCGATCACGACACGCACGCCACGCTACTTGATGAAGAGCATCTCCCGATATGTCGGCAGCGGCCACAACTCATGCGGCAAGAGCAGCTCGATGTTGTCGCCGAGCTCGCGCAGACCAGCCATCGCAGGAACGACGGTGTCGCGCATGTACTTGGCGTGCTTCTCTGTCGAGTTGCTGGTGTGGTCGAGCGCCGCGGCCAACACATCGGTTTCCGACTTGAACTGGTCGATGAGCTTTACGAGCTGCTCGAGCAGCCGCTTGCTCTCCCTGCTCGGCGCACCGCCCGCCTTGGCCGCCGCCGTGCTTTCACCGACGCGCTTCTGATACTCGAGGGCGGCGGGGAGAATGTAGCGGTTTGCCATCAGCACCATCAATTGTGCCTCTACGTTGATCGTCTTCACGTACGTCTCGAGATACACGTCGTAGCGCGCGTGCAGCTCCCGCTCGTTGAGAATCTTGAATTTCTCGAACATCTTGACGACATCGGGCTCGATCAACTCCGGCAGCGCGTCGACGGTGTTCTTGAGATTGAGCAGTCCGCGTTTGCCCGCGTCCTTCTGCCACTCCATGGAGTAGTTGTTGCCGTTGAAGATGATCCGTTTGTGCTGCTTGATCGTCTTCCTCAGCAGCGCAGCGACGGCCTCTTCGAGGCTTTGTCCCTTGCGCATCATGGCTTCGAGCTCTGTCGCCATGAAATCGAGCGATTCGGCGACCGCCAGGTTGAGGCACGTGGCTGGAAACGCAATATTCTGTCCCGACGAGACCGCGCGGAACTCGAACTTGTTGCCGGTGAACGCGAAGGGCGAGGTTCGATTCCTGTCGCCGGCATCGCGCGGCAGTTTCGGAAGGACCGACACGCCGATATCGAGCAGGCCGCCTTCTTTCGACGATCTCGCGCCGCCGGCTTCGAGCTGGTTGAAGATGTCGGTGAGCATGGCGCCGAGAAACACCGACAGAATGGCCGGCGGCGCTTCATTGGCGCCGAGACGGTGATCGTTGCCGGCGCTCGCGATGCTCATGCGAAGCAGGCCCTGCCACTTGTCCACCGCGCGCAACACCGCGACGCAGAAAAACAGAAATTGCATGTTCGCGTGCGGCGTGTCGCCGGGATTCAGGAGGTTGTTGCCTTTGTTGTCGCCGATGCTCCAGTTCAGGTGCTTGCCGGAGCCATTGACGCCGGCAAACGGCTTCTCGTGCAGCAGGCAAGCCAGTCCGTACTTCGGCGCAATCTTCTTCATCATCTCCATCGTCATCATCTGATGATCGGTGGCGACGTTCGCGCTCTCGAAAATCGGGGCAATCTCGTACTGGCTCGGCGCGACTTCGTTGTGTCGCGTTTTCACCGGTACGCCCACCTTGTACAACTCCGACTCCACGTCGGCCATGCACGCGAGCACGCGTTCAGGAATCGACCCGAAGTACTGATCCTCGAGCTCCTGACCCTTCGGCGGACGCGCGCCGAACAGCGTCCGCCCCGCGTTGATCAAATCGGGCCGGGCGAAATAGAAATTGCGATCGATGAGGAAGTACTCCTGTTCCGGCCCGCAGGTTGCCGTCACGCGCGTGGCATCGGAGCCAAACAACCGCAGAACACGCACTGCCTGCCCCGACAGCGCTTCCATCGAACGAAGGAGCGGCGTCTTCTTGTCGAGGGCCTCGCCGGTCCAACTGACAAACGCCGTCGGAATGACGACGGTTACGCTATTGCCGTTCGAGAGGAGCCAAGGCGGACTCGTCGGATCCCACGCCGTATAGCCGCGCGCTTCGAACGTGCTGCGCATCCCGCCTGAAGGGAAACTCGACGCGTCCGGTTCCCCCTTTACGAGCTCTTTTCCGCTGAACTCCGCAATCGACCGCCCGTCGCTCGACGGCTGATAAAACGAGTCGTGCTTCTCGGCCGTGATACCGGTCATCGGTTGAAACCAATGCGTGAAATGAGAGGCGCCCTGCTCAATCGCCCAGTCCTTGAGCGCCGAGGCAACCGCATCAGCCGTGGAAATATCCAGCGGTTCACCCTGCACGATGGTGTCGCGCAGCGAACGGTAGACGGCCCTCGGTAGGCGAGACTGCTGGACCTGGTCGTTGAACACGAGCGAACCGAAGATGTCGCTGACACGGGCCGGCGTTCGGGCTTGGCGCCCTTCGGTCATGGCCCAGTCATGAATATTCCTGACGGCATCGGCGAGCGCGGCGGAACCCATGGCGTTGATGTCCTTTCGAATGAGCAGATGTGTGTCTGGTCCGCGTTGAAATTACCGGGTTAATGCATGAGTATGCACGAAAGCATGCTTAATTGGCAACAATCGCATCGCTTTCCATGATAAATGCCGCTCATTTCTGCAAGCATATCAACCAAACGTGCAACACATGCAGATTTGCCGCAACACTGCGACAACCGCCAATGCTTGGGGGCCAGCGCGGAAAAGGGGCTGGCCCCTTTTTTCTCGGAGGCCCTGTTGGTCGCGCCGTTCCGAGAAAAAACGAGAAGGTCCCTTTGTACCTCGTCCTGAAAACGGCGCGGCGCTTTTTTTAGAACACCGGAACCAGCGTCCGCTGGGCGCACGAGCTCGCCGGCGCCGTTGCTGTGCCATTGGCCAGGACGGGATACGCAAGATCGGCCATCACCTGATAGCCCGAATCGCTTGGGTGGAATCCATCGCCGGATAGGTTCGCGGTGCTGTACACGCGCGGATCGCACATCAAATCGACCACGAGGACGTTCTGTCCTGCCAGTACGTTCACGCGGTCGGTGAGACCTACGGCAATGCGCTGAAGAACGCCGCGCTCTTCAATCGTGTTGTTCGCGACGTACGGCATGCCGGCGAGATTTGGCAGATTGAGCGCCACGAGGCGCGCATTCGGCACGCGCGCGCGGAGTCGGGCGATCATGTCGCGGTAATCGCTGCCCCACTGCTGAACCTGGCGGTCGATGAAACCGCGAACATCGTTGCCACCCTGTCCCGCACGCACGGCTTGTCCGATGGCATTGGCGTCGTTGCCGCCCGCGAATACGGTGAGGTGGGTCGTTCCACTCGGCACGAAGGGAGCTTCCTGGTCGATGAGATTCGCGATGATATCGTCGCGTCCAATCTGACGCGCCAACGTTTGAATGGCCGGCGACAGCACGGCGCCGGGAATGCCACGGTTGTTGAACGTGACGGTCTTCCCCGAGCCTTCGAGCCGTGTTCGTAACAGGTAAACGTAGCCCCTTCCAGCAGGACAGTCGGTAAACGGCACGCATGGAACCGTGCTGCCGTAGCCAATCGCATCACTGGCGCCGAGGGCCGTATAAACGATGGGGTCGGTTGGCGAGGGATTGGTCGGGGTCTCGGGCTTCTTACTACAGGCAAACAAAGGGATAGCGCAGATGACGGCTAGGGAAACGATGCGCAACCGGCGAGCTTGCATTGCGTCATTCTGCCATTTCGCTCCGTCAAAGCCGTTTGGCGCCGGTTTTCGCGTGGCGACACGCTTGCATAGAGCAACACGAGGCTCTCGTGCGCTCTATGTCCGATGCGCTGAGGCAACCCTTCATCGATCGCCGCGAAGCAGGCGCCGTGCTTGCTCAGCAGCTGCGTCATTACGCATATCGCTCCGATGCCATTGTGCTGGCACTGCCGCGCGGCGGCGTGCCGATCGGCTATGAAGTCGCGACTCTCCTCGGCTTGCGACTCGATGTGTTCCCGGTCAGAAAGCTCGGTGTGCCCGGACAGCCGGAGCTCGCGATGGGGGCGATTGCGCCCGGCGGCGTCCGCGTCCTCAACGCCGACCTCGTGAGTCGTTTCGGCATTCCCGATCGGTCGGTCGATGTCGTATCCGACGCCGAAATCCGCGAGCTCGATCGATGGGAACAGCTCTATCGCAACAACCAGCCACCCCTGGAGCTGCGCGCGCAGATCGCGATCTTGACGGACGATGGCCTGGCCACTGGCTCGTCGATGCGGGCCGCAGTGCAGGCCGCGCGTCAACTCGGCGCGTCGCGCATCGTCGTCGCCACGCCCGTGGGGGCGCGCGAGGTGTCTCGAGCGTTTGCGCAAATTGCTGATGAAGTCATCTGCGCGCGCCAACCGGCGCGGTTTCACGCTGTCGGCCAGTGGTATCTGAACTTTCCCGAAACGACGGATGCCGACGTCACCGAGCTTCTCAGCCGCGCCCGGCAGGCGCTGGCGGCAATGCACCCGTGACCGACCACGCGCGCGATCTCCTTCGGAACGCCGCTCTCTGGTTCGAGCCGGAGGCGGACGGCCTCGGCGCGGTGCTCGAACGAATCGGCGATGCGCGTCTCGTCTTGATGGGTGAGGCGACGCACGGCACGCAGGAGTTCTATCGCATCCGTGCCGAGCTCACTCGCGCGCTCATCACGCAGAAAGGCTTCAACATCGTCGCCGCGGAAGCAGACTGGCCCGATGCCTACCGGGCCAATCGCTTCGTGCGTCACGAGAGCGCCGATCGCAGCGCCGAACAATCGCTCAGCGACTTCACTCGGTTCCCGCGTTGGATGTGGCGCAATGTGGAAGTCGTGCGCTTCCTCGAGTGGCTGCGCGACTACAATGCCCTGCGGTCTCACGAACAGCGGGTGGGGTTTTACGGTCTCGATCTGTACAGCCTGCACGCGTCGATGCAGGCCGTGCTGCGGTATCTCGGCACGGTCGATCCCGCTGCTGCCGCGCGCGCTCGAGAGCGTTACAGCTGTTTCGAGGGGTTCACCGACGACGCGCAAGGCTACGGCTACGCAGCGACCCTCGGCCTCACGCGCTCGTGCGAAGACGAGGCAATCGCGCAGTTGGCAGAGCTGCGCCGCAAGGCTGCTGAATACGCCGCGCGTGATGGGCACATTGCCGTCGACGAACAATTCATGGCCGAGCAGAACGCCCGGCTCGTGCGAAACGCCGAAACCTACTATCGCGCGATGTTCGGTGCGCGGCAGCACTCGTGGAATCTCCGCGACACGCACATGATGGAAACGCTCGACGCGTTGATCTCGCACGTGGGACGGCTCTCGCATCATGCGCGCGCCATCGTGTGGGCGCACAACTCACATCTCGGCGACGCACGTGCGACGCAGATGGGGTATTACTTCGAACTCAACCTCGGCCAGCTTGCGCGCGAGCGCTATCAGAAAGCCGTTCGTCTCATCGGATTCACGACGCACACAGGCTCGGTCACCGCGGCCTCTGACTGGGACGAGCCGACACATCGCATGCGCGTCAACCCGGCCCTTCCCGCCAGCTATGAGGCGCTGTTTCATACCGTTGATCTCAATCGATTTGTCCTCAGCTTCGAGGACGAGGCCGTCTGCGAGGCGCTCACCACCCCCCGTCTCGAACGCGCGATCGGTGTGATCTACCGGCCTGAGACCGAGCGCGTGAGCCATTACTTCACTGCGGAGCTGCCGCGTCAATTCGACCTCGTCGTACACGTCGACAGGACCCACGCACTCGAGCCGCTCGAATCCTGGGCTCACGTCGAAGCCGATCTCGCCGAAACGTACCCTTCAGGTTTATAACCCTGGAACCTTTGAACCCTGGAACCTTTGAACCCTTGAACCCTGGAACCTGTGAACCCTGGAACCTTTGAACCCTTGAACTCTGGAACCTTTGAACCCTGGAACCTTTGAACCCTTGAACCCTTGAACCCTTGAACCCTTGAACCTTAGGTAGAATCGCGCGAGTGGAGCGGCCGTGGACGCGCTTTTATCATCCGGCAACGAGCCGCGATTTGCCGCCGCTCGCGTGGCCGAACCTCGCCGCCTTCATCCGCGATCGCGCCGGGGAGTATCGCGACCTTCCCGCATTTACGCTGTACCTTCCCAACGGAACGCAGGGCACCATCAGTTACGACGACGTCGATCGACTCTCGGATGCGCTCGCGGTGTTTCTGCGAGAGGTCGCGGGATTCTCGGCAGGCGATCGCATCGCGCTTCAAATGCCGAACTGCCTCGCCTATCCCGTTGCGGTCTTCGCGGTGCTCAAAGCGGATCTCGTGATGGTCAACACCAACCCGCTCTACACGCCGGCGGAGATGACACACCAGTTTGTCGACAGCGGCGCTGCCGGGCTCATCGCAATAGATCTGTTCGCGACGAAGGTTGCCGAGGTGTTGCCGAACACGTCGATTCGGTCGGTTGTCCTGGTCAGCCTGTCTGATCTGCTGCCGCCGCTGAAACGATGGGTCGTTCATGCAGTGCAGAAGCACGTGAAAAAGATGATTCCAGCCGCGAAGTTTGCCCACATCACGTTGGAGCAGGCGCTTGCTCAGGGGCGTGCCCGAATCAGCAAAGGCGCGGCCGAAAAGTATGCGGCGGCGCTCACAACAGATTCGGTGGCGGCGCTGCAGTACACAGGAGGCACAACCGGCGTCGCAAAGGGCGCCATTCTCACCCACGGCAATCTGCTCGCAAACATTGTCGCGGGCCTCGAGGCCTGGAAGTCACGCATCCAACCACGCGCCGAGGTCATGCTCACCGTGCTGCCGCTGTACCACATCTTCGCGTTTACCGCGAACCTGATGATCTTCTTCGCCGTCGGCGGACGCAATATTCTGATTCCGAGTCCACGTCCGCTCACCAATCTCGAGCGCGTCCTGACAACGGAGTCCGTCACCTGGATGACCGGCCTCAACACGCTCTTCATCGCGCTGATGCAGGAACCGTGGTTTCAGAAGAAGAAGGATTGGAAACTGAAGGGCTCGATTGCCGGCGGTATGGCGCTGGTGCCGGCTGTCGGGCGGCGGTGGCAGCAGATGACCGGCACACCGGTGTTCCAGGGTTACGGTCTGACGGAGACCTCGCCGGTCGTGACGCTCAACCCGTTCGATCGACCGAAGCTCGAGACCATCGGCGTGCCGATCCCCGGGACCGATGTGCGGATCGTAGATGCCAATGGAAAGGACGTGCCACGTGGTCAGCCGGGCGAGTTGCTTGTGAAAGGTCCTCAGGTGATGCGAGGTTACTGGCAGCGTCCAGACGAAACCGAAAAGGTATTGAAGGACGGCTGGCTGGCAACCGGTGACATTGCGACGATGGACGAAGACGGGTACTTGAGTATTGTGGACCGCAAAAAGGACATGATCCTGGTGAGCGGCTTCAACGTCTATCCGAACGAAGTCGAAGCCGTGATTGCGGAGCACGCGGGCGTGAAGGATGTCGCGGTGATCGGCGTGCCGGACGAGTTGAGCGGCGAAGCCGTGCATGCCTACATCGTCCGGCGCGATCCTACTTTGACGGCAGATGCCGTTCGCCAGCATTGCCGCAAGAGTCTCACGAACTACAAGATTCCGCGCGAAGTGATCTTCCGCGACGAGCTGCCGAAATCGAACGTCGGCAAGGTCATTCGCAAAGATCTACGCGAGGAAGTGCTGCGTAGCCGGTCCTCGACTGCGTGACAAGTTCCACATGGATAACCTTTGCCATACGCTCGCCGGCGCCGTGCTGGCCGAGACAGGTCTCAAGACGCGCACCGCGGGCGGTACGGCGACCTTGCTTCTTGCGTCGAATCTGCCGGACGTCGACGTGTTGGTGTTTGCAACGAACACGCTGCCGATGTCGTTTCGCAGAGGCTGGACGCACGGGGTGCTCGCCATGGCCCTCCTGCCGCTGGCGTTTGCCGCAGTCATGTACGTCGCGGCACGAATGCGGCCATCGCGCTCAACGCGTCCGCGCGCGAACAGCCCGCCGCTGAGATTTCGTTGGCTGCTTGCGCTGTCGTATCTCGGGACCTGGCTGCACGTGTTCATGGACTTCTTGAACAGTTACGGCGTTCGTCTACTGATGCCGTTCTCCGGCCGCTGGTTTTACGGCGACGCGCTCTACATCGTCGATCCGGTTTTGTATGTGATCTTCGGCGCCGCCCTGGTGCTCGGCAGGCGTCAAGCGTGGACCGCTGGTGACGGACGGTCCATGCCGAGGGTCGGCCTGGCTGTCGCCGCCACATACATGTTGCTGATGCTCGCGTCCAACGCATGGGCACGCGAAACCGTGCGCAGCGGCCTTGTCCGCGCGGGACGGTCGCCGGAAACTCGTTTCATGGTGACACCCGTTTTCGGCAACCCGTTCAAGCGCGAGGTCGTGATCGATCTAGGACCGCGGTACGAAAAGGGGTTTATCTGGTTCCAGCCGGCGCCGCATCTGCGGCCCGCGGGGTACGGCGTCGACACTTACGCGAACGAACCGTTCGCGCAGCAGGCAGCCCAGACGCCCGTTGGCCGGGCCTATCTTCGTTGGTCGCGCTTTCCGTTTTTTGTCGTGAAGCGCACGTCCCCGATGGTGCAGGTGCAGTTGAACGACTATAGGTACGCCGGACCGAACGGACGTGACACGTGGTTGTCGACCACGGTGGAGTTACCCGCGCAAATGGCCGTGCCGCCGGTACAATGAAGCATGCGGAGCTGGGTGCTCGCCCGCGCTACAGTCGTCTTTCTTGCGTGCCTCGCATTGCCGGCACCCGCGACCGCGTGGGGGTTTGAAGCACACAAAGCAATCGCCGAGCACTTCATCGCGCTGCTGCCGTCCGAGCTGAGGCCGCTCTTTGAAGCGCGCAAAGCGTTCATTGTCGAACGATCGATCGATCCGGATGTCTGGCGAACCGTCGGGTGGGAATCGGAGCCGCCGCATCACTTCGTCGACATCGACTTCTACGGGAAGTTCCCGTTCACCGAGCTGCCGCACGAATACGACCGGGCCGTGCAGAAATTCGGCCGCGAGGTTGTCGACGCGCAGGGCACGCTGCCGTGGCGCACCGAGGAGTTCTACGGGCGGTTGGAACGTGAGTTCGCAGGTCTGAAGCGCAAGCCCCCACCCGCTTACGCGACCGACAATATCGTCTTGTTCTCAGCGATTCTTGCGCATTACGTCTCGGATGGGCATGTGCCGCTACACGCCGTCATGAACTACGATGGTCAGCTGACCAGCCAGCAAGGGGTTCACAGCCGCTGGGAAGCCGAGCTCTTCGAGCGGAACCGTTCGCGTATCAAGATTGCGCCACTTGCGCCGCGGCCGGTAATCGACCCGCGAGAATTCATGTTTCAGACGCTCCTCGACAGCTACAAACTGGCAGAAGGTGTGCTTCAGTCAGATAGGAAGGCCGCTCAGGGCCGCGAGTTCTACGACGATGGGTATTTTGAGGTGCTCGCGAAGGAACAGCTGGCCGTGCTCGAGAGGCGTCTGAATGATTCCATTACGGCGGTTGCGTCCGTTGTCATCGGTGCCTGGCAACAGGCCGGACATCCTGCGATACCAGTCGAGCGCTCCCGTCAGCCGCGCCCCATCCGTCCTCCCAACTGATGACGCGGACGCAGCCGGCCGTCGCGCGCCATACGAATCGCCGTCAAACATGGATGTATTCCTGATTCCGACCGCGACGGCGGATCAATACGAGCTCTATTACGAGGCGCCCGACGAGGATCCAATTGAGGAGTCCGAGGGACAGGGAATCATCCATCGCGTGCGCAGGCGGTTTTCCGAAATGCTGCGAGAAGCGGAAGAGTCGCGCCATCGCCGGCACGAGGAAGAGGATGCCGCGCCTCAGGGTCTTCTCGTCCGTCTGCGTCGGCGGGCCATGGGGTTTATCGTCGAGCGTATTGCCGAACAGCGGCTGTTGTGGCACTTACGTCGCGCGACGACGGTGTGCGCGCAGATTCCCGGCGACGTGACCGAGGATCACGCAAACACCATCATCCGCTCGATGCTCAAGAAGGACCTGGATCATCATTTCAAATGGATCTGGATCGACCTGGCGCTGCTGATCCTCGTGGCGCCTCTCGTTGTGCTCCCCGGACCGAATGTGCCTGGCTTTTATTTCACGTTCCAGGTGGTCGGTCATTACTTGTCGTATCGCGGCGCGCGGCAAGGTCTGTCTGAAGTTCAATGGACCATCCGGCAGAACGCCGCGCTCACCGAGCTGCGGACGCTGCTGGCCGCTTCGGCGCCGCAGCGCATGCGCCGCGTTCACGAGCTCGCGGCGCGGCTTCGGCTGCAGCACCTCGCCACCTTTTTCGAGCAGGTCGCCAGCTGACATCCCCGGCTGTCGGTCCGTCCGCGTAATCCCGTACAATCCGTGTGATGAAATTGGGGGAGCTGGCTGCGCGTCTGGGATGTCAGCTGGAGGGCGACGGAGAGATCGACATCTGCCGTGTCGCGACGCTCGAACAGGCAGGCGCCGGCGATCTCGCCTTTCTCGCCAACACGAAATACACGTCGCAGCTTTCCTCGTCAGCCGCGGCCGCCGTCATCATCGGTCCTGGAATCGACGGCGCGCGCTGCGCGGTGCTCCGCTCCGATAATCCATACCTCGCGTTTGCTCGAGCGACGCAGTTGCTCTACCCGAATCCGCGCCCCGCGGCAGGCATTCATCCCACGGCTGTGATTGGCCCAAACGTGGTCATCGAACCGGATGTGACGATTGGGCCATACGTGGTCATTGGCGAGCGTGCGCGTCTTGGCGCGAGGTCGGTTGTTTACGCGCACGCGATCATCGGCGCTGAAGCGGTCATTGGTCCCGACTGTTTGCTGCATGCGCGCGTGTCGATCCGGGAGCGTGTCACTATCGGCGCTCGCGTCGTCATCCAGGACGGCGCCGTCATCGGCAGCGACGGTTTCGGGTTTGCGGCGCGCGAAGACGGCACGCACGAAAAGATTCCGCAGGTCGCCACGGTCGTCCTTGAAGACGATGTCGAGGTGGGAGCAAATACGACGATCGATCGGCCGGCTGTCGGGGAAACGCGCGTGAAGTCAGGCACGAAGATCGACAACCTGGTTCAGATCGCACACGGCGTCGTCATCGGCAGCAACTCCATGCTCGCCGCGCAGGTGGGCATCGCGGGCAGTACCATTGTGGGTGACCAGGTGATGCTCGGCGGCCAGGTTGGTGTGACCGGCCACGTCACGATCGGCGATCGCGCGCGGGCCTCGGCGAAAACCGGGGTCACCGGCAATGTCGACGCGGACAGCTTCATCACGGGCTATCCGCACATGGACAACCTGGAATGGCGCAAAGCGTATGTCGTTTTCCGGCGGTTGCCTGAAATGCGTAAGCAGCTTTTGGAGCTCGCCGAGCGGCTGGCCGCTATCGAAGCCGGGAAACAGTCATAATCGTAAGACTACCCATGCACCAGCGCACTTCGCAGAGGCTCCTGTTAATCGTGGTGTCGGCGGCGCTCGTCGGTGTTCTGCCGTGGCGCGCTGCCGTCAATGCGGCTGTTCGCCCGCCCAAGCTGGAATACCAGCGCCTCGTGTTGCCAAACGGTCTTACCGTCATTCTGCACGAGGATCATTCGACACCGATCACACACGTGGCCCTGTGGTACCACGTGGGATCGAAGAACGAGCGGCCGGGCCGCACCGGTTTTGCGCATTTCTTTGAACACCTGATGTTCAAAGGCTCGAAGAACGTCGATCCCGAGCAGCACACCTCGATTGTTTCGTCCGTTGGCGGACAGGCGAACGCCTACACGACAGAAGATGCCACGGTGTTCTGGCAGACCGTGCCATCGCAGTACTTGCCGCTCGTGCTCTGGATGGAAGCCGATCGCATGGCGACGCTCCGCATCGACGACAAAACGTTCAAGAGCGAGCGCGAGGTGGTCAAGGAAGAGCGCCGAATGCGAATCGAAAACCAGCCGTACGGCCGGCTGAATGAAATCCTCTTCGATCAGGCGTTTACCGTGCACCCGTACAGGCATCCGGTCATCGGCAGCATGGAGGATTTGGAGGCGGCCACGATCGAGGACGTCCGCGACTTCTACCGGACGTACTACGTGCCGGCGAATTGCGCCGTCGTCATTGCGGGCGATTTCGATCGTGATCAAGCGATCGACCTGGTGAATCGCTACCTTGGGCGCGTTCCCGCAGCCGAGAAACCAGTGCCGCGCGACATTCCGCAGGAACCGCCACAAACGAAAGAGAAGCGCGCGACAGTGGAAGAGCCGTGGCCGTTGCCGGCCGTGGTGGTCGCCTACCACATCACCTACGACGGTGATCCGGACTCTTACCCGCTCCACATCTTGTCGAAGGTGCTCTCCGATGGGCAGAGCTCGCGGATCTATCGAAAGCTCGTGTACGAAACCGGTCAGGCGCTTACCGCGTTCGGTGGCGGGAACATCATCGAGAATCCGAACTTGTTCTATGCCGTCGCCATCGTCAGCCCCGGTCAGCAGCCTGCGGCCGTGGAGAAGTCGCTCATCGCGGAACTGGATCGGGTCAAAACCGAAGGGATTACCGAACGCGAGCTGCAGCGCGCTAAAAATCAATTCGCGCGCGATTACATTCTGATGCGCGAGTCGCTCAAGGATAAGGCCGACGTTCTCGCGCACGCGGAAGTGATTCATTCCGACATCACGACGGCGGACGGCGAGTTCGAGATCTTTCAGCGCATGACGACCGCCGACGTGCAGCGGGTGGCGAAAACCTACTTCGTGCCCGAGCACCGCGTGGTGCTGCACGTGATGCCGACCCTTCGACAAGCTCAGGGTCGCCCCGAGCAGCGTCGAGGGGCGAAGGGCGGTGTGCAGTGACGCGCCGCCTCTCTGTGTCGATTGCAGTCATCGCATTGGCGCTGGCACAGGTTGCCGCCTTCACACAGGGGCGACCCTCCGGCGCGCAAGTCAGGTCCTGGCCGAGCGAAGGCCCGCCACGCCCGCTCGCCGCGCGCCCCGTGAACTTTCCGCCGTACGAGATCAAGACGCTCTCCAACGGGTTGAGAGTCGTCTTCGTGAGCCACCACGAAGAGCCGGCCGTGAGCGTCCGGATGATCGTGCGGGCGGGCGCGGCGCTGGATCCGAAAGGAAAGCTCGGCCTCGCGATGCTCACCGCGTCGCTGCTCGATCAGGGCGCAGGCAAACGTACGGCGGAACAAATCGCCGATGCAATCGACTTCGCCGGCGGCATTCTCAGAATAGGCGCCGGCACCGATCTCACGTACGTCGACGCCATCGTCATGAAAGACAGCCTCGGCCTGGGGTTGCAGCTCATTGCCGATGTCGTACGGCGGCCGACGTTCGCGGCGGAAGAGATCGAGCGGCAACGCCAGCAGGCGATCTCGTCGTTGAAAGTCGCCTCCGAGGATCCCGACAACGTGGCCGGTCACGTGATCGATCGCCTCATTTACGGGTTTCATCCGTATGGCTTGCCGGGAAGCGGCACTCCAGAGTCACTCGCCTCGCTCAAACGGCAGGACTTCGTCGACTTTCATCAGCAGTTTTACGTCCCGAACAACGCGCTGCTGGCGATCGTCGGCGACACCACGCCCAGCGAGGCGCTGGCGGGCGTCGAGCAGGCGTTTGGTGACTGGACGGCGCACGACATCACACCCTTCAAGCCGATCGACACACCACCACCAACCAAGCGGGTGGTGATTATCGACAAGCCCGACGCGGTGCAGACGGAAATCCGCGTGGGGCAGGTCGGGATCCCGCGCAAACATGACGATTACATCGCGCTCGACCAGGCCGTGAAGATCCTTGGCGGAGAAGGCGCCAACCGGCTCCAGCAGGTGTTGCGATCGCAGCGCAGCCTCACCTACGGCGCTTCCGCCGATCTCGACACCTACAAGGCGGCCGGCGGCATCGTTGCCGAGACGAATACGCGATCGAACGCAACGGCGGAGACCCTGCGTGTGATGGTCGACGAAATCTTCCGTCTGCAGCGCGAGCGCGTCTCTGAAGGCGAGCTCGTTGGCGCGCAGAACTACATGGTTGGCCACTTTCCGCTGACGATCGAGACACCCGATGCGATTGCCACTCAGGTCCTGAATCAACTGTTCTACGACCTGCCGCTCGAGGAACTGCAGAACTACCGCGAGCGGGTCTTGCGCGTCACTCCAGACGACATCCAGCGCGTCGCGCGAGCGTACTTCAAGCCCGATCGTCTCGCCATCGTGCTCGTCGGAAATGCCAATGCTTTTGTGAACGATTTGAAAGGCGTGGGCTTCTCCGACGTCGAGCGCATTCCAATCGATCGTCTCGACTTGATGGCCGCTGACCTGCGACGTAAATGACCGGCAGTTCGTTGCGGACGTCCGTGACGAATGTTCGAGTCATGCTGTCATGTGGCGAGATCTCCGGCGATATGTACGCCGGCGCACTCGTGCACGCGCTGCGCGCGAGAAACGCCAACATCGAAGTCTTCGGCCTCGGCGGCGATTGTTTCGCGGCGGCCGGAGGCCGCCTCATCGGCGATTTTCGCGGACTGACCGTCACCGGCCTTGTTGAAGCGCTGCGCGTCCTGCCGGATTCGTACGCGATGTACCGCAAACTGCTGCAGGCCGCCGAGCGCGAGCGCCCGCACGTGCTGGTCCTCATCGACTATCCCGACTTCAACTTTCGGCTGATGGCGTCGGTTCGCCGGCTCGACATTCCGATTGTCTATTACGTCAGCCCGCAACTGTGGGCCTGGCGTCCAAGGCGCATACACAACATGAAAGCATCGGTGGATCGCGTGCTGCCGATTTTTCCATTCGAGGAGCCGCTGTATTTGCGTGAAGGACTCGACGTGCGATTTGTCGGCCACCCGCTCATCGACCTTGCGACAAGCGAGATTTCACGCGAGCAGTTTCTCGCGGGCATCGATCTCACACCGGCGAAACCGGTCGTGGCGCTCCTCCCGGGCAGCCGCCCGAACGAGTTGCAGCGCCTCGTGCCAACGATTGCCGCGGCGGTGCCGCGGATTGCATCGAGCGTCATCGGGACGCAGTTTGTCGTCGCGCGCGCGCCTCACCTCGCCGATTCCTACTTTGCGCCCTTTCAGGGCGTCGGCGCCCCCGTTCGGATTGTCGAAGGCCAGACCGACGACGTGCTTGCGGCCAGCGACGTCGTCATTACCGCGTCGGGAACAGCTACCGTGCAAGCTGCTTTGCACGATAAGCCCATGGTGGTCGTCTATCGCCTGTCGCCACTCACCTACAAGCTCGGAAAGCCGCTGCTGCGTGTGTCGACCTACAGCATGGTCAATCTCGTGGCGGGCGAGCGCGTGGTCGAGGAGCTCATTCAGGACGACTGCACGCCGGATGCGGTTGCGCGCGAAGCCATCGATCTTCTGACCAACACGGATCGCGTGACGCGGATGAAAGAGCAGCTTGCGATCGTTCGCGAGAAGCTCGGCGGCCCGGGCGCAAGCGGGCGCGCCGCGGATGCGATTCTCGAGGTAGCCGAGCGGCGAGGGACGGTCTGAAGACCGGCCGGCATTCCGCGCCACAATAACGCATGTTCCGCACAATCTCTGTCCTCGTGCTCGTAACCGCGTTGTCAGCGCCGGCAAGTGCACTGACCATCGCTCCTCTCACTTTCGAGCAGCTTGTCGAAGCAGCAACCGCCGTGATCTACGCGCGCGTGAGCGGCGTTCAGGGGCGCTGGACCGCAGATCGAAGAAGCATCGAGAGCCTCGTGACGCTGCAGCCGCTGCGCTATTTGAAGGGCAACCTCGGCGATGGAGTGATCATGCGATTGCCCGGCGGAGAGGCCGGAGGCCTGCTCCACGTGCTTCCTGGGGCGCCGGTGTTGCGTGCCGGCGATCTCGCGGTGATCTTTCTCGAGTGGCGCGGCCCCTCGATTCCAATTCCAGTCGGACTCACTCAGGGTGTCTTTCGCGTGCTCGTCGATTCTCAAACGGGCCGCGCCGTTGTCACCTCGCCTCCGCTGAAGGCCAGTGCCGTTGGTCGCGTCATCCGCGGCGCAGCTGAGCGTCGTGCGCTGACAGTCGATCGATTCGCCGAGCAAGTCCGGGCGATTACAGAGAGCCACCAGTGAGGCAGATACTGGCGGTCGTCCTGACCGCGCTGACGGTTGCCGGCGCGCCCGCTCCCGCATTTGCGTATCTGAAATTCGGTGTGCGCATAGGCGCAAACTCCGTCGACCTCAAATGGAATGCGCCTGTTCGCTACTTCGTGACCGATCGCCCGACCGCTGACGTGCCGGTTGCGGCTCTGAGTGCCGCCATCGCGCGTGCTTTCGCAACGTGGCAGCGCGTCTCGACGGCGATGGTGCGGTCGGAGTTTCAAGGTACGACGATCGTTCCTCCCGGATTTCAGGACGGGCGGACGACCCTTGGCTTTCTCGATCGGCCGGATCTCGATGGCGCCCTGGCCGCCACGAACTTCCTGATCGACGCAAACACCGGCGAAATCGTCGAGGCCGATGTGTTCTTCAATACGCGTTTCTCGTGGTCCACGGCAAGTGCGGGAGAACCAGGCCGGATCGATCTCGAATCCGTCGCGCTGCACGAAATCGGGCACCTGTTGGGACTCGGCCACTCTGCACTTGGTGAAACCGAAACCGATGCCGGCGGGACTCGACGCGTCATCGGATCAGGCGCGGTGATGTTCCCAATCGCGATGTCTTCTGGTTCGATCGCAGACCGCGTCCTTCAACCCGATGACGTCACGGGGATCAGTGAGCTGTATCCGTCAAGCGATTTTCTCGAAACCACCGGAAGTATCGCGGGACGGGTCACGAAAGCCGGACGTGGCGTGTTCGGCGCGCATATCGCGGCATTCCATCTTCAAACCGGAAGACTCATCGGTGGGTTTTCGCTGAACGACAACGGCGAGTTCGTCGTCGCGGGACTCGAGGCGGGTGCGTATGTGGTTCGTGCCGAGCCCTTGGATGATGTCGATCCCGACGGCTTCTTCACGATGCCTGTCGACGTGGACTTTCGCGTCGCGTACGCAACTCGGCTCGTGGTCGTCCCGCGCGGCGGAGGCATTGGCGCTATCGAGATTGCAGTGAGCCCCAAGTGAAGCGTCCTGCGGTGCTCATTGCAATCACATGCGCGGTCGCACGCGTTGCGGCGGCGCAGGATCCAGGGCCCGCGCCGCAGCCGCACCACATCAGCGCCTCGGCGGGAGTCGCCTGGCTCGTGGGCCATTCGCTGGGCGGAAGTACGGCAGCGCTCCGCCGCAACGAACCTGGAACGGCTACGCCCGGGCCCTCCACGCTTTTTCGCGCCGACACGTCGATCGAGCAGTCTGCGGGCGTTGAAGCGCGACTCGCATACGCACTCACTCGCGCGCTCGAAGTGGAAGTAGGCGGCGCGCACGCGCGGCCGCGACTCGCCGTGCAAATCACCCAGGATGTGGAGAGCCGGCCCGTCGCGCTTCGAGATGCGACGTTCTCGCAATACATCGTCGACGTGAGCGCCTTGTGGCAGGTCAATGCGCTCGAGCTTGGCTCCCATGCAAGGCCATATGTGATTGCCGGCGGCGGCCGCGTCTGGCAGCTCTACGAAGATCGCGCAAAGCTCGTCACGGGCGCTCTGGTGCAATTTGGCGGTGGTGTCCGCTATTGGTTGAGAGGCGGGAAGTCGCGAACGCATCCGGCCGGTGTGCGTGGCGAAGTGCGCCTGCAGGTATATTCCGCGGGCCTCGATATCCCGGATCGCACCCGAATATATCCCTGTATCAGCGTGTTCGGTTTCTTTGGTTTCTAGGCAGGCGGCGGGAAAGCCGTTCGCGGCCTGCGAGAAACGTTAAGATCAAACGGTCATGGCCTCACTGAATTCATTCAACACGAGGACATCGCTGACCTCTGGATCGGAAACGGTTGACATGTATTGTTTGCGGAAGCTCGAATCGGGCTTTCCAACCGTCAGCCGCCTTCCGTTCTCGTTGAAAATCCTGCTGGAAAACCTGCTCCGGCGCGAAGACAACGCGTTCGTCAAATCGGACGACATTGCCGCGCTCGCGTCGTGGGATCCCGCCGCGCCGAAGCAGAGGGAAATCTCGTTCATGCCCGCGCGCGTGTTGTTGCAGGATTTCACCGGCGTCCCGTGCGTGGTGGACCTTGCGGCCATGCGCGACGGGATCACGGCCCTCGGCGGCGATCCTCAGAAGGTCAATCCGCTCCAGCCGGTGGAGCTCGTCATCGATCACTCCGTGCAGGTTGATTACTTTGCCACGGTGAATGCGCTACAGCAGAACGCCGCGCTCGAATACGAGCGCAATCGCGAGCGATACGTATTTCTCCGCTGGGGACAGGAAGCGTTCAACAACTTTCGGGTCGTGCCGCCGGCGACCGGCATCGTGCATCAGGTGAACATCGAGTACCTCGCGCGTGTGATCGTCCGCGACGCTTCGTCGGGCGAGAAGATCGCATACCCCGACACCGTCTTCGGCACCGACTCGCACACGACGATGGTGAATGGCCTTGGAGTCGTCGGATGGGGAGTAGGCGGCATCGAGGCCGAAGCCGCCATGCTCGGGCAGCCCAGCTCGATGCTCATTCCGCCGGTGCTCGGATTTCGTCTCACCGGACGGCTTCCAGAAGGAACGACGGCCACAGATCTCGTGTTGGTCATCACCGAGGCGCTGCGCAAACGCGGCGTCGTCGGCAAGTTCGTGGAGTTTTATGGTCCCGGGCTCCGGCATCTCACCATCGCGGATCGCGTGACGCTGGGCAACATGTGCCCCGAATACGGTGCCACTGTCGCGATCTTTCCGATCGACGAGATGACACTCGACTACTTGCGCCTGACTGGGCGCGAAGCCGAGCACATCAAGTTCGTCGAAGCGTACGCAAAAACACAGGGACTGTTCCGCGGCGAAGATTCACCCGAGGCGATCTATAGCGAGACGATGCAGCTTGACCTGGCTGTCGTGGAGCCGAGCATGGCGGGCCCCCGCCGTCCGCAGGATCGCGTCGCGCTCGGTCGGGCGAAGCAGTCGTTTTCCAGCGCGCTGCCGGACTTGAAGAAGACGGTCAAAGTTGCGGCGGCCGTTGGTGGAGCCGCCACGGCGGTTGCGACAGAAACCGCGCTCGACCACGGTTCGGTCGTCATCGCGGCGATCACGAGCTGCACGAACACCTCGAATCCGAGCGTCATGATCGGCGCCGGACTTCTCGCCAAGAAAGCGGTTCAGAAGGGGCTGCGCCGGAAGCCCTGGGTCAAGTCCAGTCTCGCCCCGGGGTCGAAGGTCGTCACCGACTACCTCACGAAGTCAGGGCTTCAGGAGTATCTCGATCAACTCGGCTTCAATCTGGTGGGATACGGCTGCACGACGTGCATTGGCAATAGCGGACCCTTGCCTGAGGACATCTCGGCCGAAGTGCGGGAGCGGGGTCTCGTCGTCTGCGCGGTCTTGAGCGGCAATCGAAACTTCGAAGGCCGTATTCAGCAGGACGTCCGCGCAAATTATCTCGCGTCGCCGCCGCTCGTCGTCGCGTATTCGCTCGTGGGCACGATGAACGTGGATCTGACGCGCGAGCCGCTCGGGCAGGCGGATGACGGAACGCCAGTCTACTTACGCGACATCTGGCCGAGCGAGATGGAGATCCAACAGGCGATGGTGCACGCCGTCACCGACGAATCGTTCCGGCGGCAGTATTCGAAGGTGTTCGACGGTGACGAACGCTGGCGCGCGCTGCCGGTTCCAACAGGTGCGCAGTTTGCCTGGGACGACGGGTCCACGTACATCCGCCGGCCACCGTTTCTCGAGAACCTCACGACGCAGCCGGCGGCACGGACCGACATCTCCGCCGCGCGTGTGCTGGCCGTACTCGGCGACAGCATCACGACGGATCACATTTCCCCGGCCGGAGCCATTCGGGCGGACAGCCCCGCCGGGAAGTATCTGATCGAGCACGGAGTGGAACCGAAGGATTTCAACTCCTACGGCGCGCGCCGGGGCAATCACGAAGTGATGATGCGCGGCACATTTGCCAACGTGCGGCTTCGCAATCAGCTGACGCCCGGTGTTGAAGGCGGCGTCACGATCTACATGCCGGGATCGACGATGATGAGCATTTACGACGCGGCGACGCTCTATCA
>Ga0137368_10002465_pt1 | contig 19868 bp, 20 predicted proteins | sample SagtaG_13_FD_104917 | JGI IMG/M metagenome (GOLD analysis project Ga0137368, IMG submission 104917) | Vadose zone soil microbial communities from Sagehorn Ranch, Mendocino, California, USA - Sage1_L_100_16 metaG | ecosystem: Environmental > Terrestrial > Soil > Vadose zone | place: USA...
ATGTTGCATGATTCAATTTATGAAATCCCGCAACGATCGCTACGGGGAGCACGAATCCGCAGAGATACTGGGCATCGAGGTACATACGATGGGTGACGGTTTCACTTGGGACACTAAAGATTCCGAGCAGGACAAGGCGACTGCCCAGATGACCTGGAGCCTTTGCGTCGAGAAACTTGAGAGTGGAGATTACGACCTGCTCGTCCTGGATGAATTGGTCTACGTATTGAGCTACCAAATGCTGTCACTTGAAACCGTACTCGATGAATTTCGCAAGGTTCGTGCTGCCCAACCGTCATTACATATTGTTGTAACCGGTCGGGACGCCCCGCTGGAGTTGATTGAGGCTGCAGATTTGGTGACCGAAATGCGCGAAATCAAACATCCATTCAGGGCGGGTATCCGAGCTCAACAAGGTATAGAATTCTGATTGACGCTTTTGGTCAGCTTCTCAGGCATCTGTTTCATGTGGTACCCTTCCCCATTCTTAGAGTCTGGTTCGGCATATAACTTGCTCGCCTGAGACGCTTATGGCTTGGTTTAACAAGAAGAGCAAACGCATAGAATCGGTGCCTCCGGAGGAGCGCGTAGTAAAGACTGAAAATGTCTTCGTCAAGTGCGATTCTTGCGAAGCCCACCTTTACAAACGCGAACTTGATGAAGCGCAGCAAGTCTGCACAAATTGCGGGTATCACTTTCGCATCGGGGCGCGTGAACGACTCTCTCTGCTCTTTGATGAGGGTAAGTACGAAGAGCTCGACGCTGAGGTGATCTCGATAGATCCGCTGGCTTTTGTTGATACTAAGCCATATACAGAGCGGCTTGAACTGGCAAAAGAGTCCTCTGGACTGCCTGAAGCAATTATCAATGGCAGAGGCAAGCTGGGCGATCACTCGATTTTTGCGGGCGCCATGGACATGTCTTTTATCGGCGGCTCGATGGGATCCGCCGTAGGAGAGAAAGTAACCCGCCTAATAGAAAGAGCAATCAAGGAACGCGGTCCTCTCGTAATTTTTTCCGCCTCAGGCGGAGCCCGCATGCAAGAGGGAACATTATCTCTAATGCAAATGGCCAAGATTTCTGCAGCGCTCGCCGCGCTGGACGAAGCGCATCTGCCGTTCATCTCGATCCTGACAGATCCGACAACTGGTGGCGTCACTGCAAGTTTTGCAATGTTAGGTGACATCATTATCGCGGAGCCAAAAGCATTGGTGGGATTTGCCGGTCCCCGGGTTATCGAACAAACCATCAGGCAAAAGTTACCCAAGGACTTTCAGAGATCTGAATTCCTGCTGGAACATGGAATGATCGACGCAATAGTTGATCGGCGCGAATTGCGGGATTTTATTTTTAAACTCCTTAATTTCATGATGAATCCCGAAATTCACGGTGAACAAGAGAATGAGAGGGTGCAGACACGCACCGCTTCGCCCAAGTGAGGTTTGGTTGCTGCGCAAGTGTCTATTCGACCAGTGAAGATTTACATCAGCAATCACACCGGTTGCTCGCCGACAGTTAATGCAATTTGACGAAGCGAATGTTTACCTTCTGAGTCTTGGACACGAGACTCTCGCCATAAAGCTCGGTCTTAGAAATATCAAGCTCCTTCTCGAAGCGCTCGGTAATCCTCATCATTCCTATCCATCTGTACAAATTGCCGGTACGAACGGTAAAGGTTCGACAGCCGTCATGCTGCAATCGATCTGTCGTGCCGCGGGTCTTAGGACCGGTCTTTATACTTCGCCCCACCTGACTTCCATTGTTGAACGGCTGAGAGTGTCCGGTGACCAAATCTCTCAATCTCAGTTTGCAATTTGCGCAACTGCGGTCAGACAAGCAGCGGAGGAATTGTTAAGTCGCAGTCAGATCACGGCTCTTCCGACCTTTTTTGAACAACTGACCGCGATTGCTCTTCTTTTTTTCCAAAGAGCTGGAGTGCAGCTGTCGATATTGGAAACGGGTCTGGGCGGACGATTGGATGCGACTACAGCTGCCGGAAGCATCGTGGTGGGTTTGACGCCGATTGCCTTTGATCATGAAGAGTATCTGGGTTACACCATGGAGAGTATCGCAGCGGAAAAAGCTGCCATTATTCGCCCAGGTGTGTCCGTTATAGCTGGCCCACAAGGGCCTGAGGCACAACGCGTAATTCAGCAACGATGTGCGGACTGCGGCATTCAGCCCCAAATCAATGAATGCAAAACAATACTTGAAGAGGCTGCACCCGATGGTCGTTTTCGTGTGAGTTTCACAACCGCCCGGGGCCGCTACGAAGACGTCCTCGTGGGTTTGAGAGGCCGTCATCAGATTGCAAATGCGTTGTTGGCGATACAGCTAGCCGAGTCGCTGCGGAGTATCGGGTTCGCGATAGATGCTGCGGCGATTGCAACAGGAATCGAAAATGTCAATCATCCGGGCAGACTGGAATTGCGACCGGGAAGTCCGGCTTTCCTCTTTGATGGGGCACATAATCCCGCGGGAGCCATAACCCTGCGCGAGTATCTCGATGAATTTGTAAACAAGTCCCTGACGCTGGTTTTCGGCGTTATGCGAGACAAGAAAATCGTTGCGATTGCCCAAACTCTCTTTCCGGTGGCAGCTCATGTGATTCTCACCCGGCCGGCAAATCCCCGGGCGGCTTCAGGAGAGGAGATCCTCAGGAGGTTGGTCTCGATTTGCTACGACCCTGAGAAGATCATTCTGACCGAAACGGTGCCGGAAGCGATTCAGGTCGCACGCCAGGTAACACCCCTTGACGGATTAATTTGTGTCTGCGGCTCGCTCTACCTTATTGGCGAGGTCCAGGCAATCCTCGACCGCCATTCGGCGAGTTGTTCAGCCGGCTTTCAAGCGAGATGATCTCAGCGTGGAGAAAAGATAATGACTACACCAGAACAACCGCAAATAATCGACAGCGTTGAACTCTTCCGGGGACGCGTTTTTAGCGTAACAGCCGATACGGTTCGTGAAGGTGAAACGATTTACAAGCGGGAGGTAGTGCATCACCCCGGAAGCGCAGTGATCATTCCTCTATTTGCTGATGGAAGCGTCGCACTAGTGCGTCAATACCGGCATCCTGCCGTTCGCTATCTTCTTGAAGTACCAGCTGGGACACTGAACCAGGATGAGCGTCCGGAAGAGGGGGCAGCGCGTGAGTTGGAAGAGGAATTAGGTTTTCGTGCCGGAAAACTGGAGAAATTGACGGAGTTCTTTGTCTCTCCAGGCTTCTGTGAAGAAAAGATGTGGCTTTACCTGGCCACAGAACTCAAGGAAACTAAACAGCAACTTGAATCGGATGAATTACTGGACGTGGTTCGGCTCCCCTTCTCGGAAGCCTGGGAAATGATGATGCTGGGCCAGATCGAGGATGCAAAGACCATCATCGGTCTGATGTTGCTTGCTCCCAGAATTCATGCTTCGCGTCAATCCGTTGAGTATCCAGCGGTTTGAGTCTCAAGCAACAGGTTCAGTTGATGTTGTGAAAAACTCTGAGGAATCTTCAGTTGCGACGGGACAACTAATGACTGCCCCCTTCCCAACCGGCAAATTTACTCAGCTTGAATGGTCCAAATCCTCAGCTTCAAAGCCCCAGGGCAGCCTCAGAGTTTTAACACAGTCTCTGAAGCGTAATGAGACGCGACCTAAAGCATTTCATCACCCGCAACACAACTTTAGGACACTACGAAACTGAAGGTCTGGTTGACCGCCTCAATCCAACTCCCCTACACTGACCATCACTGTGAAACTACCCGAGGAGACCATGCCAGGATCTGCTTTCGTTGAGCACTCGCCCGTCTCACTTCCACAGGCATTTGGTGAAGACTCCGGTCGACTCACCGATCCAAACACCCCTGCCTGGGGAGTCGGCGGAGCCATCATCGTGTGGATTGGCAGCGTGGCGTTGCTACTTCTGATACCGGTAGCCCTTTTACTGCCCTACGCTGCGTACCGCGGTATTGCTCCGGGCAATCCAGACTACGCGAGGGCTCTATCTGAATTTGTCATAACTGACAAGGCTGCCATATTTCTCCAGGTCCTTGCTGTTTTCCCGGCACACCTGCTTACAATCCTTCTGGTCTGGTGTCTGGTAACACGTTTCGGGCGGCGAGATTTCTGGGCATCACTTGCCTGGCGCTGGGATACTGGCCTTCAGCTCTGGGGAAGCCTCGTTTTGGGTGCTGTCTTGTTTGGTGTCGGAAGTGGAATCGCAAAGCTGTTAGGAGGCGACGTTCCCACCCAATTGGAACAGATCATTAACAGCTCTAAGCCGGCCCGCTATCTAATCGCACTGCTGGCGGTTGCTACTGCGCCTCTGGCCGAGGAGTTGATCTATCGCGGCGTGCTCTATTCAGCCCTACAAAGGGCCCTTGGCGTCACTGGAGCCGTACTTCTCGTACTCGCATTATTTACGATAGTCCATGTACCCCAATACTGGCCCAACTATGGTGTGATAGCCGCCGTCGGTCTTCTCAGTATTTCTTTGACAGTTATTCGCGCCTACACGAACCGACTCTTTCCCTGCGTGGTGATACATCTGGTATTTAACGGAATTCAAGCGGTGCTGCTGCTGGTTTCACCACACACCTAAGCCCAAACGGGTAAAAGGGGAATAGGGAAAAAGGGTAATAGGAAAGAAGGCCAACAGTAAGATTCCGCTTTCACGCTTTTTCCCTGTTCGCGTTTTACCCTTTTCCCCTCTTCCCCTTTTGTTTATGACTTACGAGATCGTCGTAGTGGGAGGCGGCATTGGCGGTTTGACTGTCGCAGCGTTATTAGCAGCCCGAGGCGCAAATGTCTGTCTGCTGGAGCGCGAGGCAATGCTGGGCGGCTGTGCTGCACCGTTTGAAAAATTCGGCTATACCTTTGAACAAGGCGCCGGACTCTACTCGTCGTGGCAACCAAACGAGATCCATGCGCGCGTCTTCTCTGAACTTCCGGTTGAACCACCCGAGGCACGCCCGCTGAATCCCGCTTACATCGTTCGCCTGCCCGATAACTCTCAGGTTCGCGTGTCCGAGGATCGCCTGGAATTTGAAGATAGCCTCCGCGCTGCGTTTCCTGAATGCAGCGAGTCTGCCATACAAGTCTTTCGCCAACTGGATTCGGTGGGTCTCTCGATAAGCGCAGCCCTCAAGCGGGTGCCGGAGCTGATTAGCGCCGGTTGTGTAAAACGAACCAGAGCTTTTCTTCCCGATCCCCTGACTGCCGGTCGAATAGTTCGTCTGTCTAAACAGACAGTCGGCCAACAGCTGGAGAGAACTTCGTTCCGCTTTCGACGGTTTCTCGATCTCCAACTGCAGGAGTTAGCACAAGCTTCAAGTGAAGACTGTTCTTACCTGCACGCAAGCGTGGTCCTTAGTCAGATACGAAAAGGCGCCTTTTCAATTCGCGGGGGCGTGCCCGCACTAGCGGAAAAGTTAGCAGAGGCTTTGCGCAGAAGTGGGGGCACGATACGTTTAAACGCACCAGTCCTGCGTCTGACTTATGGCAGTGATCGGACAGCTAATGGCGTAACTCTGCTCAGCGGGGAATCAATAAACGCTTCGCGGGCAATCATCAGCAACATGACTATCTGGGATACCTACGGAAAGTTAATAGGGTTGGACCATACGCCATTATCACTGCGCAAGATTCTGCAAAAACTAACTGGCTGGGGCGCCTATCTGCTGTTTCTGGCAATTGATGAGGCAGCGGCAAAGAGACTTCCGGCTGAGCATATTTTTGCTCTGACGGAATGGCTGGAGGATCAGCAGTACGATCCGCAAAAATCTCAACTGATCTTCTCAGTAGCACCGGAATGGAACCCCCGGGCGCCTACCGGAAGGAGAGCAGTAACGGTACACACCTTTACGAACGTGGAGGACTGGTTCGCCTTTCATGAAGGCGAGACGGAGTACGAGACTCAGGATCAACTCGCTCTTGAAGCGTGGTGGACACGACTTCACGACGCGCTTCCCGAGTTGGGCGGGGAGGTGGAGATAATCGATACGGCCACTCCCCGCACACTTTACGATCTCACGCGCAGAAAGCTTGGCATGGTAGGGGGAATGCGATTGAGATCTGAGGAACTGGGCCTACTCTCGCACCGGACCGTTCTTCCTAATGTCTTCATGGTTGGTGACACCACCTTGCCCGCGAGCGGCATTGCGGGTGTAACCCTTTCAGGCTTAATAGTGGCAAATCTCTTAACGCGCTGATGCATCATTGTGAACCGGGGGCATCCAGCAGACGCCCCTCTTAATCCTCGACAAGGAACAAATGTCTAGTGTATACATTCTCCGGACACTATGTACATTACCATTGATGAGCGGGATCGTCGGCCGGTGTACCAGCAAATTGTCGATGAGATAAAAGTGCTGATTGCACGCGGCGAACTGCAGGAAGGATCCTCGCTTCCTCCTGTGCGACAGGTTGCTTCAGATCTGGGAGTGAATCTAAATACCGTCGCGTTTGCTTACCGACAACTGCAGCAGCAGGGCCTAATTCAAATTAAACATGGATCGGGAACGACAGTAATAGCAAGAAAAACTGCGAAGAAAGCGGATGAGGTGTTACAGGCTCAGTTGCGTTCAGCGCTGACCGATCTCTCTCTGGCTGGCCTAAGCCGCGTCGAAATCATAGCCCTCGTGACGAATACACTCGCACACCTTTCTCAAAAGAGTCCAGCGGAAAAATGATTTCCGTTTGCGTAACAAACCGCTAAGTTCTTGTTTTTCTTTCTAGCAAGATTTCCTGCGTGTCGACGGTACTGACTGGCCGTACAGAGCGACACTCTCGTAACGGCTCTGCCGCCCGATGTGAAGCGGCGGCTGTGCCGGGAAGCCGGACAATTTGGTTGCGGCGTCAGCCGCGCTGCGTAATCTACGCGGGCTCGGCGTCTCTGCGGCGAATTCAGACGCAAACAACAGTTCACCGAAGAGACGCTGAGGTCGCAAAGGAAAGCGCGGAGTACTTTTTCCGACAGTTGGGGTCGTTAAGGCTGATTAAGGCATTCGGTCGTTCAATCGCTCGATCTTCCGCTCGGCTGCGGCGGGAACTTCTCGCGTCATCGGCGGGGAAGAAGGAGCTGGCGAAGAAATGGGGGCCGTGAAGGTTGGAGAAGGATTACCGCTCGAAGCTGCCGAACCCCTCGTGCCGGAGCCCCCAGTTGACGGGTAATTTACAACAGAGCCGCCGTAGCCCGGTTGTCCCCCATACAAAGTCGTGCCTCCCGGATAATAGGGTAGCAGGCTTGTATAAGAGGCACCATAAGGTGAACCCCAGCCAAAATAGAACGGTAAGAACGTATAACAGCCAGCCCTTGCGTTAAAGAGCCAAAAACCCGAGGAGAAAGAGTGCCGAGTCCAGATATCACCATAACCAGCCAAAAACGAGTTGAGGTCCCGACTTTGAATCTTTCTGTTTGCCTGGGCGACGGTTTCAGCGCGGCCTTTACTCCAAGCTTCCAGGTTATCGATCTTCTTCTTGCTCGCTTTGTCCAGTTTGGCCATTGAAAAAGTGCTGCCACTGAAGATCACTTTCGTGCCGCCCTTGACCTTTGTTTGAAAATCAGCCAATAAGACCCGCCCTTTACGAACGATAAGCTCGGTCGTATCACCAGGCACAACATTGACGCGATACAAGCCCCGCCGAACAATCGCCATCCTTGTATGTGGGGTGCTTATATTAATCAGCAATTCAGTATCTTCCGCTCCCGTGGCTTCTACAATAGCCGTACCGCGGAGCAACCGAATCTCCAATTTTTCAAGCGAGTTGTCGGCCATTTGAAATTCAGAGTCTTCGCCGACCCGGAAATACGAGCCAGGATTCAGAAGCATCTCAACACGACCGTCTAATCCGGTCTTAACAACATCACCTGTCTGCAGGTCGTCTTTGATACTAAGCTGCTGCCATTCAGAACCGCCTCGCGGATGCATGCTGACGCGTCCGGTGACAGCATTAATTCCCCCGGCACGAGCGGAAATAACAAATTTTTCGCGCTCCTGGCCATAAACGGGCACGAGACCAGAAGAGACCACAGCTACGCCGAAAACGGCAACAGCAAAGAATCGCGATGCTTTTCTCATGGCAGACTCTCCTTGAAGTTCTGGTTTCAGGTGACGGCCTGGGGACTTGAGCCATTATAGACCTGACAACGCTATTTACAAGCAATATCCGTTTCCTTGGATGGCAAACCGCTACTGCTGACTATCAGCTTTGGCAAAGTAGCCGCGTTTGGTGTGAGCGATGACATCCTGATGGTTCACAAGCTGGACAGTTACACTTCGCCATCTTCCGTCGCGAGAGGTATTGGTGGGCCGATATCCGAGGCTGTAGACGGTGCTGAGATCCTTGATGACCTGATCGTACACGGAATCCAAATCCTTCAACTTACTGGCCTTGTAGAGTGTTGTACCGCAAGCTTCAGCCAGGCGAGCGAGTTGGTCCCTGGCAATAGGATACGCACTGCTCGGCGTTCGATGACGCTTGACCTCCTCCTTTTCCGTGTCCAGATAGACAGGAAATACAATCGATTCTGAACGACGAACCACATCCAACAGTTCGTCAAAGGTGATACGAGAGCCATCCCCGAAGACGTCAGGCAAGGCATTATCAACACCGTCAGTCATCACCACTGCGGCGCTTCTTCGCACTTTTGATCCAGCGGAACCTAAAGTCTGAAGTACATAGTTCAGAGAATCCCAGAAGTTCGTACCACCCACGGGCCTCTTGATCTTATCTATGGAATCCTTCAGCACTGCGCGATCCGACGTGAAGTCCGAAACCACGCGTGGCACATCAGTAAAAGTGACTATCGCCAAACGATCGATGGGACGCATAGCATCAACAAAGCTTTTGGCGGAATGTCGGATGAGCTTCAGCTTATCTGCAATCGAACCCGAGAGATCGCAAAGCAGCACGAGATCGAAAGGCGCATCGGCGGCCGCAAAGAATGAGATTTGTTGCGGTTGCCCATCCTCCAAAACCAGGAAATCTTTCTCTTCCAGGTTAGAGACTAGAGTCTGAGAATTCAGGGCGATGACCCCAACTTTGAGATCTACGAGGTCAGAATCGACTCGGATCGTTTCGCTCGGCTCGCGGGATTGAGCGCAGCACTCCACGGACAACATTACTGCAAAGGACAGCAACAGGAAGACCACTGCAGGAAGTGGTTTACCGATTAAACGCAGATTTTTACTTCGCATAATAGCCCCGTTTACCGCGTGCTACCGCGGCCGGGCGGCTAACACTTACTCGGATTGCGCGCCATTTACCATCCCTGGACTTGTTGATTGGACGATAGGCAAGGCTGTACACGGTCCCGAGATCCGCCACTACACGCTCGTAGGCGCCGGCCAGATCATCGAGACGTTCCACTTCATAGAAGATGCCTCCGCCAGCATCGGCCACTTCGCGCATTCTGTCATGGCCCATGTCAAAAGCCTCAGGCTGTGTATCGTTGGGATTTAAGGCCTGGTAATAGGTGTTAAGCCATAAAGTATAAATTACTCCATCAAACTCGTTGATGTGTCTGAGCAACTCCGGGTACGTTAGCTTTGAACCCATTTGCCCATGTACACCGGGAACTGTTCCATCCAAGCCGTCGCTCATGAGCACTATCGCTGTTCGACGAGAGTTCTTCGGGTCCCTTACCAACTCATTTATTGCGTACTCAGTGGCATCATAGAGTTTTGTGTCACCAGCGGCCGTATCGATTGCTGCTACCCGTTCGCGCAGAATTTCCCGATCGAGAGTCAAGGGTGAAATTACTCGGGCCTGGCCGGCAAAAGTGATAATTCCAATGCGATCCGACGGTCTGGCTGCCTCGATAAAATGAAGCGCGGCAGAACGAATCAATTTCACGACCTCGCGTGTAGAACCAGAAAGATCGATCAATAACATCAGATCAAAAGGAGCTGAGGCGGAATCAAACTGCACAATTCGTTGCTCGACGCCATCTTCGTACAATTGGAAGTCAGACGGACCAAGCCCGGTAAGACCCCGATTTGTGTTGCGATCAATAACATTCGTGTTTAAGGTGACGAGCTGCGAATCTACACGGATGACGTCGCCCTCACTTACTTCCTGGGAATCACTATTGGACTCCGGTGTTCCCGCTCCTTTTGCGTTTGTTTCCGGGCCTATCAGCTCCGGCGGCTTTCCTTCGTTATTCGCTGAACCTCCGGTCTGAGCAGTTGAGGCAAGCGTAATTTGCCCGCTGTCTGTATTGATTCGTAAAACGCGCTCGCCAGCACCAATACGTGTCTGCAAAAGCCGACCATCTGCCCCCAGGGCCGAGCCCAGTTCGGAACGAATTACCCCGGCAGTAGTTCGCGCTGTGATGTCGGCGTTGAGCGGGTTCGGTAAGTTTACGCGTATGGTTCCGGAAGTTGATCTTAGCGAAGCTGACGCGGGCAGTCCGCGAATCGAAATAGCATCTTTACCAGTAATCACGTCAGTATGGGCCGTCTCTGGAATTTTCACGTTCAGCGAAACTGCTGCGGGGGGATTGAGAGGAGTCCGCACGATCGAAACCACCAGCAACTGTTTCCGGTTATCGATACTAACTGGGGAACGGCCAGTAGGTGAGCCGCCTCCTGCAATCTTTGCCGCTAGGGAAAGGTACTTCTCCTGCCAAACCTCCACCGCAATTTCGCCGTATTGATTTTCAATCCGAATCTGGCCACTGGCGGGCATATCAAGCCGAAGGCCGTACTCATCTCGTTGGCTGCTGACAGCATCCACCACGTAGGGAAGAAGTACGATGATAAACAGGGAGAGGAAAATGGAGCGGGACGCTTGAGATTTAAATAGCATATTGCGAACTAATACTGCGAATAATTTTATGGCAACGCTGCCGGAAGGAGAAGCGTAATTCCTCCACGTGAACAACCACTATCGCTCAATCAAATCCAGCATTGACCCCTCATCGGAACTGACTGGAGTAGGCGGCGGAGCATCAGCCAGATCTCCTAGTCGGAGTAGCAGATTATTCGCGTTAGAAGCATAAGGCATGGCAGTCTCCTTATTGACGATCTGGTTTCGAATGAACTGTTCGATCACCGAGTCAAAAGTCTGCATTCCTTCCTGATCACCCTGTTCCATCGCGTCGACTAACGACTTGCCTTCAGTTTCTCCCTTTTCGATATAGTCGCGCGTGCGCATCGTAGATTTCAGGATCTCAATGGCCGCCACACGTCCTTTGCCATCTGCACGCGGGATCAGACGTTGGGAAATGATATAGCGGAATGACTGAGCAATTCGAGTACGGATCACCCGCTCCTCATTCTTAGGGAAGACACCTATTATCCGATCAACGGTCTTAGACGCGTCAATCGTGTGCAATGTAGATAAGACCAGGTGTCCGGTTTCGGCTGCCTCAAGCGCCACTTCAATAGTATCGCGATCGCGCATTTCACCAACCAGGATTACCTTTGGAGCCTGTCGCAAAGCCGCGCGTAAAGCCAAGGCAAAGCTGGGCGTGTCGGAATGGAGTTCACGCTGGTGCACCGTGGAATTCTTGTGCGTATGCAGAAACTCAATTGGATCTTCTATCGTGACAATGTGGTAATACTTGGTCTGATTAATCAGGTCTATGATGGCCGCCAGAGTCGAACTTTTCCCACTGCCCGTCGGCCCGGTAACCAAAACGATTCCGTTCTTGATTTCGGCAATTTCTTTCAGTTGCTCCGGCAAATCGAAATCATCGAAATTGGGAGGGTTCATGGGAATCACGCGCATCACGATTGCATGGGTCCCACGCTGCTTGAAGACGTTGACACGAAAACGAGCTTGTCCGGGAGCGCTGAAGGAGAGGTCAGCCGATCCGGTTTTCTCCAGGTTTTCGATCGCCGTTTGATGGTTTCCCATAATCAGTTTCGCAATGCCGGCCGTATGAGCCGGAGTCAATTTTTCCAGACCCGGGATCAAGACAGGCTGTAGTTTTCCGGAGAGCTCCACCTGAGGCGGTCTTCCCGGGGAAAAGATCAGATCGCTGACTTTTTCCGAGGCGTTTAGCATCTGTCGCAACACGGCAATGAAATTGGCGGCTGGAGGACCGCCGGCTGGCGGGCTAGAAGGCATTTGGTTGCTCATGAGTAATTTGAACTCTTTCGTCTCCGTTGGCGTAAAAAGCAGGTGACCGGCGATGTTCCAAAAGAAAGTAGCGTGCGGACAAACACAACGACGGTTTTTGGCATCAAAGTTGCTGTTCTGCGGGACTGGATATTTGTTTTTGGCAGTCCCGAAATTTAGCAAGGGAGGCGCTTTCAAGTTATGGCAACCTATAGGGATCCGGTTAGATGCTTTGCCCCACTTGAAGTAATCGAGCGCCTGCTGGAAATTCGCGCTGAAGCGGGTTATGGTCCCGCCGTATATCTCCTTTCACCTGACGATTTGGCAGACTACCTCGATGCATTTGGTTTTGACGTTTACGCCTTTGCAGAGGCGGCCGCAGCTGAGTTTCACTTCGGCGATTATCGCGCCCCGTTAGCCCCGGGTGGCGATCACGCCCACAATTCATTAACCGGCCACTGAGACAAACCGATTACGTTAAAACCGGACACCATAACGACGGTCTTCCGTTTTTTCATGGTACGGCTTTAATAACAAAAAATGTCACGTCATCGCTGGCGCCTCGCCCATCTGTCCATTCAATGACATCTTTTTGCACCGCAGTGATCAACTCTTTGGCACTTAACTGCGAGGCACGCTTTACCGACTGCACCAGTCTTTCGGTACCAAACTCCTCACCCTGCGGATTCATTGCCTCGGTCACCCCGTCCGTGTAGAGAACTAGCCATTCGCCAGGCTGGATTGTTAAGTAGTATTCGTGATAACGCGTGTCGCTAAACATACCAAGAGGCACCTCTCCTGGTTCCAGGAAACGGGGGTTTCCCTCGGCATCAAGCAATAATGCGGGATTGTGTCCGGCGTTCGAGTAGGAGAGGGTTCGATTAGAGGCATCAAGAATTCCGTAGAAGGCCGTTACGAATTGATTTCTTTCGATGGACTCCCACAATAAGTAATTCACCTTGGCCATTGAAATATGCGGCGCATATCCAACGTGAGTGGCAGCTCGCAAACTCGCCCTGAGAAACGCCATCAGCAAAGCAGCAGGCACACCTTTACCCGATACGTCAGCGATCACTAATGCGATTTGATCCTCATAAATTCCTACCCAATCGTAATAGTCTCCCGAAACCTCTTCCGTCGGAAAATTGTAAGCGCTTATGTCATAACCCGGGAGCTTGGGATCACTCGGCGGCAGCAGTTGTAATTGAACCTGACGGGCCACTTCCAATTGACCTTCAAGCCGTTTCTTCTCCACCAGGTTCTCATGCAACATTACCTTCTCAATGATGATCGCAACTTGCGAAGCAAGCATCATGAGGACCTCAAGATCATCCTCTGAATAAGCGTTCAACTCGTCTGATTCGAGGTCAAAAACGCCGATTACTTCATCATTCGAGATGATTGGGGCCACCATCTCGGAGCGCGTTTGATCTCGAGCATTCAGATATAAAGGATCGCTACGAACGTCTGGTGAGATGATCGGTTCTCGCGTGAGTGCGACGTGCCCGATAAAACCTTCACCCAGCTTCAGGTGCAATTCCGATAGTTCATCAATGTCGTAGCCTCTGACTGATTCTGCCTGGAACTCGCAGACCTCCCCGCCACCACCCGCAACTCTGTTAAGAGTGCACTTCAGTACGAAAATGCCTGCCGCGTCATAGGGTATGAGGGAATCCAGCGTGTCCATTACCAGATTCAGGACTTCCTGTAAATCCAGGGAACGACTGATTCTCTTTGTTATATCGAGCAGCATCCGAAGTTTGTCTATCGTCGACAAGCCCGGCAATGGCGGCTCTTTGATCTGTTGATTCATACGCCCACTTATTCTTACATCATTGATGAAAATGCCGTGCCAGATTATTGAGTATAAGACGTTTCAAGCAAAAGCCTAAACAGAACGATCGGGGTCGGCTATGGCCTTAGGTGTTTGGTTTTTGGTCTTTGGTCTTTGAACTTGAACTTTGTACTTTGAACTTCGAACTTTGTACTTAGTCGTTGTTCCAATTTGAATATCGCTACGACAGCAAGACTTCAGAGAGCGAAGTACAAAGTACAAAGTTCAAAGTTCGAAGTACAAAAGCTCAAACCTGGTGAGCGCTCCTGTAGGTGTGCCATAGGCGAGTCACTTTTAGGCGATACTCCACGAGACTGCGACTAACATGAAAACGTCTGGCAATCTCGGTCGACGTTTTCCCCTGCAGGACGTATTTCCTCAGGGCCGCAAAAGGGACCAGAGCCGCGGCACCGATGCCGTAAGCGGCTTCTTCGTCGGCCTTTCGATAGTCTCGTGCCAGCGTCCGCCCCTGCACGGTCTGGGCAACGGTCTTTAGTTTGGACGGTTTATGACCGAGAAACACATGCGAAATTTCCTCCATCAATGTTGCATTCGTCCGCGCTCGTCCGTGGTTTGGGTTAAGAATAACAAGCCTCCTCCCGTCGGGTAGAGCGGTTGCGCAGGCGCCGCCCGACCAGTCTTCCGAGGCAGTGCCCAAAAGGTGCTCTTTGGCTTGTTTACTCAACTCCTTGATTTGATCGAATTCGACCACCAGGAGATTGGCGAAACGCGCGAGTTCGAAAGGATTAAGAGCTGCCTCCGACGACAGGCGAGCGAAATCGCGCAACGCCAGCGCCTTCAATTCAAACTGACGCCATTTTTCGCCTGCCGGAAGTTCGTCAGTAAACACAGAGTTATTATAACTTTTTGAAAATTTCGAATGAAAGAATTGCCCGGGCAGGTATGTCAACGAAAACTGAACAAACTATTTATCTGTGGTTTGGACTAACGGCGTTTCCGCGGGCGCCTCTCATTTCCGGCCCGGCTAAATTGTGCATAGGCAACGCGGAATAGTTCAGATAAGGCAGATGCCGTTTCCGCAGTGAGATTGCGGTCAGCTCGCAGGTGGGCTTCGACGATCTCCGGAGTAGATTCCCGTGGATAATAGACAACCGCTTCTGGCTCTTCGCCTTGGTTCGTTCGGCTGCCTAGAATTCGTTCCATAGGCACGTCCAGCCATGCCGTAAGCCTGGCGATGTTATCCGCGTCAGGCTTTCCCGTGCCATTCTCGATGCGTGACAAGGTAGAGGCTGAGACATTCGTCTGGTCTGCTAAATCTCGCAGACTCAAGCCCAGTTCCTGACGCCGCCGACGGAGAAAGCGCCCCAGGTCCTGTGTATTTACAAGGGTTTTTCCAACTCGCGACATATTGTTTGTCCTTTTGCAGCTAGCACCCACCCGATCCTCCGTCTCAACCATAACACGCTCTAGTTTTAGTGGCAAGATCTTGTTTTACTCATGCAACAATACTTATCGGGGGCGGTCGTTAGTTTCAAGGTTCGGTAAATTCAAGGCGCCCCCGCTCAACCTTGAATGCCAATGCTTATCCGTATCACTCAAGCCTCAGCCCCTAAATTACATTGACTGATTGATTCGACGATGAAGCCTCTGAGACTTGAGCGTGGGCGCCTTGAAATTTACCGCACCTTGAAACTAACGACTGCCCCCTTCCCAAACTGCAAATTTACTCAACTTGAATTGACCAGTCGCAGCTCAAGATTCCTCAGAGTCTTCACAGTCCTGTCTCTTGGAGTAGATGGGAATTGACGGCTCTCTATAAAGGTCACACCGCACACGACTCATAGTGACATGAGGTCATCTATGAAGTCGCGTTCGATGTCATGAACTTTTTTGAGTAGCCATGGTTGGGATTTCTGAGTTTTTGGGCCACCCGAATTTGGACGGCCCTGGAGCTTGAGCACTATTTCTGTTTACGGCTGCACGTGTTGTCGCATTGCGGCCATTGCCAGATCTTTGGCCCGTGGCAAGACATCCACGGCTTTCGCTACCTGAGGATCGTCGGTAGTGATGAAGACTCTATCAGCCATTACTCGGCCATATGCTGCGGTCACGATATTGAAACGCATTTGCAGCTGCACAAAGGACCGATTGTGATCCAGAGTGGAAGATAACATGCTGAATCTGGAATTATCCGTTACAAACTGCTTAAAGCTAGCCAATACGGCGTCCGTTATCGGGTACTCTGTAGACTGAAGCTCATGATTGAAGTCGATTCCCTTTGGCAACTTGTACATTTCCAGACCACTGACACGTCCGTTTACGAGTTCTCGAGTAAAGGCGAAAATAGGGTTCAACAGCCGCCGCTGGGCCAATGTCATGGTCTTGCCATTTACACTTTCATCAGGGGAAATGCCGCCGCCGCCATAAACCGCGCGACCGGTATCAGTCTTTTTTTCCGGACCGACCGGTTTTTGTCCTTCCTCACGTTGGTCTAAACGGTTGGAGCCCCCATGCGTATAATAGTCATAAAAACCGCCGTTTGAGTAATCTCGCTGAATCAGCCGGCCCGACGGTGTAAAGTACTTGGCAGAAGTAAGCGTCAATCCGGCCCCGTACTCCAGCGGGATAATGCTTTGGACCAGCCCTTTTCCAAAACTGGTCTGCCCCACGATCAAAGCCCGATCATGGTCCTGCATGGCTCCGGCAACTATCTCGGAAGCTGAAGCAGTATTCTCGTTAATCAAAATTACCAGTGGCGTTTGATCTGGTGTTGTATTCCTTGATTGATAAGTGTTATCTCGTAAGCCGTTTCGGCCCTTCTGCGTGAGCAGCAACTGTCCACTAGGCAGAAAGACCTCCGCGACGTGGATCGCCTGGTCCAGGAACCCGCCGGGATTGTTCCGCAGGTCCAGAATCAAAGAATTGAGTCCCCTGCCGTGCAATCTTTGCAGGGCTTCCTGCAATTCCTCAGCTGTGGTGTAGTTAAATCCCCGGGTCATGTCGATGTAGCCAACACCGGGTCTCACGAAATAGGAGTCGGGAACCGAAGGTTGGGCAACAGCATCACGCGTGATTTCGACAGTCTGGGGATGCTTGTCAGAAGCACGTTCCACCGTGATCTTGACAATTGAACCTCTGGGGCCACGGATCTTATCCCGTACTTCGAGAGACATTTTGCCGGTCATCTTTAGGCCGTCAACTTCGAGAATGCGATCACCAAAACGCAGACCCGATCGTGCTGCTGGGGAGCCCTCAAAAGTGGCGGTGATAAACGTATCTGTTTGTTCCCCAATGTTGTAATTCAGGATAGAGGCGCCGATGCCGTAGTATTCACTGCGCTGGTCCGTCTTTAGTTCGTCGAATTCTTGCCGATCGTAGTAATTGGAATGAGGATCGAGAGAACGCAACATCCCAATAATCGATGATTTGAAAACTGAGTTGTAGTCAACTTTTCGTCCTTCGACATAATTGTCCTCAATCAACTTCAGAGCTTCATCTACATCTTTCTCGATTACGGGGATAGGGCTGTTCGCGCTGCCGCGAGAACTGCGCCGACTACCGCTGCTGGATCCGGAGGCCGGTTTTGTTGTGGACGCGCTGCCGGCGGGAGCCTGAGTTTTTTGTTGCGCGAAAGTTAGACCAGGTAAAACAAGAGCCAGGAAACACAGAGTTACTAACGCGAGCGAGAATATCTTTTTCACTGCCAAAGCCTCTTGATTAATGTAGATAAAAGCCCACCGATCGAGGCGGTAAAATCCGTTTCGTCGAGTGGCGAATCCAATACTAACGGATGCCGTTAAGCCGGGCAAGGTTGTGTACGACCGTCAGCTTCAAATTAAGACACGCCACCGTCCGAGGTTGCTTGACGGCTGTCGAAAGGCATCCGTAGAATGAACTTACTAAAGGAAAAGAACGTAAACAGAAGCGGATAAGCACAATGCTGCTCGAAGAAGGAGTTATTAAGCATGAGTAGTCCATATCACAAACCGGAACCGCAGACTCCCGAGAGAGTTGAAGACCTGATGATACCTGATAACGCTGCCGAGGAAGGTTCCGAAGATAGGGCGCGCGCTGCTTCTTCGGTGCGCGACATAGCTTCGCGTATCCCTGAATCGTTAAGCGCTATCGGTCGTGACATCAGTCGCACTATTGAACGAGCAATATCGGCAAAGGATGACTACGTCGTGGCCGTTAAAATCTCTCCCGAAGCTCAAGATAAACTCGAACAACTTGTACAGGCAGGTGTTTTCCGCAATCGTGCTGAGGCCGCAGGTTTTCTGATTGATGAAGGAATCAAAACGCAATCTGCACTCTTTGAACGGGTGCAGCAAAAACTTGCGGAAATCGAGCGGCTGCGTGCGGAACTACGGGGCCTGATTAATGAAAAACCAGCCTAAGCTGGGTGTTGGATTTCCTCTTTCCCGACACTACGAAATGGCTGTCCCACCCCACGGACAGCCATGCCTGGATACGCGAATCGAGAAAAACGTGACAGAAAAATTCCAGCTTCCTGCGACGCCTATTGAACAATTCACCCTCTCCAACGGTCTTCGCGTGATGCTCAATAGGGATGCATCTGTTCCAGTTGTCTCTGTGGCAGTCTATTACGATGTGGGATCCCGCAATGAGAAACCCGGGCGCACCGGGTTTGCTCACCTGTTTGAACACATGATGTTCCAGGGGTCAGAGAACGTTCCCAAGGCAGCCCATTTTCAGTACATCTTTAACGCCGGGGGTACGATGAATGGTACGACCTCCACAGAACGCACCAATTATTTCGAGACGCTTCCCGCAAATCACCTTCCCCTCGCGTTATGGCTGGAAAGCGATCGCATGTCTTCGCTTAAAGTCACTCAGGAAAATCTCGATAATCAGCGTCACGCCGTCCAGGAAGAGAAGCGACTACGTTATGACAATCAGCCTTACGTTAACGCTTTTCTGCAAATGAACGAACTGATTTTCAAGAACCCAGCAAATGCTCATTCAACAATCGGTTCTATGGAGGACCTTGACGCAGCCACAATTGAAGACGTGCAACAGTTTTTTCGTATCTACTACGCTCCGAATAATGCTGTACTGACGATCGCCGGAGATTTTGATGAAGCCGAAGCTCGCGCCTTAGTGCGAAAATATTTCGAAGGAATACCACCCCAATCGAATACGCCTCCTGTTGATGTCAGCGAGCCTGAAGATCTCATCCAAACTCACGAGATCTTCCACGACAGGCTCGCGCCGGCCCCGGCGTTCGTTCTTGGTTGGAAGATTCCAGCGCGCAGAACATCGGAATATTATGCACTCTCGCTCGCCGGTGACCTGCTATTTGAAGGAGACAGTTCGCGTCTTTATCAAAAGCTGGTTAAGGGAGATGAGTCTGTTGTCTCGATTCAGGGTGGAGTTGACGAACGTCGTGGTCCCTCAGCCTGGTACATCTTCGCTTTGCCTAAACCTGGAGAGGAGGTGGCGGCGATACGGGAGCAAATTTTTGCCGAGATCACGAGTTTGGCTACTGAAGGCCCGACCGACGCAGAGATGGAAAAGCTGCGAAACTCCTTATGCAATAATGCAGTCCGCGGCCGGCAATCAACTATGTATCGCGCCCAGCGAATTGCCGAATATGCGCTTTATGATAATGATCCAAGGCTCTTCGACATTGAGCTGGATCGCTATCTGAGCGTAACTGGAGATCAGATCAAGACTGTCGCGAGCCGGTTTTTGGATGTTGAAAACCGGGTCGTGCTGGACATTCTTCCTGCTGCCATAACAGACGATGCCAGCGAGGAGGTCACGTCAGCCTCTCCTCAGCCGCCGGGAGAGCCTAAGCAGCCCGCTGCTCCAGCACCCCAGGTGCCGGCCACACCATCATCATTAGAACCGACGTCCGTAAGCAAACCCGATCCGATTGTTCCTGACTCGAGCGAACCGCATGCGCCCCGACCGGAGCATCCAGCGCATCCTCCTAAGCACACTGAACCCGGCTCGGGGCCATTACATCCGTAAAAAATGAATCAACTGCATCAAT
>Ga0137368_10002472_pt1 | contig 19843 bp, 17 predicted proteins | sample SagtaG_13_FD_104917 | JGI IMG/M metagenome (GOLD analysis project Ga0137368, IMG submission 104917) | Vadose zone soil microbial communities from Sagehorn Ranch, Mendocino, California, USA - Sage1_L_100_16 metaG | ecosystem: Environmental > Terrestrial > Soil > Vadose zone | place: USA...
ACGGCCGGGAGGCCATCGAGCGCTGCCTGTCCATCCGCCACGTGGACTCGCTCCAGCCGCAGTTCTCGCTCCTGAACCTCGAGAACCGCGACCTCATCCGGTGGTGCGGCGACCGGGGGGTCGGGGTCGTCGCCTACGGGCCCCTGGCGTTCGGGCTGCTCACCGGCGCGATCACCGCGGAGACCACCTTCCACGAGCGGGACTGGCGAAGCGGACACGGCGGCGGGGGCAGCTATGGACGCCTGTTCGCCCCGGGGAAGATCGAACGGAGCCTGGCGGTGGTGGACGGGGTGCGGCCCGTCGCCGAGCGGCTCGGCGTCACGCTGGCCCAGCTGGCCCTGGCGTGGGTGTGGCACCAGCCCGGGGTGACCGCGGCCATCGCCGGGAGCCGGAACCCGCGGCACGTGCGCGAGAACGCGGCAGCCGGCGACCTCGAGCTCGACGACGCCACGCTCGCGGAGATCGAGGAGCTCATCCCTCTCGGCCCCGATTTCTCCTAGCGCTCCGGGGCGGTGCACTAGTCTTCATCCGTGGACGACGCCGCCCCCGTCGACCGGGCGATCCTGGAACGCGCCCTCGCGCCGTTCGGCGAGAGCCGCGGGCTCCCGCAGGAGGCCTACGTGTCCCCGGACGTCTTCCGGTGGGAGCAACGGCATTTCCTGGAAGGGTCGTGGGTCTGCGTGGGACGCGCGAGCGCCGTGGCCGATCCGGGCGCGCAGCGGGCGGTGCGGGTGGGCTCGGAGGGCGTGCTGCTCGTCCGCGACGGCGTGGGGACGCTCCGGGGATTCTTCAACGTGTGCCGCCACCGGGGCCACGAGCTGGTCGAGCCGGGCGAGGACCGCCGCCACGCCGTCATCCGGTGCCCCTACCACGCCTGGGTGTACGACCTCGACGGCCGCCTCCGGGGCGCGGCCGGGTTCCCGGACACGCCGGAGGAGGTGCTCTCGCCGGTGGACGTGGCCGAATGGAACGGGTGGGTCTTCGTGAACGTCTCCACGGACGCACCGCCGTTCGACGCCCACGTGGGCGGGCTCGACGGCCTGGTGGCCCCGTACGAACCGGCCCGGCTGGTGTCCGCCGCGCGCCTCGAGTACGAGGTCGCCGCCAACTGGAAGGTCGTGAGCGAGAACTACCACGAGTGCTACCACTGCTCGAGCATCCACCCGGAGCTGTGTCGCGTGTCGCCCCCGGACAGCGGCGACAACCTGGAGCCGGACGGCGCGTGGGTGGGCGGGTGGATGGAGCTGGTGGGCGACGCCGAGACCATGTCGCTCGACGGCCGCAGCCACGGGGTCCCGCTCCGGGGGCTGGACCAGGCGCAGCGCCGCCGGGTCCTGTACGTGCACGTGTTCCCGAACCTGCTGGCCAGCCTGCACCCGGACTACGCGCTGACCCACCGGCTGGAGCCGCTCGGGCCGGACCGGACGAGGATCGAGTGCGAGTGGCTGTTCCCGCCAGAGGCCTCCGGGCGTGAGGGCTTCGATCCCGCCTACGCCGTGGAGTTCTGGGACATCACGAACCGCGAGGACTGGCGGGCCTGCGAGTCGGTGCAGCGCGGCGTGTCCTCTCGCGGCTTTCGCCCGGGCCCGCTGGCCCCCCGCGAGGACGCCGTGTACCGCTTCGTGACCCTCGTGGCGAGCGGCTACCGGGACGGCCGGGTCACCCGTCCGGTCACGACGGGTCCCGAGGCCGAGCGCGCGCCCTCTCGCTGACGCGTGACTCCGGGGGGCGATGGGGCTACCGTCACCTCGATCGGACCCAGGAGGCGAGGGTTCCCGGAAGCCGCGTCCCTCGTATCGTCTCGGCGCTGACGCTGACGGTGGCGTCCTGCGCGCTCGTCCTGGCGCCCGCCGGGCCGGCCCGGGCGTCCGACTGCTCGAAGACCTCGACCGGCATGATCCCCATCGACGACCTGGGGCCCGGGACGTATCTCGGCGAGGAAGGCGGTCTGTACCCGGGCGGCTCCAACGCCCGCCCGGCCTCGCAGGAGATCGCCGGCCAGGTTCTGGCCAACGCCGTGGTCCCTCGCGACGCGTCCGGGGCCCCCGATCCCTCCGGGAAGTACGCGCTCGTCTCGATCGGGATCTCGAACGCCAGGACCGAGTTCGAGGGGTTCGTGGATCTCGAGGGCGTCCTTCCCGGCCGTGATCCCCACCTCGTGGTGGTGAACGGGGCGCAGGGGGGCGTGACCGGGGACCACTGGGCGAACCCCGGGGACAAGGCATGGGCGATCGTGGACAAGCGGCTGGCCGGTGCCGGCCTCACTCCGCAACAGGTCGGCGTGGCCTGGGTCGAGGTCGCTGACCAGGCCCCCACGTCGGGATGGCCCGCGTACGCGCAGCAGCTCCAGGGCGAGATGGCCGCCATCGCGCGCAACCTGCGGGCGCGGTACCCGAACCTCCGCCTCGCCTACTACACGAGCCGGCTGTACGCGGGCTATGCGACGATCGCGCTGAACCCGGAGCCGTACGCGTACGAGAGCGGGTTCTCCGTGAAATGGCTGCTGGCGGACCAGCTCGCCGGCGTCCAGACGCTGAACGACGACCCGGCCGCCGGCCCGGTCGTCGCCCCATGGCTGGCCTGGGGGCCCTACACGTGGGCCGACGGGCTGGTCCCGCGTGGCGACGGCCTCGTCTGGGCTTGCTCCGACTTCATCGACGACGGGACCCACCCCTCCGCTGCGGGCCGGGCGAAGGCCGGGCAGTTGCTCCTGGACTTCTTCACGAACGACTCGACGGCGCGCCGATGGTTCCTCGCCGACGGCCCGGGCAACGAACCCACCGTCGGCGTGGACTGCACGGGCGCGACGGGGGATGGGGATGCGCTGGTCGAGGCCATCCACTGGGCGAACGTCACGCGGGAGCCCACCACGCTCGCCCTGGCCCCCGGATGCACCTACACCCTCACCGCACCCTACGGCACGTCGTCCGGTCCGACCCCCGACGGGCTGCCCCCGGTCACGGGCTCCGTGACCATCGACGGGAACGGCGCCACCATCGCCCGGGCGGCCGGCGCTCCGAGCTTCCGCATCATGGAGGTCCGGCCCGGGGGCACCGTCGGCCTCGACGACGTGGCCATCACGGGCGGCAGGAGCCCCGACGGCGCCGCGGGGGTGGGAGACGGCTCCGGGCTTCCGGGAGGCGGAATCAGCAACGACGGCGTCCTCGACGTCGTCGACGGCGCGATCTCCGGCAACGCGGCCGGGGGCGGGGCGGTCCAGGACGGGCTCTCGACACCCGCGGGAGCGGGGGGCAGCGGCGGGGGGATCGCCAACACGGGGACCCTCTCGATCGTCCGGAGCACCGTCAGCGGGAACGTCGCGGGGCCCGGCGGAGATGGATCCGGCGACGCCTCGGCGGGCGGTCCCGGGGGTGACGGCGGGGGGATCGCCAACGCCGGGGGGGCGGTTACCGTGGTCGACGGCACCGTCGGCGGCAACTCGGCGGGGACGGGCGGCTCGGGCCTCGTCCCCGGGCCGGGCGGCGACGGGGGCGGGATCACCAACACGGGAGCCTTCGCCATCGTCAACAGCACCGTCGCCGCGAACGTCTCGGGCTCGCCGGGCGCGGGCCCTGCGGCCGGCACCGAAGGCTCGGGTGGTGGGATCCGTAACGGCGGGACGCTGACGCTCGACAATTCCATCGTCGCGGAGAACTCCGCGCCGAACTGCGACGGCGACATCGCCTCCGCCGGCTCCAGCCAGCACGACCTGACCTGGCCCGACACGGACACGAGCTGCCCCGGCATCGTGGGGGACCCGCTGCTCGGCCCGCTCGCCGACAATGGCGGCCCCACGGAGACCATGGCCCTGGGCGAGGGAAGCGCGGCCATCGACGCTGGGGACGACGCCGTCTGCGCCGCGGCTCCCCCCACCGGCGCGGGCGCGGAGGACCAGCGCGGCGTCAGCAGGACCGCCGAGGCCCCCTGCGACATCGGCGCGTACGAGCGGTCGGAGGCGCCGTCGCCGCCGGGAACGCCGGCGCTCGACGGCGCGGCCAGCCCCAACCAGGGCTCGTTCGCCCTGGGGTGGGACCCATCGGTCGACCCCCAGGACGACCCGCTGACGTACGCCCTCCAGCACCGGGCGGACACGCCCGGCGCGAGCTTCTCCGACGTGGCCACCGGTCTCACCGGGACCTCGTACTCGTTCGGAGGCGCGAGTCCCCCTGAACAGGAGGGCACGTGGACCTACCGGGTCCTGGCCTCCGACGGGGTCCACTCCGGCGCGTCGGAGCCCTCGGACGCGGTGACGGTGGACCGGACCTCGCCGTCGGTCACCGTCGAGCAGGCGGCCACGCAGGCCGACCCCACCGGCGTCAGTCCCATCCACTTCACCGTTGCCTTCTCGGAGCCGGTGAGCGCATTCGGCGGCGCCGGGGTGGCGCTGGGCGGCACGGCGGGCCCCTCGGCCGCCGAGGTGACCGGGATCGGGACGACCTTCGACGTGGCGGTGTCGGGCATGTCGGCGGATGGGACGATCACGGTCTCCGTCCCGGCGGGCGCGGCCACCGACGCCGCGGGCAACCCCAGCCTCGACTCCACGTCCGGGGACGACCTCGTCGCCTACGACGCGACCCCCCCGCAGGTCGAGCTGGATCCGGTCACGACGCCTTCCCAGGACTCCACGCCGAGCTTCTCTGGGTCTGCCGACCCCGGCCTCGGCGACGTCACGATCGACGTGTGGGCTTCGTCGAACATCGCCACCTCGCCGCTTCACGCCTACGCGGCCTCCGTCGACGGCGTCACCGGCTCCTTCGTCGCCACGGTCCCCGACGGGGACGCGCTCCCGGACGGCCGGTACACGGTGCAGGCCTGGCAGGCGGACGCCGCCGGCAACGTCGGACGGAGCATCGCCGCACCCCTCACCATCGCGGGGAGCCTGCCCTCCCTCTCCATCGACGACGTCGTCATGCTGGAAGGAGATGCTGGAGAAACCGACGCCGTCTTCCACGTGACGCTGTCCGGTGCCGCCGGCCATCCCGTGACCGTGAACGCCTCCACGGAGGGCGGCTCGGCCACCTCGGGGGGTGACTTCACCCCGGCCTCGGTGCCGTTGACGTTCGATCCCGGCACGACGTCCCTGGAGGTCCGGGTGCCGGTGACCGGGGACGTCCTGCACGAGAGCAACGAGACGTTCAACGTCGTGCTCGGCTCCGCCGTGGGGGCGACCCCGGCCGATGCCACGGGCAAGGCGACGATCGTGGACGAGGAGGGGCGCTTCTCGATCTCCGTCGGCGATGCGTCCGTCACCGAAGGAAACGCCGACACGACCGCCGCGATGTTCTCGGTCTCCCTGTCAGCGCCTCCCCTGCCCGGCGAAACCTTGACGGTCACCGTCGCCACGGTGGACGGCACGGCCACGGCCGCGGGCACCGACTACGTGCCGGCGCAGCAGCAGCTGGTCTTCACCCTCGAGACCGGCCAGACGCAGGTGGTCGCGGTGCAGGTGAACGGCGACACGGCGGTCGAGCCCAACGAGGGCTTCGACCTGAAGCTCTTCGGGAGCTCCTCGAACGCCTCGATCGCCGACTCGAGGGGCACCGCGACCATCGTGAACGACGACGGCAAGCCCGGCCCCGCCCCCTCCTCGTCGCTCGCCCTCGGCGACGCCACGGTGCTCGAGGGGGACTCCGGCCATGTCACGGCCGCGTTCGAGGTCACCCTCTCCCCCGCCGCGACGAAGTCGATCACGGTCGACGTCGCGACGGCGAACGCGACCGCGATGGCGGGAACCGACTACGTGACCGCGTCGCAGACCCTGACGTTCGCTCCCGGTGAGACCACCCTGACGTTCGACGTGCCGGTGGTCGGCGACCTCCTGCACGAGGGACCCGAGACGTTCCTGGTCAAGCTGTCGTCGGCGAAGGGCGCCCACGTCGCCGACGCCCAGGGCACGGGGACGATCGTGGACGAGGAGGGACCGTTCGTCGTCTCGGTCTCCGACGTGACGCTGGCGGAAGGGGACGCGGCCGGCACGACGGTCGAGGAGTTCGTGCTGGCGCTGTCCGCGGGGCCCATCGCGGGTGAGGTCGTTTCGGTGCGGGTCGGCACGGTCGACGGCACGGCCGTCGCCACCTCCGACTACGGAGCCGTGCCTCCGACGACCGTGACGTGGCACGCCGGCGACCCCCTGGTACGGACGATCGACGTGATCGTGAACGGTGACGGCGCCGTCGAACGGAACGAGACCCTCTCCCTCACCCTCTCGGCCATCACCGGGAACGTCCAGGTGGCCGACCCGAAGGGGCTCGGGACGATCGTCAACGACGATTGACCCCGGCCGGGGGCGAGCCCCGGCCTCCGGGCCGGCCCGGCCTCGGCTCCACAGGCCTCAGACGCTCGGCGACACCTCGGGCACGTCGTCCAGGGCCCCGCCGACGACGGGCGACGGTGGAGGTTCGGGAACCGCCGAGTGGGTCACGGGCCCCTGGCCGGTCGGCTCACGCCTCGGCCGCAGCCTGGGGCGGAGGAGCAGGAACGGGCGCTCCACCACAAGGAAGCTCGCCATCGCCACGGCCGTCGCCATCGCCCCGTCCAGGACCAGCCGCGTGAGAAGGCCCGGGGCCCGGCCGCCGGGCAGGGAGACGCTCCGGATCAGGAACTCGTGCCACAGGTACAGGCTGTACGAGATCGCGCCAACGATCCGCAGGGGGAGGACCGCCAGCTGCCGAAGACCCCCGCGGGCCACGCCCAGGACGATCATCGACGCGAACGGGGCGAAGGCCAGGCGGAGCCAGATCTCCGTCACGTTGCTGGCGTGGTGGTCGACCGCGTAGGACGAGATCTGCGCCAGGACCAGGTAGCCGACCGCACCGCCCAGCACCAGTTTCCAGGCGTCCGGGGATGACCGCCGCCGGACCCACCACACGGCGCTGGTCATCCCCAGGCCGAACGCCACCAGGAAGAACGGCGTCTCCAGCAGGAGCACGCCCTGCCACCGGGGGTCGTTGGCGAACGCGACGACCAGCAGGCCGTAGCCGAGGGTGACGACCGCGGTGATGGCCAGCCCGGCCCGTTCACGCCCCCGCCGGAACAGGCGGTGGAGGCCCGGGAGCGACCAGTAGAAGAACTCCTCCACCTGGAGCGTCCAGAACACGCTCAGGAACGCGTGCCCGAACAGCGGAAGGAAGACCAGGTGCAGCCCCAGGTCGACCGGGTCCGACCAGAACCCCCGCTGGATCCGCCGGATCAGGAACAGGGCCACGACGCACACGTAGTACGCGGGCATGATCCGGAGGCAGCGCCGGAGCGCGTAGGTGCGCAGCGAGGGAGGCCCGGTTCCTTCCTCCTCCCCCCGGACCCAGGGCAGGTACAACAGGAACCCAGAGAGCGCGAAGAACAGCAGGACGCCGCCCCGGCCGCCGCTCTGGAGCAGCGGCGTGACGATCGGGATGCTCGGGCGGTCCGAGTACTTGTACGAGTGCCCGAACAGCACCATGAGGGCGGCGATGGCCCGCAACCCGTCGAGCTCGGGAACCCGCCACCCCGACCCCGTCTCCAGGAAGAACAGCGAGCGGAGTCTGTCGCTCCGAGGGAGCGACGCGTCGCGACCGGGGGCCCGCTTCAGCCCAAGCACGGGGGGAAGCTACCCCGGCGGCATATCGGAATCAATGGGACCGTTCGACATGTTTCGCCCGAGGCTCGCGGCGAGGCGAGGCCGGGGACGAGGCACGGCCGGGGACGAGCCCCGGCTACAGCTCCGCCCGGACCCGGCGGGTCGCGTCCACGATGACCCGGAGCTTCGCCTTCGCCTCGTCCACCGTCCGGGTCTTCAGCCCGCAGTCGGGGTCGACGAACATCCGCTCCGGCGGGATCAGCTCCAGCGAACGCCGGATGCCCGCCGCGACCTCGTCCACCGACTCGATGCGGTGCGAGTGCGAGTCCACCACGCCGAGCCCGATCGACTTCGTGAACGGAGAGTCCCGGAACGCCTCCAGCAGGTCGTAGTTCGAGTTGGCCATCTCCAGGTCGAGCTGGTCCACGGGCAGGTCGAGCATCTTCGGGTACGCGTTGTGGAAGTCGCCGTAGCAGATGTGCGTGATGGTGTGGACCTCCAGGCCGTCGGTGACCACGCCGAGGGCCTTGATGGCGAGGTCCAGCTCGTCCATGCGCGTGGACACGGCCGGCTCGTCGATCTGGATGTACCGGGCCCCGGCCTCCTGGAGGTCCAGGGCCTCCTGGTGGATGACCTCGGCCAGCGCCATCACCAGGTCCTCGCGCGTGTCGTAGTGCTCATTGAACGACCAGTCGCAGATCGTGTACGGCCCGGTGAGCATCCCCTTCACCGGCCGGTCGGTGAGGGACTGGGCGAACCGCCACCACTCCAGCGTGATCGGGTGGTCGCGCACGATCTCGCCGGTGGCGACGGGCTTGCGGTAGTAGCGGTTCCCGTACGAGCGAACCAGCCCTCCCTTGGCGAACCCGGGGAGCTCCTCGGCGAAGAACGCCACCATGTCCCCGCGGTACTGCTCGCCGTCCACCACCACGTCGATCCCGATCTCGTCCTGGAACCGGATCCAGTCCGCCGTGGCTTCGCGCTCCAGCCCGGTCAGCTCGTCCTTCGAGATCCGCCCCCGGGCGAAGTCCGAGCGCGCCGCCAGGATCGAGTCCGGCTTCGGGAGGCTCCCCACCTGCGTGGTCCACAGTCCGTCCGTCACGACAGCCTCGCTTTCACGTCTGCCAGCCTCCTCAACTTCCGCTCCGCCGCCTCCCGAGGGAGGTACTCGAGCCCGCACGACGGGGCGATCCACAGGCGGTCCGGGTCGACGGCGCCGGCGAGCTCCTCGACGGTCCGGGCCAGGCCCCCGGCGTCCTCGAGCTTCGTGTTCCGCGCGTCGGCGATCCCGGCCTCGAGGACCCGGTCCCCGGGGAACTCGTGCACCACTTCCTGGTTCGCCGGGCCGGACACGAAGTCCAGATGGAACCCGCCGAAGGGCAGGTCGAAGAAGGCCGGCCCGTGCTCCGCCACGTCCCCGAAGTACGTCGCCAGCAGCGTCGTCGCGGAGACCCCGTCGACGAGCTGCGCCGCGACCTCGCCCAGCACGCCGAGCTCCCCCGCCGGCTGGCCGGGGACGGCCGCGAGCGCCGGCTCGTCGAACTGGACCACCGTCGCCCCGGCCGCCGCCAGATCGCGGGCCTCGGCGTTCAGCGCAGCCGCCAGGTCCCGCACCAGCGCGGACCGGTCCCCGTAGTGCTCGTCGCGGGACAGCGCCGAGAGCGTGTAGGGCCCGCACAGCACCGCCTTCACCGGCACCGGGCTGTGCGCCGCGGCGAACCGGAACTCGTCCACCAGGATGGGCCCCGGCCGCCCGACCGGTCCCTTCACCACCGGCTGGCGGAAGTAGGTGTTGTTGTCGAAGTACCGCAGCAGCCCCGAGACCGCGAACCCCTCCAGCCCCTCGGCCAGGCGGGTCAGGGGGTCGTCCCACCGGATCTGGCCGTCCGAGGCCAGGTCCACCCCCGCGCCGGCCTGCTCGGCCAGGACCTCCTCGACCAGGGCGTCCTCGGCCGCCCGGACGTCCTCCGCCGACGCCTCCTCCCGGTCGAGCGCCTGGAGGGTCTTGCGGAGCCGGAAGTCCCCGCCCTCCTTCGGGGGCCTGGGATAGGACCCCACCACCGTCACCGTGTAGGCCATCTTCAGCTCCTCCACAAAACGAAAAGGCCCGCCTCCACCAGGAGAGCGGACCTTCGTCCGGTCGGACACTTCGTTGCCCCCACCGGACCTGTCGGCCGGTGGGGACCACATCCCCGCTCACGCGGTAGGCACCTTGGGTGTCCGTCCCAGGTTGCCGTTCCCGGCGCGCCCGCCGGGACTCTCCCGATGTGAGCTGAACGCTAGCAGCGAGCCCCCGCAGGCGTCAATCGAGCGGGGGCGGTGGTGTGCCTGGCGAGTTGGTCCCGGGGCTAGTGGAACGAGTGGCCGCAGGCGCAGGTGCCCTGGGCCATCGGGTTGTCGATGGTGAACCCGGCCGCCTCGAGCGTGTCGAGGAAGTCGATCTTGGCCTGCGACACATACGGAGCGCTCATGCGGTCCACGACCACCCGGACGCCGAACTGCTCGTCGCTCACGTCCGCGTCGCCGATCTGGTCGTCCAGGTACATCGCGTACCGAAGGCCCGAGCACCCGCCGGGCTGCACCGCCACCCGGAGGGCGACGTCGGAGCGTCCCTCCTCGACGAGGAGCTCCTTCACCTTGCCGGCGGCGGCCTCGGTGAGCTGGATGAAGCTTGTGGTGGTCTGCGTCGTCGTTGCCGTCTGTTCGTTCACGCCGCAAGTATACCCGGGGGGTGTGATTCGATCCCCCGCTGCGCCTCAGTCCTCCCGAACGTCCGCCGGAGTGCCCCCCGACGCCTCCACCAGGTCGCGCGGCGAGATCCGGAACACGGCGTCCGGCGTCCCGGCGGCGGCCCACACCTCCCCGTAGCCGAGCAGGTCGCGGTCCACCACCACCTCGAGCTTCCGGGGATGGCCGAACGGCGGGGTCCCGCCGATGACGAACCCGGTCGCTTCCCGGGCCTCGTCGGCGTCGGCGCGACGGACCGAGGCCGCGCCCAGCGCCGAGGCGAGCTTGTGGACATCCGCCCGGTTCGCCCCCGAGGTCAGCGCCAGGATGGGCCTTCCGTCGGCCACGAACACCAGCGACTTCACGATCTGGCCGACCTCGCAGCCGACGGCCCGCGCCGCGTCGGGCGCGGTCTTCGTCCCCTCGGGGAACCTCCGGACCTCGATGGCCAGGCCGCGGTCGGCGGCCGCCCGTTCCACGCGGTCGATGGACCGGCTCACGAAGACGTCCCCGCCAGGCGATCGGCCTCGTGGGCCAGCTCGGCGGCCAGGTCCTCGAGCGCCCCCCGGGCGTCGCGGAACGCCCGGTCCCGCCCGAACGCCCCCACCAGCGACCGGACGGCGACGCCCTCCGGCTCGATGGCCGCCTGCCCGCACACGATCGCGACGGGCCGCCCGGCCCGGCGTGCCGCGGCCAGCACCCCGGCCGGCGTCTTCCCGCGCAGGGACTGCTCGTCGAGCTTTCCCTCGCCGGTGATGACGAAGTCCGCCCCTTCCAGTCGCCCGTCGAACCCCACGGCCTCCATGACCACCTCCACGCCGCGGCGGATCTCGGCCCCCAGGAAGGCCATGAGGCCGAACCCCAGGCCCCCGGCCGCGCCCGCCCCGGGACGGTCCCGGAGATCCAGGCCGAGGTCGCGCCGGACGACGTCCGCGAGCCGAGACAGGGCCGCGTCCAGCAGCGCCACGTCGGCCGGGCTCGCGCCCTTCTGCGGCCCGTACACGGCGGACGCGCCGTTCGGCCCCACCAGGGGATTGTCGACGTCGCCGGCCACGACGAAGCGGACGCCGCGCACGGCCTCCGACAGTCGTCCCGCGTCGATCCGGTCCAGGTCCGCCAGGTCCGCTCCCCCCGGGCCGAGGTCCCGACCCGAGGCGTCCAGGAGCCGGACCCCCAGCGCCTGGGCCATGCCCGCGCCGCCGTCGTTCGTGGCGCTGCCGCCGATGCACACCATCACCGTGGCCGGGGCGTGCGAGCACGCCGCCAGGATCAGCTCGCCGGTTCCCCGGCTGGTGGTGAGCTTCGGATGGCGGCGGTGGGGCGGCACGAGCTGGAGGCCCGAGGCCCGCGCCATCTCCACGACCGCGGCCACGCCGCCGGCCGTCTCGACCAGGCCGTACTCCGCCTCGACCGGCCGCCCCAGCGGCCCCGTGACCCGGGCCGGCAGCCGCCGTCCCCTCAGCGCGGCCACCATCGCGTCCAGCGTCCCCTCTCCCCCGTCCGCGAGGGGGACCTCCTCCACCTCGTCCTCCGGCCTGGTCCGGCGCCATCCCCGGGCGATCGCCGCCGCGGCCTCGGCCGCCGTCAGCGTCCCTCGGAACTTGTCGGGGGCGGCCAGGACGCGCACGAGGGGGAGGGTACAATCCGCCGCAATGCCCGGCTCCCCCCGAAACAGCCTTCGTGCCCCCAGGCGGTCCCCGTGAGCCTGGACCGCGAGCGGATGCTGGGCGTGGCCCGCCACGAGCGCGAGGCGCTGGGCCGGACCATCCAGTCCACCCCACCGGAAGCGTGGAACCTGCCGGGCGGCGCCGGCGCCGGCGTCGGCGACTGGCGGTGCCGGGACGTGGTGGCCCACCTCGCCGCCTCCGAGGTCGCGGCCGCCGCGGTGATGGCCGGCGAGGCCCCCGCCGAGCTCGAGGAGTACGTGAAGTCCCAGGAGGGCTCCACCCCCACCCTCGACGGGTTCAATGCCTTCGTGGTGGAGCGCCGGGCGGAGCTGCCGGTCCGCGCCGTCATCCTGGAGTGGGGCCGGGGCGCCGACCTGTTCCTGGCCCGGGCCTCGCTCGTCACCCCGGCGGACTGGGATTCGCGACGGGTCCCGTGGGTGGCCGGCGAGATCCCCCTCCGCTACCTGGTCCAGTCGCGCATCGCCGAGTGGTGGAGCCACGGGGAGGACATCCGGGCCGGCGCCCAGCTGGAGCCGCGCCGGGAGCACTGGCCCATGTACGCGGCGAACGACCTGGCCATCCGGGCCCTCCCGTGGGCGCTCGGCCTGGCCGGGCTCAGCTTCCACGGGAAGAGCGTCCTGTTCGAGCTGGAGGGCGCGGGTGGCGGGACGTGGCACCGGGGGCTGGCCCCCCGCGAGCTCCCGTCGGGGGGAAAGGCGCCGGACGCCACCGTGGGCGGCCGGGGCTATCAGTTCGCGCTCGTGGCCAGCCGGCGGGTCCCGGCCGAGGCGTACGTGGCCGACGGCACGCTGGTGGTCACGGGGGACGAGAACCTGGCCCGGGCGGTCCTCGAGCACATCCGCTTCTTGGGGTAGCGCCCGGGGTGGCGGCGATGCAGAGCGCGCAGGACTCCGACACCTCCCGCCTCGAGACCTTCGCGGACGGCGTCATGGCCATCGCCATCACCCTGCTCATCCTCGACCTCCACATCCCCCACGTCCGGCCGGGCGACTCCCTGCTGCACGCCTTGGCCCACCAGTGGCCGAGCTACGCCGGCTACGTGGTGAGCTTCCTCACCATCGGGATCATGTGGGTGAACCACCACCACATGTTCAAGCTCATCGAGCGGTCGAACCACACGTTCCTCATGCTGAACGTGGTGTTCCTCATGGCCATCGCCGCAGTGCCGTGGCCGACGGCGCTCGTCGCGAGCGCGGCCCTCGACGCGCATCAGCGGACCGTGGCCGCCGTGGTGTACGGAGTGGTCATGGTGTTCGTGGCCATCATGTTCAACGTGGTGTGGCGGTACGCCGCTCGGGACGGCCGCCTCCTGGTGGCGAACGTCGACCTCCAGGCGGTCGAGCGGATCAACCGGAGCTACCTGTTCGGACCGGCCGCGTACGTCACGGCCACGCTGGTCGCCCTGGCCAACTCGTGGGCCAGCCTGGCCCTGTACGCCGGGCTCGCCGTCTACTGGATGCTCCCCGGAACGAGCCGGCCCTCGGCGACCCTGCTGGTGCAGCCGCCGTCATCGGCAAGCCAACCGGACGGCCCATCCGTAGTACCGGACGAGACGCAGTGAGAGTACGAAGGACGCGCACGCTGCCCAACCCGCAGGATCGCGCCCTGATGAAGGCGTACGCGGCCGGCGACCGCTCCGCGGGGGAGCGGCTGTACGACCGCTACGCCTCCCGGGTGTATGGGCTCGGGCTGGTGATGCTGGGGGACGAGGCGGCCGCGGAGGACCTGGTGCAGGACACGTTCGTGAAGATCCTGAGGAGCGCGGAACGATACGACCCGGCCCGCGGGGCCCTCGACACCTGGGTGCTGCTGGTGGCGAGGAGCCTGGCGCTCGACTCGCTTCGCCGCCGGGTCCTGCACGCCAGGATGCTGGACGCGACGCGGCCGGCCAGCGAGGCCGACGACGCTCCCGGGCCGGACTCCGTCGCGGAGACGCACGACCTGGTGGACCGGGCCCGGCGAGCCATGGCGGGGTTGTCGAACGGCCAGCGGGCGGCGCTGGAGCTGGCGTACTTCGGGGGGAAGACGAGCGCGGAGGTCGCGGAGTTGGAAGGCATTCCCATCGGCACGGCGAAGACCCGCATACGAACGGCGCTGATCCGGCTGCGCCAGGCACTGGAGGTGGAACGTGATCTGTGAGGTCGTCCGGGACCAGCTGGCCGAGCACATGCTCGGCACCGTGGGACCCCAGGAGGACCTGGAGATCCGGGCGCACCTGCGCGGGTGCGGAGAGTGCCGCCGTGAGCTGGACATGCTGGAGGAGGGCCTGTCCACGTTCGCCCGGGCCGCCCACCAGGCCCCACCGCCCCCCCAGCTTCGCGACCGGGTCCTGGCCGTGCTGGACGACGAGCGCGCGGATTCACCGGCGCCGCCCGCCCGGCGGCTGAAGCCGGTCCTGCTCCTCCAGGCCGCCGCGGTGATCGCGCTGGCCGGCGCGCTCGTGTGGGGGTCGCTCGCCACCGTGCGCGCCACACACCTGTCGAACCAGGCCGGGCGGTACCAGGCCTTCCTGGAGGCCCTGGGGGGCCGGGACGTCCGTGTGGGGACCCTCCACGCCCGGGGCTCCCAGGCCACCGAGGGCAGCGCGATCCTGTACGACTCCGACGTCGGCCAGTCCTGGGCCCTCGTGCTGGTGCAGGCGCCGGGGATGGCCGGCCAGGCCCGGGTCGTCCTGTCCTCGCCCACCGGGCGGACCATCGAGATGCACGCCCTCCTGTTCTCGGACGAGGGGGAGGCCTCCTCCTGGCTGGTGACGCCGGCGGACATCAGCGGGTTCGATCGCGTGAGGGTGGTGTCCGCGGACGGCCGCGTCCTGGCCACAGGGCGGGTCGACCAGCACGAGACGTGAGGCCTACCCGCGCCCCAGGATCAGCCGCTTGACCTGGCGGGGACGGGCCCCGAACCGGTACTTGTAGGCGAGGTCCCCCTTCAGCAGGTCGAAGCCGTGGCAGCCCTCGGCGATGGCGCGCTCGATCAGGTCGGCAACCAGGACCATCCCCGGCGCCAGGTCGCGACGGGCCCGGTCGAACGCCGAGTTGTACAGGGAGATCGTGCCCCCGAAGCGGAGCGCGATCGCCCCGGCGATCCTCCGTCCTCCCGCTTCCAGGAACGCCAGGCGGAAGATGCCCTCGGGCAGGAACGTCTCGCCCAGTCGCCGGAAGAAGATCTCCATGCCCGGGACCATGAACTTCCCCTTCGGCCCCTCGCTGGCCCGGTGCATGGCCACGAAAAGGCCGAGGTCACCGGCCAGCGTCTCCTCCGTGGCCACGGCCACGGAGTGCCCTCCCAGCTCCTGGTCCAGCCGCCGGGCCTTCCTGCGGATCTCGTGGCGGAGCTTCCCCGGAAGGCCCGCCAGGTAGGCGTCGTAGGTGTCCGGCAGCTCGATGAACGGCGCCAGGCTGTCCTCGCCGACGTCCACCGCGAGACCCAGCGTCGCCGCGGCATCGCCCAGCCGCGCCAGCCAGGGGGAGTCCTGGGGCAGCCCCCGGAGGTCCGCGTCCGTCCAGTCCAGCCCCGCCACGGCATCGACGAGCTCCTTCGCCACCCGGTCCTCAGCCCCCGGCGCGGCCACCGGCCCCATGTAATCGGTGACCTCGGTGCCTCCCAGGAACCGCAGGGTGGGCCCCAGCCGCTCGAACGCCGCGGCCCCCACCGTCCGGTCGTCCTCCTCGGCGAAGGCCAGCAGCAGCTCGACGTCCTGCCCCAGCTCCTCCCAGTACAGCTTCAGGTAGGCGGGGGTGTGGAAGAAGGTGGCGGCGGGGTCCGCGGCCACCAGGTCCGACCAGTCGCGCCGCACGAAGTCCCGGCCGTCGTGGGAGAAGACGATCCGCATCGGCCGGACGGCCCTACCGGTCCAGCACGAACACGCTGTGCGGATAGGTCATGAGGGTCGGCCACTTCGGCCGGTAGGTCTCCGTGTGGACGATGGAGAGGTCACGGGCCTTGAACGCGTCGACCCACTCGTCGGCCCGGCGGAACGTGAAGGGCGTGGGGACGCGGTGCCGTTGGTTCAGCAGCCAGTCCCACCCCGTGTTGAAGGCGCGGTCCAGGCGGGTCCGCGGCGTGTCCTCCAGGACGACGATGCGGGACCGGGCGATCCGGACGGCCTCGTCCAGCAGGCGGTCCTGGTCGGCCGGGCGCTCCACGTGGTGGAACACGAACAACAGCATGACGGCGTCGAACGAGGCGTCCTCCACGGGGACGTGGAACGGGTCGTCCAGCCGGATGAACTCGAGGGACCTCTCGCGGTTGCGGTACGAGACGACGTCGGTGAGGGTCGGGCGCACGCCCACGTGGTCCCGGAGCCACCGGCTGATGAAGCCGGTGCCCGCGCCGAGGTCGAGCACGGTCTGGCCGCGTTCCAGCCACGGCGCGACCTTGGTGCCGATCTCGTTCTCCCGGAGGAACACGGAATCAATGATAGGTCGGTCAGGTACACGCTCGGCGCGCGGCCGCGGGTAGCACCGGGGCAGGGACGCGCTGCCCGCCTACGTGGGCTGAAACGCGGCCTCCAGGGGCAGCTCCATCCGGAGCGACCCCACCATCGGGATCAGCCGGCGGTCGCGGTCCGACGTCAGGCGCCGTTCCACCTCGACGAACCCGGCCCGTTCGTAGAACCGCCTGGCCCCCTCGTTCTCGATCCCCACGTCGAGCGTCACCGACGCGAAGCCTCGCCACCTGGCCAGCTCGACCGTGGTGCGCATGAGCTCCCCGCCCACACCTCTGCCGCGATACCCGGGCGCCACCGCCAGCGACGAGACGTACAGCGAGTCGGCCGGCACCGGCGGCTGGACCCGGTCGAGGACCCGGCCCCGGCGCATCAGCAGGAGGCCACGGGGCGGCGCGGCCCGCAGCATCACGAGCCCCGTGGTGACCCGCACGCTCGGCCACAGCTCTCCGGGGACCGCCACGAGCAGCCCCACGACCTCGCCGGTCTCCTCCGCGACCACCCCGAACCGGTGGCTGTGGATGGTCCGGGCCGCCCGGAACGTGGCCGTCGCGGCCCGCATGGCGGCCCGGCGGCTTCCGAAGACGAGTGCGAGGCCGGGCGACGGTTCCAGGATCAGCGCCGCGGCGGCCGTCGCGTCCGCGCGCACCGCCCTGCGCACCGTCACCACGGCGGCCTCACAGGCTCCGCACGAAGAAGAACGAGATGGCCATGATCACGTACGCCGCCACCAGCTGGGCCCCCTCCAGCCAGTTGCTCCGGCCGTCCAGCGAGATGAGCGCCACGATGAGCGTCGACAGCCCGACCGCCACGACCTCGAACGTGTCGAACACGAAGTCCATGGGGTGCCCCGCGAGCAGGCTGATGAACACCAGCACCGGCGCCACGAACAGCGCGATCTGCGTGGAGGACCCCGTGGCGATCTCGAGCGTCACGTCGACCTTGTTCCGCACGGCCATGAGGACCGCCGAGCTGTGCTCCGCCGCGTTGCCGATGATCGGCACCACGATGAGCCCGACGAAGAACTTCGACAGGCCGAGGTCGGCCAGGGCCGGTTCGAGGGCGCCGACCAGGATCTCGGACTCCAGGGCCACCAGCGCCGTGGCGCCGAGCAGCACGAGCAACGCAGCGCGCGCCGTCCACTCCGGCCGTTCCCCCTCGGTCGGCGTGCGGAACAGGTGCTGGTGGGTCACCAGCGTGAACACGAGCGCCAGCACGTACATGGCCATGAGCACCGCGGCCACCGTCACGCTCACGACCTCGCGCTGGACGAACCCCTGCTTGCCGGACGACAGCACGAACAGCGCGGGCATGACGAGCCCGATCACCGCGAGCAGCATCGACGACGAGTGCACGGCGGCGGCGCGCGCGTTGAACGTCTGCTCCTCGTGGCGGAGCCCGCCGGCCAGGAGCGACAGTCCCAGCACCAGCAGCAGGTTGCCGATGATCGAGCCGATCAGGGAGGCCTTCACGATGTCGAGCTCGCCCTTCGTGATCAGGAAGATCGAGATGATGAGCTCGGTGACGTTCCCGAACGTCGCGTTCAGCAGGCCGCCGACGCGTGGCCCGGCGCGCAGGGCCAGCTGATCGGTGCCCCGCCCGATGAGCCCGGCCAGCGGGACGATCGCCCCGGCGGCGGTGACGAAGGTTGCCAGCTCCTGGTTCGTGCCGAAGTCGACCGCGAGCGAGACCGGGACGAGGACGAGCAGCCACGACAGGCGGGGCTTCGGCACGACCGGAGCCTATCCGGTAGGCCGGGGCTTGCCCCCGGCCTCCCCCATGACCGTGCCCTCGGCCTGGCCGTGCGCGCTACGCGCCGTGCGGCGCTTCGGCCGGGGCCGCGTCCGACCCCGCCAGCGCCTCCTGGAGCACGTCCCACGCCAGCACGGCGCACTTGATGCGGATCGGGTACTTGACGACGCCCTTCAGGGCCACCAGGTCGCCGAACTCCTCCTCGGTCGGCTCAACCTCCCCGGCCATCATCCCCCGGAAGTCGGCAGCCAGCGCCTTCGCGTCCTGCACGGACTTCCCCTTCACCGCCTCCGTCAGCATCGACGCCGACGACTGGGAGATCGAGCAGCCCTGGCCCTGGAAGGCGATGTCGGCGACCGTGCCGCCGTCGACGTGCGCGAACACGGAGATCTCGTCCCCGCACAGGGGGTTGTTCTTGGAGCCGAACAGCTCCGCCTCCGGCAGCGGCCGCTTGTTCCGGGGGTTCTTGTAGTGGTCGAGGATGACTTCCTTGTACAGGTCGTCCAGGCTCATACAGGAATCTTACAGGTGCGCTATCGGCCGAAGACGGCGTCGACGCGATCGAGCGCCGCGATCAACGCGTCCACGTCGTCACGGGTGTTGTAGACGTAGAAGGACGCCCGGGTGGTGGCGGGGACGTTCAGCCGGCGCATGAGGATCTGCGCGCAGTGATGGCCGGCCCGGACGGCCACGCCCTCCTGGTCCAGGACCTGCGCGATGTCGTGGGGGTGCAGGTCCCTGAACGCGAACGACACCTCCGCGCCGCGGTCCGTGACCTCCTGGGGGCCGAACACCGTCGCTCCCGCTCCCGTCAGGCGCTCGATGGCGTACGCCGCCAGCTCGTCCTCGTGCCGCTTCACGTTGTCCATCCCGAGGGCCTGGAGGTAGTCGACCGCCGCCTCCAGCCCGATCTCCTGCGCGATGTTCATCGTGCCGGCCTCGAACTTGTGGGGCGGGTCCTTGAAGGTGGACCGGTCCGGGAGGACCTCCATGATCATCTCGCCGCCGCCCATGAACGGGTCCATCGCCTCGAGGAGCTCGAGCTTGCCGTACAGGCCGCCGGACGCAGTGGGCCCGAGCATCTTGTGGCCGGAGATGGTGAGGAAGTCGCAGTCCAGCGCGGCCACGTCCACCGGCGAGTGCGGGACCATCTGCGCGCCGTCCACCACCACGACGGCCCCCACGGCGTGCGCGGCGTCGGCGATGCGGCGCACCGGCGGCATGGTCCCCAGGACGTTCGACATGCCGCTCACGGCGACGACCTTCGTTCGGTCGGTGAGCAACGACCCCAAGGCCTCCATGTCGAGGCGCCCGTCGTCGGTTACCGGGACGTACCGGAGCACCGCTCCGGTGACGCTCGCGGTGAGCTGCCACGGGACGATGTTCGAGTGGTGCTCCAGCTCGCTCAGCAGGACCTCGTCGCCCTCGCGCAGGAACTTCCGCCCCCACCCGTACGCGACCAGGTTCAGCGACTCGGTCGTGCCACGGTTGAAGACGACGGAGGCGGGTTCGGGCGCGCCGATGAACCCCGCCAGCTTCACGCGGGCATTCTCGTAGGCCTCGGTGGCCTCCTCGCCGAGCGTGTGCACGGAGCGATGGATGTTCGCGTTGTGCCGTTCGTAGAAGTCGACGAGCCGGTCGATGACCTGGCGGGGCTTCTGGCTGGTGGCCGCG
>Ga0137368_10002473_pt1 | contig 19843 bp, 19 predicted proteins | sample SagtaG_13_FD_104917 | JGI IMG/M metagenome (GOLD analysis project Ga0137368, IMG submission 104917) | Vadose zone soil microbial communities from Sagehorn Ranch, Mendocino, California, USA - Sage1_L_100_16 metaG | ecosystem: Environmental > Terrestrial > Soil > Vadose zone | place: USA...
CATCGCCAGCTCGCATCCTCCCCCCAATGCGTAGCCTGCGACAGCGGCAATCACCGGTTTGCGCGTGTGCTTCACCGACTCCCAGCTCATGATGTAATTGTCGGCGTAGACCTTCTGATAATCCCATTCCGCCATTGCGCCGATGTCTGCGCCGGCGGCGAACGCCTTGTCGCTGCCGGTGATGATGATCGCGCCGATGCCGGGATCGGCGTCGAACGCGGCGAGCGCCGTCGCCAGCTCGGCGGCGAGGGCGTCATTGAGTGCGTTCATGCGCTGCGGGCGGTTGAGGCGGATCACCCCCACCCGGCCGTGCGTTTCAACGAGAATGTCGCGATAGTTCATCGAGGCTCCGCTAGGCTGGTTGAGGTCGGTGTCGCGACAACGTCTTCCCGCGCGGCCGCCATCGCCGCGCGGAGCACGCCGAGGTCGCCGATATGGTTCGCAAGCAACAGGATGAGCTTGGCGTTGACCATGGCGCTCTGCTCGTCGGTGAGCTCGCGATGCAGGTCGATCAACTCCTGGTAGAAGTCGTCGGGCGAGCCGATGTTGGGGTCGAGATTGAGCGTCACGCGACCTGCCTTTCTGCCACAGGGGCCTGCCCTGTCGCCTTCGCGATTCCCGCGCGCACCTTGGCGAGATCGAACGCCCGCCAGCGAGCGCAGACGTGCTGGTCGGGGCGGAAAAGGTACGCGGTCCCCGGCCGCGCGTCGTAGCGCTCGGCAAGCATGCCGGTCGGATCGGCGATGCGGTGCGCGCCCGCCGGCAATGGGTCGTCAGTCGCGCTGACGAGCACGCTGTTGCAGGCGATCGCGTCCGAAGCGAGTGCCTTGAGCTCCCGCAGAAGCGCGTCCGACAGAGGTGCGGTGTTGAACAGCAGCAGAGTGAAACCGTCGCAGAGGTAGTCGAGCAGCCATTCGCCGCGATCCCCCGTGACCGGCGCATCGACCGCCGGCGACCCCGGCGCCATGCGTCCCGCGAATGGCTCCGCGTCGGGCGTGTTGAGCGGCGAATCCGTGAGCATCGCCGGCACCGACAGGCGCCCGCTGTTGACCAGACGCCGCCCGAAGGCATGGCGCTTGGCGAGCATCAGCACGGCGTCGCGGAAAGTGCGGCTCACTTTGCTCTTCGGGGTGATGAAATCGGTGCTGCGCGTGGAGTTGCGGATATTCTCGTCGGCGGCGGGTACGCGCTCGCTGTCGTAGCTATCGAGCAGCCCTTCGGGCGCCTGGCCCGACAGAACGAGCTCCAGCTTCCATCCCAGGTTGTCGACGTCCTGGATGCCGCTGTTGGCGCCGCGAGCGCCAAAGGGGGAAACCAGATGCGCCGCATCGCCGACGAAAAGCGCGCGGCCGCGACGGAAGGAATGCATGCGTCGGCACTGAAAGGTGTAGACGCTCGCCCACTCGATCTCGAACTGCGCGTCCTCGCCGAGCATCGCGCGCAGGCGCGGCAGGATCCGCTCGGGCTTCTTTTCTTCTTCCGGGTCGGCGTCCCATCCCAACTGAAAATCAACGCGCCACACGTCGTCCGCCTGGCGGTGCAGCAGCGCGGACTGGTTGCGATGAAACGGCGGATCGAACCAGAAGCGGCGCTCCGCCGGAAACGTCGAGCTCATGTGGATGTCCACGATCAAGAACCGGTCGCGGAAGGCCTGGCCTTCGCTCTCCAGGCCCAGCATGCCGCGGATGGGGCTGCGCGCACCATCCGCGACGATCAGCCAGTCGGCCTGCACCGTGTATTCGCCGTCAGGCGTCGATATCCGCACCGCGACGCGATTGGTCTGCGGCGTCACGCCCACGACCTTGTGCCGCCAGCGCAGCTCCGCGCCAGCGAGCTCATTGGCGCGCTCGACCAGGAACTGTTCGACGTAGTATTGCTGCAGATTGATGAACGCTGGCCGGTGATGCTTCGGTTCAGGCAGCAGATCGAACTGGTAGACCTGCTCGTCGCGAAAGAACACGCGGCCTACGTTCCAACTGACGCCCTTCTGCACGAGGCGATCGCCGCAGCCGAGCCGGTCGAGGATCTCCAGGGTGCGCTTCGACCAGCAGATCGCGCGCGATCCCACGCTCACCGTGTCGTCCTCGTCGAGCACCAGCACGTCGATGCCGCGCAGCGCAAGATCGATCGCCGCGGTCAATCCCACCGGACCCGCCCCGGCGACGATCACCGGCCAGTGGCGTGGCGAGCCGCCGAGCTCGGCCGGCTTGGTGTACGGGTAGACCGGCTGCGTGTACGTCTTCACGGGCGAGCTAGCCTTCCAACGTTTCCCACATCTCCTTGTCGCGCTGCGCGGTCCAGATGCGTGGATCGCGGTATTGCGTCGCTTCGTCGTAGGCGCGCGTCACGTCGAACGGCAGGCAGTGATCGAAGATGACCCAGCTTCCGTACTTCGGCTTCAGGCGCTGGTAGGTCTCCTTGTACACGGCGCGCAGATCTTTGCCCGCGGCGGCTCCCTCCTTCACCGCGGCAAACATTTCGCTCACGAAAGCGCGGGTGCCGTCGAGGCCGGCTCGTACCGCCTCCGGCGTCTGCAGCGAGGCTCCGCGCCCGGGCACGAGCTTCTGCGGCGATAGCGCGGCGATCGCGTCGAGCGTCGCCGGCCAATCGCTCAGATACGCATCGCCCGTGTACGGCGTCGCGTCGTATTCGACCAGATCGCCGGAGAACAGGATTTTTGCCTGCGGCAACCAGACCACCGTGTCGCCTTTGGTGTGGCCGCGTCCGAGCTGCATCAGCTCGACCTGCAGCTTGCCGAGCCAGAGCGTCAGCCGCTTTTCGAACACCAGCGTCGGCCAGGTGAGGCCCGGAACCGACTCGACCGCCTGGAACAGCCGCGGGAAGCGCTCGATCTCGCTTTTCATGTCGGCGTCGCCGCGCTCGGCAATGAGTTCGTAGGTGTCGCGGCTGGCGATGATGTGCTCGGGCTTGTAGCCCGACGCGCCCAGCACGCGCACGGCGTGATAGTGCGACAGCACGACGTACTTGATCGGCTTGTCGGTGACCATCCGGATGCAGCGGATCACGTCCTGCGCCATCACCGGTGTGGCCTGTGTGTCGATGACCATGACCGCGTCGTCGCCGATCACGATGCCGGTGTTCGGGTCGCCCTCGGCCGTGTACGCGTACGCGTGCTCGGAGAGCTTGTCGAAGCTGATCTTTTTTTCTTCCAAGTCGGCCTGTGAAGCAAATTTCTTGTCTGTCATGTTTTCTCCTCATCACGATGCCGTGGCCTAGGGTCAGTGCCGTGGCCTAGGGTCAGAGACGACTTTCCTTCTAAATCGGATCAAGTTGCGAAGGGGCGCGAGTAAAGTCGTCTCTGACCCTACTTCCGTTTGTCGACGACCCTCTTCGCCTTGCCGATCGAGCGCTCGATGCCGCCGCTTTGCACGACGCGCACTTCCGCGGTGATGCCGATCAGGCTCTTGACCAGATGCGCGAGCTGCGCGCCCGCCGCGTCGCCGTCGGCGCCGCCCGCGCCCGGCGCGCGCTCGACGAGAACCGTCAGCTCGTCGAGAACCGTTGGACGCGTAACTTCGAGCTGGTAGTGCGGCGCAAGCGCCGCGTGCTTGAGGATCAGCTCCTCGATCTGGGTCGGAAACACGTTGACGCCGCGGATGATCAGCATGTCGTCCGAGCGGCCGGTGATTTTCTCGATCCGCCGCATCGAGCGCGCGGTCGGCGGCAGGAGCCGCGTCAGATCGCGGGTGCGATAGCGAATGATCGGCAGCGCTTCCTTGGTGAGCGAGGTGAACACGAGCTCGCCCTTCTCGCCTTCGGGCAGCACCGCGCCGGTCTCGGGGTCGACCACCTCGGGATAGAAGTGGTCTTCCCATACCGTGAGGCCGTCCTTGGTCTCGATGCATTCCTGCGCCACACCGGGTCCGATCACCTCCGACAGTCCGTAGATGTCGATCGCGTCGATATCGAGCTTCTGCTCGATCGCCCGCCGCATCGTCGGCGTCCACGGCTCGGCGCCGAAAATGCCGATCTTGAGCGAGCAGGTCTTGGGATCGATGCCCTGCCGCTCCATCTCCTCGGCGATGGCGAGCATGTACGACGGCGTCACCATGATGATGTCCGGCTTGAAATCGACGATCAGCTGCACCTGCCGCTCGGTCATGCCGCCCGACATCGGAATGACCGTGCAGCCGAGCTTCTCCGCGCCGTAGTGCGCGCCCAAGCCTCCGGTAAACAGGCCGTAGCCGTACGCGACGTGGACGATGTCGCCGGCACGTCCGCCCGCGGCGCGGATCGAGCGCGCCATCACGCTCGCCCACATATCAATGTCGTTGCGCGTATAGCCGACGACGGCCGGCTTGCCGGTCGTGCCCGACGAGGCGTGAATGCGTACAACCTGCTCGCGCGGCACGGCGAACATGCCGAAGGGATAGTGCTCGCGCAGCTCCTTCTTGGTCGTGAAGGGCAGGCGCGCAAGGTCGGCAAGGGACTTGATATCGTTCGGATGAAGTCCTGTCGTCTCGAACACTGCGTGGTAATGCGGCACGTGGTCGTAGGCGTGCCGCAGCGTCCACTGCAGGCGTTTGAGCTGCAACGCCTGCAGCTCGTCGCGGCTCGCGGTCTCGATCGGCTCCAGCTCGCCGGGCGCGGGTTTGCGCGAAGTCATGCCCGCTCCCGCGTCTGCGGGTCTTCGATCACGTGTCCCTTGATGCGGTACGACTTGCCGCGAAAGTAGGCGACCGTTTCGCCGCGCTGGTTCGTCACTTCGATGTCGTAGACGCCGGTGCGGCCGCTGACGCTGCGCTCGCGCGCCATCGCGGCCAGCACATCGCCTTCGCGCGCCGATGCGACGAAATCGATCGCCCCGCCGGACGCGACCGTCGTCAGATTGTAGCTGTTGCACGCGTACGCGAACGCGCTGTCCGCGAGCGTGAATATGAAGCCGCCGTGGCAGATCGCGTGACCGTTAAGCATGTCGGCGCGCACCGTCATCGTCAGCTCGGCGTACCCGGGACCGATCGAACTGATCTGCATGCCCATCGCCTGCGACGCGCGGTCGCGCGCGTACATGTCCGCAGCGACGCGCTCGGCAAGCGATTGCGCTTCCTGCGGCGTCGCTGCGGGGTGATGCTCGCCCATGACTCGACGTGGATCGTTCCGCTAACGTCCGGCGAATCGCGGCGCGCGCTTGGCGGTGAAAGCGGCGACGCCTTCGCGATAATCGGCGCTCCGGCCCAGCTCACGCTGCAGATCGCGTTCGAGGTCGAGTTGCGTTGCCAGGCTGTTCTCGGCGGAGGCGTACAGGGCGCGCTTGGTCGCCGCGAGACCCGCGGTCGGTGCGCCGGCCAGGGTGCGCAGCAGTTTATCGACGGTTTCATGAAGCTCGGCGTCCTCGACGCATTGCCAGATGAGTCCCCATTCCGCGGCTTGCTCCGCGATGAGCCGCTCGCCAAGCATCGCCAGAGCGATGGCGCGAGCGGTGCCGACCAGGCGCGGAAGAAAGTACGTTCCGCCCGAGTCGGGAATGAGCCCGATCTTGGAAAAGGCCTGGATGAAGCTCGCCGACTTGGCGGCGACGACGATGTCGCAGGCAAGCGCGATGTTCGCGCCCGCACCGGCAGCGACGCCGTTCACGGCGCAGACAACCGGCAACGGCAGACGCCGCAGCGCGAGCACGAGCGGCCGGTAGTTGCGCTCGATCGACGCGCCGAGATCGACCGGCTCCGTTCCGGGAGCCACCGCGCGATCGCCGAGATCCTGTCCGGCGCAGAAGGCGCGCCCGGAGCCGGTCAGCAGCAATACGCGGAGCGAAGCGTCCGCCTTGACGCGTCCGAGCGCATCGCGCAGCTCGGTGTGCATCGCGTCGTTGAAGCTGTTCAAGCGCTCGGGACGGTTGAGCGTCAGCCGCGCGATCCCGCCCTCGCTGCTGAATAGAATATTCTCGTATTCCATCACCAGCCCTCGATCCTCGATCCTGAAGTTACACGTGCATCCGATGCTGCACGACGCGAAACCGGCTGGCAACAAAGGCTGTATCGGTGAGCGCGGCATTCGCCGCCGGATTGGCGCCGGTGCCGTGATAGTCGGAGAACGCCGCAGACTGGTTGACGAACACGCCGCCGGTCAGGTTGATCGACAGCGCGACACCGGCGTCCTCGGCGGCGGCGACCGCCTCGTCGATCACGGCAGGGCTCGTCGAATACAGCGACAAGGTGAGCGCGCCGTGCTCCACTGCCGCGCGCCGCGCGATCTCGAGGCTCGCGCCGGTTCCGTCAGTGGCGATCACGAAGGCGATCGGCCCGAACCATTCCTTGAGGTACTTCGCATCGTCCTTGGCATCGAGCTCGACGATAAGCGGCGTGCGTACCCGCGCGTCCTTGAATTGCGGGTGGACGACGGCCTGGCTGTCGAGGAGCACGGGCCCGAGCGTGCGGGCCGCATCGATCCGCTGCGCGACGCCGTCATTGACTACCGCACCAAGGATCTCCACCGCTCGCGCCGGATCGCCGAGAAGCTTCTGCACGGATTCGGTCAGCGCCTGCGCTACCTGGTCGAACGACAACTGTCCCTCAGCGGTATCGATGCCGCCACGGGGCACGTAGATGTTTTGCGGCGCCGTGCACATCTGCCCCGTGTACAAAGCCAGCGAGAACGCCACGTTGCGCGCGACGCTCTTGATGTCGTTGGCCGAGTCGACGACGATCTGGTTGACTCCGGCCTTTTCGGTGTACACCTGCGCCTGGCGCGCGTTCTGCTCCAGCCACTCGCCGTTGGCGCTGCTGCCGGTGAAGTCGATCAGCCTGACCTCCGGCCGCAGCGCGAGCTTTTGCGCGATGTCATCGCCGGCCGCGTGCGCAACCAGCGTCACGATATTCGGATCGAAGCCGGCCTCGACGAGCACTTCGCGGGCGATCTGTACAGTAATGGCAAGCGGCAGGATCGCATTCGGATGCGGCTTGACCACGACCGCGTTGCCCGTGGCGAGACTCGCGAACATTCCCGGGTAGCCGTTCCAGGTCGGAAACGTGTTGCAGCCGATCACGAGCCCTACGCCACGCGGAACGATGCGATAGTGCTTCTCCATCTTGAGCGGCTCGTTCTTGCCTTGCGGCTTCTCCCAGTACGCCTTGGCCGGCACGCGTCGCATCTCGTCCCACGCGTAGGCCACGGCCTCAAGCCCGCGGTCCTGCGCGTGCGGGCCGGCGGCCTGAAACGCCATGACGAAGGCCTGCCCCGTGGTGTGCATCACCGCATGCGCGATCTCGAAGCTGCGTTTGTTGATGCGAGCCAGGATCTCCAGCGACACGCCGACCCAGGCTTCGGGGCCAGCCTTGCGCCATGCCGGCTCCGCCTTCGCGATGGCGGCGAAAAGGGTGTCGAGGCCGACCTTGGGATAGGTGATACCCAGCGACAAGCCGTATGGCGAGCGCTCCGGGCCGACGGTGCCAGCGGCGCCGGGGAGCGTCAGGGGAAACGGCTTGTTCAACAGCGCTTCGAACGCGGCCTTGCCGGCCTCGGCCGCGCCTTCGCCATAGACCTTCGGACTCGGCGATTCGGGAAACGCGCTCCAGTAGCCCCGCTCGGCGATCGCCTGTAAAGCCCGATCGAGCAAAGCCTTATGCCGTTCAAACAGCGGATGGGACACGGGAAAGCTCCTCCTTCGGAAGGGTGAAGCTTAGCAGTTTGGCCGTAGCCCGGGCTGAGCGCGAAGCGCGATGCCCGGGATGCTGACCCTGTGGCCCACCGGTTGGGCGCAGCGAACCACGGCAACCATACAAACTCACCCGGGCATCGCTGCGCTCGGCCCGGGCTACGCCCCCTGATCGAAGTCAACGACGACCTTGTCTGTCACCGGATAGCTCTGGCAACACAGTACGAAGCCGCGCGCAACTTCATAATCCTCGAGCGCGAAATTGACGTCCATGTCGACTTCGCCCTCGATGAGCTTGGCGCGGCAGGTCGAGCACACGCCACCCTTGCATGAGTACGGCAATTCGATCCCCTGCCTGATCGCCGCATCGATGATGTTTTCCTTCGTCTTTTCAAGCGTGAACTCGCGCGTCGCACCGTCGATGATCGCCGTCACCGCGCACTCGGCGTGGCCCGGCTCGGGCGCAGCCTGAGCCTTGTGCTCGTGCTTCGGAATGCTCGCCGCGAAGAGCTCGATCTTGATCCGCGACTTCGGGAATCCGTGCGTCTGCAGCGACTTCGCTACCGCCTGCATCATGCCGTCCGGACCGCAGACGAAGGCGATGTCGATGTCGGCCAGGTCGACCCAGTGCGAGAGCAGCGCATCGGTTTTCTGCTGATCGATGCGGCCGTTGAGAACGGCGATGTCCTGCGGCTCGCGGCTCATGACGTAGACCAGGTTGAAGCGATCGAGGTAACGGTCCTTGAGATCGGCAAGCTCCTCCTTGAAGATCACCGCGGAGGACGAGCGGTTGCCGTAGAAAAGCGTGAAGCGGCTCTTCGGCTCGGCGAGCAGCGTCGTCTTGACGATCGACAGCAGCGGCGTAATACCGCTCCCCGCCGCAAAGCCGAGATAATGCTTGCGCTGGCGCGGATCGAGGGCCACGTTGAAATGCCCCATCGGCGGCATGACCTCGATCGTATGACCCGCTTTTACCTGGTCGTTGACCCAGGTCGAGAAGGCGCCTCCAGGCGCCTTCTTCACCGCAATGCGCAGCGTTTCGTCTTGTACCGCGGAACAGATCGAGTACGAGCGGCGCAAATCCTCGCCGGCGATGTCGGCGCGCAGCGTCAGATGCTGGCCCTGCACGAAATTGAAGGCTTCCTTGAGCGCGGGCGGCACCTCGAACGTGAGCGCGACCGCGTCGCGGGTTTCGCGGGCGACATGCGCGACCTTGAGCGGATGGAATTTGCTCAATGCGGCTTGAAGTAGTCGAACGGTTCCAGGCAGTCTTCGCAGCGGTACTGCGCCTTGCAGGGCGTCGAGCCGAAGCGCGACAGCTCGCGTGTATGAGTCGAGCCGCAACGCGGGCACGGCACGGCAGCACGCACGACGCCGCGATGGAGAGCGGTCGTATCGATAACGCGCGCCGTCGCGACCGAGCCTGCTCCCGGCGGCGCAATCCCGAATTCGGTCAGGCGCGCTCGCGCCTCCGCGGTGATCCAGTCGGTCGTCCATGCCGGCGCAAGCCGGATTTTGACCCGATGCTTCGCAAACCCCGCTTGGGTCAGCGCGCGGCCGATGTCGGCCATGATCACCTCGGTTGCCGGACATCCGGAGTACGTCGGCGTGACCGTGATTAGCGCCTCGTCGTCCTGCCATTCGACACCGCGCACAATCCCCAAGTCGACGATCGAGATCACGGGGATCTCTGGATCGGGAATCGTTGCCAGAACGCGCCGGACCGCGTCGAGTCCATGCCGAGCGGTTCGTGCGTCAAGGCTGGAGACGGCCTCTACCATTGCGCCCCCGGATGAGCCCTCTGCATCCACTGCATCGTCGCCAGCATCTGGCCAAGGTGCTCGGTATGCACGCCGTGCTTGCCGCCGCGCTGCATCCACGTCCCGCTCGGGAGAGTAAGCGTCGCTTCATCGAGGACACTTCCGACCGCCTCGCGCCACGCCGGCGCGAGCGTGCGAACGTCGCAGCCGATGCCTTCCTCGGCCAGCATCGTCTCGGTCTCGTCCGGATCGAACATTTCGCCGGTATACATCCACAGATCGTCGATCGCCGCCTGGATCCGCATATGGCTTTCGTCGGTGCCGTCGCCGAGACGAATGATCCAATCGGCGCTGCGCTCGGCGTGATACACCACTTCCTTCTCCGCCTTCGCGGCGATCTCCGCGATCCGCGCGTCGCGCGAGTGCGCAAGCTTCACGAGCAGCAGCTGGTGCCAGACGTCGAAATAGAACTGCCGGGCCATGGTGTCGGCGTAGTTGCCGTTGGGTTGCTCGACCAGCAGGAGATTGCGGAACTCGCCGCCGTCGCGTGAGAACGCGAGCGCGTCCTCGCTGCGCCCGGCTCCGGCAAAGCGCGCTTCGACCTCGCCCGCGTAAGCGAACCACAGCCGCGCCTGGCCGAGAAGATCGAGCCCGACGTTGGTGAGCGCGATGTCCTCCTCCAGCACCGGGCCATGCCCGACCCACTCGCCGAGGCGCTGCGCCAGGACCAGGTCGCTATCGGCGAGCCGCAGCAGATAGTCGAAAACCATTCGATCTGAAGTCATCGCATCCAATCAGGTAGCTGGTGCAAAACGTCGCGAGGAAGCCCGGATGCTAGGCGCGAGTAAGCGAGCCGCGAGACAGTACAAAAGAAGTACGGCGAGCGGCGAGTGATCGAGCAACAACGCAGACGGGCTCCGCAGCAGTTTTGCATCAGATGTGCTTCACCTCGTCGGGCATCGGGAAAAAAGTAGGATGCCGGTAAATCTTGCTGTTCGCCGGTTCGAAAAACGGCGCCTTTTCACCGGGCGCAGTTGCGGTGATGTCAGCCGATTTGACCGCCCAGATGCTCACACCTTCATTGCGCCGCGTATACACGTCGCGCGCGTTCTTGATCGCCATTTCGGCATCCGGCGCGTGCAGACTGCCGACGTGCTTGTGCGCCAGCCCGTGCTGCGAGCGGATAAAGATTTCCCACAATGGCCATTCGGATCGTTCCATAGTCAAGGCTCCTCTTTCGATCGCTATGCGGCCTTTTGTGCGCGGGCCGCGCGTTTTTCCGCATAGGCGAGCGCCGCTTCGCGCACCCAGGCCCCCTCTTCCCACGCCTTCACGCGCGCCCGCAGGCGTTCGCGATTGCACGGCCCATTGCCCTTGACCACGTTGTAGAGCTCGTCCCAGTCGATCGGGCCGAAGTCGTAGTGCTCGCGCTCGGCGTTCCACTTAAGCTCGGGATCCGGCATGCTGATGCCGAGATAATCCGCCTGCGGCACGGTCTGATCGACGAAGCGCTGCCGCAGCTCGTCGTTGGACAGGATCTTGATCTTCCATTGCGCCGATTGCGCGCTGTGCACGGAATCGGCATCGGGAGGGCCGAACATCATCAACGACGGCCACCACCAGCGGTTCAATGCATCCTGCGCCATCGCCTTCTGCTCGGCGCTCCCGCGGCAGAGCGTCATCATGATGTCGAATCCCTGCCGCTGGTGGAAGCTCTCCTCCTTGCAGACGCGGATCATCGCGCGCGAATACGGTCCGAACGAGCAGCGGCACAGCGGAATCTGGTTCATGATCGCCGCGCCGTCGACAAGCCAGCCGATCGCGCCGATGTCCGCCCAGGTCAGCGTCGGATAATTGAAAATGCTCGAGTACTTGGCCCTGCCCGCGTGGAGATCGGCGACCAGCTGGTCCCGCGAGACTCCCAGCGTCTCCGCCGCCGCGTAGAGGTAGAGTCCGTGGCCGGCCTCGTCCTGGACCTTGGCCATCAGAATCGCCTTGCGCTTCAGGCTCGGCGCGCGCGTGATCCAGTTGCCCTCCGGCAGCATGCCCACGATCTCGGAATGCGCGTGCTGCGAAATCTGCCGGATCAGCGTCTTGCGATACGCCTCCGGCATCCAGTCCTTGGGCTCGATCTTCACGTCCGCGTCGATCCGCGCCTGGAACGCGCGCTCCTCGGGGCCCATTTCCTCGCGCGTGCGGAGCTTCTTTGCCCCGGTGTCGACCATCTGTGCGTACATCCAAGGCCTCCTTGAGCCGCCGGGACTGGCGGCGCCACCGCAAAAACGATACACTTTTTTCATGACTGCGGCAAATTCTGTATCACGTTTGCCCGCGCGACCGGGCGCCGCCCGCCCCCGCCCCGACCCGCGTGTTGCGCGCTGGATCCGCACCGAGCTCAGGACCGTGCCGCCGAAGGCGAGGTCGCTGATCGTCACGGTGTGGGGCGATGCCATCGCGCCGCACGGCGGTGCGGTGTGGCTTTCCGGACTGATCCGTCTGCTGGCGCCGTTGGGCTTGAACGAGCGTTTGGTGCGAACGAGCGTATACAGACTGGCGCGCGAGGGCTGGCTCGCCGCCCGTCAGGACGGGAGGCGCAGCCTCTATCGCCTAACCGACCAGGGCCTGCGGCGGTTCGAGCATGCCTACCGGCGAATCTACGCGGCACCGGCGGACTGGGACGGCCGCTGGGAAATCGTGCTCGCACCCGCCGCCGCATTGCGTGAGCACGAGCGGCGTGACTTGCGCAAGGAATTGTGGTGGGAAGGATTCGGGAACATCATCCCCGGGGTTTTCGTCCGCCCCGCTCGTGCGGGCCCGGCCGATGTGCTTACCGAGATTCTGCGCACGCTCGGCGTCGAGCGCCGCGTCAGCGTGGTCACAGGGCATGACGCGCCCGGCCAGGATACTCGGCATCTGCACGCTCTCGTGCGCGACTGCTGGGATCTGGCAGCCCTCGCGGCGGAGTACCGCATGTTCCTCCACCGTTTCGAGGTCGTCATTCGCAACTTCCGCGATGGCAGCGGCCTCGACCCCCAGCAATGCTTTGTCGTGCGGAGCCTTTTGATTCACGCCTTCCGCAGGGTGACGCTGCACGATCCGCAACTGCCGAGCGCGCTGCTTCCCGCAGATTGGCCGGCCGCTGCTGCCTATTCGCTGTGCCGCGAGTTCTATATGCTTGCAGAGGAAAAAGCGGAACGGCATCTTGAGATGACACTCGAAACCGAACAGGGTCCGTTACTGCCGGCGGCAGCGTACTTCTACCTGCGATTTGGTGGCCTCTCGCATAAGTGCTTGGCCGCGACCCCGCGCACTCGCCGGCGACGTGCGCCAGGTTCATGATCGGCGTCGCGCGATTCCGCATGGTCGAGCGCTCACTACCGATGCCACAGGGGATGTATGGCTGGATAATTGCCGGCTATCTGCTCGTATACGTCGCTCTCGACTGGGTCAGTTATATCTATCCGGTCGCGCCGCCCTTGGCGATTACTCCATGGAACCCGCCTCCCGGGTTGAGCCTCGCCCTCCTGGTCCGCTACGGAACTCGCAATGGGCCGTGGTTATTCGTCGCTGCCTTGGCCGCCGAAGTTCTGGTACGCGGCGCGCAGATGCCCATCGTCCTGCTCCTGGTCTCCGCCGCACTGCCTGCGGTCATCTATACGGCGCTCGCGGTTCTCCTCTGCGGACCATTCAAGTTTCGTCCGGATTTCACCACCTTGCGCGACGCGACGATCTTCTGCGCAACGGTCGCGGCAGCAACGGGACTGCTCGCGCTCGTCTTCGTCGGGCTTTTCTATGCGCAAGGATTCCTGCCGGAAGCAGTGTTCACCAAAAGCGTTGCGCAGTACTGGATCGGCGACCTGATCGGGATTGTCGTGACGACGCCGCTTGTCCTGATCTTCACGCGCAAGCCACTGGGACGCATTCGCGCACCCGAACCCGAAGTGATGGCGCAGGCAGGCGCGGTTCTCCTTTCGCTGTGGATCGTGTTCGGATCAGGATGGGTCGACGAACTCAAGCTGTTCTATCTTCTGTTCCTGCCCTTGATCTGGATCGCCATGCGACACGGCGTCGAGGGCACAACGCTCGCGATCATGACCATCCAGATTGGATTGATCGTTGCCATGCGCCTTGGCGGCTACAACGCGGCTGCGGTGCTGGAATTCCAGTTCCTCCTGCTTGCAGTTGCTGTCACGGGATTATTCCTCGGAGTAACCGTTTCCGAGCGGCTCGCAATCTCGCAGCAGTTGCGCGAGAAGCAGATCCAGCTCGATCGCAGCCTGCGGCTCGCTGCCGCGAGTGAAATGGCTTCCGCGCTCGCGCACGAACTAAACCAGCCGTTGTCGGCAATCGGTACCTATGTCCGGGCGTGTCAGCTGATGGTGGCCGACGTCAAACCGCCAGCGGCGAGACTGGAGGAAACCATGGACAAGGTCGTGCAAGAGGCAGCCCGCGCCGGCAATGTCGTGCGCCAGCTGCGCGACTTCTTCCGCACGGGATCGGGCCAGCTCTCGCGCATCGATGTCCTGCCGCTGCTGCAGAGCGTCGTTGAAGGCGCGCGCCTGCGCACCGAGCGCCATCGCGTGCGGTGGCGTATCGCGGTCGCGGAAGATATTCCTGCGGTGCTGGTCAACCGGACTCAGATCGAGACCGTGCTCCATAATTTGATCGCCAACGCCATCGACGCGTTGAAGGTTGGGCGCGCCGATACCGAGCGCGAGATCAGTGTCGCGGCCATGGTGGAGAGCAAACAATACGTACTGATCAGTGTGGCCGACAATGGACCGGGCGTGCCAGCAGAGATCGCCGCACAGCTATTCCGTCCGTTTGCGACCACCAAGCCGCAGGGAATGGGTCTTGGACTCGCGATCAGCAAATCGATCATCGAGGCTCACGGCGGCCGTCTCTGGCTCGAGCCCGCGGAACCCGGAAGCATTTTCCGCTTCACGCTGCCAATCGCCCGGGAAGGAAAATGAGCGTGGACGCGACGGGCACGGTGTCCATCGTCGACGACGACGCTGCGGTACGCGATTCGCTGTCGCTGCTTCTGGACCTGCACGGGTACAAGACACGCAGCTTCGCGCGAGGAGAGGATTTTCTTGGGGCCATCGATTCGGCTGCGCGCGGTTGCGTGCTTCTGGACTTGCGTATGCCGAACGTCGATGGGATCGCGGTGCAAGCGGCCCTCGCCGCGCGCGGAATCACACTGCCCGTCATCATCCTGACCGCGCATGGCGATGTTGCGAGCGCGCGCGCCGCGCTCAAGGCCGGCGCATTCGATTTCCTTGAGAAGCCGATCGACGACACGTTGCTATTGCGGACGATCGACGCGGCGCTTGGCCGCGATGCCTCGGCACGCATCGAAATTGAACGCTCCGACGCGCTCCGGCGACGCGTGGCGCGGTTGACGCCGCGCGAACGCCAAGTTCTGGTAGCTGTCATAGACGGGCGGCACAACCGGGAGATCGCGGCCACTCTCGGTATCAGCCCGCGCACGGTCGAGGTCTACAAAGCGCGCCTCATGGACAAGCTGCAGATTGATCGTCTCCCGGAACTGATCCGGCTCGCGCTGGAGTTCCGGCTCATGGAGGATCCCGCTATACGTGATTCACGTAGGGCCTGACCGCACGCGCTTCCCTGATTTTCGCCCACCGCAAACGTTCGTATCCTCGGTTAACGCCGGTCTGCGCGGCGTTCCGCCCAATGTCGCGCACCCAGCGTCACCTGGAGGTGCGCGATGGACAAGATTCTCATCCCGTTTACCGATCCGGATAGCGCGGAGCGCGCTGTCCGCAAGCTTCTCGACGAAGTGCCCTCCCCGGCGCTCGAAGTCGAGCTGCTCGCAGTAGTCGAGCCGTTGACGCCAGGCAAGGTTCGCATCTTCCTTTCCCCGGAACGCGCAGAACGCCTCGCTCGCACGGCGGCGGCGCGCTGGCTCAGTCGCATCGAGGCGTTGCTCGATGCCGCCAACATTCGCCACTGCTCGGAGATCGCGGTGGGCCGTCCGGAGGTGATCATCGACGAGGCGCTGCGCAGGCCGGATATCGACCGCGTGCTGCTGCCTGCCCGGCGTCCACGCTGGCTATCCGCGGCGACCGCGGCGAAGCGGAGCGCACAGCTTACCCGCATCGTACGCCGTCCGGTCACGGTCGTTCCCTAGCCGCCGCCGACAACGATGTCGATGTCGAGGTGGCTTGCCGCAGCCGCAACGCCGCTGATCGCGCCGGCGGCGGCTGCCGCCGACGGTCTCGCGCCGCTGAACGGCGCAGCGCTGTCGCCGGTGTGGATCGTCCCGTTCCTGGGGATTCTGCTCTCCATCGCCCTGGTCCCGCTGACGGCGCCGAGCTTCTGGCACCACCATTTCGGCAAGACGGCGGCGTTCTGGGCTCTGGCCTTCCTGATTCCGTTTGCCGCGAAGTTCGGCATCGGACTGGCACTGCACGAGGTCGTGCACACGCTATTTCTCGAGTATTTGCCGTTCATCATCCTGCTGTTCGCGCTGTTCACCGTTGCCGGCGGGATCCACGTGCGCGGCAACTTGCACGCCACGCCCGCGCTCAATACGGGCTTGCTCGCCCTGGGCACGGTGCTCGCGAGCGTGATGGGCACGACCGGGGCGGCGATGCTGTTGATTCGCCCGGTGTTGCGTGCAAACGACAACCGCCGCCACAAGGCTCACGTGGTCATCTTTTTCATTTTTCTCGTCGCCAATATAGGTGGAGCGCTGACGCCGCTCGGCGATCCGCCGTTGTTTCTCGGCTTCCTCAAGGGCGTGGATTTCTTCTGGACTACCAAGGCGATGTTCTGGCCGACGCTGACCGCCACGTTGGTGCTGCTGGCGCTCTTCTACGCCATCGACCGCTGGTATTTTGCTCGCAGCGGCGAGCAACGGCCGGCGCGCCTGGACCCCACACATGACTCGCCGGTCACTGTGCAAGGCAAATTCAACTTCATTCTGCTCGCAGCCATCCTCGGCTGCGTGCTCGCCTCCGGGCTGTGGAAACCCGGTCTCGAGATCACGGTATACGGCACAACCCTCGAGTTACAGAACGTCCTGCGCGACCTCGCGCTGCTCGCCATTGCCTGGATATCCTGGCGACTTACGCCGCGCAGCGTGCGCCGGGCCCATCACTTTGAATGGGGACCGATCATCGAAGTCGCCAAGCTCTTCGCGGCAATCTTTCTGACCATCATTCCGGCGATCGCGATCCTCAGGGCGGGCAACGCCGGTGTGCTGGCGCCGCTGCTCGCCGCGGTTTCGAGTTCGAGTGGCGCGCCGATCGACGCTCGGTACTTCTGGTTTACCGGTGCACTCTCGAGCTTCCTCGACAACGCTCCCACGTATCTCGTGTTCTTCAACCTCGCGGGCGGCGACCCGGTCGCATTGATGGGCCCAATGGCGACGACGCTGGCCGCGATCTCCGCCGGCGCAGTGTTCATGGGCGCCATGACCTACATCGGCAACGCGCCGAACTTCATGGTCAAATCGATCGCGGAGTCGCGCGGTGTGAGAATGCCGAGCTTTCTGGGTTTTATGGCCTGGTCGGCGGTTATTCTGTTGCCGGTCTTTGTCGTACTTACCCTGCTTTTCTTCCGTTAGTTTTTGCCGATTGCGTCAGACGAGCGCCGGCAAAATCCGCCCGCGTACATCGCCGAACCCGACGCGATAGCCGTCGCCCTGGCACCAGCCGGTGATGATCACCTCGTCGCTGTCTTCCAGGAATGATCGCGTCGCGCCGCCGGGAAGCGCGAGCGGCTTCTGCCCGTTCCAGGCGAGCTCGAGCAGGCTGCCGCGCGAATCCGGGGTCGGGCCGCTGATCGTGCCCGAGCCCATGAGATCGCCGACGCGCGCATTGCAGCCCGACACCGTGTGATGCGCGAGCTGCTGCGCCATGCTCCAGTAAAGATGCCTGAAGTTGGTGCGGCAGATCGTCTCCGCTTCGCCGCCTGCGGTCTTCAGGCTCAGCTCGAGGTGGATGTCGAAGGCGTGGTCGCCCGAGTGGGCGAGATAGGACAGCGGCAGCGGGTCCTGCGCCGGCCCCGCCACGCGAAAAGGTTCCAGCGCATCCATCGTCACGATCCACGGCGAAATCGAAGTCCCGAAGCTCTTGCTATTGAAAGGACCCAGTGGCACGTATTCCCATTGCTGAATGTCGCGCGCGCTCCAGTCGTTCATGAGCACAAGGCCGAAGATGTGACGCTCGGCTTCCGCGACGGCAATCGGTTCGCCAAGCGCGTTACCCTCGCCGACGATGAACGCCGTCTCGAGCTCGAAGTCGAGCTTGCGCGACGGGCCGAAGACCGGCCGCTCGGCGTCCGGCGCCTTGAGCTGCCCTTTCGGGCGGCGGATCGGCGTACCGCTCACCAAGACCGAGCTGGCGCGGCCGTTGTAGGCGATCGGAACGTGCAGCCAGTTCGGCAGCAGCGCGTTCTTCGGATCGCGGAACATCGAGCCGACGTTGGTCGCGTGCTCCTTCGACGAATAGAAATCGGTATAGCCGCCGATGTCGACCGGGAGTTGCATCCGCGCGTCGCGCATCGGCACGAGCGTCCGCGCGCGGAGCGCGGCGTCGTCGCGCAGCTCGGCGTGATCGTGCCGGAGCAGCTCTCCGATCCGCGACCGTGCCGCTGTCCATGCCTGACGGCCGAGCGCGATGAAACCGTTGAGCGTCTGGCGATCGAACACACGCTCGCCCTCCGGTGCGACGGCGAGCAACCCGGCCGCCTCCAGTGCGGCGAGGTCGAGCACGCAGTCGCCGATTGCGACGCCGGCGCGCGGGCACGCATCGCCCGGCGTCTTGAAAATGCCATACGGCAGGTTTTGAATCGGAAACTGCGAGTCGGCGGCGATCTCGACGAATGATCGCGGCGCGGCGCCTGGCGCAGCCATTACGGCTTTCCGGTGAAATGCTTCGTCAGGCCCTGCCAGCAGTCGAGATAATCCTTCTGCAGTTGCGGCGTTTCCAATGCAAAACGCGTCGGCCGGATGACGTAACGGCTCTCGAACATGAAGGCCAGCGTGTCCTCGATCTTGTGCGGCGCGAGTGCAACCTTGCTCGCCTTGTCGAAGGTCGCCGCATCGGGACCGTGGCCGGACATGCAATTGTGGAGGCTCGCGCCGCCCGGCGCGAAGCCTTCCGCCTTGGCATCGTAGACGCCTTGGATGAGTCCCATGAACTCGCTCATCACGTTGCGATGAAACCACGGTGGCCGGAAGGTGTGCTCGGCGACCATCCACCGCGGCGGAAAGATCACGAAGTCGACGTTCGCGGTTCCCGGCGTGTCGGACGGCGAGGTAAGCACCGTGAAAATCGATGGGTCCGGATGATCGAAGCTCACCGTGTTGACGGTATTGAATCGCGCGAGGTCGTACTTGTACGGCGCATGATTGCCGTGCCAGGCGACGACGTCGAGCGGCGAATGATCGATCGGCGCGCTCCAGAGGTTGCCGGCGAACTTCGCGACCAGCTCGAAATCCCCTTCGCGGTCCTCGAACGCGGCGACGGGAGCGAGAAAGTCGCGTGCGTTGGCGAGTCCATTGGCGCCGATGGGTCCGAGCTCGGGCAGACGCAAGTGCGCGCCATAGTTCTCGCACACGTAGCCGCGGGCGGCTGCTTCTTGGAGCGCCACCTGAAAGCGCAATCCGCGCGGGATGAGTGCGATCTCGCCCGGTTTCACATCCAATCGGCCCAGCTCGGTCGCAAGGCGGAGCGCCCCTTGCTGCGGAACGAGCAGCAGCTCGCCGTCCGCGTCGTAGAAATAGCGCCCGCGCATCGAGCGGTTGCAGGCGTAGACGTGCACGCCGATGCCTGTCTGCATCGCGGTGTCGCCGTTGCCCGCCATGGTGGCGAGGCCTTCGACGAAATCGGTCGGCGTCGTAGGCAGCGGCAAGGGATCCCAGCGCAGCTGCGTCGGCGTCGCTACCTCCTCGAATGGCGCGCTCTTCAGCAGTCGCGCGGCTAGCGGTCGGAAAACGCCGTGCGCTACCGCAGGGCGCAGACGGTACAGCCAGGAACGGCGATTGGCATGCCTGGGCGCTGTGAACGCGGTTCCCGAGAACTGTTCGGCGTAGAGGCCATAGGGGACCTTCTGCGGCGAGTTCTGTCCCTGCGGCAAGGCTCCGGGCAGCGCTTCGGTGGCAAGCTCGCTGCCGAAGCCGGACTGGTAGTGCAACTCGGCACCTGCGTTGACCCCGGCGCCGCGGCGAGCAGCCGCCTTGTTGCGTGCAGCCGTGTCCATCAAGCGCGCTCCCGCTCAAGTCCAGAGCGTGTCGTCATCGTCATCATCGTCGTCGTCCGACCAGCCCTCGTCGTCTTCGGGATCGATGTTGCCGCCGCCCCCCGAACCGCGGTCGTCTTCTTCGTCGTCATCGTCGTCGTCGATGGGCGGCGTGGGTTGCGGCGTATGGCAAACCAGGCCTCCGGAGGCCAAGGCCGTCAAGGAAGATTGCGCGAAAAGGATGCCTATCGCAGCG
>Ga0137368_10002475_pt1 | contig 19815 bp, 17 predicted proteins | sample SagtaG_13_FD_104917 | JGI IMG/M metagenome (GOLD analysis project Ga0137368, IMG submission 104917) | Vadose zone soil microbial communities from Sagehorn Ranch, Mendocino, California, USA - Sage1_L_100_16 metaG | ecosystem: Environmental > Terrestrial > Soil > Vadose zone | place: USA...
CAACAGATTCCCGTCGTACTCGAGCAGCACGCGGCGGAGCAGCTGAAGAGCGTCGCATAAGATGAAACAGTACGCGGTCACCGAGGCGGTACGGCGCTTTTCAACCACGATCGGGACACGACCGGGCCGTTAATCGCCACGACTCTTCCAAAGAATTCTCTGTGTCTCTGTGTCTCGGTGGCTTAACGCCTCAATTCACTGGAGTTGACAACGGGCATTGCAGCTGACGAGACGATTTGGGCCAAGAATGGCACCCTTCGAGCACGATTCGCGCCGTTGGCGCTATCTAGTCAAGTGAACTCCGGAGTAGTTCTCCCGATAGACTTCCGCGCGCGTCCAGTACGGCGGCTCCGATTCAAACGGCGCGAAGACCACCTGGAACAACTGCATCCATCCGGTGGCAAATGCCGCCCGCGATCCTGCGAGATACAACTCCCAGGCGCGCTCGAACTGCTCACCGTAGCGCGCGCGAACGCGGTCTGCGACGGCCTGGAAGCGCTCGTGCCAATGCGCCAGCGTTCGTGCGTAGTGCAGCCGCAGATTCTCGACGTCGATGACGGACATGCCGGCCGGGGCGAGGACCCGCGCGCTGACCTGCGCCAGCGTCGGCGCGTAGCCGCCAGGGAAGATGCGTCGACGGATCCAGGCGTTCAGCGGGCGCGGGACGTCGCGGCCGATGAAATGCAGCAGCCCGCGGCCGCCGGCGCGGCGGACCGTCCGGCGGATGACGCTGCCAAGCGTCGGGAACTCGCGCAGACCGACGTGCTCGAGCATCCCGATGGACACGAACACATCGAACTCCCCTCTCGCATTTCGATAGTCATCGTCCACGAACTCGACGCGATCCGACAGACCGAGCTCGCTCGCGCGCTCCCGGGCGTACGCGAGCTGCTCGCGCGAGATGTTGAAGGCGAGCACCCGAACACCGTAGTAACGTGCCATGTGCAGGGCCAGCGCTCCCCAGCCGCAGCCGGCTTCGATGACGCGTTCGTCGCGCTGCAGGCGAAGTTTGCGACAGACGAGATCGAGCTTCGCCCGCTGCGCCTCCTCGAGCGTCATCGTCGCATCTTCGAAAAACGCACACGTGTAGACCAGATCGGTGTCGAGCCACTGCTCATAGAAGTCGTTGCCGAGATCGTAGTGATGATGCACGTTGCGACGCGAATGCCTTCGCGTATTCCGACGAGCGAGAGCGGCGCGCAGAAAACCGGTGTGCGAGGGGAACGGCGGATGCAGGCGCGACAAGGCTTCCACGACGCCCTCGAGAGAGCCGCGAACTTCGAGGTCGCGCATCATGAACGCCTCACCAAACCAGAGATCCGGATTGACGAGCAGCCCCAGCAGAGTACGGGTATTGCGAACGACGAGATCGCCAATCGGTCGCGTTCCCGAGGCGTACAAGCAGGTGCCGTCCCAGAGCTCGAGCCTGAGCCCCACGGCCTCGATGGCGCGTTGCAGCCGCATGGCCAGCCATCGATCGAGAACCGTGACCTCCGGATGCGCAGCACGCGATTGGAGTTGGACGTCAGTCGCTTTCATGGATCGCGCCGGTCAACATGGTGTGGGGTCACGCGGAATTTTGCAACTTCCGCGCCCGCCGGCCCGCTCACCGCGGGGGGGCGCAGCTCGACGACTAATCGGCCGATGACGTCAATCACGACCTGCGGTGCATCCAGTGGAATCCAGTGGCCGCTTTCCGCGGCAACCACATGCTGACCTCTGGTCGACAGCCGCGCCAGGGCTTCGTCCGCTCGCAGCCGGCGCTCGTCGGCGCTGTCGGCGGAGACGACCACGAGCGGCACGTCGCCGTACGTTGCCGGTACAGCCCGTCGAACTTCTTCTGCGCTGACACAAATATTTTCGATTTGACTGCCCAGGGCCTCGAAGAACTTCGGCTGTGTCCACATCTCTTTCAGCAAGCGCCGGACCTCTGGCGGCAGCTTCCAGATTGGCGCGAGGACGCCTTCGTCGGCGCGCTGAAGGCCGCCGCGGCTGACGATCTTCACCAGGACCCGCGCGGCGCCAAGCGCGCCAACGCCGACCAGCGCCGACACCGCACGCGCCAGACCTCGACGCGCGGCAGTCGCGCCATAGCCGCAGAGACGAGCGCCGCGTGCAATCAGTGCACGCTGCTCTGTCGTTGGCTCCGCCCAGTCTTCCGGAGCCGCCGGCTCGAGCAGTATCAAGCCCGCGACGTTCTTCGGGTGACGTGCCGCAAGCAAGCGCACGACCAGACCACCAAACGAGTGACCGACAAACAGATATGGCGGCGGAACGGCAGCGCGCCAGAGCAGCTCGTGCAATTCGTCGGCGAGCCGCGCAGCCGTTCGCGGAAGCGGGCCGGCTTCGCTCCATCCAAAACCAGCGCGGTCGTAGCTGCAGGCGCGGGTCACACGCTCGACGCCAGGTTGCACCAGGCTCCAGCTCAAGGACGACGCCCCGAGCGCGGCATCGAAGACAACTGACGGCGATCCAGCACCTCCACAACGCAGGTGAAGATGATGCGTGCCAACGTCCACCAGTTGTCCCGGCGGCGGATGCGCCACGTGATCAGCGCGAGCGCTCGTAACGACCCATCAGCTGCGCGGTCGCGACCGTGTGTGTCCCGAGCGCATCTTCCAGATCGTGCCGGCTGTCACCACGTACAGCGAGCGACGGAACGTCGACCGCAAACAGCTTGAAATAGTACCGATGGACGCCATGGCCGGGTGGCGGACACGGCCCGCCGTATCCGGTTCGACCGAAGCTGTTCTGCAGCGTTTTACCCTTCGCGGCCCCGAGTGTGCCGTCTCCCGCAGGAATGTTGTACGCGAGCCAGTGCGTGAACGCTCCTTTCGGCGCATCCGGATCGTCCATGATCAGCGCGAAGCTTCGAGCGCTTTCGGGCGTCCCGGAAACCTCGAGAGGCGGCGGAGTATCCTCGCCGTCACACGTGAATTGTCTCGGCACGGTTTCTCCGTCAGCAAATGCGGAACTCTTGAGCGTAAAGTTCATGGCGTGCCTCCCATGATGATGCAGCTCACGTCGCAGCCTCGGATGCTGTCGCGAGCACCCTCGCGGCAGCGGCGACGATCTGGGCCACGCTGGCGGGGCGCTCCACCACCTGAAAGCCGAATTGCCGTAGCTGGTCGGCCGGAATCGTTCCAATCGCCGTCACGGCGATAACGCGCTCGGGTCCCATGTGACAGCCAAGTTCCTCGAAGACGCGTTCAGGGTTCGGCAGCCCACGGAGATCGACAACCGCAATTCGCGGCGTCTCGGGCCGCTGCACGTAGCCGCCCGGAATGGGCCACTCATCCACAGCAACAACTTCGTAGCCTTGTTCGATCAACTCCGCGCGTACTAACGCACGGGTCCGCCACTCGGCGCCAATCAGTAACACGTCTACGCGTCCGTTCGCCACGCTTCTATCCGCGGATGTCTTTTCCGCACAATGGCGCAGCGGTGCCACCGTCAACTCAGATCGCGAATCTTGTCTCAAAACAACGTCAAGGCGATGCGCGATCGCTTGGGCTCACCGCGGGCCAATGCCTGTGCCATATGTGCCGCCTGTTCGACTTTCACGCGCGCCTCGAATCTATTCGTCATCCCCTTTCCGCGGCAGCCGCTGGGCGCGCTTCAGCCGTTCATCTCGACCACTCGGAGGCGCCGGTTTGTTCTCTCGGCCGCGTGGAGCGCGATCGGCGGCTACTTCGGAAGCAGTCCCTCGGCGTGGTTCACCAGCGTCGGCCGCCATCCGTCCCCGTTGCCGCTTGTGCTCTCCCTCCGCAAACTCTTCAATCATCTTGCGATTGAACGCAGGAAGATCATCTGGCTTGCGCGACGACACGATGCCGCGATCGACCACGACCTCCTCGTCCACCCAGTCGGCACCGGCATTGATCAGATCGGTTTTGACCGAGGGAAAGGACGTCATTCTGATGCCGCGGACGACGTCAGCCTCGACGAGCGTCCAGGGGCCGTGGCAGATCACCGCGATTGGCTTGCCATTCTCAAAGAAACTCTTCACAAACTGGACGGCCTTTGGATTCATCCGCAAGCGATCGGGGTTCATCACCCCGCCCGGTAACAGCAGCGCGTCGTAGTCGTCCGCGCGTGCCGAATCGAGCGGAACGTCGACTTTAACCTCCTCTCCCCATTCGGTGCGATTCCAGCCACGTACCTTCTGCGAATCCGGAGCGACAACCTGAACTGTCGCGCCAACTGCTTCGAGAGCCTTGCGCGGTTCAAACAGCTCGACCTGTTCGAAGCCCTTCGTTACGAGCGCAGCCACACGACGTTGCGTCAGTTCGTTTGCCATGGAGACCTCCTTCTCATTTCGGCCGGCGAAGCGCTACCGGCGGCATGAACTCGCCAATTGCGCGACGTTTCCACCACTGACCGGTTTGCCGATACTCAGCGGGAGTTGTGAATCGATACTCGTAATACACGGCGTGTACCCACCGCGGTGGGGCGTCTGGAAAGGGGTTTGTGCGGAGGAGCCCAAGCGTGTCGCGGTCTCCCTGCAGAATTTTCGCGAGCAGTGCAGTGAACCACGGGTATTCATCGGGCGTCGACATCGCCGCAAACCACATGAGCCAGTCGAGCCGCAGATGATACGGGGCAATCTGCGCCGGCCGTTTCGAGAGATCGCCTGGTTTGCCCTTGAATTCGTACTCCCGCCACTCGGTCTTGTCCGTCACCACGGCATCCTGCGTGCCCTCAATCACGATCTCGTTCCGCACTCGCGTGATGCTCCCAAAGGCGCCGTATGTGTTCACGAGATGGATCGGATTGAACGAGTAGTTCATCAGCTGCCCCGCTGACAGGATGTTGAGCGTCGGCCCGATACTGAGAAGCGCAACCACAAGTGTCAGCCCGAAGACAACCATTCGGTGCGCTACGGACTGGACCATAACCGCCGGCGGGCCGAGCGGAAGCCACGCCCACCATCGATCGTCGAGCGTCGGAATGCAGAGCACGACGGTGATCCAGTTGAGCCATGAAAGGTTGCCACTCAGAATGAGCACGCTCTGAAAGGCGATGGTGAGAAGCCCGCCGACAGCGGCAAACGGTTGCGGCGTGAAGTACAGAAACGGAACGGCAAGCTCGCTGATGTGATTGAAGACGACGCCGGCGCGGTGAATGCCGTGCGGCAGCCAGTGGAAGTACCAGCTCAAAGGATTCGGGATCGGCTGCGTCTCGAAGTAGTAATTGAGGCACGTGAGATCGCGCCAGCACGGATCGCCGCGCAGCTTGATCATGCCCGCGCCGAACATGACGCGAAACAGCACCCACCGATAGAGCCAGATCGACGGCGCCGCCGGCGGCGTGGCGCTGCCGCCAAGAAACATGGCGAGGAACCCCGTCTCGAGCAACAGGGACTCCCATCCGAAGCCGTAGAAGGTCTGCCCCACGTTGACGAACGACAGATATAAGATCCAGAGTGCCGCCCACACTCCCGCCGAGAACATCGTGCCCCACTGCTGCGGATAATTCGTGAGCGCGAGGCTGGCGAGCGCGACGCCAATCCATGCGGCCGCGCGAACGGCGGCATCGCCCGTGTACGCGTAAAACAGGCTCGGCGAGGAGTAAAACGGCACGACGCGCACAAAGCGCGAGATGGGCATGAGGCCGCGCTCGCCGAGCAGCGGCACGAACTGGTTGGCAGCGCAGAGAAACGCGATGAGATAGACGAGCGCCAGCGCGCGCTCGAAGACGAAACGCGAGTACCAGTAGCCTGCAACGCCTTCAGTCATACATCGACCGCGTTTGCGCCCGAATCAGGCAACCTCTTATTCTCCTCCCATGGCGCAAGCCGATGCGATCGTCGTTGGCGCGGGACCGAACGGTCTTGCAGCCGCGATCGCCATTGCGCAGACCGGCCGCAAGGTGGTCGTGCTGGAGCGAGCGGCCGAGATTGGCGGTGGTTGCCGCTCGGCGGCGCTGACCCTGCCCGGCTTCGTGCACGACATCTGCTCTGCCGTGCATCCGTTTGCTGTGGCGTCCCCGTTCTTTCGCTCGCTGCCATTGGCCGCACATGGGCTCGAGTGGATCGAGCCGGCGGCGATGCTCGCGCACCCCTTCGATGGCGACGCGGCTGTCGTCGTGTACCGATCCGTGGAGCGCACAGCAGAACAGTTGGGCGTTGACGCTGATGCGTATCGCGATCTCTTCAACAAGCTCGCTGGCGCCTGGCCGAAAATCGAGCTCAACGTGCTGGGGCCCATCGGCTGGCCTCGCCATCCGCTGGCGCTTGCCGGTTTTGGATTGAAGGCGCTGCAGTCGGCTCGGCGATTTGCCCGACGCACATTCAAAGGCGCAGAGGCGCGGGCGCTGTTTGCCGGGAGCGCCGCGCACAGCATGCTCCCGCTCGATCGCGCGATTACCGCCGGCGTGGGATTGGCGCTCGCGCTCCTGACGCATACCTCCGGGTGGGTGCTGCCCAAGGGCGGCGCGCAGTGTCTCGCCAATGCGCTCGCCAGTTATCTGCGGTCGCTCGGTGGCGAAATCGTCACCGGAGTCACAGTGACATCGGCGGACGACTTACCGGCCGCGCGCGCCGTGCTGTTCGATCTTTCGCCTCGGCCCCTCCTCCGTATCGCCGGCGACGGCTTTCCCCCGCGTTACCGGCGCGCGCTGGAGCGGTATCGCTACGGAATGGGGGTTTTCAAAGCGGACTGGGCGCTCGAGGGGCCGATCCCCTGGCGCAACCGCGACGTCGCGCGCGCAGGGACCGTCCATCTTGGCGGCACACTCGACGAGATCGCGTCGTCCGAAAACGATGCGTGGAACGGCCGTCACAGCGAACAGCCGTTTGTGTTGCTGGCGCAGCCGACGCTGTTCGATCCCTCGCGCGCGCCGGCGGGACGGCACGTCGTGTGGACGTACTGTCACGTGCCGCACGCCTCCACCGAGGACATGCTGCCGCGTGTCGAGGCACAAATCGAGCGGTTCGCGCCGGGGTTTCGCAAACGTGTGCTCGCCTGCAACGTCATGGCCCCGGCCGACGTCGAGCGGCACAACCCGAACTACGTCGGCGGCGATATCGGAGGCGGCGCGGGGACCCTCTGGCAGCTTGCGGCGCGGCCCACATGGCGGCACTATTCGACGCCGGTCCGCGGATGGTACATCTGCTCCGCTTCGACTCCGCCAGGCGTTGGCGTGCACGGGATGTGCGGCTACTTTGCGGCTCAACGGGCGTTGCGCGACGTGTTGTGAACGCGCACGGCGCCGGTTCGAGGTTCGAAAGTTCCAGGTTCGAGGTTCCGTGTTCGAGGGTTCGTGTTCCATAGCCCGGCCGAACGAGTTCACGCGAACGTTCGAACCCCGAACTTCGAACGTCGACCCTCGAACCTTCGAACCGGCTTTACACGCTCACCTCCACAGGCGTGTCCATCCCGTGTTGCTGTCCAACCATCGGCAGCATTCGCTTCTGTACCCTGCGCGCTTCTTCGCGCTGCCGCGCCGCCAGCGCCGCGAGCTCGTGCTCGCGCAGGAGCTGCTCGCGCAGCCGCTCTTCGTACTCCGCGATCTTGCGCTCCATCTCCTCGTTCGACTGTGGGCGGTTCATGTCTTCGACGTACCGCTTCAGGAAGTAGTGAATCGTCTCGAGGCGAATCTTGATCGAGCCCGCGGGCTTGTTCTCGTCGATATCTTTGAACGAGAAATACGGAGTCCCGGACGATTCGATGATCGACTCGATGACCGTGTAGATTGGCGCATCGTGTCCGCACTTGAAGCTCGAGAGCTCCAGCGCGACGAGATTCGGATGACGCGCGGTAAACTTCGCCGCCCACACTTTGAGATTGGTGTTGGCCGAGTAGCTGTTCTTCCAGACGTCCTGAATTTCGAGCGGATCGCGAATGGCGCCCGCTCTCACCTCATCGCCGAACAGCCTCTCGAGGAGATCATCGTCGAACGGAAGCGTGCTCTGCGAAAAGACGGGATAGCCAAGCTTCTGAAACTCCTCGAGGATCTCGTGATTGAGGCCCGGATCGTGGTGATACGGCCGGCCCAGGACGACGATGCCGACGCGGTTCTCGCGCTCGAGCTGATCGATCACCTCACGGGCGCGCTGCCGGATGTCCCGCTCGTAGTCCAGCAGCTCGCGATACGCGACGTCCACAGCCCGCGCGTTTTCTTCTTCGCTGAGACCGAGTGCCCCGCCCCACGCGTCGAACAATTGCCGGGAGAGGAGTGGGCGATCCCAGAAATTCACGAGTGGACACACATACACGACGCCGCGTTCTTTGAAGGCATCGCTCTCCTTGATGAAGGCCGCCTTCGCTGTTTCAGGCGTGACCGTCACCGTCGGGCAGGCATTCGATCCCTGGAGATGTTTGAGCTCGGTGTGCAGCACGTCGACCATCGGAAAGAAGATGTAGTCGAGCGGCTTCTTCGCGTGCTTGACGTAGAGGAGATTGTGCACATGCGCGATGGCCACCTTCGCCGGGAAGCACGGGTCGATGGCGCCGCGGCTCGCGCCTTCGCGGTACATCTCGGGCGTCGTGTAATCCGAGTACACGAGATTGGTATCAACGATGCCAAGGCTCTCGAAGTAGGCGTTGAAGAACGGCGCGTACGTGTACATGTTCAGCACGCGCGGCATGCCGATGCGAATCGCCGCGCGGCGGTTCATCTTCGCGACGCGCTCGCGCGCGCCTCGAGTCCACGCGCGCGCGGGAACCGGATCCGCCACTCGCTCGGGGCTGCGCGCGCGAAACGCCTCGCGCGCGGCCAGATCGATGAAATTCGGATTCGCCTTCTTTGCCGCATCGAGGCCGGCCTTGATCTCGCGCATCGCATTGACGTCTTCGACCGCTCCTTTTTCGCAGGTCGCGATGATCAAACGCCGTTCGTCCGCCGCCTTCGGGACCTTCGACACGAATTTAGGCTTCGCGGCTGGCCCTTCCGACGCCGGACGAGGCTCGCCGGAGCTCTGCGCGGGGGCTGTTTTCGCCGGCTGCGGCGGCTGGGCTTTCTGCGCGACCTCCAACTCCTTCAACGCGTCGCCGGTGAGCTTGATGTCGATGAACGTCCGCAGGCAATTGTTCTTGCAGAAGTTGCAACGCGTCGATTCGTTGCGTGTCGTGCGATACGCGATTTTGCGAACCGCATCGATCCCAATGAAGCTCGTGCGATGCCCGTTGGTCCACAGGCGCTTGACCTCGACGGCTGCGCCGATCGCGCCCGCCTCGCCGCAGTGCTCGTGCACGAGGATGTCGGGCTCGACGCCGGCGCCGCGGAAATTCGAGCGGATGAAGTCAACCTCCGCCTTCACCGCCGCGAGGTTATGCTGTGTTCCTCCCTGCAGCACGAACCGGGTTCCGAGCTTCGCGAGATTCGGGATGCTCGCCACATACAGGAAGATGTTCTTCGGCAGCACGGCTGCGAGTCCCGCCAGAATCTCCTCAGGCGCCCACCCCTGGCGCTGGAAATTGACGATGTCGGACTGCATGAAGACCGCGCAGCCGTATCCGAAGATCGGCATGGCGTTCGCCGAGAACGCGATGTCGGCGTACTCGTGAACGGGAATGCCGAAGGTCTCCGCGGTCGATTGCAGGAAGTAGCCGTTGCCGGCGGAGCACTGCGTGTTGAGCCGGAAGTCCTTCACACGCCCGTCGTGAAGGACGATGAGCTTGATGTCCTGCCCGCCCACATCGACGATGACGTGCGGATCTGTGTAGTACTTCACGGCCGATTCGGTGTGGGCCACTGTCTCGACGAGAGCCGCATCAGCATGCAGCACGTCGCGCAGGATGTCCTTTGCGTAGCCCGTAGTTCCGACGCCGAGTACGTCGAGCGAAGCACCCTGACGCTCGACCTGCGCCTGCAACTGCTCGAACATGTCGATGGTGTCCTGGATGGGATTGCCCTTCGACAACTGGTACACCTTGCAGAGGACGTCACCGGCTTCGGAAAGCAGCACGGCTTTCGTCGAGGTCGACCCGCCGTCGATGCCGATGAAGCCGTGGACGACCTCCCCCGCTCGAAACGTTGCGGCGGTGAATTTCTTCGGCTTGTAGCGCTCCTTGAACGCGGCGAGCTCGTGGTCCGATCGACTCAGGCCTGAACCGCCCGACGCGGCCTTCTCTTCGAGACGACCGACGTTGATGTAGTGCACGAGCTGAGACGTACCGGTGTACACGCCGATGTGCTCGTCCTCGTCTTTGCCGAATTCAATCGCGCCGAGAGCGGCGAAATACTGCGCGTTCTGCGGCGTCTTGATCACCGTGTCGGCCGTCTCACCCGCAGGCATTTCAATCCCGCGCTCCTTCCAGACGCGCGGGATGTTCTCCTGCCACGCCTCACGCATGCCCTTGATGAAGGTGTTGGGTCCGCCGAGCAGCAGCACATGAGGCTTGAGCGTGTGTCCGCGTGTCAGCACCGAAAGGTTCTGGAGCACGATGGCTTCGAACAGTGACGCCATCAGCTCGTCCGGCGGGGTGCCTTCCTTCTGCAAGCCGTTGATGTCGGTCTCGGCGAACACGCCGCACTTGCCGGCGACCTTGTGCAACTTGACGCCGCGATAGCCCTGCTGGCACAGTTCGTCTGCGGGAATCCGCAGCTTCGCGTTGATCTTGTCGATGACGGCGCCGGTGCCGCCGGCGCATTTGTCGTTCATCGACGGAATCTTTTTCTTACGCCCCGTCTCCGGATCCTCTTTGAAGACGATGATCTTGGCGTCCTGTCCACCGAGCTCGATGACGGAGTTGACTTCGGGGTGGAGCTTTTCCACGGCGAGCGAAACCGCCGTCACCTCCTGGACGAACTTGGCGCCGATGAGCGAGGTCAAGTTGCTGCCGCCCGATCCGGTGATGAAGACGCGGCAGTTGTCGGGGGCGATGCCCACATCGGCTTCAAGTCGATTCAGGAATTCCAGCGTCTTCTCGGGTTGCTTCGTTTCGTGGCGCTGGTAGTCGGACCAGATCATCCGGTCGTCGGCGCGGTCGACCACGACGGCCTTGACGGTTGTCGAGCCGACATCCATTCCAACGAGATACTGTCGCGCGGTAGCCATGGCGTTTCTCCGTTCCACCACGGCGCGCTAAAAGAGCGCCGCAACGCGACGGAGCTTTCCGCCGAGGCCTTCGGCCGCTCGTTCGCCCGCAGCCGGTATGCGGCGCAACCGTGTGCGCCGGTCCATCACGTCGCTGACGTGAAGCGCGAAGTTCGCCGCCGTGCCGGTGACGCCGTGCCGAACAGGCACGGGATAGAACGGGTGTCGCAACGCCGCGTGCTCGGCAACGAACCCCTTGATGTCATCGAGTCGCTTGCCCGTCGATTCGAGCACCTGGTGAAACTCCGCCTTTGCTTTCGCCTTGGCCTCGCCGAGCGCCATCTGCACGCGGCTGTGGGCGTTGATCTCACCCTCGCCGGACGTTTCGATCGGCAGAAAGATCATGTCTTTGAAGTGATTCATCACGGCGGACTGCACGCCGTCGGACTGCGTTGACGGCATGCAGCCAAACGGCTTCAGGCTCAACACCATGTGGCACTTCTTGTGGACGGTGTAATAGATGTTCTTCGCCACTTCCATGTGGCCTTCGCCGCCGCGCGCAAACTGGTTGTAGTAGGGATTGGCGAGCGCCGCGAGCTCGTCGAGGTTCACCAGGTGATGCGCCAGGCCGCCCAGGTGATTGACCACGCGGCTGTACTGACGGTTGTAGAACCAGTTGCCAAACTCGAACGACGAGAGCTTCAGCCGGTATTTCATCTCCTGCCGGGCGCGAACGTGCAGCGCCCACCACGCGGGCGGTGGGAAATTCAGTGGCTTCCTGCGCTGATAGTTCGCCTTCGCGAGCCACAGCATGTACATGATCCACGTGCCGATGGGCTCGACCATCACCTGCGCACCCTCGCGTTCGAGGAACGCAAACATGTGGAAATTGCCGTCGCCCTCGGTGGTCTGCGCCCAGAACTCGCCGGTCACTTTGACGAGCGGCTTCACGCGAAGCCGGTCGACTTCGATTGTGCCGATTCGATCGGATACCTCGTGAAGCATCTCGCGAGTCTGGGGCCCGTACAGGTGATCGCGAATCTTCCCGAGCGTGTTGAGGGTGTTGCGTAATCCTTTACGCGTCTCGAGCCGTTTCGTCAGCCAGCCGGGCGCGCGCTGCATGATCTCGAACATCTCGCGATCGCGCGACTGCGCCGTCAGGTAGTCCATGCATTCGGTGATCACGCGGTCTGTCTCGCCTTGACGCAGCTCGAACGGCCGGATCTGATACGTGATGTCGTTCATCACGTCGCCGAAATTGAGCGCACTGAAGGCGCCCATGCCGAAGTCGACCGTGAACTTCAATCCGGGCTCGCCCGTCGCGGCCTTGATGCCGTCGGTTTGCTGAAACAGCAGGACCCGAAAGCCGCTGAAGCCCGAGTTTTCGATCGCGAGGCGATACTCGGCCTCATACATGCCGAAACGGCACGGCCCGCACGAGCCCGCCGTGAAGAACACGTAGTTGTCGATGATGTCCTGCCGCGCGACGCCCTTCTGTTCCAGTTCCTGCAGGTATTTGATCAGGTGACCTACTGTGAAGTACGTCGGGTTGCACTGCCCATTATTGCCGTACTCCTTGCCGAGCTGAAATCCCGCGACATCAGGCGTGGGAAGAATCTCGACCTTATAACCCGCGGCTTGAAACACGGATTTCACCAGCCACTCGTGTTTCCACGTAAGTCCGCCGAAAAGAATCGTGACGCGATCGCGCTCGGCCGCGGTGAACGGACGTTCAGCGGGACGATGGAAGTGCCGGACGACCGGCGGCTCCCGATCGGCCGTTCGGGTGAGTCGTGCGCGCTCCTCCGCCACACGTCGATTGATTTCTGCCTCGATCTGCTGCCGTGTCTTCAGCGCAACGTGCATGGCACCCTCCGGACGTCGTAAAACTGTACGGACACATTCCCTGCTGTTCGCGCCAGCGACAGCGCGATCGCTCGAGTTACGAGCAGAAGGTTCGGAATTCGCCGCGCAGCACTTCGGTTTCGCGCGCGACGCTTTGGGCGATGTCGCCGGCAAGCCGGCTGGTTTCGGTCAGCACGGTCCACGAGTCGGTGTCGAGCTTCTCGCGGACGCGGCGGCCGTCGTTCGCAAATGCGTCGCCTGCCTGACGGAACTCAGTGAGGAGACGCACCAGATCGTCATCGAGATAGTCGGCAAGTGAGATGTACGCAATCTCCAGAAAATCACGCAGCTCACTGGTCAACAGCTGGTCAGCCATGAGCGCCAGCGCACAGGTCTGAATGGCCTGTTTGATGGTGGGCTTGGGGTACGGCAGGTCGCGCGCGCAACCTGGATATACACCGCTCTCGCTTTCGTGTTCGAGCACGGCGGCGTATTCGGCAACGATCCGCTGTGCGGATTCGGGATCTCGAGGATTCACGATTGCCTGTCGATTATTCGCCGCGCGCAGACTGCAAGTCCAGTGCCCCGTCACACTCGGGCCACAGGGGCTCGACGGTTCACCTACGCGGTCATTGACTCCACGGGCGCGTTCGCCGGGCTCGTGTGGAGCGGATCGGGCCAGTCGAGGTAGGTACGTTCTGTTCTGCGTATGGCGCAGTACCGGTCGAACGCCGCCTTCTCGGACTCCAGGCCGACCGCTGAACGCCACGTCGATCCTCTGAACGTGTGGGCGAGCATGCGGTGCGCGTTGGCGAGCACGAACTGGGGATGATGACCGAGCACCGCGGGCATGTGCCGCACTTTCATCCAGCGTTCTGCCTTCCACCGCATGAACTCGATTTCGTCAACGTCCAGTTGTGCGCTCCTGGTGACGGCAGTGGTCCCGTCGTATTCCTCGATGCGTCGATTGGCAATGAGGCCGCGCTCCTCGAACTCGCGTGTCATCGGCGTGCCGGGATAGGGCGTCGGGTGCTGAATGTACGGCCAGTCGACATATCGGCGCGCGAACTCCAGATTTGCCGCAATCGACTCTCTCGTATCGTCGGGGTTGCCGACAATCAATCCGCCGACGACGAACATCCCATGCCGATGCAGGATGTTGATGGTTTCGAGAGCCGTGTTCGATCTCGCTCCCGATCGGAATCGGCTGTTCTTGGCCCGCGCCTTGAGAAACACCAGATCGTCGTCCAGCACATTCTCGATGCCGAGAAACACATAACGAAAGCCGGCACGTCGCATCAGCCCGGCCAGCTCGTCGCCGTGTGTGGCGATCGGAGCCGTCATCCCCTGGACGAAGTAGTCGATGGCGTTCAGCTTCGCGTTGATGATGGCTTGACAGATCTCCTTGAAACGCGGCACGTCCAGCGTGATGTTGTCGTCGACGAAGAAGATGGCTCGAGCGCCGCGCTGGTGCGCGTCCGCGATGTCCTCGATGACACGCGAAATCGGGAAGCGATGAAAGTTGCGGCCGCGCATTTCGATGATTGAGCAGAAGCTGCAATCGAACGTGCAGCCGCGCGAGGTCTCGACAACGTCCACTTCACGGCCGAGCATGGTGTAGCCGCCGAGCGCGCGCGCCGCGCGATTCGGTGGACGGATCTCGTCACGCGACAGGTGAGCAATGGCGCGCGCAGGGTTGCAGCGAACGGTCCCGCCGTCCCGGTACCAAATGCCCGCAACACGCGACAAGGAGCCGCCCTCTTCGATCGCGCGCACGAGCTCGCGGAATGTCAGGTCGCCCTCGCCGCGAACGATGACATCGACGCCCAGACCCGGGTGGATCCAGGCCTCCGGCGCGAGACTCGGATCGTAACCGCCGACCACAATTCGCACTGCGGGGTGGAGCGCGCGGATGAGCGAAATAACGCGCCGCGCCGTCGGACGCTGAAACGTCATCACCGAGAGGCCCACGAGATCGGGCCTCACGCGTTCCATCAGGGCTTCAACCGTGCGCTTGACAGAGGACTGAACCAGGATCAGATCGGCAACCGCGACCTGATGGTGCGCGTCGAGATTGCCCGCCAGCGACGCGAGAGCGCCGTTCGGCATGCGGATCGCGATGGTCGGCATGTGCTCGAACGAGTCCGGCATCGAGAGCAGCAAGATCCGCATGAGCGGCTCTAAGATATCTGATCTGCCGCTTGGGCGCGCTCCTTTGTTTACTGATGAGGATCAGGCCACGCCCGATGTTTCCGAAAGCTGAGTGACGAGCCGCTGCAGGAGCTCTTCGAGGCGTTCCAGCGTCTCGCGAAACCGCGGCGAGTCGGTATGTGAGATCTCCCGCCGCAGATCGCGCAGCTTGGCATCGAGCGTTTCGCGCAGCAGGCCTGCATCCTCTTCGGACAATGACAACTGAACCATCGCGTCCTCCGCCTTCAGGCAACCTTGGAAGGCCTAGGAGCCTAGCCGTGGCGTTTGAAAAACTGAACAGCGCGCTCGTGCTTTTCTGCAGCCGCACGGCTGCGAAATGTTCCGAGATTGCGCCGTCGTCCCGTCCGAGGATCCACCTTGCGCGAGTACAGGCGGTACTCACCCGATTTGAGCTTCCGAATCATTGCCCCTCCAGGCGCGCCCAGCGTCGCGCCGACGTGCCGAGCTCGGGCAAACCATCAGCGCCACACGACGCGCGCACCTACGCCGCTGCGCGTCGTCGTCGCTGCCGCGTGCGTGCGGCACGTTTCGCTGCCACGCGCCGCACGCGCGGACCCTTCGTCTCGGCCGCACGCCGCGCTGCCCGACGGCGATCCGCGGCCGTTCGACGGCGGGCGGCACTGGTCGCCTGACGCGAGAGCGCCTGGCGCGACGCGGCCTGCCGGCTCTCACGCTTCAGCGCGCGACGTACACTCTGAGAGCGTTTTCTCGATCGCGGCTTGCCTTCACGGCTCGCAGCCCGTGTCGCGTACTTCGCGCTGCGCTTTGTCGCCGCTTTGCCGTTCTTCGGCGGCGGAAGCTTTACGCCCGCACGCCGCGCTTTCGACAAGCCAATCGCGATTGCCTGTTTCGTGGACCGTGCGCCGTGCTTGCCCTCGCGAACGTGGTGCACCTCCTCGCGCACGAATTCACCGGCCTGCGTACTCGGCGCCTTTCCGGCGCGTTTATCACGCCGTGCACGCTCGAGTGTTTCTTTTTCGGGCATCGCCATTCTCCAGACCGCAACTGAACAGCAACGTTCGCCGCCTTCAGCAGATGGCCGCAGATGGCCGCAGATAGACCGCAGATGGTCGCAGATGCGCGCAGATAATCGCGGATGACTGAGCCTATCTGCGGCTATCTGTGTCCATCTGCGGCTATCTGTGTCCATCTGCGGCAGAAGCAACAGAATGCCGCGCCTCACAAACGCGCCGGCTGTGCCGTGTCGCGCGAGACTTCCCGCACGAGCTCGGCAACGTCGTGTTCACGAGCAAGGCGCGCGATGTCGGCCTGCGCGATGATGCCGGCGCAACATCCGCTTTCATCGACGACCAGAATTCGCCGAATCTGATGTTTCTCCATCTGCGACACGACATCCTCCAGCGACGCGGAGGCCTGAGCCGTGATGACAGGTTCCGTCATGCACTCTCGAGCTGTGTGCGCCATAGGATTCTTGCCGTCCGCGACCGCGCGGCAGACGATATCGCGATCGGTTATGACTCCAACCGGGCGATTCGATCGATCGATTACGGGAATTTCGCCACAGTCGTGCTGCACCATCAGCTTCGCCACCTGGTCGAGAGGCATCTCTGGCGTGCAGCACGCGGGGTCCGGCGTCATCACATCGCGAGCAATTTTTGCCATGTTTGGGTAGCTCCTGGGCGAAGAGAATTGAAGAGTAGATCACACGCAACCGAGATGCCAGTAGGCGTGTAAAGGCATTTCGATTGCAATCACGAAAACACGAAAGTTCACGAAAACACGAAACACAGATGTCCTGGACCGCGAATTCTGCGATGCCATTCGCCGATCGGCGCGAAGCTGGCGTCGAGCTCGCCGAGAAAGTTGCGGCCTATCGAGGCCGAACGGACGTGGTTGTCCTGGCGCTGCCACGCGGGGGCGTGCCCGTAGCCTACGAGGTCGCCAGGTCGCTCAGTGCGCCGTTGGACATTTTCGTCGTGCGCAAGCTCGGCGTTCCGGGGCATCGCGAGCTCGCCATGGGGGCAATCGCCTCTGGTGGCGTGAAAGTTCTCAACGACGATGTCGTCGGGTGGTATCGAATTCCCACAGCGGTCATCGATGAGGTGGCGCGCGAAGAAGCAATCGAGCTCGAGCGTCGCGAGCAAACCTATCGTGGTCAGCTACCGCCACTCGATTTGAGGGACCGCATTGTTCTGCTCGTCGACGACGGACTCGCGACGGGCTCGACGATGAAAGCAGCGGTCATGGCCGTGCGGGCGCACAACCCTGCTCGCATCGTGGTGGCCGTGCCCGTTGGCGCCGCCGAGACGTGTCAGGAATTTCGCGAAATCGCCGACGAGATCGTCTGCGCACGAACGCCGCATCCCTTTTCCGCGGTTGGTCAGTGGTATCGCGATTTCTCCGAAACAAGCGATGCGGAAGTCCGCGCGCTGCTGCACGAGAAACGTCGATTTCACGTCGGTGCAGACAAATGACCGCGCATGAAACCGTGCGCATCCCGGCTGGCGCCGTGATCCTCGATGCCGACTTGCGCGTGCCTCAATCGGCAACGGGCCTCGTCATCTTCGCGCACGGCAGCGGGAGCAGCCGGTTCAGCAGTCGTAACCGCGCCGTCGCCGGCGCGCTGGAGGCTCACAGATTTGCGACGCTCCTGCTCGATCTCCTGACGCAGCAGGAGGAGCATGTCGACAACTCCACGCGCGAGTATCGATTCGATATCGATTTGCTCGGGCGCCGCGTGGTGGCAGCAACCGATTGGGTTGAGAGTCGGCCCGATCTCCGCCATCTGCCGATCGCGTACTTCGGAGCAAGCACTGGAGCTGCCGCAGCGCTCATCGCGGCCGCCGAACGATCGGCGAAGACACGCGCGGTGATCTCCCGCGGTGGACGACCCGATCTCGCGGATAAATCACTGCCGCTCGTGGAAGCTCCCACACTGCTCCTCGTCGGCGGTAACGATGAACCGGTGATCGAGCTCAACCGCGAAGCTATGCACCGGATGCGCGCGCCGGTCGAACTGAAAATCATTCCGCGCGCGACTCATCTGTTCGAAGAGCCCGGCGCACTCGACGAAGTGGTGCGACTTGCTGTTGAATGGTGTCAGCGACATCTCGCGACCGCAGAGCTGTAGCTCCATCGCCACGTCGCACCTTCCTCCGTGTGGCATGATCCGATTTCGGAGAGAGAACAATGCGAATTGCCCAGGTTGCGCCACTCTGTGAGAGTGTGCCGCCGAAGTTGTACGGCGGCACCGAACGCGTTGTTTCATGGTTGACGGAGGAACTGGTACGACAAGGACACCAAGTGACGTTGTTCGCGTCCGGCGACTCGGAGACGCGCGCGAGGCTCGTGCCCGTCTATCGCGAAGCGTTGCGTCTGGGTCACGTGGTCGATGCGTTGACGCCACACGTTCTGCTCGTCGAAGAAGTCGCTCGCCGCGCCGAACGATTCGACATCATCCATTTTCATATCGCCCAGCTGCATTTCCCAATCGCGCGCCGTCTGCAAACGCCACACGTGACGACGCTGCATGGCCGGCTCGATCTGCCGGAGCTCGCTCCGTTTTATCGCGAGTTCGACGACATCCCGGTGGTCTCGATCTCCGACGCGCAGCGTGCACCGCTCCCGGAGGCCAACTGGATTGCGACGATTCATCACGGTCTTCCGGACACGCTCCTCAGGTTCAACCCGCGTCCCGAGGGTTATCTGGCATTTCTCGGACGAATCTCGCCTGAAAAGCGCGTCGATCGCGCCATCGCGATTGCGAAGGCCTGTGGCTTGCCCCTGCGGATTGCCGCAAAGGTCGATCCGGCGGATGCCGACTATTTCAACCGCAATATTCGTCCTCTGCTGTCGGATCCGCTCGTGCAGTTCGTCGGCGAGATCGGCGACGACGACAAAGGACGTTTTCTCGGCGGCGCGAACGCGCTGCTCTTTCCAATCGATTGGCCGGAACCTTTCGGGCTCGTGATGATCGAGTCGCTGGCGTGCGGCACGCCCGTCATCGCGTTTCGCGGCGGGTCTGTGTCGGAGGTGCTCGAGGACGGCGTCACCGCGTTGCTCGTCAATAGCGTGGCGGAGGCGATCGAAGCCACGCGTCACGTGAACAAGCTCGATCGCCGCCGCTGCCGCGAGAACTTCGATCGTCGATTCAGCGTGACGCGCATGGCGACCGATTACGTCGAGCTCTACACGCAGTTGATCGAACGTCGACAGTCAGCCGCTGATCCCGGAGCGCTATGGAAGATGCCGTACGCCTCGACGAGTCGTTCTACATCGTTGCCGACGCCGAGCGCACGACCGCACCACTCCGCGTCCTGAAGCAAGGCGAAAGCTTCGCCGTTTTCGACCAGTATGGCGACGTGCTGCCGGCCGAAGCCAGCGAACAGGGTCTGTACCACGAGGGCACGCGTCACCTCTCTCGTCTCGAAGTGCTGCTCTGGGGCAAGCGGCCGCTGCTTCTGAGCTCCACGGTGAGCGACGACAACATCGTTTTTACCGCGGATCTCACCAACCCGGACGTGCTGCGCCGCGACGCGGTTGCCATGCCGCGCGGCGAAATCCATCTGTCGCGCTCGCGCGTCCTCTGGGAGGGCAGCTGGTTCGAACGCATCCGCGTGGCCAATTACGCCCTGCGCGCGATTGAAGTATCGATGACGATCACGTTCGACGCCGACTTCGCCGACATCTTCGAAGTCCGCGGGACGCGCCGGGCTCGCCGAGGCGAGCGTCTCCCCGATGTCTGCGGCGACGACTGTCTGCTTCAGTACCGCGGCATCGATCGCGTCGAACGGCGCACCCGTTTGCGATGGACGCCG
>Ga0137368_10002477_pt1 | contig 19810 bp, 14 predicted proteins | sample SagtaG_13_FD_104917 | JGI IMG/M metagenome (GOLD analysis project Ga0137368, IMG submission 104917) | Vadose zone soil microbial communities from Sagehorn Ranch, Mendocino, California, USA - Sage1_L_100_16 metaG | ecosystem: Environmental > Terrestrial > Soil > Vadose zone | place: USA...
CTGCGCATTTGATTCCAATCAATGCGCCTCCCGCCGAAGACTGCACGCTGGAAGCGATGCGTACCCAGGCTTGCGCTAATCAATGTATGGATTTCAAAGGGCTTTTATTTGCACAGCCTTCAAATTATTTCTTCACCGTTGGAGTAGCTGAAGACTTTGAGCGATCCTCACGGACTAACGTTACGACCTCGCGAACGGCATTGATTACCGCGTCAGGCGCTTCGTCTGAAATTGCATGGCGGCTGTCCTCGCCCGAACAATAAATGTTCATACTGAGATCGCCAATATCCACTGACTGGCCGATTTGTGGAAGGCGCTTGCGATCCTGCCTTCGTCCCACTTCCTCATAAATGACGCCTGCCACAATGGCGGTCAATAGCATCACTCCGACGCCTTTCAGGATACTACTAATCAGCCGTTTGAGCTTGAATTGTACGACCATAGCCATGGCGCCATTTGTTCATCAAACTCCTTTTACTTCAGACGCTGGCGTCTGAGCCGGGGAATGTCGGAAATACCACAGCAGAAACAGCGGAAAGGCGATGCCAACGATCCTTACAGGCCAGCCGGCGAGCGGCCAGATGAAGCCGATGATTACAAACACCGGGACGCAAACATACGCGGTGGCGCGGATAAGATCGGTTGCGCGCGGCGACTCTCGCAGTAAAGCGATTCCGGCGGACAGCAGAAGCGCGCCCGCCACCGTGCCCAACGTGCCGCCGAGAAGCGGGTAACGTCTGTTATTGAAGATGCCTTGCACAATCAACTCCTGGGCGCCGCCCGCCGTTAACACGGCGCCGATGAGAATGGTGAGTATTGAGATGAGCATGCCATGTCTCCTTTTTTATTTGGTTGTTTCATCCGAACTTTCATCTGAGATCAGCCTTTCGACGGGCGTGCGTCCGGCTTTGTCATAGGTGGGAACCGGCTTGGGCGTGTCTTCCATAAAACCGCTCACGGAGAGCGGCCCTCCGTAAAACCGCTCACGGATGGCGGCTATGACGCGGCGCCGGTCCGGCTGCATTTCGCGCAAGTGGATTAGCAGGCGCCACAGGAGAGCGATCAGGATCAGAAAGTCGCCGACGTTCTGTATCGCAAATATCTTGGAAGACATCTTCAGCATCAGCCCGCACCCGAGGACTACCCAGGCGCAGCCCTTGATCATTTTCATAATGCCCGCCAGCCTTTCTTTTCTGATCTCTTCGCAGACGGTCCGGATCTGGTCGAAATCCCCGAACCGCCGCATCGCATCGGCCACGGCGTCTTCCGGCGACATCCCAGCCGCGATGTTGTCGTGCGCCCGCATCTCGATGTGGAACAGCAGCTCGTCCTCTATCTCGCGCACCGCCGCCTCGCCCCGAACGGGCGCGCCCAGACGGCGCAGAATGGACTTAATGGTTGTCATGGCGAATCCCCCTTTCTACGCCGTCTGTAAAACTTTAGCGATCGCCTCGGAGAGTCGTTCCCAATTCGAGGTCTCGACGGCGAGTTGTTTGCGCCCCGCGCGAGTCAGCTTGTAATACTTGGCGCGGCGGTTGTTTTCCGAAGCGCCCCATTCGGCTTCGACCCAGCCCTGCTCCTCCAGCCTGTAGAGCGCCGGGTAAAGCGAGCCTTCCTCGACCTTCAAAACGTCTTCGGACGATTGCTGAATCCGCTGCGCGATCTCGTAACCGTGCAGCGGGCCGCGCGCGAGCGACCTGAGGATCAGCATCGCCAGCGTGCCCTGGATCAGATTCTGTTTCGATTGAGCCATAGTTCGGAGCCCCCTAGATTGACCATGGGAGAATAGACGCGCTCCCCCTAGATTGTCAAGGGCATTTGCGCGAACCCCCGCGAGGAGGGGCATAGTCCCAAGCCTCGTCTGCTCAGGGCGGTTTTCACATCGGTGTACGGGTTAATAGAACGCTGACGACACGGATAGAGCGGATTGACGCCGATCTTTTCTGGCTTTATCCGCGATGATCCGCGCCCGACCGCGTCATCCGCGTTCTATTGAGGCGTTGTTTGTTGCGAACATTGGTCGAGTGTTCAATGCGGCAGCAAGCGGTCGAGGCTCTTCAACAAATCCTGCCCGCGCAGCGACGGCTGCCCTTTCCTGGTCTGGTCGAGCGAGATGATCTTGCCTTCGGGGTCGATCAGCAGCGTCGTCGGATAGCTGTGAATGCGGAAACTGCGGATGACCTCGCGGATGCTGTCCAGCGTGGCCTGCGTCCAGACGAGTTCGTTCTTTTCGAGCCAGGTTTTGACCTGCGGCAATATTTCGGGATCGTCGGTGTTCATCCCCAGGATCTCGAGCCCGCGCGGTTGGAAGTTTCTGTAGGCGGCCTTCAGGTAAGGGAGTTCTCGGCGGCACGGGCCGCACCAGGTCCCCCAGAAGTCAATCAGCACATATTTGCCGCGGAATTCCGACAGCCGGCGCTTCTTGCCCTTGAAATCGGTGAACGGGAAATCGGGCGCCTCGGCGCCCATCTTCAATTCGGCGCGTTTGTAATCCCCGGCCGAATGCGAGCGCATCACGATCTGGTTCTTCTCCAGGTCGGCGCGTTTGGTCGAGACGTAGTTGTCTCCGACTCGAAAGACGACGACCTCCTCGCGCGCCTCGGCGGCTTCCGGCGAAAAACGGTCCATATCGATCTCGCCGTCGCCGTCGCCGTCTACGCCGAGCGCGCAATTCATCGGGTTGATCTTCTTGCTGCGCGGGCTGAGATCGTACTGCACGAGGGTCTTTTTGCCCTGGATCTCGACGTAGCCGCGCGCGAAGGCCTTGGTCGATTGCAGGATCAACCGGTCGTCCTTGCCCATCTCATCCATCTCGACGTTTTTGAAGTACTGGACGAAGATGGGAAAACTCTGGAAGAGTCCTTCTTTGAGCGGGACGTTGACCGTCGTCTGCCAGATGTACGGGTTGCCGCTCTCGTCGTTGCTGAGATCGAATTTCTCGTTGGCGTCCATCACGTTGTTCAGATCGACGTCGGCGTAAACGTACGGCGGCTCTCCTTCGGGTTCGACGAGTAAAGCCATGATCGCGGCCTTATCCGTCGGCGGGTGATACAAACGGCCCGCCGTAATCGTGGCGTCGCTTTCGGGGCGTTTGGCGAATTGGACCTTCGACGGGTCGCGGAACGGTTTGAAGATCACGTGATCGAGATCGTCCTTGTTTGGCGCCAGCTTCGGCTCGAACTTGCCGATGAATTCCTCGGCGACGGCGGAGACGTTCGACGCCAGGAGCGCGACGGGTATAGCGAACGCGCAAATCAAAACCGCAAACCGCCGAGAGGCTTCCAGGCCATACTTCCGCCGAAACAAACTGCTAGTTCTCATAAGCAACCTCCAGTGTTTTGTGTCTTTTGAAATGGGGCGCGGCAATCACTGAGCTTTTCGCTTTTCCAGCTTCATTCCCCTTCCTTCGATGAATGCTTTCAGCTCTGAAAAGACCTGCTCAGCCGCCTCTTTATCTTGACTGTATGAATTCCAGGTGAATGTCGTGTTTTTCGGAAACTGGCTCAATTTCATTTTAAGCGCCGGGAGTGAATTGCACTGATAATGCGCGACTTGAGCGTTTCCCCACCCGTCATAACCCTGATCAAAAACGATGTGAATCTCGCCGGACAGGTCTCCGGCCTGATAGTTGAACTGCTGCAACTCATCCTTGTCCAGACACGACTGCCGCAATCTTGCCAGTTTTTCGTGATCTATCAGCCACGCGGGCGAATGTGAGAGCGCTTGTCGCAAAGCCTGCCCTGCTTACGCGGTAAGGCCGACATCAGCCGTTCGGCGTATTGAAGTTCTGATTTCTGCCTTGAATCCCTCCACTTTTGCCAGGCTTCGGCGGCCACCTTCGCTTGTTGTTCATCATTCGGACGCCCCGTAGTCGGCGGCAATTGACCTGTCTGCTGTAAAGAGGCGGCCACGTGATACAGCGTGTACAAATATGAGTTAGAAACGATTTGATCCGGCGCTTCCAGCCTTCGCTCCATCTCCTTCACGACGAAGGCGCGATGAGCGGAGGCTATCAATCCCATCGAATACTCGTATCCACATACATCGAGAGGCGCGCCAAACCTGCGGATCATTTCACTCGACGCGGCTTCCGTGTTTAAAAAGCGCAAGCGGCGGCAAACAGGTCTTCGATCCATTTTCGGGTCACTCGAATCGAGCAGCCGCGTTATCGCCTGCAACTCCTGCTCGGCCCACTCGTCGTCACGCGGCAGTATTTCGAATTCGACTATGTTCGATGTGACCTCCGCGCCGTAGCCGAGCTGCCTCTCGCTTTTCTTCAAGACTCGCGGCGCGGTGACAAAGAGCCGGAACCTGCCGGGCTGATCAAACCGAAACCACTCATTCAAATCGAAGGTCATCTTATGAGGCTTTTCGCTGAGGGTTGGGTTGGATCTGATTCCGCCGCCCGCGCCGGGCAAATAATCCTTCAACGGATCAACCACGCCGTTTTTATGATCGAGGAAATATTTATCCAAGTTTAGTCTGCCCCCGCGATCATAGGTCGCGCCATCAAGGTCGTAGGCGTTCGCTAAGTCACTGGTGAAGCTGAACTCTACTCGGATGATTTCTCCGGGTTTGAACTGAAGCTTGTCTTCCTCAAGTCGGAGGGTGAACGAAACTCCTTCGGGATTTTTCCGCATGGCCTCGCGATGCTGGGCGACAAACGTGTCCTCAGCCCCGTCTTGCTTTTGTTCCGACTGGCCGGCCGCAGTGGGAGGACATAGGAGAAAAAACAGCAAGACGAGACTGATTCCAAATGGACGAGCGGCAATATATCGTTCGGCATTGGCCATGATTTCTACCTCTAGATCGGTTATCAAATGCCCGTACGCGCAATCGCAAACCGCTCTAACCTTCAAACGATTTCCTGATCCGTTCAACGCTCCACCCTGCGCCGAGTTCCAGCATCAATTTGATCCGCGCCTTATGACTGGGCAGCATTCCGCCCAGGATCGCGCCCATCTTTCGCAACTGGCGGCCCGCGCCTTCGTAGGCGTAAGTGTCGAGCACGCGCCCGCGCGGGCAGCGCGACGTGATGACGACCGGAAGGCCGGCCTCGACGGCGCGCTCGATGGCGGGCAAAGCGGCGACAGTGACGTTGCCACGGCCGAGGCCTTCGATCACCAGGCCGCGCGCCCCGTCGTCGATTGCGAAATTGATGAATCGCCCGTCCGCCCCGGCGGCCATCTTGATCATGTCGACGCGCTCTTCGATCCTGTCCGTGACGATGTGTTCGCGCCCTTCTGATTGGACCGGGCGGCGCGTGACGATCACGCGATCTTTGTCCACGATTCCGAGCGGGCCGAAATCGCGGCTCTGGAAAGTGTCTGTAGATTCGGTGTGGGTCTTGGTGGCTTCGGCGGCGGCGATCAACTGGTCGTTCATCACCACGAGTACGCCGAGGCCCCGCGACTGCGGGTCAACGGCCACTCGAACGGCCGAGCGCAGATTCCCGGGCCCGTCCCAGCTCAGCTCCGAGCTGTTGCGCATCGCGCCGACGAAGACCACCGGCTTCTCCTCGTTCAAGACCAGGTCGAGCAGGTAGGCCGTTTCTTCGAGCGTGTCGGTGCCGTGCGTGACGACCGCCCCGGCGACGCTTTCGTCGGCGAGTTTCTCCCGCGCCGCGCGGGCCAACTCCATCATCCGCGACGGCGTGACGTGCGGGCCGGGCCATTTGCCGAAATTGATCACATCGATATCGGCTATCTCGTCGAGCCCCGGAACCTGCGCGATGATCTCTTCGCCCGAAAGCGCTGGCGCCGCGCCGCCCGTCGCTGGATCGAAGCGCATCGAGATCGTGCCGCCGGTAAAGAATGTCGCAAGACGATGCTTCATACGAGGTACTCCTGGAATATTCGCCATTCGCCATTAACCATTCGCCGCTGACCATTATTGGTCAGGTAAAGTTGGCTCTTCTTTTGACCAATAATGGTCAATGGCGAATGGTTAATGGCCAGTTGCGTTGAACTCTACTTTGGCAAAGGCAATCGCAGCAAACATCCGCGATAAACCATCCAGAGCCTGCCTGTCGTTTGATCAATCCAGGCGCCGGTGCTATCGAATCGCAACTCCGGCAATTGGATCAACGGCATAAAGGCGAAGAGTTTCGCGTCGTAGCGACCGACAACAGTCGCCTGCTTTCGATGATCGAAGATCGCCGCCCAAAACTCATTTGGCTTGCCGGCAGGTTGGAGATTGCGAGTCCCGCCATTCGCGATTGGGCGGAAATCGCCGCTTACCGCCTGCGTCGCGCCGGTCTCGATATCGAGCAAGTAACCGTTCGCCTGTGGAGACAGGGCGTCGCCGTCAACGATTAACGCTTTGCCATGCGCTTCACTGAAGCTGATCGGTCTGTGATCGCCTTCTCGTGAAAAGACGATCGGGAAGGCTTCGTTGGTTCGCAGGTTGTGGCGGACCAGTTGCGCTACGACTTTGCCCCCTTCGTTGATGACTTTACGCCCTATCAGCCATTTGCCGTCCGGCAGGGCGAGAACGGATTGATAAGCGTCGTCAAGGAGTTTCACCTTATCGCGACCAGACTCTGCTTTCCAGACGCCCTGGTTTTTTCCTTGAGGTACGGCGTAAACCTCTTCCGAGTCGTCCTGAGAAATGGTGATCTGTATGGTAAAACCGACGATCGTCTGAAATACCGCGCGAGGGGCTGGGTTAAATGTCACGCTGGCGGAGCGGCGGCAGCCGGGCGTATCCGGCGCCACGGCGCCGATCCCATCTTTGGTGAAGATTCGCCATTCCGGCGAAGCCGGCTCGCTATCGCCTTTGAGCCGTCCTGCCAGAGCCGGCGCAAATGCGCGGTTGAGCCATTCTGGCATAGCCGGCGCATTCAAGCCTTTGAAGAAATAAGCGAAAGGATTGCCTGTTAATACGCGCAACTCGCCCTTCTCCTGGCAGACTGAGAGGACGGGTTGTTTCTTGTCGGCCCACATCACTTCCAATCCGGGGATTTTGTCTTCCAACGCGAATCGGACTTTGAATTCTCCCGAATCGGTCAGCTTGTGGAACATTCCCCCGAGTTCTTCGTGAAGTGTGGGGTTCTTCGGCGCGCGGCGCATTGAACAGATGACAATTCGGCGTCCGCCGTCTTTGTTGAGGCGCAGAAACGAATCGCGGACACAATGAATCGCATGCTTGATCGAATCGACGTCGGCCCAGCCTTCGCCGATACGCTCGACCAGATTGATTTCGGCTACGCGGAGCGAAAGGCCTTCGACCACTCTAAATATACTCCGGGCCACTTTAGGCTGTGTCGCGCGCAACGCTTTCGCTCTTTCTATCAACCTGACGGCAAGCCTTTCAGTGAACTGACTCCTAAGGTTATCGCTAAAAATGCGTCCGATGCTGACTTCCAACGGCAGCGGCTTTTTTTCATCTTCGGATTGATCGTAATTCGCATCCAGTTCGTCCTCTTCGGCAAGCGCTACTTTCACGTAAGCCTCGATCGCCGCCGCCATCTCATCATCCGAAAAGCCGCCACATTCAGCCAGAGCAGTGACAATATCCCCGCGACGCTCTTCGTCCTCTTCTCTATCGAGCGCGCGTCGAAGCGCGGGATTGGCGCTCGGATCGGGAAATTGCGCCAACGCTGCCGCAGCAGCCGCTCGGTTATCAGCCGATTCATCGAAATCAAGAATCCAGATCAACCCCGCCACGCTTTCAGGCAGTTCCAGATCGGCGAAACCGCCGATGAATGAAGCGCGGTCTCCTTCGTCAACCCAGCCCGGATCGGTCAGCCACGGCAGCAGCTTTCGCGCCACCTCTCGCCTCAGCTTCAGGTCGACACCTCTTCCCATCATATTCGCCAGCCATCGGACTGCGGCGTTGTGAACCGTTCGGGAGCTGTGGCTGATCAACGATGAGACGACCGGAATCAACTCTCCCGTCTTTGGCGCAACTGTAGAGAGCAGATTCGCCGGAGGCGGACGATGAAATTCGGGGGGAGCAATTATTATCGTGGTTTCCAACTTCGCCTTTGCGTCTTTCGTCTCTTCCTTGCCATCCGGCTCGTTCCCTTTTGCTTCGCGCAGACCGCTGAGGCTGGGGTCGGCGAAGAGCGCGGCGAACCATTCCTCGCGCCCGCTCCATTCCGTGGCCATCAGCGTGGCGCCAGCCGCGCCGCGAGTAATCTCCGGCGCCTGGCGGTTTGCGACCATGGCTTTCAATCCCGCGCGATAACCTTCGGCCTTCGCCGCGTCTCCGAACTTCATCTCGTGTTCGTAAAGCAGCGACAGCGCCGTCGGCGCGAGAATATCGCCGTTCCCCGTAGCGTAGCTTTCAATAAACGGTCTGGCGGCCTCCCAATCGAGTCTGGACAGCGACTTGAGCGCCGCTGCGGTCTGAGTCTCGCCGAGGTCTGTCGAACGAATTTCGGCGAGCAGATCGTCGCGGAAATAACCGCTGTTGTGACTCAGCCATTCATGAACTTTCCACTTCCATCCGTCCTCGTCGTCAGGCTCCTGGTTGATCAGCCTGTAAAGCCGGTCGCTCGTATCCGGCGTCTCCGGCAATAATTCAAGCAGCGAATGCGCAAGCCAGGGCCGGTCATCAACCGCTTCGAGCAGACGCTGGCGGACTCTTTCGGAAGGCTTCTGCGCCCCGCTCATCGCGGCGTAGCGATTCTCTAACCAATACTTAATCAACTCCCTGATCGGCGCGTCATCGCCAGGCGGCTTCTCTTTGCGCTCTGATGTGTCTGGAGAATCGCTGTCCGGCGATTTGGGAAGGAGCGGATCGAGTTTCAACAACTCGTTGATCGCCGCGGCCAGAGCGCCGGCGCGCTGCGGCCGCTTAGGATGGCTCTGTCGCGGCGCGGGCTGCTTCGGCCGAGACGGCTTCGGCGCCGTTTGCGAAAACAGCGACGGCGGGGAAGAGAATGAGATGATCAGAAAAGCGGCGATGATCGCCGTTGGTCGAGGAAGACGCATAACAAGTTCCCTCTCTCACTTCATTTGCGCCGGCATGGGCAGTCGCAGCAGATGACCTTTGTAGGCGAACCAGATTTTGCCGCTGGTCGCGTCGACCCAGATGTCGTCGCTGCTCAATTCCAGTTCGGGAAATTCGAGCAGGGGAGTGAAGACGAAATTTTTAGAGTCGTATCGCCCGAATTTTGTCGCCCTCTTTTCATAATCGTAAATTGCCACCCAGAACAGATTCGGGGCCCCGGCTGATTGCGGCGCTCGTGAAAGGGTAGCAGTCAGCGGGCGGAATTCTCCTTTCACCGGCTGAACCGTTCCGGTCTCATGATCGAGCAGATAACCCGACCCGCCATTCCCGTATAAGCCAACCAGAACCCTGCCATTCGCGGCGACATATTGTAACCAGAGACTAAGGGCATTTTGCGGTAACGAGACCACAAACTCTTCACCGCTTTGCAGGTTGCGGCGGATCACTTGTTGAGCGGTTTTTCCTCCCTCAGTAATCCATTTTAACGCCACGAACCATTTGCCATCCGGCGTAATGACCGGCATGTTGTAAATGCCGCTGACAATCTTGACGGGGTCCATTCCCGGAGCGACCTTCCATATGCCTATGTCCTCACCGCCTTTGGCATAAAACGTCGATCCGTCAGATTGCGCAGGTTGGCCAAATGGATTGTGACTAATGGCAGTCGCATTTTTCGGCGCCGGTGAAGGCGCGCTCAATTTGCGGAATGCGGATGGCTCATCCCTTACCTCTCCGTGCTTGCCCAATGAGAACTCGCGCCATTCAGGCGCGTCATTTACGGCGCCTTGTCTGTATTCGGCCCCTTTCTCTTCGATCAACGCCAGAATCTCTCCACCTTCCGCGCAGACCCTCAACACTGAATGTTTCTTGTCAGCGAATACAACTTCGACGCCGGGAATTTTGTCTTCGATGTTATAACGCGCGGTGAATTCGCCCGACCTGCTCAAGCGATAAAAGAGGCCGGAAAGTTCTTCGTGAGGCGTCGGATTTTTCGGGGCGCGCCGCAGGTCGTCGAGAACGATCCTGCGCCCGCCTTCTTTCGTCACGCGCAAATATTCGTATTTCAATCCGGCTGTTTCGTCATCCGCAAAGTAACTTTCAGGGCCAAGGTCTTCGACCTCCTGCCGTGAACTGAAGCCCTTCAATTCTTCGAATTCGCTCTCGGTCAGGCGCCGGATGTTGCTGCGCCCTTCGGTTTCGTAGACGCTCATCTCAGCCTTGCCGCCGCGAACGCGGATGATGATAGCGCCGATGAGGCCTGTCGCCGGGCCTATCCGCGCAACCGCGTAGATCGCCTCCAACCCGTTTCGGCCGCGCACCTCTCTGCGCAGCGCGTCCTCCCTACTCCGAGCGGCTTCAATGCCCACGTCGTCGTCGCTGGCGGCCGTAATGTCGCCGAGTATGTACGCCTCGCCGGAATGTCGCGCGAGGACCAATTTGCGCGCTTCTGGGCCGTCTTCGACTTCGAGGTAACTTTCGGCGGCTTTGGCTAAAGCTCGGTTCGGCGAATTGAGCAGCGCGGCGACGAGTTCGCCGGACAATTTGTCGCGCAGGTAGCGAGCGCTGGCGAGGAGCGCCAGTTGAGCTTTCGCGTCGCGGCCTTCGAGCGTGGCCTTCCATTCGCGCTCGTCGTTCAGTATTGACGCGGCGACGCCCGCCGCATATCCGCCCTGTTTGATCAAAACGTAAAGCTCGCCGCCCGCGCTCTCCCTCAGGGTGTCGCGGGTTTCGAGCGCGAGCGCGATCGAATCGACGTCGGCCAAGCCCTCGCCGATACGTTCGACCAGATTGATTTCGGCCGATCGCAGGGGAGAACCTTCGATTTTGCGCAGAATCTGCCGAGACACGGCCGGTTGAGTTAAGCGCAAAGCTTCGGCCCGTTCGATCAACCTGACGGCTAACCCTTCCGTGGCCTGAATCGTTTCGCTCTCATGAAGGATGCGACCGAGGCTCACTTTGAGCGGCAGCGGATTATCCGAGTCGCGACTGTCCTTAGCCCTATCAATTTCCCGCTCCTCTTCGTCACTGACGACCATTTTCGCGTAAGCCTCGACGGCTAAGGCCATCTCATCGTCCGAAAGGCCACCACATTCGGCCAGGGCGGTAACGATCTTCTCTCGGTTACTTTCGACCTTCTCTTTATCAAGCGCGCGGCGCAACGCGGGGATGGCGCGCGGGTCGCGATATTTGGTCAGCGCTTCTGCGGCGGCGGCGCAGTTGTCCGTGTCTTCGTCATAATCCAGAATCCAGATCAATCCCGGTATGAGTTCGGGTATGTTAAAGCCGGTCAGGCAGCCAATGAACCCGGCGCGATCTTCCTTCGTGGCCCAGTTCGGTTCCGTCAGCAAGGGAATGAGCTTTTGCGCGATTTCTTTCCTCTTCTCTTCGGCGCCGGATTCAGTGATCAGGAATCTGACCAGGCATTTCACAGCGGCCTTGTGAATAGTGCGATGATTGTGGCCGACGAGATTGACGATGGCCGGAAGCAATCTGTCCGCATTTCCGCGGAAAACGGTATTTCCATATAGAACGGTGGCGAGAACGCCGGGTTGGAATTCCCAGCTATAGCCTGTGTCCCTTGCTACTTCGACGGCATCTGCCGCCGTCGCGCTTTTCGCGGCGTCCGTTCTAGCGCTCGATTCGTCCCTGGACCCTGAGGCGCCTTCGATTTCATCGTCCGGAAAACCGCTGAGCGTAGGGTTGGCGAAGAGCGAAATGAACCATTCCTCCTGTCCGCTCCATTCGGTATTCATCAGACTCGCGAGGGTTTCCACGCGCGCGTTCCAGTTCGCCTGGCGATTCTCGACGATCGCCTTCAGAATCGCGCGATAGCTTTCGGTCAGCGCCGAGTCGCCTTCCTGCGCGGCGTGTTCGTAAAGCAGAGTCAATGCGAGGGGCGTCACGAAAGCTTTTTCCTCCGACGCCAATGTCTCCAGGATCGGTCTCGCCGAGTTCCAATCGAGCCGCGCCAGGGCGCGCAAATCTTTATTGGCGTCATATTCATGGTCGTCAGCCTCGCGCGCCGCTTTGATCAAATCATCGCGAAAATACGCGGTGTTGCGCCGCAGCCAGGTTTGCAGGTTGTGTTTCCACGGCCACTTGCCTCCAGTCTCTTCATTCAGGAGTTTGTACAAGCGGTCGTGCGTGTCCGAGTTCTCCGGCAAACAATCCATCAGGGAGAAAATTTCAGGGTAGAGGAAACTTTCAGGGCGATCCTCACAGGCTTCGAGCAGGCGCTGGCGGACTCTATTCGATGGTTTCGGCCCCTGCGCGCCATTACCATTATGCAGGGACCAGTAATCGAGCAACTTCCCAATCGGGGCGTCGTCGGCAGGCGGTTTATCATCGTCTTCAGACGCCTTCTCATCGATCGATAGAGGCGCGCGCGGATCCGGATTGAAGCCTAATACTTCCCCGCGCGGATCGAACTTCAATAGTTCTTTGATCGCCGCGGCCATGGCGTCGTCGCGCCGCCTTGGCTGAGACGGCCTCGACGCCGTTTGTGAAAACAGCGATTGTGGAATCAAGATTGCGATGATCAGAAAAGAGGCGATGATCGCCGGCGGGCGAAGAGAATACATAGCGATTTCCCTCAATCACTCGGTCAATTTGGGTGAAGAGGAGGAAGCAAAGGGGGAATGGGGAGCGGGAGACAAGGGGACAAGGGGACAAGGGGACAAGGAGACGGAAATCTCTTATCCCCTTGTCCCCTTGTCCCCTTGTCCCCTTGTCCCACATTCCCCGCTCCCTCCTCGCTCCTTTTTGTTCTTCTTGCTTCTCCCCTCGCATTAGGCATTGAGACGCCGATTGTAATCATCTGGGCGAAGGCCGCGAGCGTGATTGCGCCGTCGCCGTGATGTGGAAACCCACAGAGCTGATGTATGATTCGATTTGACGCCGAGTCGATAGATTTTGTTCCGATCCCGCTGTTGGAGTCTTCAACGGCATTGCCCGGGAAAACGAAATGAAAGCGATGAAGACCGAAAGACGACAATGGTTGCGCCCATCGCGCTCGCTTCTGCCCTTCTGCATTTGCCTTTTGCTTTTCGCCTTTAAAACAATGAGCCAAACGACTACTCAAACTCCCCGTCCGCGCGCCCGCGACCTGGGCGTCGTCGTCGGCATTCTGCCCACGGGCAAAAACAACGCGATCACCGACGTCGCCGGAGTCCGCGTGGGCCATGCCACCTTGATCAGAGGCGACAATGTAAGAACGGGCGTGACGGCGATCTTGCCGCATTCGGGCAACCTTTTTCAGGAGAAAGTCCCGGCGGCCATCTTCGTGGGCAACGGCTTCGGCAAATTGATGGGTTCGACGCAGGTCAATGAACTCGGCGAAATCGAGACGCCGATCCTATTGACCAACACCTTGAACGTCCCCCGAGTCGCCGACGCCCTGATCGAGTGGATGCTCCAGCTTCCCGGCAACCAGGAGGTCCGTTCGATCAACCCGGTTGTCGCCGAAACTAATGACGGCTACCTGAACGACATCCGGGGCCGTCACGTAGGGCGCGACGAGGTCTTCGCCGCGATCAGATCCGCAAAAGAGGGAACAGTCGAAGAAGGCTCGGTCGGCGCGGGGACCGGCACGGTGGCTTTCGGTTGGAAGGGCGGCGTCGGCACGTCGTCGCGCGTGATCCCGCAAAGTCTCGCCCCAGGTTCTGCGGCCCCGGGTTCTGCTGGAGGATATACGGTCGGCGTTCTGGTTCAATCGAATTACGGCGGGGTGTTGACTATCAACGGAGCGCCAGTCGGGCGCGAGCTTGGCAAATATTACCTAAAGGAACAAATCAGTACCGCGAGCGGTAGCGAGCGGGGGCCCCGAAGCGGGCTGACAGCGGGGGCCTCGCTCGCTACCGCTCGCGGCGCTGATCAGATCGGCGACGCGGCCGACGGCTCGATCATTATGGTGGTGGCGACCGACGCGCCGTTGGACGCTCGGAATTTGAAGCGGTTGGCGGCGCGGGCGATGTTGGGGCTTGCGCGCACCGGCTCGCCTTCGACCAACGGCAGCGGCGATTATGTCATCGCCTTCAGCGCGGCGAACCGGATTCACGCGGGCGACAACTTACGGAGCCCGCAGACCCTCGGCAATGACGCGACGTCGCCCCTCTTCGAGGCCGTCGTCGAAGCGACCGAGGAAGCGATTTACAATTCGCTCTTCAAGGCCACGACCGTCACAGGCCGCGACGGCCATCGAGTCGAGGCGTTGCCGATCGAAAAGACGGTGGAGATTTTGAAAAAATACGGCGCGGCGAAATAGAACGATTTGCAATTGCTACGAATAGAAAACCGCAGAAGACAAGGGACAACGCCGCCGCCGGAGACGATCCGGCGGCGGCGCTCTCCCGCATCCTCTACGGTCGTAGCGCGGTCGGGATTAAGGCGGGATTACTTGAATCAGCGATCAGGCGTAGCTCTTGACCGCGGCGGCCTCGTCTTCAAAAATTTCGAAGACGGTGATCAGTTTGGTGATCGTCAACAGGTCGCTGATGCGCTTGGTCGCGTTCAGGAGCTTCAAATCGCCGCCCGCTCGCTTGACGGTCGTATAGCTGCGGACGATCTCCCCCAGACCGCCGCTGTCCATGTACGGCACGCTGGCCAGATTCAACAGCAATTTAGTCTCGCTGCGTTCAATCAATTCATCGATCTTGCGCTTCAACTGGACGTCGCCTTCGCCGAGAAGAATTTTGCCTTCAACTTCGAGAATGGTTACGTCGCCGCTCTTGCGCTCTGTAATTGTCATACCAGGCCTCCAATAAGGTTTGGGTTTTTCACGGAAAAATGCTGCGGAAAAGCAGCCGGAAAGCTAACATAGGCGCGCAGTGATGGCAAGGTGGAGAGTGTGGAATGATTCAAAGAGACAAGATACTTCAGCAATTGCAAAGCAAGCGCGACCAATTCGTCGCCTTCGAGGATTCATTTCAGGACGAAGCCGGCAGATATCTGGACGCGCTTGATCGGATGTCGATGCTGCCTGGCAGTGAGTTGACGCGCCGGCTGGCGCCGGTCAAAACGCCGGGAGCTCTGCCCACGGCCGAGTTCGACGCGGCGGCGGGGCTGCGCGTCGAGTTTCCGCACAAGTGGAAGAACCATCAGGAGGCGCGGGAGTGGGCGTTCGACGCGCTGCTCGATCATCCAACCTTCGCCGTCGATGGCAGCCAGATCAGACCCGACGACGATTTCAGCATCCCGGTCGCGGCGGTGCAGGTCGCCTGGTTCGAGAACCGGCACACCGTCGACGGACGCTACGTCAAAGACGCCCGCTTCGAGGTTCTCACGCCCGAAGACCTGACAGTCGAGTTCGGCGACGACCGCGTGATTTCGGAACAACAGGTCAACCTGCGCCGGTTCGAGCTTGAGATCGAATCGCTGTGCGCATCCATGAAGAAGCTCTCCGCGGCGGGCGGCGAAGCCGCAAAGCTGGCGGTGGCGTTCTTCGACAGCTCGCTCGTCATCTCCTTCGCCGACCGGTTGCAGGGAGAGGCGCAGGAGCGCCACGTCCGCGCCATGCTCGAATTGCTGCGGTCTTCCGAGAAGACCGGAGTCCCCGTGGTCGGTTACGTCGACGGCAGCCGCGCTCGCGACCTCGTACATATGGTTGCGACCCTCTTCAAACTGAACGACGCCGAAAAGATTCATGACGCCTGGCTTGTAGATTCGCGGCTGACCTGGGGGGCGCGCACGCCGATGTTTGTCTGCGCCCGCGGCGGCGCCGACCGCAAACAACAGGGCATCTTGGAAAAGTTCGAGGAATACCGCCGCGGCGTCGGTTTCGTTTACCTCAAAACCAGCGCCACGGCGCCGCCCGCGCGGCTGGAGATCCCGCTCTGGGTTCTCGAACGAGGGCTTCTCGATCAGGTGATCGACCTGGTGATCGCCGAGGTGGTCGTCGGCAACGGCTATCCTTACGCCATTCAATCGGCCGACGCGGCGGCGGTGATCAGCTCCCGCGACCGCGACGCCTTCTACGCCATCTTTCAGCGGTTCGCCAGGGAACAGGAGATCGGGCTGCGAATCTCGCAGAAGACCGCCAGCAAGTCGCGCCGAAGATGACCGTATGGCGCCTGCGCTCCAAGGTGGCATACAGCATATGGCCTGTGTTATAACCCGCTCGCTCCCGTAACCCTGAGCGAAGTAAAACTCACATCCAATCAAATAAGGAGAAACACTCATGAAGCAAAAAAGGTTTTCCTTGATAATCGCCGCCGTGTCGCTCGCGGCGATCACGCTGCTCACAGCCAGTTCCACGGCGCGCACGCGCGCCACAACTTCCCAGACGCCATCGATCGACGAGCAGCTCACGGCTCTGCTGGGCGGCGCGAACCCGCAATTTGAGGCCGAAGACTCCATTTTTCGACTTGCCTACCTTGAGTACATCACCTCGGATGATTCGGACGACGTCGGGCAGACGGTCTTCTTCAATGACCGCGCCAAACAATTGGGCGCGCATTTCGTGCCGGGCGATCCGCGCAGAGGCGGGCGCACGAACATCACCTACCTCGTCGATCAGGCCGAAGGCGCGGTTGACGGCCTGACGGTCGCGCAAACGACCGCGGCGATTGATCGCGCGATGGCGACCTGGAATGGAGTGAATTGCTCGACTATCCCCATTACCAAACTGCCTAACATTCCCGGACTCGATATAGGATTAGTTGAAAGACTTCTTGGCCAACCCGGAGGGCCGTTCTTCCTCGCCGACATCACTCATGCCGGCTGGCTTCCCGCCGGCGTGCTTCCCCCCAACGTCCTCGCCGCCACCTTCACGTTCATTTTCGTTAGTGGCGGCGTCCCGACCGATATTGACAACAACGGCAAGCTCGACGTCGCTTTCCGCGAGATCCTATACAACGACCGCTTCGTCTGGCGTATCAACTCGAACTTCGACATTGAAACCATAGCGCTGCACGAATCGGGCCACGGGCTGAGCCAGGGCCACTTCGGCGAGGCCTTCCGGACCGACTCGAACGGCAAGATTCACTTCGCTCCCAGGGCCGTGATGAACGCCGCCTACACCGGCGTCCAGCAAAGCCCGGCTGGAACCGATAACGGCGGGCATTGCAGCATCTGGGCTTCCTGGCCTAATAACTAACATTTGGCGCCGCAGGCGCAGAGGGAGAGACAAGGAAAGGGGGGACAAGGAGACAAGGAGACGAGAAGAATCTTGCTTCTTGTCTCCCCATCTCCTTGTCTCCTTTTTTATTGATGCTGTTGGCGAAGTGTGCCGAGAACGCGCGAAAGTAAATTGAGCGCGATGCCGGCCTGGAGATGGAGGACGGCCCTCCGAAGCCGGCTTGCAGGAGCAGGCTTCAAACAGCCGTAAGACGGGCAAATCGCGTCCCATCCGGAACTGTTCCCCGAGGCGATTAGCGCCGGCTACGACTTTCACGACCAGTACCGGTCGCGGAAGCTCAAGCTCACGCTGCGGCGCATCAAGCTCAACCGGACGGGGGAAGTCTTCACCGTCCGACCGTCGTTCGTCCTGCCCTACTGTGTAGGGCGGACCGATGAGGTTGAGAAGGCCCTTTACTTGCGCCTCTGGGGCGTGCCATTTGCGGCCCTGGCATACGTCTTCGGACGCGACGAGATGTTTTTTACCTGCACTCGGTGATCAAGATCGCCGCTCGTTGCACAGGCCAATTGCGGCAAGAGGTTTTGACGCGTGTCTGGCATGTCTATCGTGCTGAGACCAAGAGCAAATTCTCGCAACGCCTGCGCCGCTTGGGACAATGGAGCGCGAAACATCTCAGTGGCGGCGTCGCCGAAATGGTTAAGAAGCTCTGCCGGCGGCGTGCTGAATTCACGCCGGCCTACGATTGCCCGCAAGCGGCGCGCACCTCGAACGGAGTAGACCGCTTGCTCAATCATTTGGACCGATTGTTGTACGCAGCCTGCTATGGCCACTCGACGCCAGAAAGTTTGCGCTTGGCGGTTCGGGCGATGGCCTTGCAGTGGAACTTTCATCCTTACGGCAAGCGACTGCGTGAGGAGGAGCCGGGGAGGATTTCCCCGTTTCATGACCTCAACGGCTTTGTTTATCACCAGAACTGGTTGCATAACCTCTTGATTGCTTCCTCAATGGGAGGCCTGAGATTGTGACCACAAAATCCGTTAGCACCAGTATAAATCAATAGCTTGCAGCGAGAGATGAGGTGGTCCTGAATTGGATGCCACGCCATTCGTCACTTAATCTAAATGATTTATCGTCGCGATCTGGCCTTAGACCACAACATATGGACTCACCCATGGGAATTACGAGAGAGCAAAGAATTTACGGAAGGAAATTTTTTCGTAATAGGCACAATTCTCTCTATTTTGCGTCTTTGCATGATATAAGCAGGTGTAGGAGCTGCACCTCTCAAAAGTGGCTCTCCCGTAATCCCCCTGGGTGAGGCCATATATTTACGGGATAGCCAAGGCAATTGAGGCGTATAGCTACCCGGCTACCATCAGGCCCTGCAATTACACAAAACATAGTGAGTCCCCCTTATCCGGGGCAATCAAATAATCCCTTCTTGGTGGAGTGATGAGAGCCACAACACCCAGTTTTCAATCACCGAGTGGAGGAAAAGACCCATTTGACAACGTGATTGCCGCCGAGTGGGACGAAATATTTCACAAACCATTTCATGGGATTGCTCTGCAGTGAATCCCTTTGCAAAGGCACGTTAATTGCCTAACTCTCAGAGTGAGTTGCCCGACACGCCACTTTTTATCGCGCCGCTGAACTCAGTCGAGTCAGACGAGCAAGATCAATCTGATCTTTTCAAAAATTGTGGGAAGTTTGAGTTGATCATCAGTCGGATCCTCTGCGGATTCTTGGCGCCAATCGCTCGATTCATTCTTCGGATGAAGTCCGGGGCAGTTGACGTGGAACTAGCCACGACCAGCCGACAGCCGTTGGCTCGTATCTCCTAAGTGGAGGAGACGATTATGCCCTCGAATGATTCGCAAGCTTCCGATGCGCTTGATGCCAAGCAATTGGTCGTCAGACTATCGCCGAAAGTCTCCAAGGCGGTGCGCTATGCTTGCCATTTTTATGGTTATGATCCCAACTGGGATGAGGTCGAGGACCTCAGTCAGGATGTCCTCGCCAAGTTGATCGATGACGATTGTCGCCGCGTGCGCTCCTTCGCCAAATTTTCGTCAATCGAGACCTGGTTGTATACGGTGGTCAAGCATGAAGTGAAGCCCTATGTGTTGAGGCGGCGGTGGGAAAAAGAGAATGTGAGTTATGTGAATGACCTGTCGCTAGGCGCTTTGAGCTACCAGCCGACTCAGGAAAAGACGCTCACTGACGAAGACAAGCGGAGAACGTTGCAGGCGATTATCAGCAGTTTGCCTAAGCGCAAACGGCGATTGATTGAGCTGGAGCTCCAGGAGCTGAAACCGAGGGAGATAGCGAAAGAGATGGGGATCAAGATCGATTCTTTCTATAGCGAGAAAAGCGCCCTCATCAAAGAGATTAGGGAATTGATCAAAGGTATAGGTATACGGATTTGAGACAGGGGCTCGAGAAAACTTCATGAAAATGTTAGGAAGGCATTAAGATTTTCCTTTTGAGACCCTCTAAGTAGGTAGAGGCATAATTAGCGAAAAATTCTCGTGAGAGAACTCGCGCCTCGCGTGATTGAAAATCGGTTGAACATCTTTCATAAAACGCCATTTCCCTTTATCGCAGCGACAAACTGTCACGCGTGGGCGCTACCGTCTGAATTGATTGAGTGTTAACCTCCTTGCGGATCAGGAGTTTGGCGGAAGGCGGATGCCCGGCGCCCGTTTTGCATGGGCGATTGGCGCCCCTCCGTGCACAAGTAGATTAAAGCAAAAGCCCCGACGCTACCTGAACGTA
>Ga0137368_10002499_pt1 | contig 19737 bp, 16 predicted proteins | sample SagtaG_13_FD_104917 | JGI IMG/M metagenome (GOLD analysis project Ga0137368, IMG submission 104917) | Vadose zone soil microbial communities from Sagehorn Ranch, Mendocino, California, USA - Sage1_L_100_16 metaG | ecosystem: Environmental > Terrestrial > Soil > Vadose zone | place: USA...
ACGATCCGTTTGAAGGGGGCATGCACCTCCCCGATGTCTTCATCCTGAAGCCGATCTTTTACGAGGGTGTCCACGTCGCATTTGCGGCCACCGTCTGCCACCAGATCGACATGGGAGGGCGCGTGGCCGGCTCGAATGCCTCGGATTCGACGGAGATTTTTCAGGAGGGGCTGCGAATTCCACCCGTCGCGCTGTACGAGGCCGGTGCGCCCAACGAGACGCTCTTTCGCCTGATCGAAAAGAACGTGCGTCTGCCGGAGCAGGTGCTCGGCGACATGCGAGCACAGCTCGCCGCATGTCATATCGCCGAGCAAGGGGTCCTCCGCTTGTGCGACGCGCACGGCGCGTCGACCGTCAGGACATATCTCTCGGAGATTCTCGATCACACCGAGCTCATGACTCGCGCGGCGCTTCGCGATCTGCCCGACGGCGAGTGGAGCTTCACCGACTGGATCGATGACGACGGGATCGAGTTCGGGAAGGCGATTCCACTAAAGGTTACGCTGCGCAAACGAGGCGATCGGCTGATTGCGGATTGGACCGGCAGCGCCGCGCAGGTACGCGGGGCAATCAACAACACGCTCTCCTATACGAAGGCGGCAACCTACACGTGCATCATGTCGGTTCTGCCTCGCGACATCTCCTGCAACGCAGGCTTCTACCGCGCGATCGACGTCATTGCCCCGCCAGGCACGATTGCCAATGCGGTTGCGCCTGCCGCCTGTGCGGCGCGCGGCCTCACCGGGTTCCGAATGGTGGATACGTGCTTCGGCGCGCTGGCGCAGCTCCTGCCGGATCGGATCATGGCTGCGTCGGAGGGCGGCAATACCGGCGTGTCCATTGGCGGCTATTCTTCCGATCGCCGGCCGTTCATCTTCGTGGAGTTCTTCTGCTCGGCCTGGGGCGGCCGTCCCTGGGCCGACGGTCTCGACGGCAACGCGCACCTGTTCACGAACCTGCTGTTGCCGTCCGCCGAGATGACGGAAACGGAACAGCCCATTGAGATCGTCTGCTGCGAATTCGTGCAGGACGCCGATGGTCCAGGGAAGTACCGCGGCGGCTGCTCGATTCGACGCGCCTACCGGTTTCTCGAAGAGGAAGCGGTCCTCCAGGTGCGTTCCGACCGCCGTGCTTTCAGGCCTTACGGTCTTTACGGTGGCCGGCCAGGCCGCTCCAGCCGCAACGTCCTGAATCCCGATACCGAGAACCGGGAGCTGCCGGCGAAGTTCACCATGACGCTGCGGCGCGGCGACGTCCTGCGGCACGAGCAATCGGGTGGAGGCGGATGGGGCGATCCCCTCGAGCGCGATTCGGCGAGCGTGCTGCGCGATGTGCGGAATGAGCTCGTCAGCGCGGCGTCGGCCCGCGACGACTACGGCGTGGTCATCGACACCGTCACAGAAACGGTCGATCCGGAACGGACGCGACGGCTGCGCAGCGAGATGCGCGCCGCGCGGGGCGACATCGCCGCTCCTTTCGTACAAAGATGAGCGCCAACGGTCTGGTAAAGTTTGCGCTCTAGGCGACGGGAACGGAGGGCGGTAGTGGACAGACGGACACGATATGTCGTTTCACGCGGTCTCTATCTGCTACCTGTCGTCCTCTTCCTGTTCGCAGTGATGGCATCGTCCGTCCAGGACCTAGCGGCGCAGCAGCCTCAGAAGCGCAGCGAGATCTGGAAGGGCATCTTCACGGATGCACAAGTCGGGCGCGGCATGGCGGTCTTTCAGGCGCATTGCGCGAGTTGTCACGACCCGAACGAGCAGGGAGAGGCTCCTCCTCTTTTCGGCGACACATTCATGCGTAACTGGGAGGGGCGTAGCGTCGGCCGTCTCTACTCGAAAATCCTGGAACAGATGCCTGCAAACAACGCGCAGAGTGTCACTCCGTCAGAGAAGCTGGACGTCGTTGCGTTCATCCTGCATGAGAACGAATTTCCGTCGGGCACAAACGAGCTGACCGCGGACACGGACGCGCTCTCGCAAATTCAGATGCTCCCCGAAGGCGGAGCCGCACTACCACGGACGGGAGCGATGGTGCAGGTGGTCGGCTGTCTTACTCAACGCTCCGCAACGGAATGGGCGGTCACGAGCAGTACGGAACCTGTCGTGACGACCTTGACGGCAGAGGGCGCTTCGGATGTGACGAAGCAAACGACAGGCGCGCTGGGAACTCGCGCCGTCAAACTCTTGCACGTATTCCCGAGTCCCGATGCACAAAAGGGACACCGCATCCAGGCAAAGGGATTCCTTGTCCGCGAAGGCGCCGACGAGCTCGCCATCAACGTTGTCTCGCTCCAGTCCATCGCACCAGCCTGCCCATAACGGTTGTGGCGTACGACCATCTCGACGTGCGTAACGCTGACCGCGCGATTGCTTCGCCGCAGGGGACCTCCACCCAGCCATCGAGCGCCGAGTTCGTGACACCTCGTCGCGCAGCGATCGGGATGCTCGGCTGGTGGAGCATTGCGCCGCGGGAGGCTCGCAAGTCGCTCATCGCGGCTTTTCTCGGCTGGATGCTCGACGCCTTCGACGTGATGCTGTACTCGCTCACGCTGGCCTGGGTGATGAGCGATCTGAAGATGGACAAAGCGACAGCCGGAGGATTGGGCTCGCTCACGCTGATCGCGTCCGCTCTCGGCGGCCTGATGTTTGGCGTCATCGCGGATCGCTTCGGCCGAACGCGCGCGCTGATGGCCAGCATCCTCACCTACTCGATTTTTACCGGCGCGTCTGGGCTTGCGCAGACCGTTGGCCAGCTCGCGCTGTTCCGTATCCTGCTCGGCTTTGGGATGGGCGGCGAGTGGGCAAGCGGCGCCGCGCTTGTATCGGAGACGTGGCCCGCGGAGCATCGCGGCAAGGCGCTCGGTTTCATGCAGAGCGCGTGGGCAGTCGGCTATGCCGGCGCCGCCGCGGCAAGCGGCTTGATATTGCCGATCTGGGGCTGGCGCGTGATGTTCTTCCTCGGCGTTCTACCGGCGCTTTTTACGCTATGGGTCAGACGCCACGTCGAGAAGCCGGCGCTCTGGCGCGCGTCGCACGAGCGTCACACTGCGACGCATGAGCGCGTCGCCGGTATTTTCCGTGCACCGATCAGGCCGCTGACGATTGCGCTGACGTTCATGACCTCGTGCACGATGTTCGGTTGGTGGGGATTCAATCTCTGGATTCCGGCGTATCTGTCGCTGCCCCAGGCGCAAGGGGGCATTGGTCTGACGGCGTTGGGCATGTCCGGTTTCATCATCGCGATGCAGGTGGGGCAGTGGTTCGGGCAGGTGACGTTCGGCTACGTCAGCGACGTGGCCGGCCGCAAGCGTGCGTTCGTCACCTACGCACTCGCCGCCGCGGCGTTCGTCCTCGCGTACACGACGGCCAAAGAGCCGCTCATTCTTTTACTGTTGGGGCCGTTCATCTCGTTCTTCGGGAGCGGCTGGGCAACCGGCGTGGCGATCGTCACCGCGGAAATCTACCGCACCGACATCCGCGCCACCGCGCAAGGGTTCATCTACAACAGCGGCCGAATCGTCAGCGCAGCGGCACCGTTTCTGGTCGGTACAGTTGCAGACACGCGCGGGTTTGGCGTGGCGTTGTCGATGACCGCTGTAGCATTTGCGCTGGCAGCGCTCGTGTGGATCTGGATTCCTGAAACGAAAGGAAGAGTGCTTCACTAGGCTGAATCGCACTCAGCCCGCCAACGCCTCCTCGACCAGCGACGCCACTCGCTCCCCGATTGCCAGCGACGCGGTGAGGCCTGGTGAATCGATCCCCGCTGCCTGCACCAGGCGTGGAACATTCTCGTCGTGTCGAATCATGAAATCTGCGAATCCGGGATCCGCGGAGCCGCGCAGCTTTGCTCGAATCCCGCTGCCGCCGGGCTGAAGATCCGACAACTGAACCGAAGGAATCAGCCGACGCGCGGGTTCGAGGAATGCCGCCACCGGAAGCCGGTCCTGCTCGTAGTCGTCCTTCTCGTCCTGGTATCGCACCGTCGGTCCCACCAGTACGCTTCCGCGAGTGGTTCGCCGGACGCCGAAGGTGTGGCCGGACGCAGCTGCGATCGAATATACGAGGCCGCTGATCAGCGCACGTGCGCCGGGCGACAACTCTGTGTACTCGCCGCGGCATGGATGGATCCGGTATCGCTCGCCACCGATGAGCGCGCTGACTTCGTCGGCATGAAGACCGGCGGCGTTGACAACGACGCGGGCGACGAATCGTTCGGCAGGCGTCGACAGCTCGATGCCATCCCGACGCGCCGCGGCGCCGACGAGCGGGGCGGCTCGCAGCAGATGCGCGCCGGCATCTTTGGCGCTGTCGATCATGGCGCGGATCAACGCCTCCTGCTCCACGATGCCGCTCGATGGGGACCAGAGCGCGGCGACAGCGCGCACATGCGGCTCGCGCGCGCGGACGAAGGCGCACTCGACGAGCCGCACGTCTTCGACGCCGCTGGCGAACGCCCGATCGCGGGTGCGTTCGAGCGCTCGAATCTCCCCTTCGTCGCACGCGACGACGAGCTTGCCGCAGCGCGCGTAAGGAACACCGCGCGCTTCGCAGAATGAGTACAGGCGGTCACGCCCTTCGACACATAGGGTCGCTTTCAGGGATCCGGCTGGATAATCGATTCCCGCGTGGATCACGCCGCTATTGCGTGTGCTGGTTGCGTGCCCGAACCGTGGATACGCTTCGAGCACACACACCTCTCGTCGGCGCGAACCGACCGCATGCGCTGCTGCGAGACCGATGATTCCACCGCCGACGATGGCGACATCAATGGTTTCCACAGTGCTCCAGGCCTGATACAGCGTAATATGCCGGGTTTGCGAAAGGTGTCCGCAAAAGTCCAACGCCTCGAGGGTCTGCGGTCCGCGTGATCACCGTTCCTCTCGGTCATACCGGCTTGCGAGTGTCTCGGTTGTGCCTGGGGATGTTGTCGTACGGCAGCTCCGCGTGGGAGCCATGGGTGCTCGACGAGTCCGCCAGCCGGCCGTTCGTAAAACGCGCTCTCGACCTGGGCATCAATTTCTTCGACACGTCGGACATCTACTCGAACGGTCTGAGCGAGGAGATCCTCGGGCGGGCAGTCAGAGACTTCGCAGCGCGAGACGAGGTGGTCATCGCGACGAAGGTGTTCTTTCCGCTCGCCAACCATCCGAACGCCGGTGGCCTGTCACGCCGACATATCTTCGCGGCGATCGACGCATCGCTCCGGCGGCTGGGCACCGATTACATCGACCTGTATCAGATTCACCGGTACGATCCGGACACGCCAATCGAGGAAACGCTCGAAGCGCTGCACGATCTCGTGAAGGCCGGCAAAGCACGTTATCTTGGCGCATCCAGCATGTACGCGTGGCAGTTTGCGCGGATGCTCGCCGTGCAGCGGCAGCGCGGATGGGCGCGGTTCATCTCGATGCAGAACCACTACAACCTCGTGTATCGCGAGGAAGAGCGGGAAATGATTCCTCTCTGTCGTGCCGAGGGCGTCGGGGTCATTCCGTGGAGCCCGCTGGCGCGGGGCTTTCTCGCCGGCAACCGGCGACCCGGGCGCAACGATGCAACCACTCGTGAACAACATGACGATTATGGCCACGGCTTCTACTACACAGACGCAGACTACGAGATTGCCGCTCGCGTCGTCGATGTTGCGTCGAGATGCGGGGTGTTGCCGATACAGGTCGCACTCGCCTGGGTTCTGCGGCAGCCAGGCATCGTCGCTCCGATCGTCGGTGTAACAAAGCCCTCACAGCTGGAGCAGCTGGTCGAAGCGCTCGACCTACGACTCACTGACGACGACAGCCAGTATTTGGAGGAGCGCTACCAACCACACCGGGTGCTGGGGCACTCATGATGACGCCCTGGGTCGTGATACTTCAGCGGATGACCGCATGAGAGTCACGGACACTTTCAGGTTTGCCACGGCGATCGCCGGCGTCATTGTGACGATCCTGACAAGTGCTGAGAGCCGCGGCGTGCCGGCGCCGAACTTCGACGCCGATTCAACCGGGCAACAGAATCTGAACGCCTACCTTACGACCGCAGCGGAAATCAAATCGCGGCTTTACGAGACGCCACAGGCGCGCGTTCGCGTGCCGAGCACGGCCGGCCCACCTGTGGATTTGATGCTCCATCACGGCGGCGCCTACAGCTCGCGCGAACACGCGCGACTCGAAGGACGCGTCCGCGACGGCGCTGTGCTGATCCTGCTCGATTCGCATGCCGATCTCATGGATCAGGTCGGGCTGGCCCCGCGGCCGGCGACGCTCGAGGAGGCAGATCGCATCGAGTACGACATCGCCAGCCACATCGTGCCGTCGCTCGCCGATGGCCTGATCAACGAAATCGTTCACATCGGCAATCGCCGCCTCGATTGGGAGGGACGACTGCCCGCGCACGTGCCGCGGGTGCGCAAGATGTGGGTCATCCAGATCCGCGATGCGACGGGTGTAGAAGCCGCGGTCCTGCTCGACGGAGACCGTCCGACATCAGCCGATGCGCTCACGCGAATCCAGCCGCTCCTGGCGCGGCGTGAGAAATTGCTCGAGAGCGTTCTCGCACGAACACAGCCGTCGCTCGACCGTCGCCGGCGTTCGGCTGAAGGCTTGCGCGTCGTGGGCCTCCAACCGACGCCGGTGGTGGTTCGCACGACCTTTCCGGACGACTTGCCGGATTTCAGCGGCGACGCTCGCAGCCTGCTCCTCGACATTGACGAGGACTTTTTCGTGCTCCGTCCTGAAACGGAGCCGGCGGCCGAAGTCGATCGCGCGGAGGTTGCGCGCGATGTCGAGCAGACGATTGGCCGGCTGGTGGAGCGAGGCATTCGCCCGGGCAGCGTGAGCATCGCGCTCTCGCCTGGTTACACGCCGGAAGATCAAATGACGTATGTGACGGCGGCTCTGCTCGCGGCGCTGGAGCAGGGCGGCGTCTCACGATACGTCCGGCTTCCGGTCGATCGCGTGGCGCTGGAGATCAATGATCGGACCGGGGACAACTTGCCCGAGATCCAGATGGCGCGCGCGGCTGCGCAGGCAGTAGAACACGACGCAACGAGAATCTCCGAGGCGCTTGCGCTGTGCAGTGGAGTCATCGATCGCCATCACGTTGCTGCATCCGCGCAGCAGCGTCGTGGCTGGGCGAGAAGTCGGTTCGTCACAACCGGCAATCCTGAATGGCCATGGCAACCCTCTCCGGTTGTCGTTCAGCAGCGCGAGCTGAACGGCGTTGCCGAGGCCTACACCCTGCGCGCCATGCTGTTCGTCCAGCGCCAGCAATACAAAGACGCCCTTCAGGATCTCTTCACCGTGGACGAACACTACTCCGACGCATATCAGCCGGTTTCGATTCGACAGTTCTCGAAAGCCGCCGGATGGATCGTTGGACACGGATGGGAGCCGCGAACATCGCAACAACGAACCGGTCGCCTGCTCCAGGTGTTGGCCAGTCTGCTCCTCCGCGCGGGCGCGCTGGAACGCGAGCCGTTTTACCGCGCATGGACTGCGGGTCCGCGCGATCGGGCCAGCGAATTCCTTAGCGACGTCGCGGAGCTCGGGCAGTCAGACGCGATCGTCCGCCATACCAAACTGATGGAGAAGGACCGCGAGGCTCTCGCGGATGGTTCCGATGTCATGACGCGCATGCTGGCGTGGCTGTCCGCCACGCTCGAAACCGAACGGCGCGCGTTTCGTGCGCGCATGGGCGTGCGCTAAATCTGCTTGCACGCTCGCGGTCGCGAATGTCGCAGATTGTAAGTTCCGGTGACAGCGCTCCACACGGCTCTGCCATGTGCTATGTGTGTGCCTCCTGCGGCGCAGGCGTCGGCACAGGAGCAGGTCATGGAGGTGTTGAATGAAGGTCATCCCGGTGATCTTGGTGACATGTACGGTGCTGGCGGCGGCACCGGCGTACGCCCAAACGGACACGGGCGTGATTGAAGGTGTTGTCCGGGACGCAAGCGGAGGCGTCCTGCCCGGAGTGACAGTGGAGGTCGTCTCGCCCGCCCTGATCGAGCGTGCGCGATCGACAATCACGGAGAACACCGGCAACTACCGGTTCCTTCGCCTGCCCGTCGGTACCTATGCCGTCAGGTTCTCGCTTCCTGGATTCACTCCGGTCGAGCGCGGGAACGTCGTCATCAACTCCGGGTTCACCGCCACAATCAACGCCGAGCTCGCCGTTGGCACGCTGGAGGAGACGCTCACCGTCACCGGCGAATCGCCGCTGGTGGATGTGCGGACGACCACGAGTCAGTTCGTGATGACGAGCGACGTCATCAACACGCTTCCGAGCTCGCGCAACGTCATGGACATGGGCAAGTTCATGGTCGGGTTCTCTACCGGCACGCCGGAGGTCGGTGGATCGCAGTCGCAGCTTTATGGCAACGGCTGGCAGATTCACGGCAGCCGCGGCACCGATCGCATCTACATCAAGGACGGAATCCTCGCGGCGTCGTGGTTCGGCGGCGGCGACGCGCCGATGTCCTATGGCAGCACCGGCGCCAACGAGGAAGTGAACTATCAAACGACGGCGATCCCCGCCTCGATACCCATTGGCGGCATCGCGATGACCTTTGTCACCAAGAGCGGCGGCAATCAGTTCAGCAGCGACATCTTCGCGTCCGGATTCGTCAAAGGGATGCAGTCATCGAATCTCGACGAGGGGCTGCGCGCGCGCGGCGTGCGCGCGACGAGCGGCGGAACAAAAGGGTACGACCTCGACGGTTCGGTTGGCGGACCTATCAAGAAGGACAGAGTGTGGTGGTTCGGTTCCGCCCGATTGTGGTCGTACACGGAGCTGCTGGCCAATCAGTTCGCTCTCGATGGCTCTCAGATGGAGTCCTATATCCGCCGCGACGACGAGTTTGCCAAGGTGACGTGGCAGATGAATCGAAACAACAAGCTCACCGTGTCGGACGGCCGCGAGAACACGTACCGGCCGTATCGGCGACAAGGGGCGACGTTCGTGATGCCCGAGGCGGCAAACATCAACACCTACAACCCGGGCAACTTTTTTCTCATCGGCAGTTGGATGGCCACGCCGTCCAACGCGTGGATCTACGAGATACGGACCAACAAGCAGTACCTGATCACAAGAGAGCGATACCGGCCGGAAGTTGGGCCGAACGACGTCGCGCGCCTCGACATCGCGACCGATGTCTTGTCAGGAGCGCCCACCCGCATCCGCCAGGGCACGCCGGGTAACCGCAACCTGATCGCGGGTTCGATCACGCGCGTCGGCAACTGGGCGGGCAACCACGAGCTCAACACGGGGGCCCAATACGATTGGGGCGGCTACAGGACCACGCAGGAGTATCACGGCGACATCTTTCTGAGATTCCGCAACGGCGCGCCCGATTCCGTGGATCTCTTGAATACGCCGGTGGATTCCTATCCGAAGGGGCGTCAGGTCGGTTTATACGTGCAGGACCGGTGGATGATCGCCAATCGCGTCACGATCAACGCGGGCGCTCGCTACGATCACTTGCATTTATATCTGCCCGATCAGGTCGCTGCGGCCGGAACCTGGGTTCCGGAGCGCCGCGTGCCTGGCAGGGATGTGATCACGTGGCGAAGCCTGGTGCCGCGGCTGGGCGTCGCGTACGACCTCACCGGCAATGCCCACAGCGTGCTGAAGGGCAGCTTCAGCAAATACATGGGCAACGAGGGCGTGACGCTGGCCGAGACGCTCAATCCGATCTTCATGGCGACGAACCGCTGCTTCTGGACCGATCTAAACGGCGACCTGTACGCGCAGCCGAACGAGATCGACCGTTGCGCCGGCTTTACCGGCGGCGTGACCACGACCCTCGACCCGAACCTCCGGCGGCCATTCAACCGCGAGTACAGCGTCGGCATCGAACATCAGCTCGCCGCCAATCTCAGAATCTCGGTGATGGCCCACCGCCGCGAGCAGCGCGATCAGCGGACGACGAGAAATCTGGCCGTCCCGTATGAGAGCTACATTCCAGTTGTCATCACGAATCCGCTCACCAACCAGCCCCTGACGATTTTCAACCAGAATCCAGCGACTGCCGGGCGCCAGGACAACCTGCTGACGAACTCGTCGAAGCTCGATACGAATTACAACGGCATCGAGGTTTCGTTCATTCGCCGGTTTGCGGCCGGCTCTCAGCTGAGCGGCGGCTACCATTACGGCAACAATCGAGGCCGCATCGCGGCAGGAGAGCTCAACGATCCCAACAACGATATCTTCGTCGACGGCGCGGTGGGCAACGACGAGCCGCATCAGTTCAAGCTCGCGGGAAGCACGCAACTGCCGGGCAAGATCGCGTGGAGCGGTTCGTTCGCCGCCAACTCGGGACACCCGCGGGTGCGGCAGTTGAACGTCGGCCGCGCGATCGTGCCAACCCTGACGCGCGCGACGCAGACCGTGCGCCTCGAACCGAACGACGAGAGCCGCTACGACAAATGGATGATGCTCGATCTTCGCTTCGGTCGTGTCTTCAGGGTTGCCGGAAGGCGCGTCGAACCATTCGTCGATCTCTACAACCTGCTGAACGTCAACACGGTCCTGTCCGAGGTCACGACCATCGGCCCCAATCTGGGAGTCGTCTCGGCAACCATCAACCCACGCCTCGTCCGGCTGGGCGGCAAGGTCAGCTTCTAATCAAGGAGTGCGCGGTTGCGAATCGCGAATGCACGTGCCGGCGTCCACGAGCTCAAGATCGAGGCGTTGACGGACGATTCCTTCAGGCCCTTCGGGAAATTGTTCGACGCGAGGGCGCGGCCTGTCGATCGCCGCACGTTGATTTACGACAAGGGTTTCGATGTCGTCGGCAAGACCATCATCGGCGTGATCTGGCAGCCATTCGCAGGGCGGACGTTTGCGCAGTTGGAGCGGCACTTCAATGTCACGCAGGCGTTCATCCCGATGAGCGGCTCGCTGTCGGTCGTCGCGGTGGCGCCACCCACCGATCTGAATGACCGCGAGGCGGTGCCGCGACCCGACCAGGTGCGCGCGTTCCTGATCGATGGCACAGTCGGCTTCAGGTACAAAGTGGGTACCTGGCATTCGCTGAATCGCTACATCCTGCATCCACCGGGGGCGACGTTCGTCATCGTCAACGTCGACCCCAATCCGACCCAGGTCGTCGATTACCAGAAGAAGTTCGGCATCACCTTCAAAGTGGTTCTCTAGAGGACGGCCCACCAGTGCCCGCCGAGTGATCGCACAAGGACGTATGACCCAGTCCACCGAGCGGTTGATGGAGCCGCAAACACGTGTACTTCGTGCCGGCGGCGAGGTCGAGGCGGTCTATCGGAAGATTGCCTGGCGAATCATTCCGTTCGCCATGCTCCTGTTCGTTCTGGCGTGGCTGGATCGCGTCAACGTCGGATTTGCGAAGCTCCGGATGGTGACCGACCTCGGTTTCAGCGAGGCTGTCTTTGGCTTCGGTGCCGGAATCTTTTTCCTCGGCTACTTTTTGTTCGAAGTGCCGAGCAATTTGTTGCTCGAACGAATCGGCGCGCGCAAGACGCTGGCGCGCATCGCCATCCTGTGGGGTCTCGCGAGCATGTCGACCATGTTCGTCAGGACCGACACGTGGTTCTACATCCTGCGTTTCCTGCTTGGAGCGTTCGAGGCCGGGTTGTATCCGGGCGTGATCCTGTATCTGACCTACTGGTTTCCGGCCCGGCACAGGGCACGCATGCTCGGCTATTTCATGACCGCCGTACCAATCGCCGGGATTTTCGGCGGGCCGATTTCCGGCTGGATCATGAGTGCGCTCTGCGGCGCCGCCGGCCTGGCGAACTGGCAGTGGCTGTTCCTGCTCGAGGGCGCGCCGACCATGATCGTCGGCTTTGTGACGCTGGCGATCATGGTGGATGCGCCCGCGCAGGCACGGTGGCTGACCGAGAGCGAAAGACAGTTTGTGCTCGCAGATCTGGAAAGGGATCGCCGCGAAGCCGGCCCGCGAAGGCATCGGTTCAGCGAAGCGCTGCGAGTGCCCCGGCTCTGGTTGCTGACGCTCATTTGCTTTTGTCTCGTAAGTGCGAATCCAACGTTGGGCTTCTGGGGCCCGACCATCATCAGCGGCATGGGCGTCGAGAGCAACGTCATGATTGGGTTGCTCTCGGCCGTTCCATACGTGGCGGCGATGATTGCCGTCGTGTTCGTCGCGCGCAGTTCCGATCGCCTGCTCGAGCGCCGGTATCACTGTGCTCTTTCATGTCTGGCGGCCGCCATTGGACTGATCACGATTGGCGTGTTCGAAAGTACGCCGCCGCTGGCATTCGCAGGTCTCGTGCTCGCTCAGACGGGCGTGCTCAGCGCAATCGCGCCGTTCTGGCAGATGCCGACGATGATTCTCGGCGGGACTGCCGCTGCCGGCGGCATCGCGCTCATCAACTCAATCGGCAATCTGTCGGGTTGGGTGGGTCCCTTTGCGGTCGGCTGGTTCAGGGACTTGACCGGCAAGACCTCGACCGGGCTGTATGTGATCGGCGGACTCGAACTGCTGGCGACAATTCTCATCCTTGTCTTCATCCCACGCGGGCCGGGCGTGAACATGGCTCGGATGAAGGCGAGGGACGCCCGGAATGAGCCGGTGGGAGCCGCCGGCGCTGACGTTGCCGTCTCGACATGACGGCGCGGACACGCGGCAGAACGATCGCAGGGACGGCGGCGCTGGTTGCCACACTCGTCGCAAGCTTCACCCCCGCGAGAGCTGCGCTTCTGACGATCTGCGCGGGCGATCAGTGCGATGACGCGGTCATCGATTCCTCGAAGGCGTCCACATCCTCGAGGTATTGGCGGGCGAGCTCTCGCAGTACTGGCAGCGTATAGGCCTCCGCCACCGGATTGTCGATGACGCCGGCAATCACTTCGGCGACTTCGTCAGGCGTCTGCGGCCGTGCGCCCTTCAGCGGCGGGTTGACAGGGGGTGTTCCACCCAACGATGCCGCTTGGAATTCTCCCGGCACGCCGCCCGGCAGAATCAACGAGACATGGATGCGCGGGTGCGTGGTGTGCAGGTCCGTGCGGAGATTCGAGGTGAGGGCGTTGAGCGCGGCTTTGGCGGCCGTGTACGCGGACCTGAACGTCGCGCTCGAGACGCGCGTCAGGATGGAGGACACATTGATTACATGTCCTTCGCCTCGTGACTGGAAATACGGCACGATCGCCTGCATGCCGTAGAGCGGTGCTTTGGTATTGACGATGAACATTTCGTCGAGATCGCCATCGCTCAACTCGAGTACCCGGCGATTGATGCCTCGTCCCGCATTGTTCACCCACACGTCGATATGCCCGAACTCGCCGATTGCCGCGTCGCGCAGCCGTTCGACCTCGCCGCGCTGCGTGACGTCGGTAGGCACCGCAAGCGCACGGCCGCCACACGCTTCCACCACTCGAGTGAGCTTGTCCTGACGACGCGCGGCAAGCACGACGGCATCTCCCGCGACCGCGCGTTGTCGCGCAAGGGCCGCCCCGATTCCGGAGCTGGCGCCTGTTATCACAATGACCTTGCTGCTCATGTTCCCTGGTGTCCGATTCCCGATCTCGTTTTTGTCCCCATCCGTTGTCTGGACGACTCGCGGCTATCGTTCCGGGATCACATGGCCACACCGCCATCCACCGGGAACATCGCGCCGGTCGCAAAACGCGATTCGTCGGACGCAAGATAAACGACCAGGGGTGTGATGTCGTCGACCGTGCCGATGCGCCCCAGCGGCACCCGCGAGATGACGTCGTTGCGGACCTTCTCGGGATCTGCGAACGCGTTGAGTCGTTCGGCAAACGACGGCGTGTCCACGCCGCTCGGACAGACGCAGTTGCACCGGATGCCCTGCTTTGCGTAGTCGGCGGCGACTGCCTTGGTGAAGCCGATGACGGCCGCTTTGCTGGCGCCGTACGCGAGCCGGTTCGGCGTACCCTTCATGCTCGAGATGACCGACGCCATGTTGATGATGCTGCCGCCGCCGCGGGCGAGCATGACAGGAATGAACGCGCGCGTGACGATGTACATCGCGCGCACATTCAGGCGAAAGCTGAAGTCCCAGTCCTTCGGTGTGCACGTGAGAATGTCACCCTGGTGCACATAGCCGGCACAATTGAACAGCACATCGATCGGGCCGACATCCTTCGCAACTGCCGCAACGGCATCGTCGTCGAGCACGTCGAGGACGCGGGTGCGAATTCGCGGCACGCTGTCCAGTGAGGCAAGAAGCTCCTTGTTGATGTCGGTGGCCCAGACTTCGGCCTCCTCGCCTGCAAGCGCGAGCGCGGTGGCGCGACCGATGCCCTGCGCAGCCGCCGTCATGAACACGGTCTTGCCTCGAAGCCGGCTCCCCAACGCTTCCTCCCAAACGTTACGGTCTGTCCGCTCCGCCGCGCTCAACGTTTTCGGACATCGGCTTCGTATCGCGCCTTCGTCTCGGCGTTGGGCGGATAGAGACCCGGAAGCGGCACGCCTTTGTGCACTTCGCCCATGATCCAGTTCTCGAGCCGCTCCTGTTCGGGCGCCGTCGCCACAACTTCATCGACCAGCGCCTTCGGGATGACGACTGCGCCATCCCCATCGGTGACGATGACGTCGTCGGGAAAGATGGCGACACCGCCACACCCGATCGGCTCCTGCCAGTTGACGAACGTCAGGCGGGCGACGGATGGGGGCGCCGCACCGCCGTGACACCAGACGGGAAGGCCGGTCTCGAGCACGCCGGCGACATCGCGGACGGCGCCATCGGTGACGAGGGCACTTACGCCGCGCTTCTTGATACGCGCGCACAGCAGATCGCCAGAGATGCCCGCATCGGTGATGCCCATCGCATCCACCGCGGTGACACATCCGGCAGGCATGTCTTCTATCGCAGCGCGGGTCGATCGAGGAGACGCCCATGCCTCCGGCGTGGCGAGATCTTCTCGAGCGGGTATGAACCGCATCGTGAACGCCGGACCGACAATGCGAGGCGGGTCGGCTCGCAGAGGGCGGGCCCCTCTCACCCAGACATTGCGAAGCCCCTTCTTCAGAAGGATGGTCGTCAGCGTAGCCGTCGATACTGCAGCGAGCGTCTCAACGATCGTCTTATCCAGTGCCATTCGTCTCCTCTTTGCACAACAGACGACTCGCCGGATCGCCTGAACCTTTGAACCTCGAACCCTTGAACCCTCGAACCCTTGAACCCCCGAACCTTTGAACCCTCGAACCCTTGAACCTTTGAACCCTTGAACCTTTGAACCCTTGAACCTTTAAACGGCAGGTATCAGCCCTCCGTCGATACGAACGACCGATCCGGTCACGTATGATGCCCGCGCGCTCGCCAGGAACGCGACGACGTCGGCATATTCCTGCGGCGTCCCGTAACGCCCTGTCGGAATCGAAGCCGTACTTTCAGCGACAACGGAGTCGACAGAGCGGTTTTCGCGCTTTGCCTTCGCTTCATCGAGAAACCGAATGCGATCGGTCGCGACGCGGCCGGGCACAACGACGTTCACGGTAATGCCATCGCGCGCCACTTCGCGCGCGATGGTCTTGGACCAGCCGACCAGCGAGGAACGAAGAGCGTTGGAAATACCAAGATTCGGAATGGGAGCGATCACGCCTGACGACGTGCTCGTGATGACACGCCCCCAGCTTCTCGTTCGCATGCCAGGCAGAACTCGATCGGTGATCGCGATCACTGACAGCACCATCGACTGAAAGTTTTTACTCCAGAGCGCCGGTTCCTGTCCGGACGCCGTCGTGGGCGGCGGACCACCGGTGATATTCACAAGTATGTCCACCGGCCCGAGCCCGCGTTCAATCGTGGCGACGTGGCCGTCGATGCCCGCCAGATCGGCGAGATCCCACTGCAGCGGCAGCGCCTTGGTGCCGGCATCGCGAATCGTGCCGATGGTGCGCTCGAGCGCCGCGGCATCGACATCGGCGACCGCCACGTTGGCCCCCTCACGCGCCAAAGTCAGCGCGATCGCACTGCCGAGGCCACCGGCTCCGCCCAACACGAGCGCGGTCTTCGCTGTCAGGCCCAGATCCATGAATCTCTCCCCTCGAAGGCGGTAGTGTAGTTTGAAATTCGTCGTTCGACGGCGCCACGCTCGGTGTCCACTGCGCAGCGCGACAATTTCTTCCAACTCGCGCGGGGGCCGACGGTAAAAACCCATGCTAGAGTCGCGCGGCCGGCGCTGCGATCCGCAGCGAAGCTCACGATGACGGTCAGAGGCACCATCCAGATTCGGGCCATTCGGGCGGGCAGTGGCGAGCGTAAACAGGGCTTCATCGACGTTGGTGACACGCCAAACGGTCCGCTCCGCGTTCCGCTCGTGATCGTCAACGGCGCGCACGATGGGCCGGTCCTCTGCCTCACCGCAGGGGTCCATGCGACCGAATACCCGCCTATCGACACGGTGATGAGAGCGGTCAACGCGCTCGCCCCCGAGCACCTGCATGGCGCTGTCATTGCCGTGCCGGTCGTCAACACGGCGATGTTCGAACGGCGCACTGCATTCGTGTCGCCGGTGGATGGTCTCAATCTCAACAACATCGCGCCCGGCAACGGGAACGGCACGATGTCCGAGATGCTGGCGCACGTGCTGCTGAACGAGATCATCGGCACCGCGCAGTACTACATCGATCTGCACGGCGGCGACTTCGGCGAGCTGCTGCTGCCGTTCGTCGGCTGTCTCGCCACCGGTAATTCCCTGCTGGATTGCAGGGCGGAGCTACTGGCGCGCGTCTATGGCCCCGAGCTCGTTGTGGTGTCGGACGGACAGCGTGTTTTTCCGTTCGCAGGGTCGATCGTGCACGCAGCGGCTCATCGAGGAATCGTCGCCATCATTGCCGAGGCGGGCGGCAACGGCGAGATGAGCGAAGCGGACACTCGTGTTCACCTGACCGGCATCCGCAATGTCATGCGTTATCTCGGGATGATCGAGGGTGTGCCGAGTACGCCGCGCACGTTCCAACGCGGCATCGTCCAGTTCGTGACACGTGCGACGCACCCAGGCCTGGTGCGATTGAAAGTGCGGATCGGCGAACACGTCGCCGCGGGCCAGGAAGTGGCGGAGATCTACGATGTGCTTGGCGATCGCGTCGAAGTGGTGCGATCGCAGCAGACCGGCATCGCTGGGCTCATCTGGACGCACAAGGTCGTCAACAGCGGAGATCCAATCGTTCGCTGTTGGATCACGACGCCCGCGCCGCCGCTATCGAACGCTTCGCGACCGAAGCCGGCGCCGCAACGGAACGTATCCCTTCGTGATGTCGCGCGTCTATAACTTCCGTCCCGGTCCCGCGATGCTTCCTCTCGATGTGATCGAGGAGGTCCACCGGGAGTTGATCGAATTCCCGGGCGCGGGCATGTCAACGCTGGAGATCAGCCACCGCACCCCGGTCTTCCAATCCATGATGGATGCCGCCATCGCCGGCATGCGGCGGCTGGCGGACATTCCGCCGGATTATCACATTCTGTTCCTGGGTGGCGGCGCCAGTCTGCAGTTCGCCATGGCGCCGATGAACCTGATGGCCGCGGGAGCAACCGCCGACTACATCGTCAGTGGCGTCTGGGGAAAGTACGCGCTCGACGAGGCGAACAAGATAGGCAAGGCGTGCGTGTCGGCGACGACGGAGACCGAGCGGTTTGCGCGCGTTCCGCGAAACGAGGATCTCAAGCCGACACCCGGCGCGGCGTACGTCCACATGACGTCGAACAACACCGATGTCGGCACCCAGTGGACGGCGCTGCCCGACGTCGGATCCACGCCGCTTGTGAGCGATATGACATCGGACATCTTCAGCCGTCCGATCCCGATCGAACGGCACGCGCTCATCTACGCGGGGGCGCAGAAGAATCTGGGAATTGCCGGCGTCACGCTCGTGATCATCCACGACGACTTGCTCGCGCGTTCGTCGCCTCGCCTTCCAACGATGCTGAGCTATCGCGCGCAGGCGGAGCACAACTCGCTGTACAACACGCCGCCAGTATTCGCGATTTACATTCTCGGCCGCATGATCCGGTGGTTGCTGGATCGCGGCGGTCTTCAGACGGTTGCCGAGTGCAACGCGCGAAAGGCGGCAAGACTTTACGCGGAGATCGATCGAACAGGTTTCTACTGCGGCCTCGCCGGCCGCGAGGATCGATCGGTGATGAATGTGACGTTCCGGCTGCCGACCAGCGAGCTCGACACAAAGTTCGTCGCGAGCGCGGCGGCCGAGGGACTCGACGGGCTCGCCGGTCATCGCTCGATCGGCGGCATTCGGGCATCGATCTACAACGCATTTCCAGAGGACGGCGTCCTGGCGCTCGCCGGCTTCATGCGCGAGTTCGAGCGCACTCACGGCTAGATCAGGCCGCTAGCTGGCGTTGCGCGCTGAGAGCCCTTCGGCGCCGGCGTTGGCGCATTGACCGTCTTGTTGAGGAATGGCGCCGGAAACGCCGATGCCGCCGACGATCCGGTCATTCAGCAGGAGCGGAACCCCGCCGTCGATAGGCACGGCCCCCTTGAGACGCAATACGCGCAGACCGGCGCCGCCACCGGCCAACGCCTCCTGGAAGGTCTTGCTCGGACGCTTGTAGAGTGCTGCCGATCGCGCCTTGGCAATGGCGATGTCGGCGCTCGCGAGCTGTGTCGCGTCCAGGCGCTCGAAATACACCAGATGACCGCCAGTGTCGACAACAGCGACAGCTACCGTCCACCCGTTCTTCCGCGCTTCCGCGAGCGCCCGCGCCGCCGCTTGCTTCGCGACGTCCAGCGTTATCGGCGAACCGTAATCGTTGGGCAGTTGTGGGGACGCCATCAGTGACCGTGCTTCTCGATGACTTCGCGCCGCTGGGCAGCTGTGTCTTGCTCGAGTTGCTTCAGCTGCCGCCGTCCGGCCTTGACGGCCATCGCCCGGGTCGTATCCGAGTTGACGGCGAAGAGCGACGACAGCCGCTCGAGGTCCTCTGACTGGCACGAGGGACACGCCGGAGGCGTGGGCGGTCGAACGAGGGCTTCAAAGGCGGCGCCGCAGGCCCGGCATCGATATTCGTAAATTGGCATCGGTTTACCGGCCTGGAAACCTACCACAGAAAACGTCCACTGCGTCCCGGGCCACTGCCGGTTCATTGCCAAGAGGGCTCGGTGACGGGCCGCAAACGAGACAATTTCTTCCAATTCGTTACACCTCACGGTCGAGTCTCCGAGCGGCCGACATGATAAATTATTGATTCTTCTACGTTTTTTTTGGGTACCCGTGCGCCGTCGACTGGCGGGAGGGCCGAGTGTACAGATTCCTTCTGGGTCTGACGAGTAGCTGCCTGACAGCAGGGATCATCGTCGCTTCGACAGGGCACGCCCGCGCGATTGGCCTGCCGGAAGCGCAAACGCAGGCCCCACCTGCCGCGACTCAGCAGCGCGCGTTGCTCGATCAGTATTGCGTCACCTGCCACAACCAGCGGACCAAAGCCGGCGGCCTCGCCCTCGACGTCATGGATCTCTCGCGCGTCGGAGACGAGGCGCAAACCTGGGAAAAAGTCGTTCGAAAACTCCGTGGTGGAGTGATGCCGCCCGCCGGACGGCCGCGCCCCGATCGCGCCGCCTATGACGGCTTCAGAAAGTGGGTGGAGAACGAGATCGATCGGACGGCCGCCGCAAACCCGAACCCGGGGCGGCCGGCTGCGTTCCACCGCCTGAATCGCACTGAGTACCGCAATGCCGTTCGAGACGTGCTGGCGCTCGATGTCGACGTTGCTTCCTGGCTGCCTGCGGATCCCGCGAGCTATGGCTTCGACAACATCGGCGA
>Ga0137368_10002511_pt1 | contig 19673 bp, 20 predicted proteins | sample SagtaG_13_FD_104917 | JGI IMG/M metagenome (GOLD analysis project Ga0137368, IMG submission 104917) | Vadose zone soil microbial communities from Sagehorn Ranch, Mendocino, California, USA - Sage1_L_100_16 metaG | ecosystem: Environmental > Terrestrial > Soil > Vadose zone | place: USA...
CTTCGCCTACGACCTGCAGCCGACGGAGCGGACCGTCGGCGAGTTCGACACGACGCTCATGCCGCACTTCCTCGAGTCGTTCGCGCGGACCGGACGCCTGACGCTGCACGTCATGCAGCTGCGGTCTGGAAATCCCCATCACCTGCTCGAAGCGACGATGAAGGGCCTCGGCCGCGTCGTCGACGCCGCCGCGCAGCGCGACGCGCGTCGCCGGGGAGCGACATCGAGCAAAGGTGTCCTGTGATCGGTGATGGCGCCCTGCCAGGTCCTGTTCCCGGGGACCTCTCCTTGGGGCACCGATCGATCTTGGACCGAAACGGTTCAGATCTGGACCAATTCGGTCCAAAGAACGCGGACCCGTGCAGAGGACGGGGTCGGTGATCGCGATCGTCGACTACGGAGTGGGCAACCTCGCCAGCGTGCGGAAAGCATTCCGCGCGGTCGGCCACGACGCCGAGCTCGTGCGTGACACACAGCGTCTGCGCGAGGCGCGCGCGCTCGTGCTCCCGGGGGTCGGCCACTTCGGCCACTGCTCTCGCGAATTCCACCGGTACGAGCTCGGTCCCGCCGTCACCGACGCGCGCCGGCGCGGCGTGCCGATCCTCGGCATCTGCGTCGGCATGCAGCTCTTCTTCGAAGGCAGCGAGGAAGCCGCGGACGCCCCCGGCCTCGGCCTGCTGCCCGGGCGCGTGCGCAAGATGCGCGGCGTGCCGCGGCTGCCGCAGATCGGCTGGAACGAGGTCCAGGTCACCGGATCGCATCCCTGGCTCGCGGCCGCGAGCGGCTGGTACTACTTCGTCCACTCATACGCGGCCGAGCCGGACGCTGACGTGACGCTCGGGACGGTCGACTACGGCGGCGCGCGCACGGCGATCGTCGGCGGCGACGGGATCCTCGGCGTGCAGTTCCACCCCGAGAAGTCGGGCCCGGCCGGCCTGCGCCTGATCCGCGCGTGGGCCGAGGCCGTCGCGTGACCGTCGCGAAGCGCGTCATCGCGTGCCTCGACATCCGCGCCGGGAAGGTCGTGAAGAGCGTCCGCTTCGTCGACACGAAGGACATCGGCGACGCGATCGAGTTCGCCCGCCGCTACAACGACGAGGGCGTGGACGAGCTGCTCTTCCTCGACATCAACGCCTCGCACGAGCGCCGGCGCACCGCGGTCGAGTTCGCGTCGCGGGTCGCGGACGAGCTCTTCATCCCGTTCACCGTCGGCGGCGGCATCGCGTCCGCGGAGGTCGCGGGCGAGATCCTGCGCACGGGCGCGGATAAGGTCGCCGTGAACAGCGGCGCCGTCCGCGACCCGTCGCTCATCACGGCGATCGCCGAGCGCTATGGATCGCAGGCGTGCGTGCTCTCGATCGACGGCAAGCGGTCGAACGGCATGTTCGAGGTCGTCGTCGACGGTGGACGCGTGGCGACCGGGCGCGACGCCGTCGCGTGGGCGAAGGAGGCCGTCGGTCGCGGCGCGGGTGAGGTCCTCGTGAACAGCATCGACCGCGACGGCACGAAGCTCGGCTTCGACCTCGAGATGACGTCCGCGATCGCGGATGCCGTGGATGTCCCGGTGATCGCGTCGGGCGGCGCGTCGTCGAGCGACGACTTCGTGACGCTCTTCCACGAGACCGCGGCCGATGCCGGGCTCGCCGCGTCGATCTTCCACTACCGCGAGCTGACGATCCCCGACGTGAAGTCGGCGATCGCCGCCGCCGGCATCCGCGTCCGTCCGAGTGAAGCCTTCGTCGGGGGTGGAAGGGGGCGGAGCCCCCTGCGATGAAGGTGAAGTGGGATGAGAACGGCCTCGTCCCCGCGATCGTGCAGGACGCCGCGACCGGCAGCGTGCTCATGCTCGGGTGGATGGACCGGGAAGCGCTCGACGCGACGGAGCGCACCGGCGAGGTCCATTTCCACAGCCGGTCGCGCGAGAAGCTGTGGCGCAAGGGCGAGACGAGCGGGAACAGCCTGCACGTCGTCGACGTGAAGGCGGACTGCGACGGCGACGCGCTCCTCGTGCGCGCGCATCCGCGCGGTCCCGTGTGCCACACGGGGGCGGCGACGTGCTGGGGCGACGATCCCGCGCCGACGCTCGCGCGAACCCTGTCCGAGCTCGCCGCCCTGCTCGCCGAGCGGAAGCGCGACCTGCCCGAGGGCTCGTACACGGCGAAGCTCTTCCGCGGCGGCCGCGGCGCGATCGCGCAGAAGGTGGGGGAGGAAGCGCTCGAGCTCGCGCTCGCGGCGGCGACCGAGCCCCGCGAGCGGGCCGTCTCCGAGTACACCGACCTGCTGTACGCGCTGGTCGTGCTCGCGGTAGAGCTCCAGCTCACGCCGGACGAGCTCACGGCGTCGCTGGCCGAGAAGAAGAAGGCCGCGGGAACCCGCCCGCCCGGAGCGTTGTAAAGGGGGGCACACGAGCCTTCAGCTTTGAAGAAGGCCCAGGAGGTGCCCCGATGCGAGCCATCACCGCGGTCAGTGCGCTCGTCCTCACGCTTGCCCTTGGTGCCCCCGCCCTCGCTGGTGGGTGGGCGGTCACGACGCTCGACCAGCTCCCGCCGGACTTCCGCGCCGCCGACACGTACGCGATCGGCTACACGATCCGCCAGCACGGCGTGACGCCGATCAACGTCGAGAGCATGGGCGGCACGACGGAGATCCAGATCACGGCGCCGGACGGCGCGAAGACGCTCAAGTACAGGGGTGTCCCGGATGGCGCGACCGGCCACTACGTCGCGAAGGTCATCTTCCCGTACCAGGGCGCCTGGACGTGGCAGGTGACGCAGGGTCCGTTCCAGGCGCAGGCCCTCGGCACGATCGACGTGCTCGCCGCCGCCGGCGCCGAGGCGCCGGTCCAGCCCGCCGCCCCCGTCGCCGTCGCGGCTCCCGCGCAGCAGCAGCCGGCAGGCCCGAACGGTCTGCTCGTCACCGCGCTCCTCCTCGCGATGGCGGGCGCGGCGGTCCTCTTCGGCTCGCGGCTCGCGGTCTTCGCCGACCGCCGCCGCGCCACCGCATAGCGATGCGCCGCGAGACGACCGACCTCATCGGGTCCGGTCTGCTTCTCGCGGCGCTCATCGTCGCGACGCTCGGAGCGCTCGCGCCCACGCAGGGCGCGAGCGCTTCCGTTCCGGCGACGACCATCGCAGCGTCATCGGATCCGTTCGCGCGCGGCCGCATGCTCTTCATGACGAAGGGCTGCGTGAGCTGCCACACGAAGACCGGCGTGACGGGCCAGGCCGCCGGGTTCGGCCCGACCGGCGTGGCTCCGGACCTCACCGGGCTCGCGCAGCGCGCCGGCGCGCGGGAGCCGGGGATGTCCGCGCAGGACTACGTGCGCGAGTCGCTGCGTACGCCGTCGGCGTTCAAGGTCCCCGAGTACGCCAGCGCGACCTTCGGCATGCCCGACCTCGGCTTGAGCGACGCCGAGATCGACGCCCTCAGCGCGTTCCTGCTCGGCACACCGTGACGAGATCCGCGAGCGATCGGATGAAGAGGGTGGCGCCCGCCGCGCGATAGGCCAGCTCGTCCTCCTCGGGGCAGAGCATCACCGGCGTCCCCGGCACGTCCGGATGCGCCGTGTTCCAGCGCGTCACCATCTCGAGGTCCGCGAACGTGTCGCCGACGGCCACGAACGCGCGCGGCCGCAGCGCGTCGACGACCTTGCGCAGCGGCGCGATGTCGGGCTTTCGCCCGTCCTCCATCGTCGCGACCGCGGTCTCGACCGGGAGCGGCATGCGCACGCGGACCGCGTCCCAGTCGGGGAGCGACCGGCCCGTGACGATGCCGACCTTCACGAGGCCGAGCATCGCGAGCTCGCGCAGTAGCCCCGCCTCGAGCAGCACGCGCTCGGTCTCCGCGAGGCCGCGCGCCTGGTCCACCCGCGGGGGGACGCCGTAGCGCTCGGTCGCGACGGGCGTGCCGTTGTAGATCTCCTCGAACACGCCGCGGATCGCCGTCCACTGACCGCGCTCGATCTCGAACGGCGTCCGCGCGGCGGCCTCGGCGTCGCCCGCGCTGCGCCGGCGCTCGGTCGTCGTCGCGCCTGTCGCGGCCGACAGCCAGCGATAGAGCGCGTACGAGAGGTCCCAGTCGTCGTTCCAGCGGCCCGTGCGCTTCCAGAGGCGCACGGTCGCGCGGTCGACGGCGGGACCGTCGTCGACGAGCGCGAGCTCGTGCACGAGCAGCCACTGGACGGTGCGCGCGACGGCCTCGATGTACGAGGCCTCGGTCTCGACGAGCACGCCGTCGACGTCGAACACGATCGTGTCGGGGCGCGGCGGCCGCATCACTTCGCGATCGGTGAGATACCCAGGCCGAGGATCGCCGTGAGGCTGAGCGCGGCGAGCACCGACGCCGTCGCGAGGCCCGCGAAGAACGGCGTCAGGCCGATCGCGCGCAGCTGCACGAGCCGCGTGTTCAGGCCGACGCCCGCGAGCGCGACGAGGATGAGGGCCTTCGCGATCTCATCGAGGATCGCCGCCGCGTTCGGCTGGATGATCCCGGTCGACCGCAGCAATGCGAGCGCGAGGAACCCGAGGACGAAGAGCGGCACCGCACTGCGCACGCTCTTTCCAACGTTCGTCGACGCCGCGTCGGCGGAGCGCTGCCACCACCACGCGATGAGGACGATGAGCGGCGCCATGAGCGCGTTGCGCACGAGCTTCACCACCGTCGCGATGTCGCGCGCCGGCGTCGAGAACGCCGCGCTCGCCGCGACGACCTGGCTCGTGTCGTTCACCGCGACGCCGCTCCAGAGGCCGAACGTCACGTCGCCGAGACCGAGCGCACGCCCGATGAGCGGGAACGCGAAGACCGCGATCGTCCCGAAGAGCGTGATCGTCGCGACGGCGAAGGAGACCTCGCGCTCTTCCGCCTTCACGACGGGCGCGGTCGCGACGATCGCGGAGTTGCCGCACACCGCTGTGCCGACGCCGATGAGGAGCGCGAGCCGCCGCGGCAGCCGCAGCGCGCGGCCGACGAGGAGCGCGACCGCGAACGCCACCGTCATCGAGACGAGCACGAGCCCGAGCGCGCCCGCGCCGATCGCGAGCACGGCGGCGAGGCTGAGGCGCGCGCCGAGGAGGACGATCCCCGCGCGCAGGACGCGCTGCACGGCGAACCGGATGCCCGGCGAGGCCGCGGCGGGGAGCGGCGCGACGTTCGCGACGACGATCCCGAGCAGCACCGCGACGAGGATCTCGCTCACCGCTGGCGGCAGCGAGCCCGAGACGAGCCGCGCGACGAGGGCGACCGCGCCCGCGAGCGCGAGGCCCGGGGCGAGCGGAGCGAGGCGCATCGGGTGCCGAACGCTAGCCCATAGGCTCCGGCCGTGGGCATCCCCGTCTTCGTCATCGCGATCGCGCTGGCCAACTTCCTCGTCCCGCTGAACTCGACGATGGTCGTCGTCGCGCTGCCGAGCATCGCGCGCGACCTCGGCGTCGACCGCGTGACCGTGTCGTGGGTCGTCACCGCGTATCTCATCGCGATGGCCGCGCTGCAGCCGATCGGCGGACGCATCGGTGACCGCGTCGGCCGGCGCCCGGTCCTGCTCGGCGCGCTCGTGGGGTTCGCGCTCGCCTCGGGCGCGGCGCCGCTCGCGCGCGACTTCCCGACGCTCATCGCGTTCCGCCTGCTCCAGGCCGTGTGCGCCGCGGCGATCACGCCGAACGCGATGGGCCTGCTGCGCGGCGAGGCCGTCGGCGGCCGCGCGGGCACGTACTTCGGCATCGTCGGCGCGACGAGCGGCATCGGCGCGTCCACGGGGCCGCTGCTCGGCGGCCTCCTCGCGGCGATCGACTGGCGCTGGATCTTCGCCGCGAACGTGCCGCTCGTGCTCGCGATCCTCGCGCTCGGCTGGTACCGGCTCCCGCGTTCCGTCCCGCATCGCACGGCCGCGCCCGACGTGGTCGGCGCGATCTCGCTCGCCGCGCTCCTCGCGGCGCCGGCATGGGTCCTCACGGGCATGGACGAGGGGTTCGGGGCGCTGCAGGCCGCCGTCCTCCTCGCGACCGCGACGGGGTTCGTCCTCTTCTTCCGCTACGAGCAGGGGCACCCCGACCCCGCCCTACCGCCGTCGCTCTTTGGCATCCGCGCGTTCAGCGCGGCGAACGTCACGATCGCGCTCACGAACCTCGCGCTGTACGGGACCTTCATCGCGATCCCGATCGCGCTCGCGGACGGCGCCGGTGCGAGCGTGCGGACCGGCATCGTCCTCACGGCGATGTCCGCGGGGTCGATCGTCCTCTCGCCCGTCTCGGGCGCGCTCGTCGATCGTTTCGGCGCGCGCGTGCCGACGGCGCTCGGCGGCGTGCTCATCGCGGTCGGGCTCACGCTGCCGGTCGTCATCGGCCGCCCCGCCGACCCGCTCGTGCTGCTCATCGCGATGCCCATCGCGGGCGCGGGCGTCGCGATGAACTTCCCCGCGACGCGCATCGCCGCGCTCGACGCGGCTCCGGCGCGCTTCGCCGCGCTCGCGTCGGGCGTGACCTCGACGAGCCGCTACTTCGGCGGGATCGTCGGCGCGCTCGTCGCGGGCCTCGCGCTCGGGCGCGCGAGCGACCTCGCTGCGCTTCCGGTCGTCTTCGCGAGCTTCGCGCTCGCGGGCCTCGCGTCCGCGCTGGTCGGCGTGACGAACCTACCCGCGTCCAGCGAAGAGCTCCTCGAGCACGGAGAGGAACCAGCTGTCGAGGCGTGACCCCGAGTGCGCGTGCGGCTGCGCCGGCAGCCGCCCGGGCGCGAAGAGCCCGACCTCGTCGACCTCGTCACCCGCGGCGGCGGTGCCACCGGTGACGCGGCCGCGGACCGCGACGAGGACGATCCCGGTGCCGGGCGCGGAGAACACGCCCGCGATCCCGTCGGGCGTGACCGAGAGCCCCGTCTCCTCGAGCGTCTCGCGCACGGCGGCGGCTTCGACCGACTCGTCCATCTCGACGTAGCCGGAGGGCGGTGCCCAGAACCCGCGCAGCGGATCGTTCGCGCGCCGCACGAGGAGCAGCCGATCGTCCGCGCACGCGATCATCGCGGCGACGGGCGCCGGGTTCCGGTACGCGACGTAGGCGCACGCCGTGCACGCGGCGCGCTCGCGCCCGGCCTCCATGCGCCGCACGAGCGCCGTCGCGCAGCGCGGGCAGTAGCGTGCGCCGTCGTCCGGCGCCCCGGTGCCTGTCACTGGAGCTGTCGTCCGCCGTCGACGACGATCGTCTGCCCCGTGATGAAGTCGGCGGCCGCGGACGCGAGGAAGACGACGAGCCCGACGACGTCGTCCGGCCGTTCGGGCCGCTTGATCGCCCCGCGGTCGACGCCGTACCGGTCGGCACCGGGGATGAGCGCCTCGCTCGACTCGGTGAGGGTGAAGCCCGGCGCGATGGCATTCACCCTGATGCCGTTGTCACCGAGCTCCTTCGCGAGGGCCCGGGTCAGGCCGATGACACCGCCTTTGGACGCGACGTAGTGCGCCCACAGCGGTGAACCGCTGTAGAAGACGGCGGATGCGACGTTGACGATCGTGCCGGACCCGCGCGTCCGCATGTGCGGGACCGTCGCCCGCGCGCAGAGCCACGGCCCCTTCAGGTTGACGGCCATCACGTGGTCCCACTCCGTCGGCGTGATGTCGTCGAACGGCTTGCGCTCGAGGCCGCCGTACAAGGCCGCGTTGTTGACGAGGATGTCGATCCGCCCCCAGCGCTCGAGCGTCGTGTCGGCCATGCGACGCGTCGCGGCCTCGTCCGACACGTCCACCGCCACGGCCAGCGCCTGACCCCCGGCCGCCGCGATCATCTCGGCGGTGGCGTTCGCGCCCGCGAGGTCGATGTCGGCGGCGGCCACCGATGCGCCCGCGTCGCTCAGAGCGAGGCTGAACGCGCGGCCCAATCCGCGCGCCGCTCCGGTCACGATCGCGACGCGGCCGTCGAGCGCCCGGGGGTGCTGCATGTCGCCGACCTCAGCCGATCAGCGCCGCGCGCGACTCGGCGAACGCCTCTCGGGCCATCCGTCCGGCTTCGGGCGTGAAGAACCAGCCATCGACCTGTCCGCCCAGCCACGCGAAGTATTCACGCAGCTCGTATCCGAACCGCCGATGATCGATCTCCATGGCCGCCCGGCTGAAGCGCCACAGCTTGTCGGCGTCCTTCACGACCTTGTCGTTCAGGGACAGCGCCGTCTCGCGCGAATCGTGACCGTCGATGATCGCGACGATCTCGTCGCGGCGGGCGGGGTCGTACCCCACCGCCGTGAGGATCTCAGCGGCGATGCGCGCGCCCTCGACCTCGTGCACCCGGCGCAGGTCCGTGTCCGTCATCTTCGGTCCGAACGCCTTCAGGTGCAGGTCCTCCGGGATCGCCTTCCACCCGGTGTCATGGAGGATCACCCGGCAGCACGACCGCTGCGTCGGCCTCGCGGTACTCCTCCAGCAGGCGCCGGGCGAAGCCGTAGGAGATGCGCACGTGCAGGTCGTTGTGACGCGTGTCGAGATACGGCTTGGCCCGCTCGTAGATCTCGGGATACCCCTCGTCGGGCCGATCCATCACCCGGACGTCGGCAGCGACAGGTAGATCGTCTTCAGCTCCAGGTACTCGTCCAGCCCGTAGCGCGACTTCTCACGGCCGAGACCGCTCTCCTTGTACCCGCCGAAGGGGACCTGGTCGTAGGAGCGGTGGATGTCGTTCACCCAGACCGATCCGGCCTCGCAGCGTTCCGCCGCGCGCAGCGCCGCGCCGAGGTCTCGGCTGAAGACGAACGCCGCGAGGCCGTAGGGCGTGTCGTTCGCGCACGCGATCGCTTCGTCGAGCGTCCCGATGGGCATCAGGCCGACCGCCGGCCCGAACGTCTCCTCCGTCATGATCCGCATCGAGTGGTCCGTGTGCGTCAGCACCGTCGGCCGCCAGAAGCAGCCGCGCTCGAGACCCGGTCCGCTCATGCGCTCGCCGCCCGCGAGCAGCCGCGCCCCCTTCGCCACCGCGTCCTGGACGTGCTCCTCGGTCTTCCGGAGGACCTCGGCGCTCTTCAGGGGACCCACCTGGCATCCGGGGAGCAGGCCGTTCCCGACGACGAGGCTCCGAGCGGCGGCGGCGAAGCGCTCGGCGAACGTGTCGAAGATGCCGCGCTGCACGTACATCCGGTTCACCCGGTAGCAGAACTGCCCCGCGTTGTCGAAGGTCTGCCGCACCAGCGCCGGCACGGCGACGTCCAGGTCCGCGTCGTCGCACACGATGGCCGGGCACTGGCCGCCGAGCTCGAGCGTCACGCGCTTGTTCGTCCCCGTCGCCGCCGCGGCGATCCGCTTCCCGGCGGCGGTCCCGCCGGTGAACGCGATCTTGCGCGGGATGGGATGCCGGACGAGCGCCTCGCCGATCTCGCTGCCGCGACCGGTGACCACGGTGAACACGCCCGGCGGGTACCCGGCCGCACGGAAGAGCTCCGCGAGCATGAGCGTCGTGAGCGGCGTCTCGAGCGCGGGCTTCGCGACCACGGTGCACCCGGTGATGAGCGCCGCGCCGAGCTTGAACGTGAGCAGCGTCAGCGGGTAGTTGAACGGGACGATCGCGACCACGACGCCGACCGGCTCCTTGACGACGAGCACGCGCTCGTCCGGCAGGCCCAGCAGCGGGATGTCGCCGCGCAGGCGCAGGCCCTCCTCGGCGAAGTAGTCGAGCAGCGCCGCGGTGCGCTCGACCTCGCTGCGCGATCCGGCCAGCGGCCGGCCCAGCTCGAGCGTCAGGCTCCGAGCGAACTCGTCGCTCCGCGACCGCAGCGCGGCGGCGGCGGCGTGCTGCAGGGCCGCGCGCTCGGCCATGGGACGCGCGCGCCAGTCGCCGAACGCGGCGTGGGCGCGGCGCACCGCGCGGTCGGCGTCCTCGGCGGTCCCGAGCGGGACGTGCCCGATGACGTCGCCGGTCGCCGGGTCGGTCACCGCTGCCATGCGGCCGGGCGCGGCGACCGCCGTCGCTGCGCTCATCGGCCGGCCAGCGCGTCGCGGAACGCCGGCAGCACCTCCTTCCAGTCGCCGACGATCCCGTAGTTGGACATCTGGAAGATCGGCGCTGCGGGGTCCGTGTTGATCGCCACGATCGCTCGGGACGACGAGCAGCCGGCGATGTGCTGGATCGCTCCCGAGATGCCGACGGCGATGTACACCTCGGGCGCGACGGTCCTCCCGGTCAATCCGATCTGCAGTCCGGAGCTGACCCATCCGGCGTCGCACACGGGGCGCGACGCTCCGACGGCACCACCGAGGAGGTCCGCGATCTCCCGCAGCATCTCGAACGGTGCCGGCCCGCCGAGGCCCATGCCGCCGGCGACGACGACGCGCGCGCGTTCGAGCTCCGGGCCGGCGTCGTTCTCCCGCGTGCGCGGACCGCACTCCGTCCGGAGCGCCCCACCGGGCGCCCTTGTCGGCACGACCACGAGCTCGCCCTGTGCCTCGGGCGTCGGTGCGGCCGGTGGGAAGGCCCGACGGTAGGGGACCACGATCCACGGCCGTCGCACGAGACGGATCGTCGCGCGCGCCACGCCGCCGAAGACCGGTCGCGTGCACACCAGGCCGCTCTCGGTCACCTCGGCCGTCAGCGCGTCCGGCGCGAGCCCGACGCCGAGCCGAGCGGCGAGGCGCGCGGCCACCTCCATGCCGAGCGGCGTGCGAGGCATGAGGATGACCGACGGGCAGAGCTCGCGGCACAGCGTCGTCAGGGCCTCGAGATGCGCGTCGGGCCAGGGCTCGGCGAGACGCGCGTCCTCGGCGACGTGGACCTGGTCGGCTCCGCTCCGCCGCGCCTCGGCGACCGCGCCCGCGTCCCCGCCGTGGACGACCACCCGCATCGTCGTGCCGAGCTCGGACGCGAGCTGCCGGCCGACGGTGACCAGCTCCCAGAAGGCGGCATGCAGACGTCCGTCGTCCGCTGGGGCGAGGATCAGGACGCCTCCCGTCGTGCTCATGCGTCAGATGAGACGGACATCGTGGAGGATGCCCGCCAGCCGGCGGCCCGCATCGGCACCGTCGTCCCCGGTCACGAACTCGCAGGTCCTTCGGTCCGCGACGAACGCGAGGTCCAGCACCTCGACCGCCGCCGGCGTCATCGCATGGATGCCGAGCGCGTCGAGCGTGAGGTACCGCGGCTGGCGCCGGGCCGCCAGCAGCTTGTCCCGCAGGCGCGGGTAGCGCAGCGCCCCCAGCTCGCTGGTCACGGTGACCACCGCCGGGAGGTCGGCCTCCATGATCTGGATGCTGTCGCCCAGGACCCGCTCGACCCGGACACGGCCTTCCCGCACCTCGACCTTCCGTGCGAGGGTGAGGCACGCGACGAGCGGCATCGTCTCCGCCAGCGTCAGCGGGACCTGCGCGTTGTCCCAGTCGGAGGCCTGCCGTCCGCACAGGACCAGATCCGCTCCGCCGAGGTGGCGTATCGCGGCCGCCAACACCGAGGCGACGAGATCGGGATCCGCGGTGTCGAGCGCCGGGTCTCGAACGAGGACGAGGTCATCGGCTCCCACGGCGAGCGCCATCCGCATGACGTCCAGGTCGAAGTCGGCACCGGCCGACAGGGCGATGACCTCGCACTCAGTGGGTGCGGCGTCCTTGAGGCGCAGCGCGGCCTCGAGCGCCTGCTCGTCGTAGCCATTGAGCACCGGCGGGACCTTCGAGGTCGTCGCGATCCGCTTCCGATCGTGGTCCACCACGAGGCTCGTGACGGGGATCAGCGGATCCACCGTCTGCTTGATGCAGACGACGACGCGCATCATGTCGGCAGCTGCAGGTCCTGCGCGATGACCTGATAGCAGTTGTAGCTGCTGCCCCGGCCGATGCCTCCCGCGGAGTGCAGGTTCGAGGAGCACATGTACAGACCGCGGACCGGCGTGCGATAGCCCGAGAGCTCGGGGATGGGCCGGAAGCGCCCCAGCTGCGAGGCGAACATGCTGCCCTCCGCCCAGCCTCCTTCCAGCATGTCCGGGTGGCCGACCTGCACGTCGTACGGGCTGTAGATGCGCGAGGCGATGACGTTGTCGCGTGTCATGTTCGGAGCGAGCCGCACCCACTGTTCGAGCATCTGATCCGTGAACTGCTCCTTGAGGCGTCCCCACTCCCGTGGCGCGAAGAGGCGCGCCGGCGCGGTGAAGTCCTCGACGAGGATGGTGTGGAGCCCTTCCGGCGCGCGGGTCCGATCCCAGATGCTGTCGGGCGCCGTCAGCACGTAGAGCTGCTGGGCGAACCCGAGGGTGAAGATCTCGTGCGGGTACCGGGTCGCGAAGTAGTCCGGGTCCTTCGGCCCCCAGTACAAGCGAGGCTGCGTGCCCACGCCGGGGTTCTCGGCGTCGGCGAGATACTTCGGCAGCTCGTGGACGGCGACGTTGCCCCAGAAGATCTGGGCTCGGTCGTAGTTGATGTTGCGGACGCGGTGCAGGATCTTGTCGGCGATGGGCGTGTCCTGCAGCAATCGCAGGACGGTCTGCGGGACGCCCAGGTCGCTCACCACGAGGCGAGCCGCCACGCGCGTCCCGTCCTTCAGCAGCACGCCGGTCGCCGCGCCGCCCTCGACCACCACGCGATCGACCTCGTGACCGGTGAAGTACCGCACGCCCATCTTCTTGCCCGCCGAGACGAGCGCGTCCGTGATCGCCCGCGTCCCGCCTTCGGCGATCGAGGCGGGTTCGAAGGAGAGCACCAGTCCCAGGACGTGCACGAGCCCTTGCAGTCCCATGACGTCGTCGGGGAGGCAGCCACCGGAGGTCGGGGTCGCCCGCATGAAGAGGGTCCGTAGCTCCGGGCTCTCGAAGAAGTCGTAGGCGACCTGCTGCACGGTCATGAACTGGTGGACGGGCTCCAGGCCGCTCTCCGGGTCGGTCACGAGCGCCTCGAGCGGGTCGGGCGTGCCCCACGGTGTCGGGGCCGAGAAGCGATGCCGGTGGAACGCCTCTTTCCAGGAGCGCCGATACCGATCGAACAGGTCGAGGTAGACCTCGGCGTCGCGGTGCGAGAAGCGGCGGATCTGTTCGTAGGTCTTGTTGACGTTCTCTTCGGAGTGCTCGGTGCGCCCCGTCTCCGGATCCACCACGCGGAAGGCGGAGTGGCCGATGAAGCTGGTGCCGTCGTCGAAGATCATCCCCTCGTTCTGCTCGGGGAAGACGTACCGCAGCCCTTCCTCGCGGAGCTTGAAGTCCCGGTACGCCGGATGGCTGTAGAACCGCGTGAAGTGCGCGCAGGAGTTCTGGCGGAAGCCCGGCGCCGGAGCTTCCTCGCTCACGGCGCCGCCGCCGAGCTCGGTGTGTCGTTCGAAGACCGCGACGCTGAGGCCCGCGCGGGCCAGGTAGCACGCCGTGATCGTGCCGTGGTGGCCGCCTCCGACCACCACGGCGTCGTACGTCGCGTCAGCCACTACAGGACGGTCACGGAGCCGTTATTGCCGTCGACGCGAAGCATCTGTCCGGTCTTGATCTGACGGGTCGCGAATCCCGTACCGACGACCGCCGGCAGGCCGTATTCGCGGCACACGATGGCCGCGTGCGACATCATCCCGCCGACATCGGTGACGGCGGCCTTGATCCGCGAGAAGATCGGTCCCCAGCTCGGTGCGGTGATCGGGCACACGAGGATCTCGCCGTCGCGCACCTGATCCAGCTCGGCCGCGCTGGTGATGACCCGGGCGGGACCCTCGACCACGCCGGGCGAGGCCGCGAATCCCTTGAGCGCTGCGCCCGCGGCGCCACCCAGCCAGGTGTTGATGCTCTCGCTGGTGATGCCCCAGAGCATGATGGTGAATGGCTCGGTCACGACCGTGGGCGGCACGCCGAGCGCCGGTGGAGGCGACCACTTGCGGAGCGCGTCGACGATCCCCTTGCGTCGGGCGATCTCGCGCGGCCAGTACTTCGGTCCCCGCGGGGACGTGCCGACCGCCCACGCCGAGCTCATGTCGAAGAGGGCGACGGGGATCTCGTCGCGGCGCAGGTAGAAGATGTCATCGACGTCGCCGGTGAACCCCGCGCTGACGAAGACCTTGCCGAGCTCGCGCATCTTCCGCCAGAAGACCGCGTGGTGCCAGTGCTCGACGTAGAAGTTGTGGTTCTCGATGTACGGGAAGACCGTGCGGGCCAGTCCGAGCTTCCCCTGGAAGGTCGTGCGGTCCTCCTCGGTCGGCAGCAGGGCGGCGTATTCCGCGGCCAGCCGGTCCCGCTCGGCGCGGATGGCGTCCAGCGGGCGGGAGAGGTCCTCGCCGGCCTCGACCTTCGTGATGTAGCTCCGCAGGAACGTGAAGGGCACGTCGAGGTGCTCGGCCCAGACCGGATCGTGGTGGTAGAAGCCGGTGCCGCCGGAGAAGTTGAACCACGGTGTCTTCGACTTCTCGAGCTCGGCGATCCATGCCGGTCCGTTCTTCGCCTTCGCGAGCCGCGCGAGCGCTTCGGCCGCGGTGCCCGATCGCAGCTCTTCCGCGACGCCCAGGCGCACCGCCGCGTTCGCGAGGCGCTTCAGCTCGTCGTCGGGCCGGAACAGGTCGACCTCGATGCCTGAGACCATCTTCGCGATCGTCTGATCGCGCATGTCGGGGAACGCCTGCTTGCAGAAGCCGAAGTAGTCGAGGTAGGCGGCGTACCCCAGGTTCAGGAACTCGAAGTGGTACTGCCAGCCCTTGAGCCCGAGCTCGATGAGCTTGTCGTACTGCGACATGAGATCGAAGCTGCTGCTGAGACCGCGTCCCTCTGTGACGCGGCCGGTCTCCTCCATCTCGGGCAGGGGGCTGAAGGAGATCGCGTCCACGTCCGCGATGACCTGCTTCATCTTCACGAGCCACTTCGCGTAAAGGGCGTCCCAGTTCTGGAAGTAGTACCCGGCCCGCTCGAGGAAATGCGGGACGCGGGAGCCGATGACCGCCTGGTCGGCGATCCCCACGGGGCTCAGGTACGTGTACCCGTTGAGGATCCGGTAGTCGACGCCCATGGCGGGCGGGATGATGTAGAAGCGGGTGTTGTACTGGGAGAGGCACTTCAGGGCGAACTCCATGAAGATCGAGTCGAATGGGTAGAGCACCTCGCGCCAGTGGACACCGTCCTGGAACCAGAACGCCGCCTCCTCTTCGGAGCGGCGGTCCTCGCTGAAGACGCTGTAGTAGGGATAGAGATCCTGCCAGCCCTCCGCCCCCGGGGGCGTCTTGACCTCGAACGGGCTCGGGAATCGGGTCTCGACCGTGAGCTCGACCTTGCCGGGTCCCACCGTGGGTTCGACCTTGATCGCCATTCATTCGCTCCCTTCGTGTTTGGTCAGCGCCGGTACATGGGAGGCCGGCGGTGGGTCACGTGTCATGCGGTGCGCTCCCCTTCAGGGGAGCGAGCAGCGTCGCGAGGACGCTCTCGATCCCGGCGGCGCCGCCGATCGGCGCGCGCGATCGCCGGCTCCAGACCGTCTCGGGCCGGCTCTGGAGGAGGACGACGTTGTCCGGGAAGGCGAGGTCGCGATCGATCGCCCATTCGATGTCCTGCGGCCCGCCGTGGTACCGCTCGATGCGCTTCCCGAGCTCAGCCAGCTGCACGACCTCTTCGTCGCTCAGGCACAGCCGGTCCCGCCGCTCCGCCGGCACCAGGCTGACCTCGACACGGCCGGTCGCCGGATCGGGGACGTGCTCGATCAGCTTCGGCGATGCGGTGCGGCGGACGATCTCGAGCGTGACCTTGTCCACGAGGAAGTTGTCGGGCGTGACCGCACCGGACGCGACGCTCTCGCCCAGGCCCCAGCTCGCGTCGACCGCGATCGTCGAGCGGTCGCCGTTCGCCGGGTTGAGCGTGAACATGACGCCCGCGGTCCGGGCGTTCGACATCTTCTGCACGCCGACGCTGATGAGCAGCGTGCCGCTGCGCAGGTCCATCTCGTCGCGGTAGGAGATGGCGCGCGCCGTGAACAGGCTCGACCAGCACCGCACCGTGTGCGTCAGCACCGCTTCGGCCGAACGCACCCACAGGAAGGTGTCCTGCTGGCCCGCGAACGACGCGCCCGGCAGGTCCTCGGCGGTGGCACTCGAGCGGACCGCGACCGGCAGGTCGGGCACGCCGGACTCGGAGCACAGCAGCGCGTAGGCTTCCGCGACCGCGTCCGCGACGAGCGCCGGGACGGGGGCCCCGCTCACCATCCGCCGGATGTCGTGGCTGGCCTGCTCGACGGCGGCGAGGTCCCGGCCGTCGAGGCGGACGAGCACCTTCTCGATCTCCGGACCGAGGCCGGCCTCACCCAGGAAGTCGCGATAGGCGTCGGTGGTGATCGCGAAACCGGGCGGCACGCGCAGACCGGCGCGCGTCATCTCGCCGAGGCCGGCGTTCTTCCCACCGACGCGCTCGAGACAGCTCGTGCCGCAGTCGCGGAACCACAGGATGTACGGTCCGCCGCTCACGTCTCGAGCCATCCCTGCAGATAGGTGACGTCCGGGAGCACCGCGTCCGGGCGGGAGCGCGGCGTCGCCCGCTCGACATCGGCGCTCGTCGACGATCCCGTCAGCACGAGCACCGTGGCGGTGCCCGCGACCTTGCCCATGCGCACGTCCTGCAGGAGCGCGTCGCCGACGACGACGACGTCGCGCGCGGACAGCCCGAGCGAGGCGACCGCCGCGCGCCCGGCCCAGAGCGACGGCTTGCCCATCACGCGCGGGCTCGATGCGGTCGCCCAGGCCACGGCTTTGACGAGCGAGCCCGTGCCGGGCACGAAGCCGTCGGCCACGGGCATGCGGCGGTCGAGGTTCGTGGCCAGGAAGGCGGCTCCGCCCCAGATGGCCCGGCAGGCCGCGTTCAGCTTCGCGAAGGTGAAGTCGACGTCGCGGCCGACGACCACGGCGTCGGCGGGCGGCGCGTCCACGAGCGCAAGACCCTGCGCCTCGAGCACGGTGCGCAGCGCACCGGCACCGATCACGAGCACTCGCCCGTGCTGGAACCTGCTGGACACGTACGACGCCGCGACGGTCGCGGAGCTGAGGACCTCTTCCGCGGCCGCGTCGATGCCGGCGACGGCGAGGCGCTCCGCGGTCTCGGCCTGGGTCTTCGCCGAGTCGTTGGTGAAGAACCGCATGCGGTGTCCGCGCGCCCGCAGGGCGGCGAGGGCCTCCGGCGCACCCGGGATCGCGTGCGGCCCTCGCACCAGGCAGCCGTCGATGTCGAAGACGAGCCCGCGGACCGGTCCGTCCCTCATGCGCGGACCAGCTCTCGCGCCGGCGGCGCCGCCTCGGGCTCGGGGAAGTAGCTCGCCCACTGTCCCTTGATCTTCTCCACGAGCGCCGCGTCCATCTCGATGGGCATCGGCTTGTGCTCCCACTCGTACGGGAGGCACGTGTCGATGATCACGCGCGAGGTCATGTAGCGCTGGTCGATGGGGAGCGACGGGTCGAGCGGCGTCGACCGTCCGCGCTCGAGGATCTGCGTCCCGCGGTCGGGCTGGTAGCGGAACCCGAGCGCGTACATGACCTGCTCCATGTTCTCGGGGTCGATGTCCTCGTCGACGAGGATCACGGTCTTGAGGCCGTAGTTGCCGGTGTTGGTCGCGAACGCCGCGAGCCCGACCTGCGTCGAGTGCCCGTGGTACATCTGCTTCAGCTGGATGATCGCGAGCATCCGGCCCGCCGCCGCGGGCGGCCCGTAGACGCCCATGATCCCGGGGATCTTCATGTTCTGCAGGTCGTTCCAGAGCGATGCCGTGCGATTGATCCCCATGACCATGTGCGTGTCGGTGATGGGCTTGCCGACCGTCGTCGACCAGAGGATCGGGTGCTCTCGATGCGTGATGGTCTTCACGCGGATGTACTCGCGGTCGACGGCGCCGGCCCCCGAGTAGTACCCGGGGTACTCGCCGAAGGGACCTTCGGGGAGGAGCTCGCCGGGCGCGATCTCGCCCTCGATGACGATCTCGGCGTCGGCGGGTACCAGGAGGTCCGACGTCTCCGCCTTCACCACGGGCATCGGCGCGTCGCGGAGCGCACCGACGACGTCGTACTCGCTCTCCGTGAGCGGGAACAGCGTGCTCGAGCACAGGAACAGGAGCGGATCGCCGCCGATGACGAGCGCGACCGGCATCGGCTGCTTGCGCGCGGCGTAGCCGCGCAGGTCGATCTCGGCGTCCTTCGCCTTGATCATCTGGATGCCCGCGCGCTTGCCGTCGATGATCATCACGCGGTACGTGCCGAGGTTGAGGCGCCCGGTGTCGAGGTTGCGGGTGATGAGGTACGCGGCCGTCCCGATGTAGCGCCCGCCGTCCTTGGGGTAGAACCACGGCGCCGGCAGCGACCGCAGGTCGGCCGCGTCGCCGGTCTCGATGACCTCCTTGCACGCCCCGGTCGGGACCTCGACCGGCGCGATGCGCTTGTCCTTGATGCGCTGCACCCAGCTCCGCGCGATCTCGAGGAAGCGCGTCTCGGGCGGCAGCTCGAGCGCCATCGCGACCCGCTCCTTCGCGGTGAACAGGCTCGTGAGCACGGAGGCGTTCGGGTAGCCCTTCACGTTCTCGAAGAGCAGCGCGGGCCCGGCCTGCTGCTCGTTGATCTTCGCGACGTGCGCCAGCTCGAGGTCCCAGTCGACCTCGCGCCGCACGCGGTGCAGGCGGCCGTCGGTCTCGAGCCGCGCGATGAACTCCCTGAGATCGCGGTACATGTCGTCCTCCCCGCGTGTCGTCGTTTGGCGCGGTCGCGCTCACACCGCCGCGCGCGCCTCCATCCCCGCCGGCACGTAGCCGAGCGCGGCGGAGATCCTCGCGGCGGTGTCCAGCAGCTTCGAACGGAGCTCGCCCTGCAGGCGCTCGATGCTCACGCGCGCCGTCAGCGTCGACACGTTCACCGCGGCGATCACGCCGCCGCTCGCGTCGCGGATCGGCGCGGCGACCGAGCGCACGCCGAGCTCGAACTCCTGGTCGGTCATCGCGTAGCCGGCGCTGACGATCGCCGCGAGGTCGGCGCGCAGACGCTCGAGCGTCGTCGCCGTCGTCGGCGTGTACTGCCGCATGGGCACGCCGCGCATGAGCCGCCGCACCTCGTCCCACGGGCGATACGCGAGCAGCACTTTCCCCATCGACGTGCAGTACGCGGGGAGCCGCGCACCGACGTAGAGATCGATCTGCGTGAGGCTGCGGTCCGCGCGGCGCGCGACGTACACGATGTCGCTGCCGTCGAGGACCGCGATCTGGACCGGCTGCCCGGTCTCGTGGAAGAGCTCCTCGAGATGCGACTGCGCGCGCTCGGTGATGCCGAGGCTGCTGAGGCAGGCGAAGCCGAGCTCGAGGACCTTGATGCCCGGCCGGTAGCGCTTCGTCAGCGCGTCCTGGTCGAGGTAGCCGAGCTGCAGGAGCGTCGACGCGAATCGGTACGCGGTGCCCTTGCTCCAGCCCATGCGCTCGGAGAGATCCTTGAGACCGAGGGAAGGCCGGTCGCGATCGAACGAGCTGAGCAGTGCGAGGCCCTTCGCGACCGACCGCACCATGTACCGCTCGTCCCCGGTCTTACGAAGTGGAACCTGGTTCGTCAATGCGGAACGGACACTGCGAGTCACGGCTTCTCAGCGGCAGGGGCCGCATGTCCCTTGGGCTGGGGCCATCCGGCCCTTCTCTGCGGCTACACCTGGTACGCCCGGGGATCGACGTGGGCGGCGACGAGGCGGGGGCGGCGGACCGACGCGGCGCCCTCGAGCGCGCCGCGGAGCTCGTCGAGCGTGGTCACTTCGTGGCCGTCGATCCCGAACGAGCC
>Ga0137368_10002524_pt1 | contig 19609 bp, 12 predicted proteins | sample SagtaG_13_FD_104917 | JGI IMG/M metagenome (GOLD analysis project Ga0137368, IMG submission 104917) | Vadose zone soil microbial communities from Sagehorn Ranch, Mendocino, California, USA - Sage1_L_100_16 metaG | ecosystem: Environmental > Terrestrial > Soil > Vadose zone | place: USA...
CGCGCGTGCCGTCCAGCGACGTGACAATGCCAATCAGATGCAGGTCGTTGCCTGCGATGCGCGCGTATGCGCCGAGCGGCATGTGACAGCCGCCGCCCAGGGCCTGCACGACAGCGCGTTCGGCCGTGAGCGCGTCGAGCGCAGCAGCGTCGTTGATGGCCATGGCAACATCGCGGATCGTCTGCTGGTCGCTGCGTGCCTGGACGGCGACAATTCCCTGGCCCGGAGCCGGGACGCACAAATCAATCGGCAGCGCCAGCGAAATACGGCTTGAAAGACCGAGCCGATTCAGGCCGGCCACGGCGAGCACAATCGCATCCGCCTGACCGTCATCGAGCTTGCGGAGCCGGGTCTCGACGTTTCCGCGAATCGCGACGAACGACGCACGAGGAGACAGAGCCTTCAACTGAGCAGCCCGCCGAACGCTGCTCGTGCCGATCCTCGGCGCTGAGCCAAGTTGCTGCAGCAACCCGTCGACGTCAGCTGTGGCGACCGCGTGGGGCAACAGAACGGCATCGCGCGCGTCTTCACGGGCGAGGGCAGCGGCAATCGTCAGCCCCTCCGGAAAATGGGCCGACAGGTCTTTGCTGCTGTGCACGCCGAGATCAACCCGGCCGTCCAGGAGCGCCTCTTCGATTTCTTTGACGAAGGTGGCTTTCGCTGAAGTGCCTAGGGTGCCTGGAGTGCCTGGAGTGCCTGGAGTGCCTGGCGCGCCTGAAGTGCTTGGCGGGTCGGGTGGTTCATCACCCGACGTCCGGATCACCACCAGCTCGCACCGTGGACCACTACGCTCTTCGATGAGTCGCGCGACCGTTCGTGCCTGCCACAGCGCGAGCTGACTGCCGCGCGTGCCGATTCGGAGCGTCACGCTTCGGGGTCCTTGTCTTTATCGCTGAGTGCGAACAGGCGATTGAGCGCGTCGGTGTACTGAGCAAGCAATTCCGCGTCGCCGGCGCTTTTCAACTGTTCGGTCGGAGCCAACAGCAGCTTTTCGATGATGAGACGCGTAATCTCGTCGACCCGGCTGCGAACGTCTGCCGGCATGCCGGCAAGCTTCGCATCGAGCCGCTCCAGCTCCGACTGTCTGATGGTTTCGAAACGTTGTCTGAGTGCAACGACGGTCGGAATTGCATGCCGCGACCGCTGCCACACGGTAAATTTCCGCACTTCGTCCTCGACGATCTGCTCGGCTTTGCCGACCTCGCTGCCGCGCTTTTCGAGGTTCTCGCGCACGATGTTCTGAAGGTCGTCGATGTTGTAGAGAAAAACCTGCTCGATTTCGCCGGCGCTGGGCTCCACGTCGCGCGGAACGGCGATGTCGATGATGAAGAGCGGCCGCGTTCGGCTCGGCGGCATGCTCTGCGCGACTTGCGCTGTGCTCAGGATCGGCGTGCTCGCGCCGGTTGCGGTGATGACGATGTCCGCGTCGAGCAGCGCGTGAGGCAGCGTGTCCCAGGCCACAGGGGTGCCGCCGACGTCGACGGCAAGTTCCTGCGCGTTGGCCAACGTGCGACTCGTGATGACAACCGACCCTACGCCTTGCGATTTCAGATGCGTGGCGGTCAGCTTCCCCATCTCGCCCGTGCCGACGACGAGCACGCGACGTCCCTGCAGGTTGCCGAAAATCTTCTTGGCGAGATTGACCGCGGCGAAACTGACCGACACGGCCCCTTCGGCCAGCGCCGTTTCGGACCGGACACGCTTGCCAACGGCGAACGCCCAGTGAAAAAGCTTGCTCAACAGCGCGCCCGTGGCCTGCGCCGCCGACGCGACGCTGAACGACTCTTTCACCTGTCCGAGAATTTGCGGCTCGCCCACGACGAGCGAGTCGAGGCCCGCCGACACGCGAAACAGGTGGCGCGCAGCTTCCTCGTCGACGTACGAGTAGAGATGTGACCGAATGTGGTCCGCCGGCAGCTGCTGAAAGTCGCTGAAGAACGACACCAGGTCTTCATGCGCCACGGCCGGATCGCTGCACGCAACGTAAAGCTCGGCGCGGTTACACGTCGAAATGACCACGGCCTCGTCCGCTGAAGGCCGCGCAATCACTCCCTCGACCGCGCTTCGCAGGCCGCGGCTGGAGAAATCGAGTCGTTCGCGCAATTCAAGCGACGCGGTTCGATGGCTCACGCCGACTACGAGCAGATGCACTGGTCTACGGGTCCGGCGTTCCGGCCCTGGAACTTTGAAAGTTATGGCTTTCAGTTAGGAAGTAGCTGACCGGCACGAAGTTGAGCAGGACAACCGTGAAACCAATTGCAGACAGATACGCAGAGCGCTTGCCGCGCCATCCAATGACCCGGCGGGCGATGAGCGCAAACGTGTAGATGGACCAGGTAATGAGGCCCATGAAAATCTTGGGATCTGCCAGCGACATCGCCTGGACACGCGGATCGCTTTCAGCAAAGATGCGCGCCTGGCTCACCCAGACAGCCCCGGCGAGCAGGCCAACCGTCATCAGCAACCACCCGATGAAGACGGATCGCGAGTTCATGACGTCCAGCATCTGCAGCGACGGCAAACGCGTGAAGAAGAAATGAAGATGCTTGGTTTTGATCTCTTTGAACTGCAGGACGTACGTGACCCCGATCACCGCCGCGAGACCGAAGCTGGCATACGCGCCCAGAAGCGCCGACACATGAATCCAGAACAGCGGGCTTTCGAGCACCGGTGACCGCGGCTCGACGCCCGGCGGCCTCACTGCCGGAAGAACCTGCAGCGCGACGATGATTGGCAAAATGAAAATGCCGAGCCCGCGCTCCTCGGTCGTGACTTCCGTGTAGAGATAGGCGAGCGCCAGCAGCCACACGAACGTCGAAATGGCCTGCGTCGCGCCCGCAAACGGCACATGCCCGGCCTCCATCGTCTCCATCCCGATGACGAAGGTGTGAAGCAGGGTCGCCGCGACCAGAAGGCTCGTGGCCGCGCGGGCGGCGGCCGGGTGCCGCCGCGCAAAGTGCACGGCGTACGCGCCAAACGCGAGGAGGTAAGCGACTAAGACTGCAAACTGCATGGTCGGGACGGTACGTACAGCGAGATTACAGGCTCCTAGATGTTCCCAGCACCTATCTAGGTTAGCGCGATGCCGGCGCGTAATATCCGCGTTTGGTTCGCGCGACCGCGCCCGCCCGTGCGACCTGCACCGTCACGCGGCGCCAGGCGCCGTCCCGGCGCCCGTTCTTCGGCGCGTACCCAAGTGTGTACTGGCTGGAGAGCTCGTCGGAGATCTGGCCGTAGACGTCCTTCAGTTCCTCGACGCGCGAGATGAAGAACGATCGTCCGCCGGTTTCCTGCGCGAGCTGACGCAGCACGAACTCGGCCTCGCGGAAGCCTTTCGACATGGGCGCATCCTTCGGCTGTAAGCCGATCGTATAGAGCGCCGTCTCCGACCGTTTTGCAAGGTCCAGCACTTCTTCGTAAGTCACCAGACTCGACGTGTCTTCGCCGTCCGAGAGCACCACGATCGCGCGCCGCCGCACTTCGTCCGCGGACTTCGCGCGAATCTTGGCGAGCTCCTTCAGCGAGATGTAGATCGCATTGTGAAGCGACGTGGACCCGCCGGCGGTCGTCGCGCGAATCGCGCGTTCGAGATCGTTGACGTTGTTGGTGAAGTCCTGGGTGATCTCGACGCGGCTGTCGAAATCCACGATCTGTGCCAGATCCTGCGGGCGCAGCCTTCGCGCAAAGCCGATTGCCGCTTCCTGAGCGATCTGGAGGCGGTTCTCCATGCTCGCGCTCGTGTCGATCAGCAACGAGAGCGCAATCGGCAGGCTCGTGCGGTTGAAGAAGATCAGATCCTGCTTGGCGCTGTCTTCAAAGACCGAGAAGTCGTCTTCCTCGAGGTCGGTTATGTAGCGATTCTGGTTATCGACCACGGTGACGCTCAGCGATACGACGTCCACGGCCGCGCGGAAGACCTGCGGATCCTGTTTGGACGGCAGTTGCATCGCGCCGAGCGCCACCGGCGCGATTGCTGCAAGGGCCACCACCCTGGCCGTGTGGAAACGCGTCCCGCTCATGTCACTTCTTCGTGTCGCCGCGAGCACGAGCACCGTGCGCTTCAACGCCAGGCCGAGCCGTGGAAATCTCGACCTTCTCCGGGGGGATGAGCGAGTCTGGAGGAGCGTACACCACGCGATACTGCGACTTGAGAATGCCCGCGACATCGCGCATCGCGGTGTCGAACGCACTGCTGGCGAGCACGTCGAAGCGCGCGCCGCCGCTTTCACGCGGGCCGCGATCGAGCACCGTCGCACGGTTGCGCGCCTCGTCGCGCATGAGCGACGCGCCGGGCGTGACCAGAACGATCGCGTTGAGAGACGCGCCGCTGGCGGCGAGCGCATCGAGGACGTCAGCGTGGTAGAGCGTGCTGAACTCGGTCCCCTCGGTCGCCAGGACCACGATTGCCGCACGATCCGACTCGCGCTTTTGAAGGCCTCGCGCCGTGTCGCGAACCGCGTCCAGCAGGGTGGCGCCGCTGGCCGGCGTTGCGAAAATTCGCTGGGCAGCGTCCTGCAGATTCTTTTGGTTCGTCGTGTAGTCCACGAGGATGGTCGGCCGATCGGCGAAGGTCACCAGCGCGATCGGCCCCAGGCCTTCGGCCGTGTTCAGGAACGTCCGCACAGCGCGCCGGATGTCGGCAACGGCGTTCGTCGCTTCCTGCGTGTTGTCGATGAGCAGTGCGACCGGCATCGGACCGGAGGCTGGCGAGACACGCAGCACCTCCCGCTGCACCCCGTCTTCGCGGACGACGAAGTCTTTGGCGGTGAGGCCGGTTACCGGCTGATGTGTGCTGCTGTCGAAAACACTGACGTAAAGCGTGCGCTCTCTCGCCTGGAAGGGCGAGGCAGCAATGTGGATCGCGAACAGCGCGGCAGATGCGACGCCCGCGACGACGAAACGAAGGACGGCTGCACGGAACATACGGGCACGTGCCGAGGGCGCATCGGCAACTCTATCAGGCCGCGGCAAAACGGCCGCAAGCCTTCACTGGTCAAAGTATACCTGCCGCGACTCGCTTACAATCGCGGCGTGATTTCTCGCGAAAATCTGCAGCTGATTGGCCAACTGAGCACGGTCGGATTCGCCTTTGTGCTGGCGATTGTGATTGGCTTTGCGGGCGGATACTTTCTCGATAAGTGGCTCGGCACGCGCCCGTGGCTGTCGCTCCTGGGTTTCGTCCTTGGTCTGGCCGCGGGAATCGTGAACGTCTACCGCATCATGCAGCTGGCGTCGAAGCCGCCCGCGGAAACTCCGCGGGAGCACTAGGCTCCTAGGCGGACGCCAATCGTGTCCGATCTGCTGCAACGGCTCCAGCGAGACACCGTCATTTGGCTGGCCGTGATGGTCGCGGCCGCCGTCGCGATTCGGCCGGCCGCGCCTCGATTTGCCTTGGGCATTGCCGGCGGCGGCGTCCTGATGGGGCTGGCGTACTGGGCGATCCGGGGGCTCGTGGATCAGGTGGCGGAGCGTGCGATTCAGGGCGAAAACCGGAACAATTCGCGTGCTTTCGCGCTAGTGAAGTTTTTCACAAGGCATGCTATACTCGCCGTCGCCGGCTACGTTATGATGACCCGTTTGGCGCTCGAGCCGTTAGGTCTGCTGATCGGTGTGTCGGCGCCGGCAGGCGCCGCGGCACTCGAGGCCGCGCGCGCAATCGGTCGTCCACGTACGGGCCGCAGAGGCAGAGAGACACCGAGAAAATAGCTTTTCGACGTCTTTTACAGAGTTTTTTGGTGACTCTGTGTCTCCGTGGCGCGTCTGTCGAACGTTGGACTGATAGGGTTCGTTGTCGCTATGTCCTGTGGAGGTCCTCCTGTGAGCACACGACGGTCCGTGTTGTCCCTGCTGTTGATGTTTCTCGTCCTCGCGTGCCAGTCGTTGTACGCGCAGGAACCGGCCGGTGCCGCCGCCGATAGCGGGTTGGTGCAGTGGTCGATCATCACTGCGGGCTTCGCGCTCGCCATTGCGGCGGCGGGTGGCGCCGTCTGCCAGGGGCGCGCCATTGGATCGGCGGCTGAGGCCATCGCGCGCAACCCAGGCGCCGTTGGCGAAATTCGCGGCGTGCTGATTCTGGGTCTCGTCCTGATTGAATCGCTCGTCATTTACGTGCTGCTCGTGACGCTGATTCTGTTTTTCATCAAGCCGTTCGGCGGATAATCCGTAACTCAAGAACTCACATCCACGTACGGGCCACAGAGGCACAGAGACGCCGAGAGAATTCGTTGGGAGGCCTTTAAAGGATTTTCTCTGTGACTCGGTGTCTGTGGCTTGTACGTATGTTCTTGATTCAACTTGCGTCTTCCCCTCCTGGACGCGGCGCTTCTCCTGATGGTGATCATCTGGGGCGCGAATTTTTCCGTCATCAAGTACGCGCTCCGCGAGTTTTCTCCGATCGCGTTCAATGTCTTGCGGCTGGTGCTCGCCTCCGCGGTGTTCCTCATTGCGATCGCCATGGCGACAGAACGCCCGCGTCGCGACCGGCCGCCCGATCCGCCACTCACATCTGCAGAGTGGACGCGCATCGTCATCCTGGGTGTCATCGGTCACTTCTTCTACCAGCTCGCGTTTCTGGCGGGCGTCGCGCGCACCAGCGTCAGCAACAGCGCGTTGATTTTCGGCACCACACCCGTGGCGGTTGCATTGCTGGCGTCGATCAGCGGCCACGAACGGGTCCCCGTCGCTCGGTGGGTGGGGGCGGCTTTATCGGTGGCGGGCATCTACATCATTGTCGGACACGCCGCGACGATCGGCGGCCGCACGCTCGTGGGCGATTTCCTCGTGTTCTGCGGGATGTTCTGCTGGTCGATCTACTCGGTTCTGGCGCAGCCGCTGCTCCGGCGGCGCTCGCCGTTGATCGTCACCGGCTATTCGATGACGATTGGCGCCGTTCTGTTCGCGATCGTCTCGGTTCCGTGGCTCGTTTCAACCGACTGGCGCACGATTTCGGCTGGTAGCTGGCTCGCGATGATGCTGTCGTCGCTCCTCGCCCTGGCCTTCTCGTACATGATTTGGTACACGGCGGTGCAGCGAATCGGCAGCTCGCGGACTGCGCTCTACAGCAATCTCACACCGGTTGTTGCGATGGTGGTCGCGGCCCTCTGGCTCGGCGAACACATCACGGCCATTCAGATCGCCGGTGCGGCGACCATCCTCGCGGGCCTTTTCGTTGCACGACTCGGCCCAACCGCTTCGCAAGCGTAAGCAAGTGCACTGGGCACTGGGCACTGGGCACTCAGCACTGGGCACTGCGCACTCGGCACTCGGCACTTTACTTTGGTGATATTCTCGCAGTCTCTCGGTTGAACGTTTGTCTTTTGCGGCTGTGACGACCCTCACAGAGGGAGGATGACACTATGAGGCGAAGTGTGTTCACCAGCCTCGGCGCGCTCGTGATCGCGTTGACGGCAGTCTCCACCGCGTTCGCGCAGGGCGGCGGCGCGAGCGTCACGGGCACCATTCAGGGCAAGGTCTCCGACGCCAGTGGCGCGGTGCTGCCGGGCGTCACGGTCACCGCGACGAGCGTGTCGCTCATCACACCTCAGACGCAGGCGACGAACGAAAACGGTACGTACCGATTTCCGGCCGTGCCACCCGGCGTGTACACGTTGACGTATGAACTTGCCGGCTTCAGCACGGCCAAGCGCGACGGTATTCAGATCGCGCTCGGGTTCACGGCCAATGTCAACGTCGAGATGAGCCTCGCGTCTGTGCAAGAAACGTTGACGGTCACGGGTGAATCACCGGTCATCGACACGTCTGCGACGCGCATTCAGCAGAACTTCAAGCTCGAACAGCTCAACTCCATTCCCAACGGCCGCGACATGTGGGCGCTCCTGGCGGCAACGCCAGGCGTCATCATGAGCCGCATCGATATTGGCGGCAATCGCGCGGGCACACAGACCGGATACACCGCGTATGGCCTCAACGGTCAGGTGCGCACCGCGGTCGAAGGCATCAACACGACTGAGGGCACTAGCGGCGCAGGCTTTTACTACGACTACGGGTCCTTCGAAGAAGTCTTCCTCGGCGTTGCCGGTCAGGGCGCTGAAGCCGCGACGCCCGGCGTGCAATCGCAGTTTCTCGGTAAGTCAGGCGGCAACCGTTTCGCCGGAGAGTTCTACGTCGACGGCTACAACAATTCCTTCCAGGGCTCCAATCTCACCGATGAACACATCAACACGTTCGCTATTCGCCGCGGCAGCAACGAAGTTCTCAAGTACTTCGATGTCAACGGCAACTTCGGCGGGCCGATCAAGAAAGACAAAGCGTGGTTCCAATATTCATGGCGCCGGCAGTACAACTCCATCGATCAGCCGAACTTCAACTTCGACGCGGAGTTCGTGACCTGGAACACGAATCCGTCCGGCAAGGTCACCTATCAGCTGAATCAGCATCACAAGTTCATCGCCTACTACCAGTGGAATATGAAGACGCAGCCGACACGTCTTCCCTTCAGCACCTACACGTACGACAGCATCGCTCCGACGGTGAGCCAGGAATCACCGAGCTGGGTGTGGAAAGGCGAGTGGAATGGCACGCTCAGCGACAAGATCTATCTCGAGGCGCGATACGGCGACTTCGGCTATTACGACCCGCGCATCGCCAACAGCGACGAGCAGTATTTCTGGCGCGACACCACCCTGCTCATACTCACCGGCTCGCACGCACGCAGCCAGACCGACCGCGATCGCAAGCAGGCGACCGGCGCGATGACGTACTTCCTGGACAACAAGCTCGGAAGCCACACCTTCAAGCTGGGCGGCGAGGTCTACCTCGAAACGCAGTGGGGAGGACGGCAGCAAAACGTCGGCGGCAACATCGAGCACATCTACAGCAACGGCCGCGCGAGTCAAGTCATCTTCGGCATCCCCACCGCGCTGCACGTCGGCAATCTGCGCGACAATGACAACGGCAACCTGCTCGTGGTCAACAAGCTCGATCAACAGGACTTGTTCGTCAACGACGCGTGGGCGATCGGCCGCGTGACTCTGAATCTTGGCGTGCGGTGGGATCGCTATCGCGGCTGGATGCCGGAACAGCGTCAGATCGCGTTTGCCATCGGTCCTGTGAGCGTGCCGGAGCAGACGTTTCCGGAGCGGTCGTTCTATACCTGGAACTCGGCCGCTCCTCGCGCGGGCGTCACCTACGACATCGCGGGGGATGGCAAGACCGTTATCAAGGCGAGCTACGGCCTGTTCTGGCACAACCCCGGACCGGGCATCAGCGCGGACGCCAATCCGAATTCGACGAGTAAGAGCGTCACGTACACATGGAACGATATCAACGGCGATCGGCACTACCAGCTCGGCGAGGAAGTCGGCGCGCCGACGAGCTCCACGCTGGCAGGCAACATTCAGTTCGACCCCGATATCAAACAGCCGTACTCGCACGACGCCTCCGTCTACCTTGAACGGCAGATCGCGAACGCCATCGGCGCGCGGGTGGGGTTTGTATTCAAGAGCGAAGACGATCTCATCACCCAGTACAACCCGTACCGTCCGATCTCGGCCTACACCGTTGCGTATCCCTTTGTCGACGTCGGTGTCGACGGACGCACCGGGACCTCCGACGATCGAACGATCACGCTTTACGGCGTGCCGTCGGCCAACGCGAACACGCTGTTTCCGACAACAAACGTCGTCATGAACACGCCGCGCTTCTCGCGATACAAGACGGTAGAAGCGTCTGTCAACAAGCGGATGAGCAACCGCTGGTCGTTGCAGGCGGGCGGCAGCCACACCTGGGCACGCGACTTCCCGGGCGCCTACCCGAACACGCCCAACGGGACCTTCGATCAGGACACTACGCGCTGGGATTTCAAGCTGTCGGGCATTTACGACGGTCCGTTGGGAATCCGCTTTTCGCCGCTGCTGCGCCATCAAGCGGGCGCAAACTTCGGACGACAGATCTCGGTCGGCGCGGCCACCGCCACGTCCTTCGGCGCCATCTTCAGTGGCACCATCGACGTCGAACCGTTGAACACTCGCCGGCAGGACAACATCACCGTGCTCGACCTCAGGGTCGAGAAAGGCTTCGACGCCGGTCACAACATGCGGCTCCGCGGCTTCCTGGACCTTTTCAACATCACCAACAGCAATGCCGCAGAAGTGCGCACGATCACGACTGGCACGAGCTTCCTGCGTCCCACGGCAATCCTTGCTCCCAGGACGGCACGTATCGGCCTACGCTTTACGTTCTGAACGCCACAGATCCCGACGATGAGCACAGACTGAGCCGGGAGATCTTTCCTCGGCTTGATCTGTGACTCCTCTGCGGTTATCTGCGGGCTTATCTGCGGTTATCTGCGGGCTTATCTGCGTCTATCTGCGGCTTATCTCCGTTTGTCTGCGGCTCATCTGTGTGCATCTGCGTCTATCTGCGGCCATCCGCGACTCAAAGTTGCCAATTCATCCCTGGATCCAGTATCTTCGCCCTCTTAGAGAGTACCGAGTGGCGCTGACAACGCCATGAGGTTCTCGCGGTCGCACCATAAACGGTCTTCGGTCGTCACCCCACAGGAGGTCCGAAGCAGATGTTGCCCGGCTCGGCTGCAGCACTTCGGCGTTCCCCACACAACCGAGTCTGGTGGTGATCCGCATGTGATCGCGCGGGCAGTGCTCGCGCGGTTGTCCGTCCAACGGCTGTTCGTTGTGGGACCTGAGACCCGCCGGTCTTCCCCACAAGGAGGATGAGATGAAACGTTGGTTTGCAAGCTGGCTCATAACCGCGTTGGCGATCGCGGTTGCGGCGCCCGCGTACGCACAGGGCGGCGGCGCCAGCAGCACGGGTACGATTCAGGGTCGTGTCGAAGACGCCCAAGGCGCCGTGCTGCCCGGCGTCACCGTCACGGCGACGAGCCCGTCGCTGCTCGGACAGCAGACAACCATTACCTCTGAAACGGGGAATTATCGATTTCCCGCCGTGCCCCCGGGCACATACACGATCACGTACGAGTTGGCGGGTTTCACCACGGTGAAACGCGAAGGCATTCAGATCGCCCTCGGCTTTACCGCGACGGTCAATGTCCAACTCCAGCTGGCCACGTTGCAAGAGACCGTCACCGTTACCGGTGCGTCGCCCGTCATCGATACGACCTCGACGCGCGTCGTGCAAAACTTCAAGCTCGAACAGCTCCAGTCGATTCCCAACGGACGCGACATGTGGTCGCTGCTCGCCATCACGCCCGGCGTGCAGATGGAGCGCATCGACGTCGGCGGCAACCGCGCCGGCACGCAGACCAATTATCGTGCCTACGGCCTGCTCGGTCAGGTGCGCGTGTTGATCGAAGGCATCAACACGACGGAGGGGACCGGCGGCGCCGGCTTCTACTTCGATTATTCGTCGCTCGAAGAGGTGTTCCTCGGGACGACCGGTCAATCGGCGGAGATGCCGAACCCCGGCGTGCAGTCGCAGTTCATCGCCAAGTCAGGCGGTAACCAGTTCTCGGGCGAGTACTACCTCGATTGGTACAACAACTCGTTGCAGGGCGCCAACATTCCCGAGGATTACAGTGCGGCCACCGCGTTCAGGGGCACGAACTTCAGCAACGCGATCAAGCAGCACAGTAACGAGATCGATCGCTATTACGACACGGCAATCAACGTCGGCGGTCCGATCAAACACGACAAAGTGTGGTGGTTTGGCACGTATCGCACGCAGTTCAACGCCATCGGCCAGCCGAACTTCCGGTTCGGCAAGACGTTCGACACCAAACTGTGGAACGCCGTCGGCAAGGGCACGTATCAGGTGAACCAGAATCACAAGATCATCGGGTACTACCAGTGGGGCCAGAAGATTCAGCCGAACCGAATCCCGTTCGCCAATTACACGTACCTCACCGAGAGCGCGACCAATCGTCAGGATTCGGGTAGCTGGGTCTACAAGGCCGAGTGGAACGGCACGCTCAGTGAGAAGCTTTATCTCGAGGCGCGCTACGGCGACTTCGGCTACTACTTCCCGCAGATCACCAACGGCACGGAGCAGTACTTCTTCCGTGACCCGGGCACGCTCGATATCTTCGGTTCGCACATGAAGAACCAGAACGATCGCGACCGCAAGCAGTGGACAGGCGCGGCCACCTACTTCGTCGATACGGGCAAAGGCAGCCACACGGTGAAGGTCGGAGGCGAGCTACTCAAGGAACTGCAGTGGATCGGAAGGTTGCAGGGCGTCGGCGGGAACATCGAGCACATCTACAACAATGGCGTGTCGAACCAGGTCATCTTCCGTATCCCGACCGCCACGCAGGTCGGCGGACTGAAAGACAACGACCAGGGCCATCTGACCGCGCGCAATGCCCTCGATCAGCAGGCGGCGTTTTTCAATGACACGTGGGCGGTGGGACGGCTCACGTTGAATGCCGGCGTACGCTGGGACCGCTACCACGGCTGGCTGCCGGAGCAGATCCAGCTCGGACAGACCGTCGGTCCCGTCACCGTGCAGGAGAAGACGTTCCCCGAAACCCACCTTTACACGTGGAATCAGATCGCTCCTCGTATTGGGGTGGTCTACGACCTCACTGGTGACGGCCGCACGGTTCTCAAAGGCAACTACGGCCTCTACTGGCACAACCCCGGCGTCGGCACATCGAGTAATGCGAACCCAAACACGGACAATAAGTCGGCCACTTATGGCTGGAACGATCTGGCGGGTTGTGCGGGCTGCATCAGTGGCGATAAGAAATGGCAGCCAGGTGAGGAAACCACGCGTCAGTCGGCCTCGCTCGAGGGCTCCATCAAGCTCGATCCCGACATTACGGCGCCGTACACCCATGAAGCCGGCGCGTTCTTCGAGCGACAGCTTTCCGAGACGATCGGTGTGCGCACGGGCTTCGTTTACAAGACCGAGGACAATCTGCTGAATACTTACATTCCGGGCCGCGGCCTCGACGTCTATGCCGCCAACGGCGTGCCGTTCAGCTTCACGGACATCGGCCTCGACGGTGTCCGCGGCACGAGCGACGATCGCGTCATCCAGATGGTGGGCTTGCCCTCAGCCAACGCGGCGACGCTCTTCCCGGACACGCAGTTCGTCATGAACCTGCCGCAGTTTGCGCGCTATAAGACGTATGAGCTCTCGATGAGCAAGCGCCACGGCAACAACTGGTCGGCTACCATCGGTGGCGGGTTCACCTGGACGAAGGACTTCCCGAACGACTACCCGCAAAGCCCGAACCAGCCAGGGGTCCAGGACCGCACGGGCTGGGGCATCAAGGCGAGCGGAACGTATGACGCGCCCTATGGAATCCGGCTGTCACCGGTCCTGCGCCATCAGTCGGGCGTGCAATACGCGCGGCAGTTGACCATCGCCGTCCCGGCAGGTACACCGCTGTTTGTCACTGGCATAACCTCGAACAACATCGGCCTGCGAACGTATGCCGAGCCGGCTAACGCCAATCGTGAGGACAATATCTGGGTATTCGACGTGCGCGCCGAGAAGACCGTGAACATCGTCGGCCGGACGCGCGCGCGGCTGTTCCTGGATCTGTTCAACATCACGAACAGCCACGCGTCTGAGACAATCAGCCGCGACACGGGGCTAGGCTACCAGAGACCGTCGGCCATCCTCGCGCCGGCTACTGCGCGCGTGGGGTTCCGCTTCCTCTGGTAATGGTGTAGTCTACGCGCTACGGTTGACGGTCCGCGGGCGGGGCTCGCATGGCCTGAACTCGGGACCGGCCACAGTAGACCAGGGCTTTCGACAAGTTGGACTCCTGTGGGGGAGTCTGTTGGCGGGAGGTTGCTGCGCCGGCGCCTCCCGCTTTTTTTTGGCCGCGGGTTCTTCGTTGCCGCGGCGGGACCACTCGCTCCGCTCGTGGTAGGACCGTGCTTCGCGCGGTAGGACCGCTTCGCGGAAGGCGCCGAAGAGATATCGTGAAGGAACCTCGTGAACGTCGTGAAGGAATCCCCGTGAAGAACCCCCGTGAAGGAATCCCCGTGAAGGAACCCCCGTGAAGGAACCCCGTGATCCAGCCGTAACCTACGCGTCCTATCTCGAAGTGGATGACCTCCTGTCGCTTCAGCGACCGCGTTCGGATGAGCACGACGAAGTCCTCTTCATCGTCATTCATCAGGTCTACGAGCTTTGGTTCAAGGAGATCCTGCACGAGATCGATTACGTCAAGCGTCTCTTCGAAGCGGACGATACACCGCGCGTGCAGCACACGCTGAAGCGTGTCCTCACGATCCTCAAAGTGGTCGTTGCTCAGCTCGATATTCTCGAGACGATGACGCCGCTGGAGTTCATGTCGTTTCGGCAGCGGCTGGAGGCGGCAAGCGGATTTCAGTCGGATCAATTCCGCCAACTCGAGTTCGTTCTCGGCCGCAAATCGCACGCGGTCGTCGAACGCTTTCCGCGTGAGAGCCGCGCGCATCGAGAGCTGGAGCGGCGCTACAGCGAGCCGACGGTGTGGGACGCGTTTCTCCGTTACCTGGCCCGCGAGAAATATCCAGTTCCGCCGTCGCAGTTGTCGCGAGACGTGACGTCGCCCATCGAGCCGTCGGGTGACGTGCAGGAGATTCTGATCGACGTCTACCGTAAGGACGTCAAGAACGCCGAAGTCTGCGAGCGCGTGGTCGATCTCGACGAGGGCATTCAGGAATGGCGCTACCGCCATGTCAAGATGGTGGAGCGCACGATTGGCGCGAAGCCAGGCACCGGTGGATCGTCGGGCGCGGAATATCTCCGCGGCACCGTGGGTGATCCGCTGTATCCCGATCTCTGGCAGATTCGCGCACGACTCTGAGTCGCGTGTCAGAGCTCGCATCGCATTATTCGAAGTTTCGCGTCATCGAGCGAATCCTTCTCACGGGGCATTCGCACCAGGCCTGGCCGGACGTCGCGTTTGACGCGCAGCAGCGCGCCTGCCTCGACGCTGCCGAACTGGTGGACGACAAGTGGGAGCGGGCAGGAGAGATTGCAGACGCTGGATCTCAATCCAGCCATCGCGTCGATCGTCCAAGTACCGGCCCAGCGTCGCGCGGGGTTTCTGGCCATCCGTTCTCCAATCGCAGCGGACCTCGTTCGCGGACTCCGGCAGCGCGGTGTCTATAGCGATTTCCGACGAGACATCCTGAGGTTCGGCCCTGCGCCGTATCTGACGGACGAGCAACTCGCCGATGGTATGTCAGCGCTGGGCGAGGTTGTGCTGCGTTTGCCGCGACTCTGAGCGTGTGCGCGCGAAGCGATCCATTCAATCGAACCCGCTTTTTTCAAGCGATTGGATTTGCCGAGAGTTTCGTGTCGAAAACTTCCGTAATCAGCGCTGTAACTCACTGATGATTCGCCAGTTACGATCGGCGTCCGGCTGTATCGGAAGCGGCACAGCGCTTGCTGGAAATCTAACACCCACACAGGAGTCGCTTTTAGGTGCGTCAGGTGCGTCAGGTGCGCTCAGGTGCAGAGGTGCAGTGCGGTTCATAGGTGCGGTGCACAAGTGCACCTGAGCACCGCACCCGCGCACCGCACCTGCGCACTGCACCGCACCTGTGCACCCGAGCGCACCCAGGCACCTGAGCACCTGGTTTTTTTCGAGCGAGGCTGACTAGGCCCTGCTCGTGGCCGGTTCGAGATGGAGGATTTCGAGCCGGGTTATGGAAAGGGGACCGGTTGGTCCCCTTTTTTGTTTTTAGTATTCTCGGAACTCCATGAACCGTGTGCGCTGGACGATGGCAGCTGCGGCGATGTGCGCAGCCATGCTCTTCCTGCGCATCGGCGGCGCAGCGGCGTCCCGTCCAGTTCAGGCACTCCAGGCACCCCAGGCACCCCAGGCACTCCAGGCACCCCAGCCAGCGCAGGCGTCAGACTATGTGGGCTCCGTCGTTTGTGCGCGATGCCACGAGGCGCCAAACGATAACTGGGAGCACTCGCTCCATCTCCAGATGACCAGGCCCGTTGCCGATGCCCGGGTGCTTGGCGATTTTTCAAAAGGCACGCGCTTTTCGGATCACGGACGCTCCTACGAGTTCGGGTTGAACAAAGGCAAGCCGTATGTGCGCGTCGCTTTTGGCGATCGCGCGCCTGAGACCTTTCCCGTCGACTACACGTTAGGGTTCAAGCGCTATCAAGGGTATCTATCGACGCTGCCGGACGGCCGCATCTACGTGCTGCCGTCGTTCTGGCATGTTGCGACGAAGCGGTGGCTCGATTGGCAGGATCTCGCGCCGGTGCCGGACGGCGCCCATGACGTCCGGCAGATTTGGAATGTCAACTGCTTCAATTGTCATGCGACCAACCTGACACAAGGCTACGACATCGCGGCGCGCAAGTACCGGACGCAGTGGACGGAAATGGGCATCGGCTGCGAGGCGTGTCACGGTCCCGGGGCTCAACATGTGTCGCTCATCGATCCCTGGTTCAAGAACCCGTCGCTCGTGCCTCCGTACGACGAGTCGGCGAAAGAGCACAGTCCGACAGCGACGCTCAAGATCTTCGCGCCACGCGGCGCGACGCCCCGTCAGATTTTCGACACCTGTGCCTACTGTCACGGCAACAAGACCAACGTCTTCGTCGGCTTCACGCCCGGCGATCGGTATGAGGACTACGCGCTGCCGTTTCTGCTGAGCGAATCGATTCCTGTCAACGACCTGCAGGGTGAGTTCTGGCCCGACGGCCGGCCGAATCGCTTCAATCGTCCTCAGGCGGTCATGCAGAGTGGATGCTTTCTCTCCGGGCAGTTGACGTGTACGAGCTGTCACGTCGCGCACGGATCCGGAAATCCGTTTTCGTTGAAGGTCGACGTCACGCAGGGAACCAATGGGGACCGTCTCTGCACGCAGTGTCATGCGACGCCGCGGGCAGGCGCGTTTTCCGGCGCCGGCCTGGACAAACACACCTTTCACAAACCCGACTCTCCCGGCAGCCGGTGCATCAACTGCCACATGAGCGACGTGAACTGGCGATTGCTGATCCGACGTCGGGATCACACATATCGCCCGCCCGTTCCGGAGCTCACCGCGTCGTTTGGAATCCCGAACGCCTGCACGACGTGTCACGACCATCGAACGCCGGAGTGGGCAGCCAGGCAGATGGACGCGTGGTGGGGCGATGGCACGCGGAGGAAAGCTGCGCTTTCGCTCGCGGACACGATGTATCGCGCAGGCTCGCGCGACAGCAGCGTCGTGCCGGCGCTGGCGCGACTCGCAATCGATCGCACGGCGCCGCCTTTCATCCGCGCGAGCGCGGCGGATTATCTTGGGAAGTTCCTCACCGAATTGCGTGTGGGGGAGGCGCGCGAGCGCAGGCCGGTTCAAAGTCAGACGTCGTTTGGCGACGCGCAACCGGCTGCGCCTTCAAAGGCAATGGCGCCGTTCACGATCACCCCTGCGCTCGTCAACGCGCTCGTCGGCGCTGCCGCCGATCCGGAGCCAATCGTTCGCGCCGCGGCGGTTCGTGCGCTTGCGGCCAGCGGAGACGAGGCGCGGGTGACGGCGCCGCTCACCGCGCGTCTCATCGATCAAGCGCGTGTGGTCCGCGTTCGCGCGGCCGAAGCGCTGTTCGGATTGGGCGTGGTCCAATTGCCCGGAAACGCAGGTGCCGCATTGACGCGAGCGCAGGGCGAGCTCATCGACAGCCTCCAGTCGTTTCCAGACATGGCGAGTAACCACGCAGCCGTGGCGTGGCTCGACGCGCAGATCGGAAAGGTCGCCGAGGCGCTCGCGGCGGCGGACAACGCGTTGCGGCTGCAGCCGCGTTATGCGAGACCGTGGGTCATCAAAGGCGTGATCGCGGCGCGAACGGGAAAATACGCCGAAGCTATCGAGTCGTGGAAAAAGGCGCGCGACATCGAGCCTTCGTATCCGAATATCGATAAGTTGATTGGCGAAGCGGAAAGACTCAGGGGGTCGAAGTAAGCATTGAGGGCCGGCCCAGTGCCAAGTGCCGAGTGCCAAGTGCCCCGTGCCGAGTACCCCGGCACCCGGCACTGAGCACTTGGCACTTAGCACTTGGCACTTGGCACTTGGTTAGTTCTTTTTTAACTGCTCGAGCATGGCCTTCGCCATCGCCTGGTCGGCCGGGTCGTTGCCGGTCGTGGTGGCCTTCTCGAGATGCTTGATCGCTGTTGGGATATCGCCCTTCTGAATGGCGACCAGTGCAAGCCCGACCCACGGCTTTGCCCAGTTGGCATCCGCATCTGCCGCGCGCTGATACCACTTGGCCGCGTCTTCCGCCTTGTCGCGCGCGCGTTCGATCTCGCCGAGGCTGTAGAAAACCTCTCGCGTCGCCCCGGTGTTGTCGGCAACCGCGAGCAGTTTCTCGCGAGCGGCGTCGAGCTGGCCTTGCTCCATGTACATCATGGCGAGCTCCGTACGGCCTGAGAGGTCGTTTGCATCTGCAGTGATGGCCTTCTCATACCACTCGGCGGCGGTCTTGTAGTCCTTTTTCGCGCGGTAGGAGCGGGCAACGGCCACGTTGAGACGCGTGAGCTTGGGAGCCTTCTGCAGCAGCGCGGTGTAGGCGGCAATCGCCGCGTCGTAATCCTTGGCCTGGAACTTCGCTTCGGCGGCTTCGACTTCGGCCACGATTTCTTTCGGAAGTCCCGGCGCCGCAGCGGCGGCGCCCGGCGCGAGCGTGATGTCGACGGGCGGGTTTGGCGCGCCGATCGTACGAATGGGCACCTGTCCGCCGGACGGCTGAAACCCGGCTGCCGACGCCGTGATTTTCCACGTGCCCGAGCGAAGTCCGATGATCGAGTAGCGGCCCTTGTCGTCGGTGGTGGCGGTGAACGATGAGGGCGATGCCTGCGGATTCTCCGCGAGGACCGTCGCACCCTTGATGGGCTGACCCTTGTCGTCTTTGACCGTTCCGCCGATGCGGCCCGTCTGGGCCGCGGCTGGCAGCGCACTCACGAGCATGGATGCCGCGAAGGCGAACGCGGTCAGCAGGTTTCTGGCGTCACGCATTGCATCTCTCTCCCTGAAATCACGACCAGTTTCCAGTTTCCAGTTGCCAGTTCAAAGTTGGCGGACGTTCACACCATGCTGAGGGAACTTGGTCGCTCCCTGAACTACCAACTAAACTTTGAACGACGAACTAAACTTTGAACTGACACTTTGAACTGGAAACTACCGATCCACAGCCTCCATGGTACGTTGAGGTTGAACAAGCTTATCAAAATGAAATCCGCGATGCTTTTCACTCTCGCTCTGGCGTTTGCCGTCGTCCGCGCGGACGCGCAGCCCGCCGCTACTCGATTTTCAGCGGTCGACCGGGTAATCGAGGAGGGTCTTGCCGCGAAGCTGACGCCGGGTGCCGTGGTTCTCGTGGGGCGCGATGACGCCGTGTTGTACGAACATGCGTATGGACAGCGATCGCTTGTGCCTTCGGCCGAACCCATGACGATTGACACGATCTTCGATCTGGCGAGTTTGAGCAAAGTGGTCGCCACGACTCCAGCCGTCATGCAGCTCGTGGAACAAGGCCGCATCCGTTTGAACGATCCGGTCGCCAGCTTCATTCCAGGTTTCGAGCGCTACGGAAAAGCCGATATCACCGTCCGGCATCTGCTGACCCATGTGTCGGGCCTCAGGCCCGATCTCGATCTCGATCCGTGGGAAGGCTACGACGCGGCCATCGAGCGCGCGCGCGACGAGGTGCCCACCGCCGCGCC
>Ga0137368_10002539_pt1 | contig 19565 bp, 19 predicted proteins | sample SagtaG_13_FD_104917 | JGI IMG/M metagenome (GOLD analysis project Ga0137368, IMG submission 104917) | Vadose zone soil microbial communities from Sagehorn Ranch, Mendocino, California, USA - Sage1_L_100_16 metaG | ecosystem: Environmental > Terrestrial > Soil > Vadose zone | place: USA...
TCGTTCGCCCTTGAACCCAAATCCAAGGCGGATGTGGAAAAGGTGAGCCTAGGGCTCCACAAACTCGTCGAGGAGGACCCCTCCCTCGAGTTCGTTCGCAACATTGAGACGCATGAGATGATCCTCAGCGCCATGGGGCAGCTGCATGGGGATGTCGCGTTCGAGAAACTGAAACGCAAATACGGCATTGAAGTGAACGTCCATACCCCGAAGGTGCCGTACAAGGAGACCATCCGCAAAACCACCTCTGCGCAGGGGAAGTACAAAAAACAGACCGGGGGGCACGGCCAGTACGGCGACGCGTGGCTGAAACTCGAACCGCTCAAGCGCGGAGCCGGGTTTCAGTTCGAGGATGAGATCGTCGGCGGAGCCATTCCCCGGAACTTTATCCCCGCGGTTGAAAAGGGAGTCGTCGAGGCAATGCACGAAGGCATCCTCGGAGGCTTTCCCGTGGTCGACCTCCGCGTGACCCTCTATGACGGGTCCTACCACGACGTGGACTCATCGGAAATGGCATTCAAGATCGCGGCTTCGATGGGGTTTAAGAAGGCCATGGAGCAGGCGGCGCCGGTTCTGCTTGAGCCGATTATGACGGTGGAGGTCAGCACGCCGGACGAGTTCATGGGGGCGGTGATCGGGGACCTGAACGGCCGGCGTGGGCGGATCCAGGATACTGTGCCGAAGGCCCACGGCACCATCATCAAGGCTGCGGTCCCGCTGGCGGAGATGCTGAAATACTCCTCGGCCTTGAACTCCTTGACGGGGGGACGCGCAACCTATTCCATGGATTTCTTGACATACGAGGAAGTGCCTCGCGAGCTGGCGGCGCGGATTCTCGAGGAGCAGAAGCAGGCCAAAGCGGCAGCGCCCGCACACTGAGCGGAGCGCGCCGCGGGTTTATTTCTCTCTGGGGCTCAGGACAGAATAGAACGCGCGATTTTCCCGCACCACGCGTAGGAGTACCGAGTCGCCTGTCTTGGTCTGGGCCACCGCCGTCTTGAACTCCTCCGCTGACGTGACGAGCTGCCGGTTGACTTCCTTGATGAGGTCGCCTTCGCGCAGGCCCTGCTCCTGGGCCACGCTGCCCGGATCAATTTTGCTGATCAGCACCCCTCTCTGGTCCTTGATCTTGAACTTTTCAGCCAGGTCGGGGGTGAGATCCTGCACGTTGAGCCCGAGCCTGACCTCCGGCTGAGGAGGCGGGGAGGGGATCGACGCGACGATGGTCTCCTCCTTTCGCTCGCCCAAGTCGACGGTCAGGGGGCGGCGTTCGCCGTTCCGGATGATCTCCAGTTCCACTTTGGTGCCCGGGGCCAGCCCGGCCACGCTACGGGACAGGGCGGAGGGCGTCTCCACGCGGCGCCCGTCCACCTTCGCGATGATGTCGCCCGGCTTCAGACCGGCACGCGCGGCGGGCTCGTTCTCGAAGACGTCGTTCACCAGGACGCCGTCGGATTCCTTGATGCCGAACTTGGTGGCCAGCTCCGCGGTGACCTCCTGGATGCCGATGCCCAGCCAGCCGCGGACGACCTTCCCCTTGGAACGGAGTTGGCTGACGACCTGTTGCGCCATATTGGAGGGAATGGCGAACCCGATGCCCTGGGCGTAGTTGATGATGGCGGTGTTGATCCCGATCACTTCGCCTTTGATGTTGAACAGTGGGCCTCCGCTGTTGCCAGGGTTGATCGAGGCGTCGGTCTGGATGAAGGCCTCGTAGCGGGACAGCCGGACGGCGTCGCGTTCGAGGCCGCTGACCACCCCCACGGTGACGGTCCGGTCCAGGGAGAACGGATTGCCGACCGCCATGACCCACTGGCCGACGCGGACCTTGGAGGAGTCGCCGAACGGCACCGTGGGAAGCGCCCGATCGGCCGTGAGCTTTACGACGGCCAGGTCAGTGTCAGGATCGCGGCCGATCACCTGGCCGATGTACTTGCTCTTGTCGGAGAGCCGCACCTCGACCTCCTTGGCGTCCCCGACGACGTGATTGTTGGTCACCACAATCCCGTCTTTGTCCACGATGACCCCCGAGCCGGTCCCTGGGTTGTTCTGGCCTCGCTCCCTCGGGCTTTCGCTCGATTTGGTGGAAACGGACACCGGGCTGATATTGACCACGGCCGGCTTAACTCGGTCGGCCAAGTTGATGAAGACGTTCTGAATTTCCTCGAGCAGGCGGATGCCGGTCAGCTCGTCAGCGAAGGTCACGCCGGAAAACGGCGTGACTGTCAGGAGTCCGAGTATGAGGACAACTCCGAGAACCTGATAGGCCACGGAACGGTCTCGAACCATCATGGGGCGCTCCTCATGGTTGGGGCAAGTTCACTATTATCTTAACAAATGGCCCACGCGTTTACAACGTCTGATCGTGATCGGGAGGCAGCTCAGGCGCGAAGGGACTGGAGCGCGGCGGGCATGGCGGACCGGCGGCCGACGAGGGTGACCTGATCGCCGGCCTTCAGCACCGTCTCTGCAGAGGGAAACAGGAGCGCCTCACCCCGCCGGATCAGGACGATCCCCACGCTTTCCGGCAAGGACAGGTCGGCAAGCCGCCGGCCATCGGCCCCGATGCCCGGAGCGATGGTAACGCGCTCGACCGTGCCGCCACCGGCTTGGAGGTCTTCGTGGAGCCGGATCAAGGGGACGGTGAGGACGTCCTCGTATTGAGAAGCCAGGCGGTCCCGTATGGCTTGGAGGGTGTGTTGCTCGGCTCGAATGCTTTCACACACGGGGAGTGCCTCGTCGATGACCTTTAAGGTCTCCGGGGTCTGAGCGGTGTGGGTTGTGTACAGGCATTGCCCCAGAGACTCGTAGGCTTGTCGGAGGCGTGCCTCGGTATCGTCGGCTTGGAACTGGAGCTTGGCCACTTGGACTCGGCGGGCAACCCGCTCGGCGACGGCCATGAAGGCCTCTTTAAGGCCGATTAAGCCGATTGATAGGGCCCGGTTGGAGGATTGGAAGAGGTTCATTGTGTCGGATAAGAACGATTATGTAAACTCTTACGTTCCAAGAAACTTCCCTCTTGGGACCGTACAAACCTTAACTGGAACATGAACAACAGTATGGATCATCACACCCCTATTGAGGTTTCAGTCCCTGCCAAGAGACGACCGATGTTATCGCGATGCCCATACACGATCAAGACTGTGGTGCTGATTGCGAAGATCGCCATTGGTGCGTTGGGATGGAAGAGCCATACCCAGAACGGAAGGCTTCCGAAGGCGAGCAAGGACGCCAGGGATGAGATCCGCCAGATCGCTGCGCTGATGAGCCACACGACCAGCAAGCTGCCCCCGACGGTCCAGTCGGCGGCCAAGAGCACGCCGAAGGCGGTCGCCACGCCTTTGCCTCCTTTGAAGCGCAGAAACACGGGGAACATGTGTCCCAGGATGGCAGCACCGCCTGCCGCCAACTCCCAATCACTGCCAGCCGCCCCGAGCAGGTGCCGGGCAATCAGCACCGCCAAGGCCCCCTTCCCCATGTCGCCGATCAGGGTCACGACACTGGCGACCTTGCCGGCCACCCTGAGCACGTTGGTGAATCCGATGTTGCGACTGCCCGCTTCGCGTGGGTCGATCCCTCCCAACGCACGTCCCGCGAAGATGCCGACGGGAATGGCTCCGAGGAGATAGCCGATCACGAGCGAAGAGGCGAGGTCCGTGCCCATCAGGAGGAGCGGGAATTTGCGCTGTCACGTGGACGCACGGACGTGACGAACTGCCGGACATATTGAGCGGCGGACACGAGCGAGAGGACCAACGACGCGAGCAGGATGACCGTTCCCCAGTAATACAGGTTCAGCACAATGGGTACGGCCTCATCCAGGATCAGCAATAAGATGGCCACGACTTGGGCCGCCATCTTGAGCTTACCGGTTGTCTCGGCGGCCAGGACGATCCCCTCACGGGCGGCCACGGCCCGCAAGCCGGTGACGGCCAACTCGCGGCCGGCCAGCACGATAGCGATCCACGCCTCCACCAGACCCTGGTCTACTAGGAGGAAGAGGGCGGTCAACACCAGCAGCTTGTCGGCGATCGGGTCCAGCAGCTTGCCCAGACGTGTGACGTGCCCCCACCGCCGGGCGACATAGCCGTCCACGGCGTCGGTCAAGGCCGCCAAGCCGAAGACGGCGGCTGCAGCCACCGCGCGATTGGGCGTCGGCTCCAGAAAGACGAGGACAAAGACAGGAATCAATAGAATGCGGCTGACCGTGATCGCGTTTGGCACATGGCGCAGCAGAGCAGCCCGCCCCCGCGGAGCCGCCTGTCCGTGCGCCTGAGCCAAGAGGGTCTGTTGCTCTGAGAGAGCGATGGCCCGCCTCCCCTCCATCCTTCTACACCGGCACGCGTCCGATGGCCGCCGCCACGCGGACGATCTGTTCGAGCAGAGCCCTGACATCCTTCAAGGGGACCATGTTGGGTCCGTCAGAGAGAGCCTTATCAGGTTCCGGATGGACTTCCATGAAGAGTCCTTCACACCCAACGGCCACGGCGGCCCGGGCGAGCGGCGCCACGAATTCCCGCTGCCCGGAGGAGCGTGTGCCCGCCCCGCCCGGCAACTGGACGCTGTGGGTCGCATCGAAGATGACCGGATAGCCGAGCCGACGCATGATCGGCAGCGAGCGGAAGTCCGTGACGAGGTTGTTATACCCGAACGAGGCGCCGCGTTCGGTCAGGAAGATGCGCCGGTTGCCCGCCGCCTCGATTTTCTGCACCACATTGGCCATGTCCCACGGGGCCAGGAACTGTCCCTTTTTAACGTTCACCACCCGCCCCGTCCGCGCGGCGGCGACGATCAGGTCGGTTTGCCGGCACAGAAAGGCCGGGATCTGGAGGACGTCCAGGACGTGCCCGGCCTCAGCAGCTTCTTCGGGCGTGTGCACGTCCGACAGGATGGGAACTCCCATCTCCTCTCGCACGCGGTTCAACACCTCCAGCCCCTTCTTGAGCCCCGGCCCGCGGAACGATTGGCCGGAACTGCGGTTGGCCTTGTCGTAGGACGACTTGAAGATAAAGGGGAGCTTTAAGTCTCCGGTGATCCGCTTCAATTCCTTGGCGGTTTCCATGACCAGGCCCGCGTCCTCGATGACGCACGGGCCGGCGATCACGAGATGAGGAAGCCCCTCCCCGACCTTGAGCCCGGCGATCTCGATCGTCTGCATGGGCTGGGTCACCCGCCGACCTTATGCTGCAGGGCCGCCCGCATGAATCCCTGGAACAGCGGGTGGGGCCGGCGCGGACGCGAGTTGAACTCTGGATGGAATTGCGTGGCGACGAACCAGGGATGATGCGGCAGCTCGATGATCTCCACCAGGCGCCCGTCGGGTGACAGCCCGCTGAGCACCAACCCGTGCTTGGTCAGCCGGTCCCGGTAGGCGTTGTTGAACTCGTACCGGTGCCGGTGGCGTTCCAGAACCTCCGTGCGGCCGTACGCCTCATGGGCGCGGGAGCCCTTTTCCAGCACGCAGGGGTAGGCACCCAAGCGCATGGTCCCCCCCTTCTCCTCGACCTTGCGCTGGTCGGACATGAGGTCAATGACGGAGGTCGGCCCGTCCGGGACGAATTCCGAGCTGTTGGCGTCGCGGAGGCCGGCCACGTTGCGGGCAAACTCGATCACCGCGCACTGCATCCCGAGGCACAGACCGAGGAAGGGCACCTGCTTCTCCCGTGCGTGGCGGATTGCCGAGACCTTGCCTTCGATGCCCCGCCCGCCGAAGCCGCCGGGGACGATGATGCCGTCCACGTCAGCCAGCACCCGCTCAGCGCCCCGGCGCTCGATGTCCTCGGACTCCACCCAGTGGAAGATCGGACGCGTTGCCGATTCGATGCCGCCGTGCACGAGGGCTTCGGTCAGGCTCTTGTAGGATTCCTTGAGGCCGACGTACTTCCCGACTAAGGCGATGGTCGCTTCGTGCTGGGGGTACTTGATCCGCTGGACCAGGCTGTCCCATTCCCGCAGATCGGGCTCGCCGAGCTGCAACCGGAGCTGCTCCACGATCAGGCGATCGAGCCCCTCCTTGTGAAAGACGAGCGGTACCTCGTAGGGCGTATCCACGTCCTTCGCCGTGATCACTTCATCTTTCTGGAGGTTGCAGAAGAGGGCGATCTTTTGTTTCAGCTCGGGAGGCAGGTAGCGATCCGTCCGGCAGAGGAGGATGTGGGGCTGGATACCGATCTCCCGCAGTTTGTTGACGCTGTGCTGGGTCGGCTTGGTCTTGAGCTCGCCGGCGGTGCCGAGGTAGGGCACCAGCGTGACATGGATGTACAGGACGTTCTCCCGCCCCACGTCGTAGGGAAGCTGGCGGATCGCCTCCAGGAACGGCAGGCTCTCGATGTCACCCACTGTCCCCCCGATCTCGGTGATGACGATGTCCACGCCGTCCCCCCGGGCGCGGATGGATTGCTTGATCTCGTCGGTGATGTGCGGCACGACCTGGACCGTCCCGCCCAGGTAGTCGCCCCGGCGTTCCTTCATGATGACGTCATAGTAGATGCGCCCGGTCGTGAAGTTATTTCGCCGCCCGACGGTCACGGACGTGAACCGCTCGTAGTGCCCGAGGTCGAGGTCGGTTTCCGCGCCGTCCTCCGTCACGTAGACTTCTCCGTGCTGGTAGGGATTCATCGTCCCCGGATCAACATTGATATAGGGGTCGATCTTTAGGAAAGTTAAGCGGGCGCCGCGGCTTTCCAGGAGATTTCCGATGGAGGCGGACGCGAGGCCCTTCCCCAGCGACGACACCACCCCGCCGGTCACAAAGATGAATTTCGCCATGCCGGCTTCCCTCCTATGAGAATCTGTTCCGCGCGCTCAAGGTCCGCCGGGGTGTCCACCCGCAGCGAGGCCTGTTTGGTCTCCCAGACTCGGATGCGCACTCCGGCTTCCAGCAGCCGTAACTGCTCCAACTGTTCGGTCACCTCCAGCGTCCCGGACGGCATGTCGGCAAAGCGGGCCAGGGCCGCCTTCGTATAGATGTAGAGGCCCACATGCTTCCAGTGCAGGCTCGGCACCAGGCTGCTGCGCCCAGCGTTCCGGTCTCTCAGATACGGAATAGGACTGCGCGAGAAGTACAGTGCGTCCCCGTTGCGGTCCGTGATGACCTTGACCACGTTCGGATCCAGTAACTCGCGCTCTTCGGTGATGGCCAGCTTGAGCGTTCCGACCTCGGCATCGGAACGGGTGAAAGGGTGGATCAGGTCTTCCAACAGGCCAGGGGCCAGCGGAATCTCATCGCCCTGGAGATTCACATAGGCGTCCGCTGGAACCTCGCGGGCGGCGGCCGCCACTCGATCCGAGCCAGTCCGCAGGTCGCTGCCCGTGAGGATCGCCTCCCCGCCGAATCCCATCACGCAGTCCCGAATGCGCACGTCGTCCGTGGCAACAACGATCCGACTGACACCGCGCGCCGCACGTACCCGTTCGTAGACGTGCTGGACCAGGGGCTTGTCGCCCAGCCGCGCGAGCGGTTTGCCCGGAAACCGGCTGGAGCTGTAGCGCACCGGGATGACGACGGCCACGGTGGTCCTGGGAGGAGGTTGTCGCACGGCATCACCCATGGAGAAGGGCCTCTTCGAGTTGGACAGCGGTCACGGCGGCGGTGCCCACCATGCCGACGACAATCCCGGCGGCGTAGTTGGCTAGGATCGCCGCCTGCCGCATGGGCGCGCCGGCGGCCAGGGCCAGCGCCAGGGCGGCAACCACGGTGTCGCCCGCGCCGGTCACGTCGAAGACCTGGCGCGCCACGGTCGGGATGTGCGCAACCCGCCCGCGGTCTTCAAAGAGGCTCATCCCCCGCTCTCCGCGCGTGATCAGGACGGCTTGGCAGCCGAGCCGTTGGTAGAGCTGGCGCCCGGCCTCCAGCAAGGTCGCCTCGTCCTCACCGTGGAGCCCAGCCGCCTGGACGGCTTCCAGGTGGTTCGGCGTGATGATTGTCGCACCCTTGTACCGGCTGATGTGGGCGACCTTGGGGTCCACGATCACGGGCACGTTGTGCCGGTGGGCGAGGGCAATGACGTCGGTCATGACGCGGGGGGTCACCACGCCCTTGGCATAATCCGAGACCACCAGGGCTGACGCCGAGCGGATGCACGCCGCCACATAGCGGGTGATCCGCGCTTCCAGCGCGCCGCTGATTGCCTCGCAGCGTTCGAGGTCGAATCGCACCAATTGCTGATTGTGCGCCACAATTCGCGTTTTCTTGGTCGTGGGCCGAGCATGGTCGGTCAGGATGCCGTCGCGCCCGATCCCCTGGTTCTCCAGCACCTGGAAGAATTGTCGGCTGCCTTCGTCCGTGCCGACCACCCCGCAGAGGTCGACCCGTCCGCCGAGTGCCTTGATGTTGTTGGACACGTTGGCCGCGCCGCCGAGCTGGAGCGTCTCAGACGCCACCGCTACTACTGGCACTGGCGCTTCGGGTGAGATCCGGCTGACCCCTCCCCAGATATAATGGTCCAGGATCAGGTCGCCGACGACCAGGACCTTCCCGTTCTTGAACTTCTTGATGTAGGCCCGCAGGGCGTCGGTCTTCATTGGATCGTCTTCCCCAGGCGCTCCCAGCGTACCCAGTGGGCGAGCGCCCCCTGCCCGTTCCAGGACCAGTAGATCAGGAACGCCTTGCCCTTGATCTTCTCCAGCTTGACGAAGCCCCAGAAGCGGCTGTCGAGACTCTGGTCGCGGTTGTCGCCCATGACGAAGTAGGAGTCCGGAGGAACTTTCATCGGGCCGAGATTATCGCGCGGCTGGACCTGGTGGGGAAGGATGTTCGGGTCCAGGTGCTGGACGTAGGGCTCCGCCAGGGGCTCCCCGTTGATCCAGACCTGCTTGTTGCGGATTTCCACCGTGTCCCCGGGCAGGCCGATCACGCGTTTGATGAAGTCCTTGCTCTCGTCCTCCGGAAACTTGAACACGATAATGTCGCCCAGCTGGGGCTCGGAGAACCGGATCAGGATCCTGTCCCAGTACGGCAGTTTGAAGTCGTACAGGAATTTTGTGACCAGGATGTGGTCGCCGATCGTCAGGGTCGGCACCATGGAGCCGGAGGGGATCTTGAAGGCCTGGACGATGAAGGTCCGGATGAACAGGGCCAGGATGATGGCGATGAGGATCGCCTCACCGTACTCGCGCCAGAGAGGCTTACTGCGGATGGTCTCGGTCCGCTCCCCCTCGGCGGGGGACGCGCTGATCGGCGCCGGCTTGATCGACGGGACGGCTACTCCGTCACTTTCAGCAGAGCCAGGAAGGCCTCCTGTGGCACTTCCACCCGCCCGACCTGCTTCATCCTTTTCTTGCCTTCCTTCTGTTTCTCCCATAGTTTCCTTTTGCGAGTAATGTCGCCCCCGTAGCACTTCGCTGTGACGTTCTTGCGCATGGCTCCCACTGTCTCCCGCGCGATGATCTTACTGCCGATGGCGGCTTGAATGGCCACCTCGAACATCTGGCGCGGGATGTACTCCTTCATCTTCTCGGCCACCTGCCGCCCGCGGGCGACCGCCTTGTCACGATGGATGATGAAGGACAGCGCGTCCACACTCTCCCCGTTCAATAAGATGTCCACTTTCACAAGGTCCGACGGCTGGTAGCCGACGATCTCATAGTCCAGGGAGGCATACCCCTGCGTCTTGGACTTCAGGCGATCATAGAAGTCTAGCACGATCTCGTTCAACGGCATCTCGTATGTCATCATGACCCGCGTGGGGTTCAGGTAGGTCAGGCCCTTCTGGGTGCCCCGCCGCTCTTGACACAGGGCTAATAGATTGCCGACGTACGCTTCGGGTGTGATGATCGTGGCTTTGATGAACGGTTCCTCGAACCGTTCGATATGGTTGGGCTCCGGCAGCTTGGTCGGATTGTCGATGTACAGCACCTCGCCCTTCGTCGTCGTCACGCGGTACACCACGGTGGGTGTCGTGCTGATGAGCTCCAGCGTGTACTCCCGCTCCAGCCGTTCCTGGATGATCTCCATGTGGAGTAGCCCCAGGAACCCGCAGCGGAAGCCGAAGCCGAGCGCCAGCGACGTTTCAGGCTCGTACACAAAACTGGCGTCATTCAGCCGTAGCTTCTCGAGCGCATCCCGCAAATCCTCGAACAGATCGCTGTCCGTGGGGTACAGTCCGCAGAACACCATCGGCTTGGCTTCTTTATACCCGGGATAGGGCTTCGCCGTCGGGCGGCTGGCGTCGGTGATCGTATCGCCGATGCGGGTATCGCCGAGGCGCTTGATGCCGGCCACCACGTAGCCCACCTCCCCCGTAGCCAGCCGCTCCGCTTTGACCCGCTTGGGCGTGAAGATGCCGACTTCCTGGATCTCGAACACGTTGCCGCTGCCCATCATGCGGACTTTCATGCCGGGCTCGATGGCGCCGTCCCCCACGCGCGCCAGGACCGTCACGCCCTGGTAGTTGTCAAACCAGGAATCGAACACGAGCGCCTTGAGCGGCCCGCCTGGATCGCCCGACGGCGGCGGGATGCGTTTCACAACCGCCTCCAGTACATCTTTGGTGCCGGTCCCAGTTTTTGCGCTCGTCAGGACGGCGTCATGCGCGTCCAGCCCCAGCACATCCTCGATCTGTCGCTTGGTCCCTTCGATGTCGGCGCTGGCCAGGTCCACCTTGTTGATGACCGGGATGACGGTGAGGTGGTTCTCGATCGCCAAGTGGGCATTGGCGATCGTTTGCGCCTCGACCCCTTGAGAGGCATCTACCAGGAGCAACGCGCCCTCACAGGCGGCCAGACTTCGCGAGACCTCATAGGTGAAGTCCACATGGCCCGGTGTGTCAATGAGGTTCAGGAGATACTCGTTCCCATCGTCGGCCTTGTACCGGATGGTGACCGTGTGGGCCTTGATGGTGATCCCCCGCTCGCGCTCCAAGTCCATCGCGTCCAGGATCTGCTCGCGCGATTCCCGGGCGCTGATGGCCCCGGTGTATTCGAGCAACCGATCCGCGAGTGTCGACTTCCCGTGGTCTATGTGGGCGATAATAGAAAAGTTCCGGATCAGTACCTGCAAAATGGGGGTCCTTTTGAACTCCGAAGCTCGCTGATTATAATAATTTTCCCGCAGATTGTCAAAGACGAATCCCCTCCCTATAATGGCCCATCTTCATGGCTTCCCCGACCCGCACCGCGAGGCTTCAGGCGGAGGATCACCGCCACCTCTGGCATCCCTTCACCCAGCAGCGTGAGTGGGAGCAAGAGCGGCCCCTCATCATTGAACGGGGCCATGGCGTCTATCTGGAAGACACCGACGGCCATCGTTACCTGGATGGGGTCTCCTCGCTCTGGGTCAATCTCCACGGCCATCGCAAGCGGGAGCTGGATCGCGCGCTCGCGGCGCAACTGAAGAAGATTGCGCACTCCACGCTGCTGGGACTGGCCAATGTCCCCTCCATCGAGCTGGCGCGCCGCCTGGTGGCCCTCGCGCCGCGCGGGCTCACACGGGTCTTCTATTCGGACGATGGATCAACGGCGGTGGAAGTGGCCCTGAAGATGGCCTACCAGTACTGGCAACTACGGGGCGGCCCTGACAAGTCCAAGAAGAGTTTCCTGCACCTGGGGTTGGCCTACCACGGCGACACGCTTGGGGCCGTCAGCGTGGGTGGCATCCCGCTTTTTCACGAGCGGTTCAAGCCGCTCCTCTTCCCGACCTACGAAGCCCACGCGCCTTACTGCTACCTCTGTCCGCTGAACCTGACCTACCCGCAATGTCGGGTGGCCTGCGCAGATGCGGTGGAAGACGTGCTCAAACGGCACCATGGGCACATCGCGGCGCTGATTGTCGAGCCGATGTTGCTGGCGGCCGGCGGCATGATCACGATGCCGCCGGGCTACCTGACCAGACTTCGCCGATTGTGCTCACGCTATCGGGTGCTGCTCATCGCCGACGAGGTGGCAACCGGCTTCGGCCGCACGGGCCGGATGTTCGCCTGCGAGCACGAGAGCGTGAAGCCGGACCTCATGGCGATCAGCAAGGGGATGACCGGCGGCTATCTGCCCCTTGCCGCCACGTTGACGACCGAGCGTATCTACCGGGCGTTCCTCGGCCGCTACGAGGAGTTCAAGACCTTCTTCCACGGTCACAGCTATACGGGCAACCCGCTGGGCTGCGCCGTGGCGCTGGCCAACCTGGACGTCATTGCGAGGGAGCGCACGCTGCAAAAGCTCCGTCCCAAGATCGCGGCGCTCCATCGCCTCCTGCAACCGCTCGGCCAACATCCGCACGTCGGCGACATCCGCCAGCTCGGCTTTATTGTCGGGATCGAACTGGTACGGGACCGTAAGACGAAGGCGCCCTACCCGCCGACCGAGCGTGTCGGCATGCGCGTGGCGGCGGAGGCCAGGCGGCTTGGCCTGCTCATCCGGCCACTCGGGAACGTCATCGTCCTAATGCCGCCGCTGAGCACCACAATGAAAGAATTGCGCAGGATGGTGGGGATCGTGGCGACGGCGATCGGGCTGGTCCTGACCCCCCGTCCGGGGCGTAAGGATGGAGGAAAAAGACCTTGACAAAGTGGTTGGGGTTTTAGTAAATTGAGAATCAAATTCAAGATCATAGGACGCGATGGCACTAGAGAACGTGTGGCATCTGATCGGGCTCGGGGGCATAGCGGGAGTCATCCCGATCTATGTCGGGCTCGCTGCTGCCCTCCTCGCTATCAAAGTCTCGAATCGGTCCTGGGAGGGATTTCTCATTGGCACCTCGACCGGAATTCTTGTCTATCTCTTCTTTGATCTGATGCATGAAGCCGTTGAACGTACGGCAGCGCAAGACCCTCTTTCGTGGCTCATCTTCCTCGGCAGTGTGCTCATTGGCTTCGTAGGCCTCGTCGCTTTTGAGCAGCAACAGGGAAGAAACAGATCGGAATCCTCCCGTCTCTTCCTGCCTTACATGATCGCGCTGGGCTTAGGCCTGCATAATCTCGGAGAGGGATTGGCCATAGGCGCAAGTTACTCCCAGGGGGCCTGGGCCCTGAATGGACTCCTGGTTGGGGGGTTCGCGCTCCATAATGGCACTGAAGGTTTCGCCATTATCGCATCAGCAGGAAAGTTGAGACTCCCCTTCAAGGAAGTTTTCCTTGTAGGCTTGGTGGCCGGCATGCCGACTTGCGTTGGCGCCGTGATAAGCGGCCTCATGGTCTCGCCCTACCTCTCGATAATCTTTTATGCCTTGGCGGCCGGGTCGCTATTGTATGTGATTTTCTCTCTTATCGCGATCTTCTATACCGCAACGAGGAAGATGCAAACCGCAACAGGGGTGTTTGCAGGGCTGAGCCTCATGTATGTGACCGCGATGCTGCTGACAATAGTCACGGGCATCAAGAGCTAAAAAAGCCTTTATCATCTTGACGGCTGATATGCTCCGCCCCTACCGCCACGTCACTTCCTCCCAATACAGATGGATGAAAGTCTCAAAGGGCGGGAAGTTTTTGGTGTTCTGGTCCTTTGATCGCACCCACAGGTCGATCTCCATCCCAGCTGGATCGGTCTCTCCGCCAGGGAGGGACCGCTTCATCGGATAACGGACCTCGCGTGTCTTCGGGTCCCGGGACCGTTCCATCACCATAAAGTGGGCCGCATAGTCTTTGAGCAGGAGGTCGCCGTTCTTGAAGACATCCGCCTTGCCCCATCCCGCCAGGTAGAGCCAGGTCTTTGGATAGAGTGGATCGCCGTTTCCGGAGTCCCCGTGCTCATACACGCGGGTCGCGATCCCGCCGTCCTGATACGGAGCGGTCCCTGCAAATCGGTCAAAGGCAATGCGGTAGCGGTCTGTCCCCTCGGCGAACTCCACCAGGACCACACCGGTGTTGGCCCGCTCATCAACTTCAATCGAAATCCTGCCGGGGACCGGGTTGAGTCGCTTGCCAGCGTAATCCAGGTGATCCCACGGAGGGAGGTCGCGCATGCCGCCGACCAGGACCGTGCCTTGCCCGGTCAACCGGAATTGGCCGCTGTAGTTCGGATGTTCCGTGGCCTTGAAGATCCGCGTGCCTTCATCACCTTTCGGTGTCCCGAACTGACCACGCTCTGCTGCTATGGCAGCAGGGGTCATCCCCAAGAGAAAGATCACACCGAGTACCGTACCGAAAAGGTCAGATCGAACCTGGCGCATGAGAGCCCTCCTTCCTACCAGACGCTCCAGTACTGGATCAGGTAATACGCACCCCAGAGAAGTAGACCCGTCACGACGAGCTTGAGCCACATGGGAATGGCTCCATGCCGCTCCTGGATGCCGGAGTGCCCGTAAAGGTATACTTCCTCTTCATTCTTCTGCGTCACATCGTCCATGGAGCTACCTCCCCATCTTCTTCGCCAGCGCCACCTGGTTCGTCTCCGGCCCCTGAACCAGTTGCCTGTCAATCTCTCCTCGGCGGGCAGCCTCTGAGAGAGAGAGGCCCAGATCCTGGAGCGCGCTTCTCCCTCGTCGCTTTTCTTCAATCCGGCTGCAGCCAGCTCGGCGAAGATGAAAGATCTATGAAGGAAGCATGAAGATTTCTTCAGCTTTCGATGCCCAGTTTGGCAGGGAGTTACAAGTGATTGTTAAAGTGAAAGGTGAGTGTTTAGAGCAAGCGATTCACTTCAGTAGGAATTCCTGGATGAACAGCACAGAGGCGTAGAAGAGGTAGTCCACGTTTTTTTTCTTCGAGAAGCCGTGCCCCTCGTCCTTGGCCAGCAGGTACCAGACCGGCGTGCCATTCTTCCGGACGGTCGAGACCATCTGCTCGGCCTCGCTCAGCGGCACGCGTGGGTCGTTCCTGCCCTGGACGACGAAGACCGGTTTCTTCAGCTTGTCCGCGTTGTTCACCGGCGCGATCCGTTCCAGGAACGCGCGCGTCTCCGGGTCGCGCTCATCCCCGTACTCCGCACGGCGCAGGTCGCGCCGGTAGCTTTCGGTAGCCTGCAGGAATGTCACGAGATTGGAGATGCCGACGACGTCCAGCAGGCAGCGGACGCGGTCGCTGTAGAGCGTGCCCGCCGCCAGCGTCACGTGCCCGCCGTAGCTCGCGCCCCACACCATCACACGATCGGCGTCCAGCTCCGGCCGGGCTCTGATCCAGTCCAGCAACGCGCCGACGTCCTTGTAGGCGTCTTGCCGGAGCTGGCCGTTATCCAGCTTCAGGAAGGTCTTGCCGTACCCGGTCGATCCCCGGATGTTCGGGTACAGCAGGGCGACCCCAAGCTCGTTCAGCCAATAGTTCTGCCGCGCCAGGAAATGCGGGCGGGCCTGGCTTTCCGGGCCGCCGTGGATGTTTACGGCGACCGGGCGCGAGCCTGTAAAGCGCGCGGGCGGACGGTACAGGAAACCGGAAATCGTTCGCCCGTCGAAACTCTTCCAGCGGACCAGCTCCGGCTCGGGGAAGGTTGCGGTGTTCAGGCCGCCCGTCTCGCTGTACGTCCAGCGCTCGACGGCGCCCGTGGTGACATTGTACGAGTACACATCGGCCGGGGTCCGTACGGATTCGAAGGTCAAGCCGAGCTCGGTGTTGTTGGCGTGCCACTGGAGCCCGCCGATGACGCCGACGGGGAACTTCGGGACCGGCCGTTCCTGCCCGGTCGCCGTTTCGAGCACGTGCAACATGCTCACGCCGTCTTCGTTAGTGACAAAGGCCAGCCACTTCCCGTCCCGCGACAGGTCGAAATCCTCGACCCCCCAGGTGATGTGGCCCGTCAGCGCGGTGTGCTTCTTCGTTGCGAGGTCCAGGTACGCGAGTTGGTGAAACTCCGCGTCGCGGTCCGTCGTGACGTACAGCCCCTTCCCGTCCCGGGTGAACCGTCCCCCGCCGTAGGACACCGGCTCGGCGCCGCCTTTGGGCGTGAGCAGCGTGCGCTGTCCGGTCGCCGCATCGAACAGCCACAGGTAGCTCTCGTTGGCAGAGATGAACTCTAGGACGAGCAGTGTACGGTCGTCCGGCGACCAGTCCAAGGCCCGCCACCCGCTGCCCTCCAGTTGGGCCAGCAGCCGGTCGCTGCTGCGATCGGCCGGCTTGAAGACGTAGAGGTCCGTGTCCTTCCCGTTCCGTCGGGTGGAGCTATAGGCCACCCGATCACCAGAGTTTGAAAAGACGGCGGAAGTGTTCCGGGATTTGCCGTCGGTCAGAAGGGTCACGTCACCGGTGTCCAGATCATAACGATAGTACTGGTAGAACTCGTCCCCGCCGGTGTCCTTGCTGAAGACGAACCACGGCGCGTCCTTCGGCGGGTACGAGGCGCCATGGACCGGATCGGAAAAGAAGGTGAGCTGCGTGCGGGCCCCGCCGGGGAACCGGACCTGGTGCACTTGCACCGTCTCGGCGAAACGCGTGCGGATGAGCATCTCGCGCTTGATGGGGTGCCAGCTCAAAAAGGCCGCCCGACGGAACTCCGTGTACCGGCTCACCGTCTCAGCGAGCGTGGCCGGGACCCTGGGAATGCCTTCGACGACCAGGTTGTCGCCGGGAGGAATTTCAGCTTCTTGGGCATGGACTGAGGTGAAGAAAACGAGGAGGAGGAGACCAATGCAGGGAATGCGTTTCACGGCAGGCGAGGAATCCACCGGGCCACAGATTTGCAATACGATTCGTATGGCGCTCCGAACAATCGCCTCAAGGTGGGCTCCTCGTAGTACACGATGAACAGATGGGCGCACACAAGCAGGAATCCGGCGTAGAGGAACAGGGTCGCCGCCTCGAAAAGTAAGCCCTCCCCGAACAGGATGAGCGTGATGCCCACATACATCGGATTTCTCACATAGCGGTAGAGGCCTTTCACCACTAATTTCTTCGGCGGGTCGATCGGCGCTGGGGTGCCTCTGCCGGTGAAGGTGAAATCCCAGGCACACCACAGATAGGTCACGGCGCCCAGCAGGATCGGAGGCAGCCCCAAGAACCGAATGGGGCCGAGCTCGAAGGAGAAGATCTGGACGTCCCAAGAGAGCAACAGATACGGAACAAGAACCGTCACCGTCCCAGGGACCAGGATCGTGAAGAGCAATGTCTTGAGCGCGATCATTTTGCGCGGCGGATGAGCTCGATGAGCACAGAGCGGTGGCATCGGCGCTCATCCTCGCAATAACAGCAGATGGCGATCGGCGTTCGTTTGGCGATCTCCGCCAGCAGCTTGATCACCTGGCGCGGCTCTGTGCTCTCCATCTCCTTCCTATATTGTCGGAAGAAGGTCGCGACGGGCACCCCGGATTTCAAAAACCGTGCGAGTAACGGCCGGCTGGGGGCCAGAGACGGGAGCCAGACATCGAAGTAGTTTTTCCTCGCGTAGTCTCTCTTGCTGACGCCCCGCGGGAGGAACCGGACAGCGCCGATACGGAGCCCTTCGCCGCGTTGACGTGGAGACCCGGCTTGGGCGGTGTGGACGCGCAGGCGCATGTATGCGCCATCTTACGGTTTCGCCCCGAGCGCTGCAAGAGCATGGACGGTATTGGGATGTCCCGGCTACGGGAGCGGCTCGTGAGAAGCGCGTCTTTCACTTGATCGAGGCGCGTCTAGGATGACCCGAATGGTGCGGAGCAAGATCTCTGGGGTAAACGGCTTCGGAAGGAAGGCGGTGCCGGGGTCCAGCACGCTGTGATGAACTGCCATGTTGGGTGTAAAGCCGGACATATAGAGGACTTTTATATCTGGCCGGGCGGACGTCATGCGGGCAGCCAACGTGCCGCCGTTCATTCTCGGCATGAGCACGTCGGTCAGCAGGAGATGGATCGTTTCAGGATACTCCTGGCTGAGCTTCAAAGCCTCCGGTCCGCCCTCTGCCACCAACACCGTGAACCCGAAGGTCTTAAGTTGCTCCTGCAACATGATCCTGACCTCGGACTCGTCATCCACGACGAGGATGGTCTCGTTACCGCGGCTCTGGTCCATAGGCGGGCACCTACCCGTAGCGATAACTATACTCTTAGGGGAGAAAAAGTAAAAGGGCGGGTCACATGATCCGGCAATCGGGACGGAATCTTCAACGGCGGCATGAAATTACTCCGTGTACAGGAACAATTGAAGGCCGAGCATGAGAATAAGAACGGGGTACGCAATGGCTTTGGTGCCGGTGATGAATTTGGCATCCACAAGGATCTTGACCGTCAAGGTTGCGAGAGCCAGCGTTCCCATCAGCGGATGGCTGAAAAGGACCGACTGCGCGTGATGCTGCCCGGAGCTTGCGGCGGTGTGCGCTAACAGCATTACTCCCGGGAGCAGTGCCACGGCATAGAAGGCTGCTTGCCAGCCAGGTGCGGTGAGCCGGCCAAGCCTGTGCAGCAGGTCAATCAAGCCCAAGGCCACCAGGATGATGGCAAAGGTCTTGTGTTGGAGCACGGTTGGGTTGGCCAGGCTCTCCGTGAGGCCCAGGGGGCCAACCGGCCAAGCGGCCGGGTCACTGAGCAGGACCATATAACCGCCAAGAATGAGGAGCGAGGCCGGCCAGAGAAAGCCGATTCGCCTGAACCTTGCACGATTAAGAACCTCGAGCAGGGAGATGACTCCCATGATCAGCACAAACACCCCACCCACGTGATGGTTGAATACCAAGAACGCCTGTTGTTCTGGCAGGTCATGCATATGGGATCCTCAACACCGGCATAACCGTTACTAGCGGAAATAGTCTTCCAACGTATAGCCGGCGTCTTTCAGGATCTTGGCCAGCTTAGGTCTGCTGAGTTCTTAGCTTTCGTCAGCGGCGATACTGATCCGCCGACCATCTGGATGTCGTCAGACCCGATGACTGGATTCTTGCCGGTCTTGTTCCCATCCGTGCGCGCGAAGGAACCGCAGCAGGTCCTTCAGCTTGGCCACGCACAGACCAGAATCGTCTCGGCTTCGGCTGGTACGCGGCGTGGCGGAGTGGGCAAAGGATCACCGTAACTAAGGGTACTGCGAAAGTACGCGCGCAGTGCGCCACGCAGTTTCCGGCGGGCTCTGGCCTTTGTGGGTGCGATGGCGGTTACAGGAAGGCCCTCTGGCCATGCCATCCACCCCGTCCGGTCACGCTGATACTTGACGGGGAATTCATAAATCAGCGGCTCAATGTTTTCGGCTACGGCGGTTGCTCTGGGCATCTGTGGTTCTTCCCTCTAGGTAAGCAATTCTAGCACACCCGCGAATCCGAAAAAGCAGCTGGGCACCTTTTCTCGTTTAGTTTCATACTCACTCCTCGAGCCCTTGATTTACGATCTTGTGGTCCTTCGCCGGCCACTCCCCTGCACAGACTTTACAGGTCATGACCGGTCTTCATCGACAGGGAACAATGTCCCCCCGGGGGCAGGGTTTTCGCTGTTCTGGGCGTATTTCGAATTCAGCAGGGAGCCCTTTCTGACGATACCCTTTTTCTCGCATACAGGTATCAGTCACTTCGGCAAGTCTGGCGCTGTCATCGGGCGTACCGGTCGGCGTAGTAACGGAGGCAAACCCCTGGCAATTCACATAGTCCGTATCCGTCTCCAACTGGGACTTCCCATCTTGATGCCAGTATTGGACGCAGCCCACCATCATCGCCACCGCAAGCCCCAATAACACAATGCGCATCCTGATCACTCTCTTGCCTCAGTCAAGTCAATTATCTAACCTATCCCCTTTACCGTCCAACAGGCTTTCTTTTAA
>Ga0137368_10002547_pt1 | contig 19539 bp, 11 predicted proteins | sample SagtaG_13_FD_104917 | JGI IMG/M metagenome (GOLD analysis project Ga0137368, IMG submission 104917) | Vadose zone soil microbial communities from Sagehorn Ranch, Mendocino, California, USA - Sage1_L_100_16 metaG | ecosystem: Environmental > Terrestrial > Soil > Vadose zone | place: USA...
GAGTCACAACCTTACTTTTTGGGCGGCCACGAGGTGACCTCGATCGAGGGGGACAATGCCTATCTTATCAAGGGCGGCATCTTCACGACGCACGATTCGTCGAAGCCCGATTTTCACCTGCGCGCCCGGAAGATTCGTGTTTACGAGCACGATCGCGTAATTTTTCTGAACGTTACCGCCTACATCGGGAGGGTGCCGGTGTTTTGGTGGCCGTATCTCTACCAATCGCTCGACAACGCGTTTAGTTTTTCCATCTCGCCCGCGTATTACAGCACCTGGGGACCATCGCTTCTTACGCAGGTCACGTTCCCGATCACAGACAATATTCAGGCCCGGCTCCGGCTGGATTATTACGGCAGGCGCGGACCAGCCATCGGTTTTGAGCCGACAATTGAATATGGGAAAGACCAAACCAGCGTGGCGCGAATAAAAACTTTTTACATCAACGACCAAAACCCGGAGATCAATCAAACCGACATACCGCGAGTGGGTGTGCCTGAATCGCGATACCTGTTCAGCCTCAAGGACCACACGGATTTCACCGACTCCATCTATGGCATCGCCAACATCACCAAGCTGAGTGACCAATACGTGATGCAGGACTTTTTCCAGGGAGAATTTCGGATCGATCCTGTTCCAGACAATGTAGTAGCGCTGACAAAAATAAATCCGTTCTTCACCCTCACCGGGATCGAGCGTTTTCAGGCAAACGATTTCTTCACCACCACGGAGCGTCAGCCGGAAGTAGTCCTAGACATTAAACGCCACGGGCTCTTTGGCGGGCCGATATTTTACGAAGGCGAAACCGGATTTGCCAACTTGCGGCTCCAATTTCCTGAGGATTCAGGTATCAAGAATTACGGCACCGAGCGTTTCGACACGTTCCATCAACTGGTTCTTCCCAACACATATTTTGGTTGGCTGTCGTTTATGCCGCGGGTTGGATACCGAGGCACCTACTACGGCAAGACGTGGGATCTCGGATCAACAATATTTGTGCCGCCATCAAACCCGCTGGTGCCCGACACTATCCTGCCGCCACCAACAACAGCCAATCCCATCAAGTTTGATGGGGACACGTTTCGAAGCGTCTTCGATACGGGCGCGGAAGCTTCGTTCAAGATCTCTCGAAAATGGGAGGATGTGCAAAGTCGTGCGCTCGGTCTGGACGGATTGATGCACGTGATCCAGCCATTTACGGACTTTTCCTACGTGAAGGAAGACGGCCCAAATCCACTTTCCATTCTGCAATTCGATCGATTTCAACCTTCTACGCAACTTCGGGCAATCGATTTTCCACAGTTCACGCCGATTGATTCGATTGCCGATTGGACGGTCTGGCGCGCGGGTGTCCGCAACAAGTTGGAAACCCGGCGGGACGATTCGACAATCACGTGGCTTGAACTGGATACGTATTTTGATACGAACTTCGAGAACCCTTATAACCGCACGGATTACTCGAACTTAATCAACAATCTCCGCTTCCAGCCGCTCCCCTGGATGTCGTTTTCCGTAAATTCCCAATTGCCGGCGTTCGCAAAGGGTTTTACGGAAGTTGATACCGTGGCGACCGTCCAACCACTAGCGAATTTGCAAGTGAACGTCGGGCACCGGTATCTGAATGGGAACCCGTTTTTCCAGGATAGCAGCTTGTTTGTTGTAGGCGGATACCTTCGTGTTAACGACAACTGGGGCTTGGCAGTGCAGGAGCAGTATGAAGGCGCAACCGATACTCTTCAGGAACAGCGTTACGCGATTTACCGGGACCTAACGAGCTGGGTGGCCTCGTTCGGCGGAGTAATACGCGATAACTCGGGAGTGAAAGAGTACGGTCTCCTGTTCACCGTAACACTCAAGGCCTTCCCGAAATTTGGTTTCGATTTAAACTTCGATCCTACGTCGTCGGGCGAGTGATCCAAAAGTGGCGAATTGCGGCGAAACCGCTGGCGGAATTCCGCCTCTTGTGCTGGCGCTGATTCGCCCACACCGTTCCTGATTCATGGATATATCAATCATCGGCTCCGGATACGTCGGCCTGGTGACGGGCGCCTGTTTCGCTGATGTCGGCCATCATGTCATTTGCGTCGATAACGACTCCGAAAAAGTGAAACAGCTCAAAGCCGGAGAGGTACCCATCTACGAACCGGGGCTCGAAGAAATAATTCACCGCAACGTCTCGGCGCGGCGACTCCATTTCACCGGCAACATTCAGGAAGCTGTCGAGCGCTCACAAATTATTTTCATTGCCGTCCCGACTCCGCCACTGCCGGACGGTGATGTCGATCTCAGCTTCGTGGAGAAAGTTGCACGGGAGATCGCAGGCGTCTTGACCGGTTATCGAGTGATCGTCGACAAGAGCACGGTCCCTGTGAAGACAGGGGAAAAAGTGGCGGAATCAATAAAACGATATAATCGCCACGGCGCAAAATTCGACGTAGTCAGTAATCCGGAGTTTTTGCGCGAGGGCTGCGCAGTGGCCGATCTCATGCATCCGGACCGGATCGTGATCGGAGCCCAAAGCGAACACGCGATCGATTTGATGAAAAAGGTGTATGAGCCCTTCATGGCACCGATCCTCGTGACCGACATTAGTAGTGCCGAGCTTATTAAACATTGCGCGAACTCATTCCTGGCCTTGAAAATTTCGTACATCAACGCGGTGTCCAGGATTTGCGAAGCCAGCGGAGCCGATGTGGAAAAAGTGGCTGACGGGATCGGGATGGATCATCGTATCGGGCGCGATTTTCTGAACGCTGGAATCGGGTATGGCGGCTCCTGTTTCCCAAAAGACATTGCGGCGTTCATCGCCATCAGTGAGCAGCTTGGAACGCCATTCACTCTGCTCAGGGAAGTGCAACGCATAAACGAGGGTCAAAAGGCGCGTTTCCTCAAGACCATCCGCGAGACGCTCTGGGTATTGCGCGAAAAGCGGATCGCGGTCTGGGGCTTGACGTTCAAGCCGGATACCGATGACCTACGCTCATCGGTCGCAATCGAGGTGGTAGAACAGCTCCTGCGCGAAGGAGCACATGTGGTCGCGTACGATCCGAAAGGAATGCACAAGGCGCGCACCATCAAAGCAATTGCCGATGTGGAATTTGCCTCATCGGCTCTGGAAGCCGTCACTGATGCTGAAGCGCTGATCATCGCCACGGACTGGAATGAATTTGCGAACGTGGATCTTGCGGTGTTGAAAGACAAAATGCGGACGCCGATCGTCTTCGACGGACGAAATTTGTTGGATCCTAAAACGATGCGGCAATTCGGATTCAATTATTACTCTATTGGACGCGCAGGCGTGAGGCCGCAGTAACGAAATATGGCGCGGCGTTCTGCTCGCCAAACTGCGCTGGCGGCCTTGCGGCTTTGGCGAACAGAAAAGCGTTTCGCGGATTCCATTATCTCAGGGCTTCTCGCCAACGCGGATCTCACTCCGTCCGATCGTGCGTTTGCCTTGGAACTGTTCTATGGCGTTTTGCGCAATTTAACACTGCTCGATTTTTGGGTCGGTTGTCTGCGCGCCTCGCGCATCGAGACCGACGTCCGCGACATCCTGCGACTCGGCTTGTATCAAGTTTTCCTACTCAAAACGCCTGAGCACGCAGCCGTACACGAGACCGTTGCCTTAGCCTCGCAAAAGCAGCGACCGATTATCAATGCCGTCTTACGTGCCGCAACCAGGCAGCGAAGTGAACTGCTTGAACGGGCTGACGCGCAGCCATTGTTCGTTCGAAGATCTCATCCGCAATTTCTGGTTGAACGTTGGCAACAACACTTTGGTGCAGAGTACACCGAAGAGCTCTGTAAATGGAACAATCGGCCTGCGCCCATTTATGGCCGGATTAATCGAATAAAGTCCGTTCCGGAAACCTTCCTACAGCTGTACCCAGACTCACGACCGCTGCCTGGCAACCCAGATTTTATAGAATTCAACACTTTGCCGATGGCCGCTCTCGATTCTGGTCATTGCTACATTCAGGACCCCAGCACAGCAATCGCGTGTCAGCTTCTCGATCCGAAGCCAGGAGAACGAATCCTCGACGCGTGTGCGGCACCGGGCGGCAAAACAGCCTATCTCGCGCAGCTCATGCAAAACCGGGGAGTTATCATTGCTTGCGATCGCGACCGTGAACGACTCCAAATTCTGAAAGATAATGTCGGCAGGCTGGGCGCGACCATTGTTCGCGCTGTCCGGCACGATTGGACGCGCAATCATCCTCCAGAAGAAGTCTTGTCAATCGCGCCGTTCGATCGGGTCCTTTTAGATGCGCCATGCACAAATACCGGAGTCATGCGCCGACGGATTGACGTGAGATGGCGATTGCGACCTGAAGATTTCAGCCGAATGTCCAACGAACAGTTGGTCATCTCGCGCGCTGTACTCCACTTGCTGAAACCCGGCGGCATACTGGTTTACAGCACATGCAGTCTTGAGCGCGAAGAAAACGAACAGGTCGTTCGCCGACTCCTTGCCGAGCTGCCACCCCTGGCGCTGGAAATGGAAAAAGATTCACTTCCTTTTCGTGACGGTTTTGATGGCGCATTCGCAGCGAAACTCAGTGCAGCCGTTACTTTGTGAGCGACGCGTTTCGGATGTGATAATAGCGCACTACGGCGCTTTCCACAGGAACGCGGCTACAGTTGCATCGCGCCCGGCTGGTGGAATGATAAACGCCTATGTACGACGAGCGATTCGATAAACTCGCAAAACTCCTGGTGGAATACTCCATTCGCCTAAAACGCAACGAAACGGTCCTGATCGAAGCATTCGACATTCCCGATGAAATGACGGCCGCGCTGATACGAGCAGCACGGAATGCAGGCGGCGTTCCATTTGCGCAGGTATATCACGCGCGAGTGAACCGCGCGCTCGCTCTAGAGGCCTCCGATCGACAGCTCAACATCATGGCAAGCCACGAACTGGCGCGCATGAAAAAAATGAACGCATACATCGCGATGCGCGGCAGCCACAACATCACAGAGCTGGCGGACGTGCCGCCGGAAAAGATGCAGTTGATCGGCAAAAAGATGCGCCCCGTGCAGGATCAGCGCGTGAAACGGACGAAGTGGGTTGTGTTACGATGGCCGACACCCTCGATGGCTCAGCTTGCAGGGATGAGCACGGAAGCGTTTGAAGATTTCTTTTTCGATGTCTGCACACTCGACTACCGCAAACTGCAGCCCGGTATGAAGGCGCTTAAGAGGCTGATGGAACAAACGGACCGCGTCCAAATCAAGGGTTCCGGCACGGATCTGAATTTTAGTATCAAAGGAATTCCAGCTGTCATTTGCGGTGGTGATCGCAACATTCCCGATGGCGAAGTTTTCACGGCTCCGGTGAAAGACTCGGTGGAAGGCCAACTCACCTTTAACGCGCCGAGCATCTATCAAGGCACCGCTTTCGACGGCATCCAACTTAATTTCAAGCGAGGTAAAATCGTCGAGGCGTCAAGCAACGAGACCGAAAAACTCAACAAGATTCTCGATTCAGATACGGGCGCGCGTTACGTCGGCGAATTTTCGCTCGGCTTTAATCCACGAGTGTTCCAACCGATGCGCGACATCTTGTTCGACGAAAAAATCGCCGGTTCATTCCATTTCACTCCAGGGCAAGCCTACGAGGAAGCCGACAACGGAAACCGAAGTCAGGTTCACTGGGATATGGTCAGCATTCAGCGTCCCGATTACGGCGGCGGCGAAATTTATTTCGACGGCAAATTGATCCGGAAAAATGGCGAGTTTCTTCCGAAGCAATTGCGCTCGCTAAACTGGCGCTGATTTCGACCAGTCAGACTGGTCGAACTTGGCATCTGTTACGCGCGCTTCGGTCCGCCAAGCAGGTTCAGTTGCATCATTACGATCTCCCCGCCTTCGTTCAGCTCGAGATTAGCGATCTCGAACATTGGCGCCCCTTCGACTGGACCGGGCCCGGTCCCTGGCAACTGGACGACAACCTGCTTCGAATTTGAATTCAGCGTGACCGATCCAATTTCGAGCGTCGGAGAAAACTCGAGCGTGCTGATCTGGAATGGCACAGTAACGAATACAGATGCGCGTCCCTGTGCCGACGGGGTGAGTTGAACCGGCGCAGTTTCAGAATTCGGCACGACCTGCAATCCGGCAACTGCAAACGAGGGCATGCCCCCCATGGCAGGCCGCTGTTGCTGAGACGGAACGACGCGAATGGTGCCGAGCGCGCCCGCGACGGGTTGGATTTTCACGACTTCGAAGGCAACCTGCAAATTCAATGGAGATTGCGCGCGCTGAGGTGAAGGCAAACGCATCGTGACGAGCTTCGATATGGGACGGACTTTCAATACTCCCATCTTGAAGCTTGGCGTTAACTGCATCGCTGCTATCTCGAACGAGAAAGTAAGCTGCACAGAGGTTTGCATCCCGGCTGCAGGTACCGGCGCTTGCGGTTGCGGTTTGGGCACAGGCTGTGCCGGGGCTTTGGCTATCGGAGCAGGTGGTGTTTGAGTAGTTTCTGGCATGGTTGCAGGTATGGTTGGTTGAGGAAAGACTGGCCGCACGGGAACAGCAGGCGGAGGCTGGAAATCAGATGCGTGTTCGGCAATAACTTCGCTGACTGGAGCTTCACGCTCTGTCAAGGACTCACGCTCAGCAAAAGCCTCACGTTGATCAAAATTCTCGTGCTCAACAAAAGCTTCATGCTCGGCAAAAATCGTTTCGTGCGGCTGATCGTTCTCGATAGGTACAGCTGTTAACTCCGCTGTGGTTTCCGTACCGGGCCATGCATACTCGGCCCCGCTGGCGAAGACCTCGTCTGGTTGCTCATAAGCGACCACAGTTTCTTCCCCCGGATGCTCGGAAAATTCGTTGGCCTCTTGGACGGCGAACACGGGTTCCTCCGGAACCTCCAGAATTTCATTCTCCACTGATCGCGACACACTCGTAGAGGCTTCGGCAAATTCAGTGACCGGTTCGGAACCGTCCAGTCCAGTTTCCTGCGCAGGAACTGCTGGCACACCCTCAGGTGCTTGTTCGACCACTGGGCCGACCGATTCAAAAAATGGCTCGGCTACTGGAGCTGATTCCTCACGTTGCGGCTCAACAGCTGTCAGCACTGGGCCGACCGATTCAAAGAGTGGCTCGGCCACTGGGGCGGATTCCTCACGTTGCGGCTCAACAGGAGCAGGAAGTCGTGAAGGCTTCGACTTCGAGCCTTTCAACCGATTAAAAGCACCGCCAGCTTTCGCCGACGATAACGCGCTCTGCTGCACAGGAGAGTTCCACGCTTTAAGTTGCAGCGAGACCTGACGTGGTCCCCCGGCGAAGCCGTTGCCTTGCACACCAATCGTGTGGGCGGGCGCTGTTCTCGTTTTGAATACCGCAGTGTCCGCGCTCGGTTCCGGCCGCGAGAAGCCCGGCACCGAGAACTTGTATCCCCGGCGAAGCGCAGGCAGGATAGCCACAGCTATTAGCACCACGGCCGCCAGGAGTAGCCCGCCTACAATCCATAGCCGGCGGCTCGACGCGCCAGCAACGGTTGATGACGAGGTCTTGGCCAGCGCTGTCCCAGTGCTTGCCTGTTCGGGAGGACTTGTTTGCACGACAGGCTGTTGCTCAGCTTGATTTTGGTTGCTGGAAACAGTCGAAGCGCTCGCAGTCTCAGGAGCGACAGGCTCCGACGCAGTTGTCGATTCGCCGCTGGTAGAAGGGGATTGCGCCATTGACTGCTCCGCTGGCGACTGCTCCGTAGGCGAATTCGTCTCGGGCCCAGACGCGGTCAAACTGGTCCGGTTAGCTGTCGCTCCGGCGCCGGCAAGTTCCATTCCGCCGTCTGGCGCACTTGTCGACGGCGCTAGGGCAAGGGTTCCGCCCTGTTTGTTTGCAGCAGGCCCTTTGTCTGGGATTGGGCTCGGCTCTACTGCGGGACCACCGTCCGTCTGCGACGTGGCGACATTGCCCGTATCAAATGCGACCGCAGGAGCAGTTGTGCCTTCTGGTCTTTGCAACCACCCGACGTCATAAAAAGCATCAGCAAAAACGCCGTTGAGCGCCGGCGAGTAAATCTTATTGGAAGAAGTGGTCCAATCCTCGGCCTTTTGCGCATTATTGTGCTTGTACTCCCATGCTGCCTGCGCGTAATAGAGCGCGGGGGTATCGCCCGTGAATTGGAATTCCTCCATCATCGAGTGCGCCCGGCTCTCTTTGCCCTCCATCAAAAGGGTCATGTAAATTTTGAACTTGATCAGCTCGGCCGCCTGGTTTTTGTCGCCGCCCGGTATGCGTTTATACAACGTCTCGAAACGGTCGCGCGCTTTTGCGTACTCTTTCTTTTTGAATGGAATTTGAGCGAGGTTGTATTGCGCATCGCGAAGCTTCGGATCCAACTTCGCCGCCTTTTTGAAAGCCGCTTCGGCATCGTCGAATTTCCCCTGCTGCATGAGAATTTCGCCCCGCAAATTTAGAGTCGCGGGCTGATTGGCATCCGCCTTGTCCGCTTCATCCACCAGCTTCAGCGCCGTACCAAAATCGCGCTGCCGAAACGCCTGCTGCGATTGCTCAAATTTCGAACGCGCAAATGCCTTCGTCTTTTCCGTGCGTTCGGCTGCCGTCATGAGCGGAAGCGAAGCACGCCGTTGGCCGGATGGTTTTTCCATCCAACCGATTTCGTACAGCGATTCCACGAAAAGCTTGTTTAGCTGCGGTGAGTAGTTCTTTTCTGCCGCGTTGATCCAATCCTTCGCTTCCGCCTCGTTCTTCTGCTGGAGCGCGACCGCTGCCTTCACATAATCAACAGCGGGTGTATCGGGCGAAAGCTCGAGCTTGGCCAGAATGGAATCGACCATATTGCTTTTGCCCTCCATTAGATAAGTCAGCAAGATCTTGTATTGGATCAGCTGCGAAGCTTCTTTTGCCAGGTCGGACTGCCCAGTGGTGAGCAATTGCTCGAAGCGTTTTCTGGCCTCTGCCCAATCTTTTTTGAGAAATGGGATCTCCGCCAGGTTAAAGCGCGCATTCCAAAACTTAGGATCGATCCGTGCCGCTTCGGTTAGTGCGGCTTCAGCCTGATCGTAATTGCCCTGCCGCATGAGGATGACGCCGCGCAGATTCTTCGATGCGGCAAGATTGGGCTGGCGCGCGTCAATGGCGTCGAGTTGTTTTAGCGCCTCCGAAAATTTGCCCGCGTCGAACGCGCGGTACGCGGTGTTGTAGATCTCCTCCAACTCTGCTTTGGTCGGAGCAACATTGTCCGCAGCAAATGAGGTAAGCCCCAGCGCTGCGATCGCAGCGATCTTCCAGATTCTCATGAACCCCCGATTCAAGCCCTGATTAGCATTCCTGACAAGTGGAAATTGCGTTCAGCGCGAAGATTTTCAGTCTGGTTCGGAAAAACATTTTTCTCGTGCAAAACTCACCGAACACCTATGCCGGCGCACAGCCGGGCGGTCGCGAGTCTTGGTAGTTAATTCAAGTTCCCTACGATCCGCAATCCTTCGAGAGTCAGGTGGGGATGAATCACCGCGACCTCCGGCACCTGGCTGGCAACAAGGCGCGCATAACCGCCAGTCGCGATGACGGCAACTTTTTTGCGCGAAAACTGCTCCGCTTTGATTCGCGCCAAAATCTCGCGAACCAATCCACGATAACCGAAGACGGCGCCGGAACGCATTGCCTCAATAGTCGATTTACCGACGGCACGGTGCGGTTCTTTCAGCGACAGCCTCGGGAGCAGCGCCGTCTGTTGATAAAGAAAATTTGTCGTCGCTTCGAGTCCCGGCGCAATCACGCCGCCGATGTAGCTGCCCCGCCCGGAAACCACATCGAACGTCACCGCTGTGCCGAAGTCCACGACGATCGCTGGCCATCCATAAAGTTCGGCAACCGCTGCGGCATTCGCCAGGCGATCCGCGCCTATCGATTCGGGCTTGGGATAGTCAATCGTGACACCCAGCTTCAGTTTCCAATCCAGCCAGAGCACTTGCGCTTTGTTGTGCGCGGCCTTCGAGATCGCAGAGTTTTTTGTCGGCACCACTGATGAGACGACGAGTTTCTTTACCTGTCGCCGCTTTAAGAATTCAGTGACCACACTGCTTGAAAGCTCCGAGGTAGGGATCCGCGCAGGATTGGAGACTCGCTCTTTTGATGCGAACGCAAGTTTTGCGTACGAGTTACTGACATCGATCAACAAGTAATCGGAGCGACGCGCCACGGCTAAGATGCAGACACCCAACGCTGCGCGCCGTCAAGCATCCGTGCATCCGATTGTCCGGCACCATTGATACTCGTCAGTGATCGTGGGTCGCCTCTCCCTTCGAAAAGGGAGAGGGGGAGGGTGAGGGTCGTTTACGAGAATGGCGCGTATGGAGTTCGAACCCCTCACCTTTTTCCTCTCCCCTTGCCCAAGGGGAGAGGCGATCGTCATCGGACCAACTCCGAAGTGCCGTTGCCGTGTGCTTGCGACTCACTTTCGCAACGCGTACCCTGTCGCCTCATGCGAAGATTGGTTCACCGCCCGCGTCGCCTGCGGCGTTCCCCTGCCCTGCGGAACCTGGTCCGTGAAACACATTTGACCATTCACGATTTTATTTTGCCGCTGTTCGTGAGCGAAAAATTGGACCAACGCCGGCCCGTCGCCAGTATGCCGGAAGTCTTTCAGTTGACGGTGAAAGAGGTTGTCGATGAAGCGCGCCGAGCTCAGGATCTTGGCCTGCAAGCGATCCTGCTTTTCGGAATTCCCGCGCGGAAAGATGAGCAAGCAAGCGGCGCTTACGCAGAAGACGGAGTGATTCAAGAAGCGCTCCGAGTAATCAAATCGAAATGTCCGGAATTGATCGCGATCACCGACGTTTGCCTCTGCGAATACATGAGCCACGGCCATTGCGGTGTCACCCGAATGGACGGCGACCATTTTCATGTTCTGAACGACGAAAGCGTCGAGCTTTTGGTGAAGACGGCGCTCTCTCACGCCGCCGCAGGCGCGGATGTTGTGGCGCCGAGCGACATGATGGACGGTCGCATCGGCGCGATTCGCGAGGCGCTCGATGCGAGTGGGTTCGATCAAACAGGCATCATGAGTTACGCCGCGAAATTTGCGTCGGTATTTTACGGGCCGTTTCGCGAGGCAGCCGAAAGTCCGCCGCAATTTGGTGACCGTCGTTCGTACCAAATGGATTTTGCCAACGCAAACGAAGCGTTGCGCGAAGCGGCGCTGGATGTTGAGGAAGGGGCGGACATTGTGATGGTGAAACCTGCCCTGCCGTATCTCGACATCCTGTGGCGCGTGCGTGAACGCTTCGGAAAACCAACCGCCGTCTATCACGTCAGCGGTGAGTACGCCATGGTCAAAGCTGCGGCCGAAAAGGGGATCTTCGATGAGCGCGCCGTCGTTCTCGAGATCATGACTGCGCTTAAGCGCGCCGGCGCAGACATCATCGTCACCTACTGGGCACGTGACCTCGCAACATGGCTGCGGGAGTAACAAGCCGCCACGGCGAAACAAAACAACACGCCAGGCTCAAGCAGCTCGCGTTTATTTGGGCGCAGACACACGGATTTTCCGCGTGCGCGATGGAAGTGACTTTGCCCCGATGTCGATATCGCGCCGACGTGGCCGGCTATCGGTCTGTCCCGAAGCAAATTGGATTAACAGCGCTGTTCGAATGCAAACAGGCGCTGTGCGATTTGCGACGAGACAATTGTCACAGCGAGGCCGCGCGCCGGCGACTCGAAGCGATCTGCAATCGTCGCCAGATTCTCGAAGCGCGTCTCCGCACGCATTATCCAAACCTGCACAATGGTGATTCGCTTTTCCCTGAGTTCGATTCCGAGAACTTCAGCGCGATCGGCCACCGCGGTTACGCGCGCCTCGTTCGTGAGTTGCGGACGCTGCAAAATCGACTCTACGATTGCACAAAGTTCGAGAAGCTAATTCGCTACCGCTGCGCGAATTTGTTTTTCATCGTACTGCCCGAGCAATTATTCCGCGAATCGGAAGTGCCTTTCGGCTGGGGTGCTCTGGTCGAATCAAAGGACACGTTGGCACTTGTCAGCAAACCAATCTGGCACGACGCCACAGCGGCTAGTCGCATTCACGTTTTGCACCGGATCGCAGTGGCGGGAACACGCAACTTAAGTCGAGAACTTTCGCTAGACCGGAACGGGCAACCTCGATGGCATTTGAGCTATTCTGACTCGAAACCCTGCTGAGTGAATTTTAGGGATTTGCAATTCTCAGTGACTGTCCTCACCACTTGCTCAGTCGCGCCTTGGGGAATTGTGGCTTCGATTTCTAACGTCACGCGGACATCTGCTCCAACCAAACCAGTTAAGTGTGCGACCACTTCATCTGCGATTTGACTAGCGTCCCGCCCTACGCGCTCGGGATCCAATTCGACCGTCCCGTGAAAACGACGTGGAGCAGTCGGCGGTTTCTCCTTTTTGTCGCCTTCTGGTGGTTCTTCACCAGCTTGTTCCGCGGTGGGTCCTGAATCGCCAGGGATCGTTGTTTCTGCTTCGATTTGTCGTTTGGCTACGTCTGGTTTGACCAGCAATCCCGTATCGCTATCGGAGACGGAAACGTTCTGACCACCGCGAAGACCGCGATATCTGCCAGCCGTTTGATCAAAACTCTCGGCGTAGGCGAATGAATCCTCACTCCATGTGAGCAGGGTTAGACCGTCTCGCACCGCATTGATGAGAACATTCGAGTCCGCAAGTCGCGGCAGATAGGGATACCGCGCGAAATCATCGACCAGCTGCTTGATCGCTACATTATCTCCGCGCCAAAGCGGAATACGATCAAGCTCCATTCTTAAACGATTCGCGCCGAGGTTGGGAATGAGCAGTTCTTCGTTCACGATTTTTTTGCTCGCGCGAAGAGCGAGGCTATCGGCGCCGGAAAGCCGAATGACTTGCCATTCAATCGGGCCCGAGGCTTTGCTCTGCGTTGGAAAAAGCAGCCACTGATAAGTCTCCGGCAACCGTGCGTTGACGCCGCTGTCAGCCGCCTTCAGTTGATTCTCGCCTGACTTCACTTGCAAGGGAGAAAGATCGAGCCTCTCCTTTTCAGCAAGAATCGATTCCCAAGCCAGGTACTTGCGGATCGCCTCATCCAAGTCTTGCCAACGAACCTTGTCCGCCGCCAGAAATACGAGTGTGTTCCGGTAAATCCGCGGCGTGTTTCCTCGTGTCTCGAGAATAGTTTTCGCAGCAATTTCAGCCGCATTCCCAGCCTCTTTTGTGTAAACGTCGTCGATACCTAGCACGACCAATCGCGCATCGAGATCATCGGGCACATCCGCGCTGGTTCGCGGCATCGGATGCACGCGCGCGAATTCGCCCGTCTTCACCAAATCCTTTCGCACGCGTTCGTCCAGTTCTGCGATGACCTTGTCCGCATCGCGCTTCAATTGTTCGGCGCGATCCTCCGCGAGCTTGAGCACGGTCGGATGCGTGTCGTACCAAACGCGAGGTCCATCCTGATAGAGATAAGTCGCCGCCGCCGTCAGTCGACGCAAAGCATCACCAAAATGCGCGGGAGATTCGCCCGGCATGACGCAGCCAAGTTTAACGCGGCGATCCTCCAGGCCACGATGCGCAGCGGTGGTCGTCGGGGCGGAGCCAAGATAAATCGTTCGCGCCACGCGACGTGTCGCATGCAGTTTCCCAAGATTGGGAACGTCCGAGTCGATTCTCAGCGGCGTTGAATTAGGGCCATCTACATCCTTTTCGATGATCGGTGGCCAGTTATCGGAAAGGTAGCGGGTCAGCTCGAATTGAACGCGCGAATCGTCAATTGGAATCGTGCAGGGAAGGATTAGCGGATTGCGGTCGCCTTTCTCCCAAAGCGAATGAATGACTGAAGCCATCAATCGAAGCACGCCGCGTGTGCGTTGAAACTTCAGCAGCGTGGACCAATCGTTATAAAGCCGATCGAAAATTTCGGGATGAATCGGATACGCGTCCTTCAATCGCCTCTCATAATCGCTTTCGTGACACTCGGGCGGAAACTCTGCATGCTGTGCCCCATAGAGATCCGCGAATGCGCGCGCAACGACGTCACGCTGTTTGAACTTTTCCGGGCCGGCGAGTGGCTCGAACAATCTTCGCCGGACAATTTCGAAACTTTCCTCGGCTGTCGCAGGCCTCCAGGAAGATTCCACACGACCAATGACATTGCGCAAGCGATCGAGCGCTTCACGTCCGCGCACGCCACCTACTTCAGTGTCGTCTGCTTGCGCGTGCGGCGACGAGCCGGTGTCAGAGACAGGCAGTGAAATTACCAGCAGAGAACTCCTCGCCGCCCTGGTCGCCTCACTGAGTGCTTGCGCGAAAGTGAAAAGCGTCTCGAAGCCACCGGCTGGCAGATCACTTCGATCATGCAATTGACGGGCATACGCCACCCACTCGTCGATAAGAATTACACATGGACCATATTCGTTAAGCAGCTCGCGAATCAGATCACCGGGATTAGTGGCATTTCGATCGTCCTCAGCCAGTCTTGCGAACGCCTTTTTACCGCCTAGTTGATAGGCAAGTTCGCCCCAGAGCGTTCGTACTACGGTTCCGTCCGCCTTGACGCTCGGAGTGCTAGGCGAAATCTTGGTTCCTACCAGAACTACGCGCTTCGCTTTGGGCAAACTTGTAACGCCCGCTTCTGCCATCACGTCGTCTGCCCCAGCTAGTTCGGTCGCCTTCGCACCGGAGAATAAATGGTAAAGCGCGAGCATTGAGTGCGTTTTCCCACCGCCGAAATTTGTCTGGAGTTGGACAACCGGATCGCCACCAACGCCCGAGACTCGCTGCACGGCACCTACTAAAAGCTTTCGTAGATGCTCAGTGAGGTACGTGCGTCGGAAGAACTCGGTCGGTTTTTTGTATTCGTCGGTACCTTCTCCCAGATACACCTGCCACAAATCGGCGGCGAACTCCGCCTGCTGGTAACGACCGCTCGCTACGTCTTTGTGCGGAGTGACGACTTCGCGCCAAGGCGGCAAGGCGGCGCCAGCCGCGGTTTCAATCGCGGTGCCGGCAGCCTTCCGTTTTTCACTACGCACTTGCTCGTCGAAACGGAGTCGCAACAGCTCCGTCTTCATTTTCTCGAGCTCAGCTGATTGAGGCGCCGATACCGCAGCTAGGAGACGTCCGATGCTATCGAACGCGCGATAGGCGTCATCGGTGCTAAACGCCTGCTGATGCGCCCATTTGTTTCTTGCATCGGTCAGCTCGCTAACGAGGCTGCGATCCCCGCGCCCGAGAGTTTTCCGAAAAACTTTCTCCCAATTGTTCCATAGCACAGTGAGCAGCATCGCCACGTCCCACTCCGGCTTGCCCTTCTTCTCGACGAACTTGAGTTGGTGTTGCGTGAGCGTCCGCTTTGTTTCTTCAAACCAAGTCTGCTCGCCGTACTCGCTCTTCAGTTCGCGCTCGACGAATGGCAATAAACCTTCGCGCAAAAGCTCCATTGCTTTGCCGACTCGCTCGTGATTCGTGATTGCCATAGCTTCTCGTTAGACCAACTCTTGTTGCACCGGAATTGCAGCCGCTTTTTCTTTCGCAAGCCGCATGACCTCCGGCCAGCTTTGCACGAGCGCGTTGTAAGAGAGCGCTTCGGCTGCGCGCTTCTTTCGCTCGCAAAGCGTGTACAATCGATAACAAAGCTCGCGTGCAGTTTCAGCTTTCGAACCGAGTTTGGCCACAATCTCGGCGGCAGCTGCTTCGCCTCCAGCTTCAAGTGCGCGAATCAGTTGATGAACGATCTCCCAATGCGTGAGACGCAAATCAGTCGTCGGATCCCAATCGACGGGCAGTTCGTTAGGTTTTAGCAATCGCACCTTGCCCGCCTTCGAGCGTGCGATCCCCGCTTCGACGATTCCGCTGACACTTGTATTCTTGGCCTTGGATAATGTCTCAGCGACTCCGAATTCGCCATCACCGAAACCATATTGTTCGAACCAGGCCAACGCCCAGCGGGTGTCCGCATCAAAATCACCTTCCTGTTCGGCGAGGGCTTCATCCAACACTTGATTGATCACGGTCAATGCATCGCGCACGCGGAGCGCTCTGTCCTTTGCATCAAGAACTTTTGTATAATGCGTAAAGATGGCCATGCCAGGACCGATGGCAGCTTGCGCGAGATCCACCGGGGCGATGTTACCTGCCTGCAAATGCCGCAGGGCCTGCGGCAGCTCCCGCTGAAGGGTTGCTACGAAATCGCGGCGTGTAGTTGTTCGCGTGTCGGCAGGATGAGGTCGACAGACAATGATAATGCTAGATGCAAGGACGCTGAGACCAGTTTTCAACCCTTGATCACGTTCAGTTCGTATCGGCCAAGTTCCAGTTACCGCAAAGCCAGCGTGAATTATGGCATTCAGAAATGTTTCCCATCCTGTGCTTGCTGTTCCACTTTCGCCGTCAGTCTCGGCTTGTTTGAACGCGTAGTAGATTGTGACCGGAAAGGCCGGATGCGCGTCTTCAACGAGGCGTTGCATCGCCTCCGTCATCCCAGATAGAAAAAACGCATCTGCTTTTTCTCTTCCACCGTGCCGATAAGGTGTAGCGACGAGCTCCTCTGTTTTCGGTACTGTAACCGTCGCAAATAAATCAGGAATTGAACTCCGCAGGCAGCGGCGCAGCCAAACGTAGAAAAAATCTGATAACTCAGCGTAACCGATATTATCGTAGTACGGCGGATCCGTAGATACAATTTTATCCACGCTTAGACGCTGGGTTTGAGCCGGTGCTTGTTTTGCAAAGCTGGATACGGATGCGGGCAAAGCGTTGGTGATGACTTTTTCAATCCACTCAAGCGCTCCAGTCCAGTTACCAGTGGAATCAGAAAACGGGTTTCCTTCCGCATAATCCCAAACCATCGGTAAAGCCTGACGGCCGAATGTTTGAACAATGAAGCTACCGCCCCACGGGGTAAAGGAAGACCAATAGTTTGCGCTCCGGCCAACTCCGAGGCTCAGGTAAACCGCCACGGAATCAGCATATTCCTTCGCTGCCGTTTTGTTTGAGACATGATTCTTAGTATCTGAAAACCAAGCTGCACGCGCTGCACCTTCGATTTCGTTTCGCGCCTCTAAGACCAGATCGCAGAACGTGTTCAATGCTAGCAGCTGCCGCCGCGTAAAAAGATTTCCATAGCTCGTTAATCCGTAATTGGGCGTTTTGAAGTCACGCGGGTTATCCGGCAACTTGATATCGGGCTTCCAAGAGTCTCTAGCGTTACGAGCTAGTTCTTCTTGAGCGTCTGTTGGGCCCAAATAAATGTGACCTCGTGGTCCTTCCACTACGATGGCCATTAAACGTCTACCGATGCGTCCGGCCTGGCCTTCTGCTCGGATGTAGTCGTAACCAATGGGGACATCCGACATTAAGCACCGAAATCCACTACGTTTACCAGCGCTGGTGCCGACCTTCGCTGCTGCGATTTTCAATTTTCCTGATCTGACGAAAAACTGATAGTTACCGTTTGTTTTAACAGGCTCGATATAGGCCTCTTGACCGGGACGCGTCGACAGAACAAAAGTTGATGCGAGTGGCACGTCCACGTTACGAAACGCTGGGTTGGGGCTATTCACCGTCCGCGCCCAAAGCCATACAATCGCGGTGAGTTTCTTGCCGACGAGCGGTTTGAAATCGGGCCGCTCCTTCGCCATTTGAGCGGTGATTTCGATCTGTGGGTAGAATTGCCCGATGCGTTTCTTTGCCTCGTCGCGCATCCATTGGCCGTAGTAACGAACATCTTCAGCCAAACCTTGTGCGCCCTTCCAAGGTTTCGTGCCGAGCTGTCCTTTGCGCGCGTCTGGATTGACCGGCGGTTTGCCGGCAAACTTCGGAGGAATCTCGATCATCGCCTTGCAGATCAGCACCGCCACTGGATTCAGATCGCTAGCGTAAGCTTCGAGCCCGAGCCGCTGCGCTTCTAGCGGGAGGGTGCCGCCGCCGGCAAATGGATCGTAAAACGCGGGAAGCTTGTGCCGATCGAACAACTCCTTCGCGCGCGGATCACCAGCGTTATCGCGGCACGTCCGGCGCCAGCTCTCCCAAATAGCGTCGCGCGCGTTTTGCAGGACCTCTTCGTTAGTCGTGTTCTCCCACAACACCAAGTCCTCGATGATCTTGAAGAGATCGTTACGCGCCGCTTCGGCGAGGATGTCATCGAGCTTCGGCTCCGGCCCCGGCTAGCTCATCAACATACGACGATGGGTCGTCCACCATCTGCGCAAAGATCACCGCGCGCGCCGCCGCGAGCGGTCGCCGCGCCCACCAAAGATGCAACGTGCTCGGATGTCCGTGCCGGATCGATTTCTCGCGGGCCGCCGCCTTGTTGATCGCCTCCAGCGGCAACGCGACTTCGATCAGCTTTTTGCGAACTCTTGCTGGCGGTGAATTAGCCACGAAATTCCTCTAACGGTTCAGGAATGCGGCAACCCGCTCGATCCAGTTGCGAAGTTTTTCGAATCGATCAACAAACGTTCGGACATCCGCGGGCGCCGTAATAAAGGTCTTGGCGTGAGCAATATCGTTTCGCAGGTCCTCAATACACTCCGAATCGACGATTAATTCCTCGCCTAGGTCAGGCAATTTACCAGCGATATGCAAAGTGTCGCTGAAAAGCGTCAATTCCAGTGGATCGGGTTCGAGTCTCTCGCTCCTTAGCTTTTGAAGCAATTTGATGATCCTCCCGCGCGCGTTGTTCTCCAATCTGTCAAGCCAACCCTCTTCGACATGGTGTTTTCGAATCAATGCGCGAAGTAGAAGCTCAAAATGGCTGATAAATCCAAAGACAAGCATTCGAACAGGGAGTTTTACCAGGTCACTTTGAGTTACAAGTCCGTCGATGCTGCCGCCACGCAGCACAAGGCGGAAGTGATTTTCTCGGAGTTGGGGGATAAGCTCCGCGATCGGCATATGCGTTGAGACTATCAAACCGTCGCGCAAAGGACGCATCGCTTCGCGAACCGTTTTGCCATTATGTTGGCCATCGCGAAGCAAAACGCCTATTGTCTCGCGTTCGTGTCGAACCGGAAACTGATCGAACTCGGGATAATTACCGGCGAGCCAATCTCTCGCGTCGCTTTCCGCCGGCGCGTAAACTAGCTCCGGGTCAAACGTGCTAATGAGGCGTACATGAAAGCCAGCTTCCATCGCCCTAAGAGCTATCTCTAGCTCTCGATCTAATCCTGTCATTAAAGCTGTCGGCGGATAAGACTTCGCTTTGCCCACTGGAAGAAAGTCAGACCCTTGTGCTTTTACAGTGGTCACGATGGCTCAGTCGCTCTCTCAACCAGTTCTTTGAAATCGTAATTCACGCTGGTTACCCCGAAATCCGGCTCTCTTCGGAATGGCCTGCGCAAATAATGGACTTTATGCGAATCGCCCGTCAGAAATTCGACCATCGCGAGGACGAAATCTTCCGGCTTGTTCAGGCTATACATGATTTCATTCTTCGTCACCGTCACGGTAGGAGCGTCGGTAACGCGACCCTTCACTTCCAGCAGTCGGAGACGGCCCGTCGCCGCATCTCGGCTCTCAATGTCGTAACCAAGCTTCTCGAGTTCA
>Ga0137368_10002560_pt1 | contig 19501 bp, 17 predicted proteins | sample SagtaG_13_FD_104917 | JGI IMG/M metagenome (GOLD analysis project Ga0137368, IMG submission 104917) | Vadose zone soil microbial communities from Sagehorn Ranch, Mendocino, California, USA - Sage1_L_100_16 metaG | ecosystem: Environmental > Terrestrial > Soil > Vadose zone | place: USA...
AAGGTGCGGATGGGCATTCATACCGGAAAGGCTGAAATTCAACTAGTGGATGGGCTTTATAGTGGATACATGACGCTTAGCCGTGCACAGCGGCTGATGTCGGCTGGATGTGGAGGACAAGTGTTGGTTTCTTTCGCCACGCAAGAACTTGTCTATGATGAGCTGCCCAAAGATGTCGAGCTGAATGATATGGGCAAATGGAGACTCAAGAATTTGAGTCGCCCCGAGCACATTTTTCAACTGATGATTTCAGGCCTGCCGTGTGATTTTCCATCCCTAAAAACCAATCTGACAAAGGACTTTTCCATGGACACGATTCGTATTCTGATTGCTGATGACCATGCTCTGTTTCGAGAAGGATTACGAGCCTTATTTGCTGCCCTACCGGATATTGAAGTAGTGGGCGAAGCTGCTGACGGTGCAATAGCCATTACACAAGTGGATGCATTACATCCCGATGTTGTCCTAATGGATATTAACATGCCCGGCGTCAATGGCATCGAGGCGACTCGGCGTATTCTGAGCACTCACCCAAACCTGGGCATCATCATGGTGACCATGCTCGAAGATGATGCTTCTGTGTTTTCCGCGATGCGGGCCGGCGCGCGCGGCTATGTATTGAAAGGAGCCCATCACGAAGAAATCCTGCAAGCTATTCGGGCAGTGGCTGCGGGACAAGCTGTCTTTGGTCCTGCCATCGCCGCGCGGATGATGAATTTCTTTCAGGGGCTGAATGGTGCTCCAAAAACCGGAAGCCCTACCCCTGCTTTTCCCGAACTTACTGAGCGTGAACGAGAAGTGCTCACTCTCATCGCGAAAGGTGTCTCGAATAAAGAGATTGCCGAGAAACTGTTCATCAGTATGAAAACGGTGAGCAATCACATTACGAATATCTTTAGCAAACTGCAAGTGGCGGACCGCGCCCAAGCGATTATCCGGGCACGTGATGCTGGATTAGGTTAGGCGCAGAGCGTAGCTAATGCCCATATTGGGCGGCCGCAGACAAATGAGAAAAAGATATGACGGAAGTGAACCATCGATTTATAGAAACGAACGGGATCACGATGCACATTGCTGAGCAAGGGGAGGGTCGTTTAGTCGTCTTGTGCCACGGCTTCCCGGAATGTTGGTATTCATGGCGTCATCAGCTGCCTGCCTTGGCGGACGCGGGTTATCACGCCGTGGCCCCAGACCAACGCGGCTTTGGGCAAACTGACCAGCCAGAACCAATTGAAGCGTATCACATCCTGCAATCGACGAGCGATATCGTCGGGCTCGTACAGGCCTTGGGTGAGGAGCAGGCCGTGATTGCCGGGCATGATTGGGGCGCGCACGTCGCTCGGCATTGCGCCCTGCTGCGGCCGGACATATTCCGGGCCGTGATCCTTCTCAGCGTCCCCTTCGTCCTCCGCTCCTGGACGGATCCACGTCCCACGGAGTGGATGAAGCAATTGTCAGGTGACAAGGAGTTCTATATCCTGCATTACCAGGAGCCAGGCAAGGCTGAGGCAGAAATGGAAGCCGATGTTCGGAAGACCCTGTGGACAACTTTCGTTTCTGAGTCACTGTCGCCGGAAAAGCGTGGCAGCTGGCTCTTTAACAAATCCGAGAAATATGTCGGCCCATTCATAAAGCCAGATGTATTTCCCGACTGGTTCACGGAACAGGATCTCGACTACTATACCCGGGAATTCGAGCGCACCGGGTTCCGTGGCGGCTTGAACTGGTATCGAAACTATGATCGTAATTGGGAGCTGACGCCATTTCTAGCCGGTGCAAAACTGCGTCAGCCAACTCTTTTCGTGACCGGGGAATACGATGGAGTTCTTGCCATTCGTCGTGCGGCGTTTAACATTCTGGAAGAAACAGTGCTCAATCTGTGGAAAAAGGTTGTGCTGGCAGGCGCGGGCCATTGGATCCAGCAGGAGCGCCCGGCAGAGGTCAACCAACTGCTCATCGAATTCCTGGCAAGCCTATCGGAGAAATAACGATGGACCTCGGGCTCGCTGCCGAAGGTGTTGCCCTGGCAATCTGCGCGCGTCGGGAAGCCCCGTTGCGTGAGGCAGAAGCCTCACTCCGCGAGAAAGGCGTTGATGTTTATGCCGCGACCTGCGATGTTGGTGAAGCGAGTGCTCTGGACGAATTCTTGGAAACTGCGAAACGGCGATTCGAACGCATCGATATCCTAGTCAACAATGCATCAGGATTTGGGTTTACAGATGATGAGGCTGGCTGGAATGTTAGTCTCAATATCGATCTACTGGGTTCAGTACGCGCCGCGCGGAAAGCCATCCCATGGATGGCTGACGGTGGCGGTGGAAACATTTTGTTCATCTCTTCAATTTCGGGCATGGAAGCCGGACCACAACCTTATGCTGCCGCGAAGGCAGCGATCATCAGCTACTCAAAGACCCTTGCCCTCCGCCTGGCAAAGAAAAAGATTCGAGTGAACACCCTTGCGCCGGGCTCTATCGAGTTTGAGGGTGGTCTCTGGGCGAACCGACGGGTCAACAATCCTTCTCTTTATAACGCGGCGGTTGCCTCCATTCCTTGGGGTCGTCTTGGCACTCCTGAGGAAGTCGCTGACCTCGCCGTGTTTATCGTTTCAGAACGCGCGGGCTGGGTTACCGGGGATTGCATCAGCGTAGATGGTGGGCAACACAAAGGCAATCTATGAATATGGCAACGCTCCATAAGAAAAAAATCGGAGGAGCTTCAACTCGAGGCTCAACCTGGCTTAAGTAACTAAACTTTTAGAGGTGCATAATGACAACAATTCAACAAAATTTTTTAAGAACCATCCCGGGGCCTCGATCCTTCTTGGGCCCATATCACGCCGCATTTTCATTTTTCAACGACCCAATCGGTTATTTGGATACCCTGTTTGAGGAATATGGAAACCTTGTTGGGGTAAAAACGCCTCCCATGGCTACTCCGCCCAATCCCAACTATCCAGGGACAGTTTTCCTGTATGGTCCCGAGTTGATTCAGCAAGTCGTGACGGAGCATGATGCCTATTATCGGGTTGCGATGTCCCTCGGCCTTTATCCCGTTGGTGAGATTACCCCGCGTCAGGAGCCATTGACGCGGATTATGACCGGTTTACCCTTTTTACAAAAGGATGAGCATCGCAAGCATCGCCGGCTGATGATGCCAGCTTTCCACAAGCAGGCCGTTCAGACCTACCATAATGACATGGTCACATCTACATTGGAGATGCTCGATCAGTGGAAGGTCAATCAACGCATTGATGTGAGTCAGGAGATGTTACGCCTGACCATGCGAATTACTGCATTGACATTGTTTGGGCAGGAAAGCGTACAGGAGGGTGAGCGAGTTGGAAGTATTGTAGAAAAATGGATTGACTACGTGATGTCATTGAGCCACTTACTGCCATATGATCTTCCTGGTTTTCGCTATCGCGGTTGGCTGGATCTTTCGAAGGAAATCGAAACGGCCACTCGAATGTTGATTGACAATAAGCGTGCGGCAGGTGCTAATGATCACTCTCTGCTTTCCATGCTCATCCAAACACGTGACCGGGATGGTTCTTCATTGTCGGAAGATGAGTTGATCGGACATATCAGCTTGCTGTTGTGGGGCTCCCGCGATGCTTCGGTCTATGCTGCCACCTGGACGTTATTCCTGCTCTCTCAGCATCCTGACATTCAGGCAGATCTAGTGGATGAACTTGATGAAGTATTGGATGGCAATTCTCCGAGCGTTGAGCAGCTGGATCAATTACCGTTGTTGGAACGGGTCATCAAAGAAAGCCTACGTTTGTTGCCGCCATTCCCTGTTATTCATCGTGTCTTGGCTGAAGCAAATGAGTTAGGAGGTTATTCAATCCCAGAAGGAGTGGAAGTCATCATGAGCACCTATCATACACATCGCATCGAGGAGATCTATCCTTACCCTCTCGCATTCAATCCGGATAGGTGGCTGAGCATTCAACCCAGTGTTTTCGAGTTCACTCCATTCAGTGGAGGACCGCGCATGTGCATCGGTTCCTCCTTTGCGATGCAGGAGCTGAAGGTGATTTTGGTGCTGGTGCTGCAACGCTACCGCTTAGAGCTCGTGCCGGGAGCACGAGTGGACCGGCTTGTGCACGTGACTCTAACTCCAAAAAACGGGATACCGATGACCGTTCATAGACAAGACCGGCAATTCCAACAAGGTGTCGGTGGCGTACGTGGCAATATCCGAAGAATGGTGAAGCTTCCTGCGTGATTTCACAACTGCGTGAGAAAGGAGCAAAAACCATGATCAGCTCAGCGGGATCTTTGATTCTTAATTTGGACAGCCTGGATGCGACGCTCGAATTAGTCGGAGGCAAGCGGGCTTCCCTTGCGCGTCTTGTGACTGCTGGCTTGCCCGTGCCGCCTGGCTTTCATATCACCACGCATGCATACCGACGCTTTATAGATGAAAACCATCTTACCGATGCGATTCTTTCCACAGCAGCACCGGCCCAAGCTGATGATCCAGCCACACTGGACAACATTTCAGCTCAAATCCAGTCCTTCATTGCACAAGGTGCAATCCCCTATGATATCGCTACACTGATTCGCGAATCGTATGCCGAACTAGGACCAGATGATCCACCTGTCGCGGTTCGTTCCTCCGCTACGGCCGAGGACTTGCCTGAGATGTCATTCGCAGGTCAACAGGAGACGTATCTCAATGTGAAGGGAGTTGAACAAGTGCTCGATGCAGTCAAACGCTGCTGGGCATCATTGTGGACAGCGCGCGCCATCGGCTATCGGGCGCGACAAAATATTCCGCCGGAGGATGTCGCGCTGGCAGTCGTCGTACAGCAACTTGTCCCTGCGGATGTGGCCGGAATTTTGTTTACCGCGAATCCAATGACAGGCGCTCAGGGTCAAATGGTGATCAACGCGGCCTGGGGCTTGGGTGAAGCCATTGTGAGTGGACGTGTCACACCTGACACATTTATTGTGAATAAGCAAACGGCGACCGTTGAATCAAAACAGATCGCTGACAAAGAGATGATGACGATACGCTCGCCCGAGGGCACGCGCCAGGAACCTGTGCCAGCGGACAAGCGCAATCAAAGCACGCTTAGCCTCCAAAAGGTCACTGAATTATCACAACTCGGCATGCGGATTGAGCAACTTTATAAACAACCGATGGATATTGAATGGGTATTGCAGGATGGACGTTTCTTCATCCTGCAAGCGCGTCCGATCACTGCATTGCCTGAGCCGCGCGTGACGCTGGATTGGAAACTGCCGCGCCCGGACGGGAAGTATATGCGCCAAAGCGTGATCGAGCTCCTGCCGGATCCACTCTCGCCACTCTTTGCCACACTGGGCTTGCCAGCTTGGAATGACTCGATCTATAGCCTGATGAAGCCGCTGGGCATAGAGGATGTGAAGCTGAAAGACCTTCTGCCCAAGGACTGGCAAATGCTGACCACGATCAACGATTATGCTTACTACGACGGTAGTGGATTTAGTGCGAAGCAACAAGCGATTTTCCTCCTATACATGCCGCGCCTGATCAGGCGCTTGCTTCCTTCGGCGCGGGAACGCTGGGAAAAGGAAGCGCGTCCGCGATATGCGGCGGTTGTCAGTGCGTGGGCGGCGCGTGAGTTGAGTGCAGTATCCACAATACAATTGCTCAAAGGCGCGCGTGAGATCGTGCAAATCGCGGCAGAACATTACCTCACTATTCAAAGTGGTATCCTACCGCTGGCATATATGAGCGAAACTTTTTTCACCTTTGTATACAATCGAATCATCAAACGGAAGGAAGATTCACCTGCCTTAACCTTTATGCTTGGCTTCGACAGCGCGCCAATCCAGGCTGAGAAATCTTTGTATGATCTGGCGATGTGGGCGCGCACTCAGCCTGACCTTTTCAACTACCTCACGCGCGCGGCGAACACTGAGGTTGTTAGTGCATATCAATCATCGTCTTCACCAATCAGTGATGTTGAAATTTGGCGCGAATTCTGCGAACGTTTCCAAGAACACTTAAATCGTTTTGGTCATGCTATCTATGATTTGGATTTTGCCAAAGCCGTTCCAGCGGATGAGCCCACACCATTACTCGAAACGCTCAAGTATTTTCTCGAAGGCCAGGGGCGCAATCCTTATGAACGGCAGGCGGCAACAGCCTCAGTGCGTGAGCGGGCCACACAATCTGTGCTGGCCCGCTTGGAGGGACTGCGCTTGAAATGGTTCACGAAACTGCTGCGATGGGCACAATGTTATGCGCCTCTGCGAGAGGACGCGCTCGCAGATGTTGGCTTGGGCTGGCCTGCCCTGCGTCGTATATTGCGCGAGATTGGAAGGCGGTTGGTTGACGTCCATGCAATCGCCGAACCTGACGATGTCTTTTGGTTGAAAGTGGATGAGTTGGAACGAGCGGTAACTCTATTGGATATGAACGAACCTGTTCCAGATTTTCACCTCGCAGTCGTTGAACGGCGCGGGACCTGTGAACGCGAGCGAAAGGTAACTCCGCCTGTGGCATTACCCATCAAAGGCGGCGCGCGCTTCTGGGGAATTGATTGGAACTTCATGATGCCTTCGCACACCGATCAAGATATGGGTAACACTATCAAAGGCATTGGCGCAAGTCCAGGTCGCGTGGATGGCATGGCGTGTGTAATTCACGATCCAAGTGAATTCAACCAGATGAGACACGGCGGTATTCTGGTTGCCAAGATCACCACCCCCGCCTGGACTTCACTATTCGCGCTGGCCTCGGGCGTCGTCACCGATGTGGGAGGGATACTTAGTCATGGCTCCATTGTCGCGCGCGAGTATCACATCCCTGCTGTGCTGGGAACGGGCGTGGCAACTGCACGCATTCATAGTGGGCAACGCATCACCGTGGATGGCGATCGCGGTGTAGTAACGATAGAAAAGTCGAGTGAATATCATGAAGACAACTGAAAATCTCAGACAAGAGCCAGGGAAAAGAGCAAGTGTCCCTCGGTGGATGGCGCTCATTGTAGCCTTCATTTTTTGGCTTGTAGGGGTTCCTCTCTTCTACGGTGTTCTGCCGTGGGCAATTTCCTTACTCATGCCTCATTATGGTTGGAGCGAGAGTCGACCAACAAATTGGAATCTGCTCGGTCTGATTCCAGTTGTGACCGCGACAGCATGCCTAATGTGGATCATGGTCCAGCACTTCGCTCAGACCTCGAGTCTACCTGGAAGGGTGGAAATGGAACGAACTCCAAGTTATCTGTTGCAGCGTGGACCCTATGCTTTCTCGCGCCATCCCATGTATCTCGCTGAATTAGCGCTCTTGTTTGGGTGGTCAATCTTTTACGGAAGCGTCGCTGTTTTGATTGCATTTTTGGTTGCGTGTGTATTTTGCAACTTTATCCATGTGCCACGCGAAGAGCGCGCACTGGAGGCGCGCTTCGGTGACACATATCGCGAATATAAGAACAGCGTCCCGCGCTGGTTCTAAAAGCCTCGGCACTATCTTTTCAAGAGGATATTTGATGCGAAAGCCGAAGTGGCGGTTGCACGTTGGCAAAAGTTAAGAATATTTGACAAAATCGAGTTTCAGCTGCGATGTGATCGAGAAGAGGAACAATGATTAGAAGAAAACTGCTACTGCAGATAATGGGCTTCACGCTGGTTTTGTTGTTGCAACTTAGATGCAGTGCAGCGCAAATCCAGCCGGATGCTACGCCGGAACCATCAGCCACGCCCGTCTCATATCAGAAGTTCACGATTATCTCTACGTACGAAGGTCTGACCGCATACGTCGAAGCAGCTCGCGCCGCCTCAAATATCGGTCTGAACGCTCTCTTTCGTCAGTACGTAGTGGCTCCGTACTGGGAGGATTGTGCAGATGGAACTGAGAACATGAATCGGGAAAAGGATTCCATAACGCCTATCAAGGATATGGACTATCTCACAAGCGCAGTAGCTATTCCACGCGACTCCAATGTAGAGCAAATGGTGGAAGAAGCTCTACAGAAGTCTGCAAAAGTACTTTCAGGTCCAAACACGACAGTCTGTATCATAGTGGCTGATCCCCAATCCACATTTGTTAGAGATTACATGAACGGTGTCTCAGGCTCTACTGTTCGCGCAGGTAAGATTTGGCTTGAAATATATCCAAATGGTGATTGGCGTGATTGGATACCTTACACACTGGCCCATGAATACCATCATAGTGTTTGGATGGACCGTCAAGGCAGGCAGTCCAAACTATCTGACATGGTGGACTATCTGGTGTCTGAAGGCAGGGCTGACTCGTTTGCTCGTTTGGTCTATCCTAATGTAGCTGCGCCGTGGACCGAGGCACTAACACCAGAACAGGAAATGACACAGTGGCGAGCGATGCAACAATCCCTAGATGCCCGCGCCCCTGCCACACACCGCAAGTTCATGTTTGGCGGCAGTGATGTGCCGCGTTGGACCGGTTATACGATCGGCTTCCACATCGTGCAAAGCTATTTACAGAAGAACCCGCAGGTCCCCGTTGACGAGTGGACGACAATGGATGCTCACGAGCTGTTGGACGAGAGTGGCTACAATGCAAAACGATAGTGCGAGTTGGATCGATAAGCCCTATCTGTTGCGGAGCAAGAACCCGATCGAGTTATACCTTGAATACAAGAACAGAATTCCGCGCTGGTTATAAAAAACTCGGTGCTTTCATTTCAATAGAAAGCATATTTAATGAAATGGTGGTTGCGTGTTGTTGGTGGATTTTATCTTCTTCTTGTTGCTGGAAGTTTCTTGGTTCTGTTTATCAACCCGCGACTCTTCGGTGATATGTTTCCCTATTCTGCTAATGAAACTGCCATGAGAGCATTTTCTGATGCATGGCTCATCTTTGTCCTCGAAATGTTATTACTTGGTATTATCATGCTCTATGCCTCGCGCAAACTGGAGCGCAACGGGATTCTCGTGTTAAGTATAGCCATTTTGGAACTTGTTCGAGGGGCAGGCGGAGACCTATTGTGGATGGCGCGCGGTTTTCCTACGACAAACTATATACCCTTTATGATAGTGCATATCATAATAGCAGTCACGGGCATATTTTCCTTCAGAAGGAATCAATAAAATCCTCCGTGTGGACTGAAGGATCAAATTATTAGGATACAGCTACTGTATAAACCATGAAAGCAACCTTTGCTCTCCTTGCGCATATAGAAGTTCATAATCTGGTGCGAAAACTGGCTTGGGAGATTCACCAGAAGTATCACACTGGTACCACTATAGCCGCCCACCCCCACATACTTCGCTAAAACAGCCTTTCAAAATTGCGGACATTGCTCCTCTCGAAGAGTATATGGATGAATTGGTGAAATCTCTAACTCCTTTCAAGTTGCACCTTACTGAACTTCAGCTTGTACCGATCCCCTTCGAAGAGACGGAATTCGGTGTCATATGGCTGGATGTTCAGGAATCAGTTCGGCTTTTGATTACCTGACCTTTGGCGTTTTGTTGCTGGTGCTAAAGGCCGGAGAAGATCAGTTCCGTACAGGTTGGTTTATCGAATCTTTGTTTACGGAACTGTTCATCCTGCTGGTGGTACGAACACGCCGTCCGTTATTCAAAAGTAAACCTGGGTTTTGGCTGTGGGTTAGTACGCTCCTGGTGGGTCTTGCCACCCTGATCCTGCCCTATCTGCCGGGCATATAACACCTCTTTGGCTTTGTACCATTACCACCTTGGATGATGGCGCTACTCATGTTCATCACTGTGCTGTATATCGTTGCTAACGAATTTGAAAATAAAAAAACAACTTGACGAAACAAATCAAGTTGTCTAGACCTGCGGTCCCGACGGGATTAGGGCTCTCGGCTCGTGCCTATCATCGTATTCTCAAACTTGCACGCACGACCGCAGATCTGGCGGGGTGTGAGGAGATCCAGTCTGTGCATCTGGCAGAGGCGCTTCAGTATCGTCCAAAGTTGATGTTGAATTGATCTAGAGATCCAGCCGCTCTCCGCATTTCAATAGCCGATATTTTTGCCCCATCTCTTCTGCTGCTTTGACAAATTGATGGGGTGAGATTGTATTAAATTCGAACATTTCATAATGACAGGGAATGATCAGTCCCGCATCAATTTGTTTTCCAAGGTTGGCGGCTTCTTCTGCTGTGAAGTTTCCTGGTACCCCGCGCGCTGGATCGCGCCCGTTAATGGGCAGCAAAGCAATATCAATTTTCTGATTCTTAAGTCTTTCGACTAAGCCATCGTAAGGGATGCAATCACCACTGTGGTAAATCGTCCACTTGCCAATTTGGACAATTAGACCAATAAAACGGTAATCGCCATTTTCATCCTGTTCAAGCGTTTCGTGCGCCGACGGGATCGCATGAAAAGCAAACGGATCGATTTGGATCGCTTCACCATTCACGGGAATTGGAGTCAATGTTTCGGGAAAAACCTGTAACCGCTCTGCAGCAAAATCTATGTTGGCGCGCGAAACAATAACCATCAGATTTGGATTCGCTTTCCATAACGGAATCAAACTCTCCCCGTCGAGATGATCCGTGTGATTGTGGCTGGATGTGACTACATCGATAAAATCCAGCCGTTCAGCCGCGATGACGCGTTCGGTCATCCGCACATGAGGTTTGTTTGTTCCGGCATACTTCTTCGTAAGTGAATCCGAAAGATAAGGATCGATCAACAGATGGTGACCCGCCCATTGAATTAGGAAGCCACTTTGACCGAGCCACCATAAATGTAATTGGTTAGAATTCCTTTTTGCGCGGGAAACATCTTCAAGAAACGCGTCGTCTTGCAAAACGGGTTTAATCATAATTTCCTCTTCGTACTCAAATGTCAGGAGACGTTAGACTCCGATAACCCTAGCTCAGCCCTCACCATCTTCACACCTGTAACCATATTCTGCAATTTGAGCCGCGCAGCCCAGCGTGCAGTCTGACTGAGTCCACAATCAGGTGCAAAAGACAGCCGCTCGGGTGGCGCGTATTTCAAACAATAACGCACGCGCCTGGCGATGTCTTCGGGGGTTTCGATGTAGTACGATTTCACATCCACAATGCCCACTGCCACATCCTTGACCTGGGCGATCTCTTCGATAATTTCAAGTTCGGAGAATTCACGGCTTGCCATTTCGAGATGGATCTCGTCCACCTTCATGTCAAGAAAATCAGGAAACATCGGCGCATATTGGCGTGGACCGACCGCACGTGCTTTGAAATTTCCAAAACATAAATGTGTGGAGAGATGTGTTTTCCCAAACACGGTTCCAACCGTACGATTGAAGATATCTACAAAGCGCTTTGTGTCTTCCTTGTAAGCATAGCAACTCATAGACGGTTCGTCCACGGTGATTTCTTTACAACCCGCTTTGACCAATGCTTCCAGTTCAGTGCATACAATCGGGATCAATGCTTCGGTAACAGCATAGCGATCGGGATATTGCTCGTTGGGATTTAGTCTGCCGCTCAACGTGTATGGACCTGGCACACTCGCTTTGAGCATAAAACCTTTTGGGGCAAGTCGCTTCAGTCTTTCATATTCCTCTACCACGCCTAGTCCGCCTGGGGCGCTGATTTCGCCCGCAATGTTATGTTTTCCGCGCTGATCATGTGCAGGTGGACCAAACACACGTAGCGGACGCTCGTATGGTTGAATCCCCTGCAAATATCCATAAAAAGACAAATTGAAATCCAGTCGGGATTGTTCGCCATCCGTGATTACATCCAACCCTGCTTCGACTTGATCGTGAATAGCAATGGTAACCGCATCCTCTTGTAACTCAGCAATTTCGTTTGTCCCGAATTTATCAAGTTGCTGACTTGCCAGTTCCAGCCAAGATGGAAACGGATAGCTTCCAATCACGGTTGTGCGCAAGGGTTGCTCTTTCATGGATTCTCCTTTGATGAAACTCGCTCAAAATTTCTTAACCACAATTATCTGACTGTCCATCCGCCATCCACGGTGAGGACAGAGCCTGTGACAAAGGAAGATTCCTCTGATGCAAGATATAACGCTGCCTGCGCGACATCGTTGGGTGAGCCGAAGTCACCTGTAAGCGGTTGCAGTTGTGAGAGCCGCGCACGAATATGTTCACTTTCCTGGGCGCGTTGACTCATCGGAGTTGCGATCAGGCTTGGACAGATCACGTTTGCGCGAATGCCACGCGGCGCATAATACGACGCAATCGAACGTGTGAGGCTAATGACCGCACCTTTGCTGGATGCATAAGCATGAGTCGCAAAATCATCATCACCACCAACCATGCCAAGCACCGATGAAACGTTCACGATGACGCCGCGACCTTGAGTCAGCATGACTTGCAGGGCGTATTTGCAGCAATAAAAAACGCTATCCAGATTCAAGTTAAGCGTTCTATCCCAACCTTCAAGTGTGCACACGTCTGCCGGTCCATCGCCCCATCTGCGTCCGCTTCCGCCTGCGACGTTCACGAGAATGTCGATGCGTCCATACCTGTCCGTTACATTTTTTAGGGCAGATTCAACTTCAAGGGGAGAGGTGACATCCACATGAAGAGAGTGTTCACTTAATGTATATAAGCCCAGGTCGGCGTGCGAATCGTTGATATCAAATATGACAACACGCGCGCCTTCTTCCGCAAACAGGTGCGAGGTCGCAAATCCAATTCCACTTCCGCCGCCCGTAACGATGGCGACCTTATCTTGAAGGCGGTTCATTCACAGGGCCCATATACTTTTTGGACGCGGGCGCGATAATCGTCGTAGCAAGCGTCGAAACGTTTTTTGTTGGCATCGCTCCCGATGAAGTAACTGCTGGTAAGAACGATGGGCGGCTTGCCAAGTATGGTAAGTTTTTCCGCGATACTGCATTTGAGCGCGTTAGTCACTGTCGCTGCACCAATGGTCGAACCAGGTCCAACAGGGTCTTCGAGATTCGGGATGTGCACGAGCGCATCACCTCCAGGAGTACAGTTATCAATGATGATATCGGCGATGTCAGTGAGTTTTTTGCCGCTAGAGTGATTGGCCGGCGAGGCAGTGCAATGCTCGACAGAGACAACCGCGATGACAGGCATATCGAGGCGTTTGGCTTCCAAAGCAACATCCACGACAACTTCGTTAACGCCGCTATTTGAATAAACCAAAAAACAATCGGGTGGGCTGAAAACAAAGTTGCGCAGGATGACTTGCCCGAATCCTTCCACGTGTTCGAGGAAAATTGCCTGTCGCTGCCCATTCGAGCCGACGACGAGGTTATGGAACGTGAGCGAGAGTTCGACGATTGGATGGAAACCGGGAAAACTTCCATGACGAGGGAACATCTCTTCGACGAAGATGCGCGAATGTCCCGTGCCGAAGAGGTGAACAAGTCCATCTCCCGCGATGGTCTGCGCGCAAATTTCGGCGGCGCGTTCGATGGCATCCAATTGAGTCGATTCAATCCGATCGAGGATCGCTTTGGCTTGCGTTATATAATCCGTTGCTGCAGTTAACATCTCTAATTTCCTTTTCTAAAAATTATTCTATCTTGTTGTCTGATTGCCCGCAAGAATTGACGCTTGAAAAGTGCCACCATATAATCTTATATATCTTTCTTGCAAGGAGACAACTATGCATAAGATCGCCATGCTGGGGACAGGTTTGATTGGTCGTTTCTACACCATGAGTCTGCAAAATTTTCGGGGCAAAGATGAGATCAAGGTCGTCTGCTCGAGTCAATTGGAAAATGCAAAAAAGTTTGCAGATGAATTCGGAATCCCGCGCTCTACAGATGACATGGCTGTGGCAATTCAGGATCCTGAAATTGATACTGTAATTATCGGCATTCCTAATCATCTTCACAAAAAGCTGTGCTGCTGGCAGCGGAAGCAGATAAGGCCGTCTTGTGTACGAAGTCGCTTGCCATGAGTGGACCCGAAGCCCTCGAAATGTTGGAAGCTGTGGAAAAAGCGGATGTGTTTCATGACTACTTGGAAGATCTGGTTTATACATCAAAAACATTGAAGGCTTTGCAGGCTACTCAAAAAGGCGCCTTGGGTAAGGTATTGTGGGCACATTCATATAGTTGGGGAGCTTGGTGGTACTGGGCTGTCCGCGAGGCACAAGGTCAGATCGGGTAGCCCGGAGTTCCCATTGATCAATAACATTTCTACCAGGTAAGCATAATGCTTGGATTCAATCTATTACGTTTTGTATGTATCAATTTTCATCGCTGCTTTGCTCAGTCTTCGGCGTTGTGCTTTATGCAATTTTGTTGGCCTTGATGTTTTGCGGAGCACTGCGGCTGATGATTCTGCTCTAGCCGGACACGTTTCAAGGTGGGTTGGATGAGATACGCAAAACTGAAAATCTGTCATTGACGATGGGTGTTCCGAAAGCTAGCTATGCAAGTTCGCATGTTTAGTAAATCCTTTACTACTCTTGGAGTGAACATCCTCTATTGATGTTCGTTAGATAATAGGGCGCAGTAATTTGTATTTTTGTCAATACTAAGCAGCGAAATGCACCGTGTAGACAAATTTATCAGCTCTGTTAGCGACTACCGCGATATAAAGGGGTTTGTTTGCTGTGTCGCGAGTTAAGCGGGTTACCTGTAAAAGCGGTGACCATTTGCTTATATTCAGTTGACTTGCTTCCCAATCCGAGGCGGTTCGGGCCTCTACGCGATCCTCAGCTCGAACCGGTCTCAAACCAAACTTAGGCAGAGTGGCATACAGAGAATCGTTTACTAAGCCTTCATTTAACAGACCAGGTACAAGGGACTCAGGAATATAGTTTGTCATTATGCAAATTGGTTCATCATTTGCATATCGCAATCTACGTATTCGAACTAGTTGCTCTCCTGGTGATAGGTTGAGTTGGGCGGCCTGCTCCTTAGTTGGCTCGGTGAGGTCAATTTCGGCCGTAGCACTTCTTGGTTCGAGTCCCATCTGGCGCATCTGCGCTGACCATGAAAGAAGCCGCGGAAGCTCCTGTGCGATAGGCTCCTTACGCACAAATGTACCGCGGCCCTGCTGCCGGAGAATCAGTCCTTCTGATACCAGCTCATCTAGGGCGCGGCGTATGGTTATACGACTCACATTGAAGCGCTTCTCGAGTTCGGGTTCGCTGGGAATCATATCGCCAGGCTGCATTCGATTTTCAATTTCATCCTGAAGAGAGTTTTTAACCTGAGCATAAAGAGGAATCAATCTTGACTTGTCGGGTAACATATATCCTTCCTGTTTTGGCATTAAATCACCCTTGTAATTAACTCATTATAACGTTATAATGAGTTTACCCCGCTTTAGAATGTTCGTCAAGTTGCAAATCAAAGCTAGAAACTATCAAATTATGGCGATAAACGATGATGCATATAGGTTTCATAGAGCTAAAACACCCAGGGATGGAATACATGCCAAAATACTTATCAGGCTCTTCATTGGAATTCAACTCCAATAATTTTAAGTTCCCATATCACTTTCTGATAGTGACCACTTATATAAAACTCGCTAGTAGTAAAGGTAGACAACCTAGTTTCTCACACAAAATTGATTGGCTTAATTAGATCGGAGTAAGGTAAATGGTCACAAGCACCAACAAGATCAAATCTGGAATCAAGTTCTCAGACTTTATTGGAGGCAGGTCAACGCCAGCTTGGATTACCTTGGCACTGCTGCTAATTTGGGCCGGCATAACCATACCCGGTTTTCTTTTGCCTGGGCGCTTGCTTGCTCTTGGACAACAGGTGACACCTCTTTTAATTGTTGCAATGGGCCAGACATTAGTTGTGTTAGTGTCTGGCCTTGATATCTCAGTCGGAGCAGTACTTACACTTAGCCTGGTATTGGCAAGCGGTATTATGCAGGGTCGCAGTGAGTGGGTATTTCCGGGCATAGTAATCTGTCTTCTAGCTGGAGCATTTGTTGGTCTGTTGAATGGTCTGTTAATTGTGGGTCTACGGCTGCCGCCACTGATCGCGACGATCGGCATGATGTCGATTATACAAGGTGTAGCTTGGGTATATACTCACGGTGCGCCAGGAGGGTCAATTCCTTCCTCCCTACGTTTCGTGGCGAATGGGCGGCTGGGAATACTTCCCGTTTCAGATATCGTATTTGCAATTGCTGTTATCTTAATGATGTTGCTTCTTCAGCGAACAGTGTTCGGTAAGCAGCTTTACGCCGTAGGAGCCAATCAGAGAGCGGCTTATCTTGCCGGAATTCCAGTCAAACGGGTCATCATATTCACGTATGTGTTATCGGCGGGCTTGGCCGCGGCTGGCGGCCTGGTTCTTTCTGGATACGTTGGTGTTGGCACTCTCGATGCAGGTGGCCCATACGTACTCAATTCGATTGCTGCGGTGATCATTGGAGGCACAAAATTCACGGGAGGCGACGGAGGTGTAGTTGGAACTGTGGTCAGCGTAGCCATTTTGGCTGTTCTCACAGGAATCCTTATTCAATTGGGTATCCCGGTCACTCTGCGCTCCGTTTTACTGAGCGTAATTGTTGTTGCAGCCGCCGTATTGCAAAGTAGGAAAACTGGAGGATGAAAACAGCCTCGATTAGCCTGGCAAGCTGCCTTGTCATTACATAAATCAACTTAAAAATCATATATCAAAGCCTTGGAAAAAGGAAAAGAAGGAACCATGAAACATAAATTACTACTCATTGTGATGCTGCTTACGATGCTTTCAATCGTTGCAGCGGCTTGTAGCCCTGCTGTACCGGCTACTACCAATTCGTCCAGCAATACAACCAAACAGCCACCTTATGTAATTGGTGTCTCAAACGTATCTGTTGCTAATTCATTCCGCGTTCAGATGATTGAGGAAATCAAGTACTATGGCAAACAGCACCCTGATATGATCAAAGATGTTATCGTAACGGATGCCGGTGGCGATGCAAACAAACAGATTTCTGATATTGAGGATTTGGTAACACGTAAGGTTGATGTATTGCTCGTTGCTCCAGCATCTGACACAGCACTCACGCCGGCCGTTGATCAAGCCGTGGCAGCAGGCATACCTGTTATTGTGTTCAATTCAGGTATGCAGAGCGACAAAGTATCAGCGCGGGCCTTGCCTCCATATCATGAATGGGCGAAGTTGACGGCTGATTGGCTTGGTAAGACCATGAATGGCAAGGGTGACGTAATTGCACTGCGTGGTATTGCTGGACTAGCAGCTGAAGCGGATGAATGGGCGGGCGTCGAAGAAGCGCTCAAGAATTACCCCGATATAAAAATCATTTGCACAGAATACGCTGATTGGGCTTACGACAAAGCCAAGACAGCAGTTGCGAATTGCCTTGCTAATCATCCAGATGTAAATGGCGTACTTGCCATTGGTGATGCGATGACTTGGGCAGCGGCAGAAACCTTGAAAGATCAAGGTTATGATGTTACCCAGATCCCAATGATTGGTATTGGTGGCAGTAATGGTTTCCTCAAGTACTGGCAAGCGAATAATCTTAATGCATATGTGATTGCTGATCCTACCGATATTGGTGTTACGGCGCTCAAGGCAGCTCTGGATCTGCTACAGGGCAAGACCATACAGCCAAATCTGACTCCAACTCAGTATGATATCTACAGTTCGACCTTGAGCAAGTTTGTTAAGACTGACTTGCCGGATAGTGCTTGGGTTGGTACTGGACTTCCCGATGACGTGTTGAAGTCATTGTTGAACAAGTGACATTTGCGGCAAGGTAAGCTTTGTTAGAAATCCATCAGCTTGTCAAAACTTTTGGCGGGACGGTTGCACTCCGAGGTGTGAGCCTCGAAGTGCAACCTGGGGAGTTTTACGCACTTTTAGGCGAGAATGGCGCTGGTAAATCAACGCTTGTAAGGGTTGTGGGAGGAGTATATGCGCCTGATCAGGGCAGTCTATCTTGGGAAGGCAAGCCAATCACTACATTCTCACCATTGAATGCGCGGCGCTTAGGAATTGGTATCGTACACCAAGATTCCGCACTTCTACCCGACCTTAGTGTGGCGGCCAACTTTGCACTAGGACGCGAACCCGTATCTTCTCTTGGCTGGATCATTTGGGATGCTGTGAGGGCCTCTTTAAAAGAGCAATCTGCGCGCTTTAATGTGGAAGTCCCTCCAGATATGCCTGTTCGAAACCTCTCGGTTGGATTACGCAAACTGCTTGATATTATGCGGGTATTACAGGATGCGCAGAAATTGATCGTGTTGGATGAGCCAACGGCTGCCTTTACGGTTGAAGATACCAAACGGCTCATGGAAATTCTTTGGGAAATAAAAAAAACAGGCACATCGATTATTTATGTGACACACAGACTTCAGGAAATTGAAGAGATTGTGGATCGAGTTACTATCCTGAAGGATGGGACAAGTGTAGGGACGCTAACTCCGCAAGAGGCTACTCCTGGCCGAATTGTTTCCTTGATGGTGGGCCGTCAGATGGGAGATATGTATCCGCCTCCACCACCAAAGCCTCCTATTAATTCATTATTGCAAATAAAAGGACTTCAACGAGATAACGCATTCCACGATGTTAACTTAGAGGTAAATTTAGGTGAAATCGTAGCTTTAGTTGGTTTAGCGGGTCACGGGGCATTTGAAACAGCCCATTCTATATACGGCGATCCTCCATCTGATGGAGGGGAGATTCTATTCAGCGGAAAACATCTTAAGATTAATGGTCCCGAAACCGCGTTACAGGCGGTGATTGGTTTAGTTATCGAAGACCGAGCTGAAAATGTGCTTCGCGTCCTGTCGGTTCGCGATAACCTTTCGTTAGCCTCTTTGAAACGGTGGTCCTGGTTGGGGTGGATGAATACGGGACTTGAACGAGCGCAGGCTGCAAAGCTCGTTCAATCTCTTAACATCAAAGCGGCAGGTATTGGTGTACCTGCGGAATCACTGAGCGGTGGCAATCAACAAAAAGTCGTATTAGGTCGCTGGATTGCCGCTGGCACAAAATTGCTTGTTTTAGTGGACCCAACAGCGGGGGTAGATGTAGGGGCTCGAGCTGAAATCTACAGGCTGCTAAGAAAAATAGCCGATGACGGACGGAGCATCCTTATTGCTACTAGTGATATGTCTGAAGCACTTGGACTGGCTGATCGAGTCTATGCGTTCTATAAGGGTACAGTAGCTGGTGTGTTTACAAGACACGACAGGCACGAGGCTCAAGTACTTGCCGCCATTACTGGTCATAATGTGGAACGAATGGATAGTGCAAAGAATCTGGCAAACCGAGATATTGTCGGAGTGGTCAAGACACAACAGCCATTTAAAGAAACCAAATTAAACCAGACAACAACTGGCAGTTCAAATTCTGTTGATCGAAAAGTGAAACGAAATAAATGGTTGGTATCGCGTGAAAGTGCCCCAGTGATGCTCATGCTCGCCATTTTTGTAATCGCAATGTTGTTGGTTCCCAACTTTGGTAGTAGTGGCAATCTTCGAAATGTGCTGGTTCAAGCCGTGCCTTTGTTGCTCACCGCTGTTGGTCAGACTCTAGTCATTGTCACTGCGGGAATTGATTTATCTATTGGTGAAACTGTAACGCTTTCTACGATCCTCGCTTCTTCGTTGATGGGGCTGG
>Ga0137368_10002570_pt1 | contig 19482 bp, 18 predicted proteins | sample SagtaG_13_FD_104917 | JGI IMG/M metagenome (GOLD analysis project Ga0137368, IMG submission 104917) | Vadose zone soil microbial communities from Sagehorn Ranch, Mendocino, California, USA - Sage1_L_100_16 metaG | ecosystem: Environmental > Terrestrial > Soil > Vadose zone | place: USA...
CCGGGGCCCTAGGACGCAGAATCCGATCAAGCTGTTCTTGTTGACGAAGGGGAGGCACACGTCGGCCTGGACTCGCCGGAGGGCGTCGATGAGGGCGCGCTCCGCTTCCTCGTCCCCCGAGAAGTGCTCCATCTCTTCTCGCACCAGGATGGTCTGCCACAGGGCCAGGTAGCGGGGGAGTTCGTCGTCCACGGTCAGGCGGGGCGTGGCCGCGGTCTTGAGGTGGACGCCGTAGGGGGACACGGGCGCATAGACGCGCCGGTCCTTCTCGAAGAGGTACAGGGTCACGGTCTCCACGCCCAGGACGGTCGCGAGCGTGCGCTCGATCTCCACGACGAGAGTTTTCAGATCAAGGATCGTGGCTAGGGCCTTCGAGAATTTCGACAGGGTCTCGTACGTGTCGTAGCGTTCCCTGAAAAAGATCCGGGCGATCGCCACCTGGGCTTCGCCTTTGAACTTGGAGGCGCCGAGGAGCATGAGGGCGAACAACAGAAACACAACTAATGAGAAGGGATAGCTAATCGTGCCGAAATAGGATTCCTGGGCTACCAGAAGAACGGCGTAGGAAGGGACAAAGACGATGGTCACGAAAATCAGATAGTTGAGCCCCTTCTCCATGGCGACCGAGATGTCCATGAGGCGATATTTGACAATGGCATACGAGGTTGCTGCGACGTAAAGAGGGATTGCGTAAGTGCCAAATGGGTTGAGGAAAGGAACGTTGATACCATATGCAAGGAAGAAATTTGCTCCTCCTCCAATATATCCAACGAGAGAACTCCCCAATAGATATCTCAGTTGATTTCGCCTCGCTCCCCAGGCGGTCGAATAAGCTTTGTACAATGCGTAATTTCCGTATCCAACACACGATAGGAAGAACAACAATGCGAAAGGGTACAATGGCCCCGGTACCATTATGAATTTGAAATATAGCTTAGGAACTGCATCGGCAATCATAGAGGGAGTAATGCATAGCGTTGCGATTGCGAAACTCAACGCATACAACCAGCCTAGAATCAATTTCTTAATCTTAAGTTCCAAGAACAAATCAACAAAATGCACAAACAGGGCGGGAATGAAAAAGGTCCCGGCCTCCATGATCCTTGCCCACATTAAGGCGTTGGATCTATCAGAGCTAGTCACGTGCAGAATCTGGAAAAAACTCCACCAAGAAATACTGAATGAATAAAAAAGAAAGATCGTACCAATCCGACTGTTACGCTTTGTGACATAAACAAAGATGCCGAGCAGAAGAGTGGTCAGTGAAGTAAGGACTAATGCAGTAATAAGATTGAGCAGCTGAGGATTCATCGAGACAGCGGATGGATAGTACGCGAGCGAAGCTCGCTCAAGGAAACTCTGATGTTTAACGCGGCCAGTTCTGGAATTTCAATCTGCTATAGTTATTCCGATAAACCAACTGGGTGTGAATTTTTAAATGGTCACCCCCATGATGGCCGCACCAAACCCGCCAGAACCACCAACAAAAAGGACCTTATCACCGTGTCCGATGCGGCCTTCCTGTAAGGCTTCACATACAGCAATCGGCATACTCGCGGCTCCCACGTTGCCATATTTGGGAAATGGCCAAGATACCTTCTCTGCAGGAATGCCGAATCTCTTATAAAGAATCTGTCTAACTACATGAATACCGACTTGATGAGGTATAACGAGGCGAATGTCGTCAATGGTCCATTGCAACTCTTTTAGAACCTCTTCAATGCCAAGAGGGAGATACTTCGATGCTATCCGCTCAATTCCAGCAGCATTACTCTTAAACAATCTTTTGCTCGCATCTATAAGGGGAACAACGGCGACCTTCCAATACGTTCCGTCTGATAAAAACCAGCGAGCGCGTATGCCTCGCTCGTCACCTTCTTGGACCCGCTGTAAAACAGCTGCGCCTCCACCATCTCCAAGCGTATAGCCCATCGAACTCAACTTAAGGTCCTTCTTTGACTTTGCGTCCCAGGTCACATACTGAGACAGGACCTCTCCAACAGCAACTAGTCCTGTTTCGCAGCGACCCGAGGCGATGAATGAGTCCAAGATATCTATGGCTGAGAGAAAACCATTGCAAGCGTTTGCAATGTCGAAGCAATAGGCGTTGTGAGCGCCAAGCTTTTCCTGAATGATATAGGAGGTGGCAGGCTCTTCCATGTCGCGAGCAATACCGCAAGAAATGATCACCTCCAAATCTTTTGGATCGATTCCGGCGTTTCTGAGAGCGATGGTGCTAGCCTCGACGGCCAGATCGGAAGGGTAAATTCTCGAACTGGCATAGCGCCGAGATTTTATGCCGGTGAGTGATCCCACAACGTCTCCAAAATTTGTTTTGACGCCATTAACTTTCAGCATGGTGCTGATGTCATGGTTCGTAATTTCGTTCGGCGGGAGATAGGATCCCCAGCCAATGATCTTTGATGCATGGATCCAGGAGCGTCGGATAGTCCTGGGACTTTCCGCCAGCGTGTCCTTGGTTTGCGCATACCATTCTGCTGCATCGAGTGCTAGGGTGTCTTCTGTGACATGCACGGTTAGTAATGATTTCTCTAATTGGACGCCTCCGTGTTTGAGTTCCTGAATAGCCGAGCCCAAGATTTTTTCTTCCCAGTCTCTTATAGCGGAAAATTTGATCCCTAAGAGAAAGAGGTTCTCGCTGGCTCCGTTAGCAGGTTGGCAAAAAACGATTTGAGCCGAAAGGTTCAAATAACACACCTCTCCAAACGTGCATTGAAGAGCGAGTGGAGTGCCTGCTTTCAACGCTGTTTGGAGGATAATCCCCAACCCGGCCGGGCTGAAGTCGTACGAGTAACCCGAGAACGTCTTGTCCTGCAACTGCAAGCTGACTGGGATCCGCAAAAGTTCACGATCATACATCCGTGCCCTCTGCGTAAAACCGGACTGCGCCTGCCACACTGTCTTTTCATGCTCCTCCTGCTTTCGGGGGCCTGAAAGGTGAGTAGGGATTTGCGCCGTCCTAAGTTTCTTCAGCGTCTTAGGCATTAATGACCTCTGAGCAGGGGCAGTATTATAACCCTTTTTTAGTGAAAACAACAGCATATCGCAGAAAACCAAATAGCAGACTTATTTTCCCGGTCGCGAGGAGAGGCCTGGTCTCTCTGATCTAGAACGGAAAAAGCCTGATTCCAAGCATGCTGCCGTCCAATCTGTAATAATTTTGAAGGGTTATCGTGCGGTGGCGAGAGCGGGCCTTATCGCGGAGGCTTCTCGGCGACGGCCAGGTATGCCTGGTCGTGGAAGGCGGAGTGCACGCTGATCTGCACCGCTCCGCTGGCCAAGAGCAACAGCGCGAGCTCTTGGCGGGTGAGGGAGTGGAACATCCCGTCGCGCTCGGCCTGTTTGATCGTGCCGAAACTGATCAACATCTGTCTGGCGGCTTCGATCGCCTCCGGCTGCTCGGCCTGTTGCGCCGTTAGCCGATAGATCTGAGAGAGATCGGCCTGCGGCTTCAGACTTGTGATCACCATCTTTCCGCCCGGGGAGAGCACCCGGATGAACTCTCGGAGGGTGAACAGCGGATCCTGAAGGTAGCCAAGCACCAGGTTGCAGACGATCCGATCGAATCGGTTGTCGCGAATGGGAAGAGGACAGTCGAGATCCGTCGCCAGGAGCGTCGTCGCGAGGAGCGGGCGAGCCATGACCGTCGCCGGACTCTTATCGCGGATCTCGGCAGCTGCCTGCGCGAAGCGCGTCCGGGCCGAGGTGAGCGCGCTTGGCACGAAGTCAAGTCCGACATAGTGCGGCGGAAGAAACTTCGGGCCGGGCTCGCCTCGCAAGCGGTAGGCCTGTTGGGTGAGAAGCAACATGCCCAGATCGCCGTTCCCGCAGCCGGAGTCCAACACCCGTTCTCCCCGCTCGAGAGGGCCGGCGAGGCGCGCGATCTGCTCCAGGAAATGCCAATAGGTGGAGATGTTCGCGAGGTGCCGTGTGAGGGCCAGGTGGGCTTGCCAGAACTCCAGTAAAGCGGGTCTTCTTTTCGAGTGGCGGGCCCTTGCCCGTTCCCGTTCCAACCGAGTCTGGGCCGCGATCGTCCGTAGGGAAGGCTCCACCAGGCCTTTCCGGAAGCGATCCGGGAAGAACCGTTCCACGCAGCAGGAGGCCACCTGGCGAACCAGGGCCAGGGTCTGTCGCGGGTTGTCCTGGAGACGGTGGAGCGCCTCCGGGATCAGGTACAGCTGGCCTGCGTGCGTTTGCAGGGAGGCCAGCACCTTCTTCACGGCGTCCAGTTGCGTCCAGGGGTCGCGCTCGGCGGCAAAGAAGAGCGCGGGGGTCCGCAGCCGCTTCGCGTCCTCGATCGTGGTGAGCAGGTCGGCATAGCTTTCCTTGATCGCGTCGCTCAGGAAGCGGTCACCGTCGACGTTCAGTCCGAGCAGGTTCGTCGTTCCGAGCCCGGCGCTCCGCAGGAAGGTCACGATAGAATCCTCTTGGTGAGCCCGTAAGGCGGCTTGCAGGTCCATGATACCGGTCAGCACGACCAGCAGAGCGACCCGGTGGTCTTGGGCGAGCCGCTTCAAGGCAATGCGGCCCGTCACGTTCGCCGCAATCACCACGATCGGGCTCGTCGGCCGCGTGCGGTTCGCATAGTCGAGGACGGTGCCGAGGTCCTGGTTCATGCTGGACAGGGTCACCTCCGCCATCTCGCCGTCGCTCTCACCGACATGGTTCGTGTGGTCGTAGCGGAGGACGTGAAACCCGTTGGCGGCGAGGTAGTATGCGAGAGTCACATAGTCCGTCTTGGTCTCGCCGTAGCCGGGCGCGATGATGACGTGCGGGGCGCCCGGATACGATTCCAAGAAGCTGTCATGGGATGCCACGATGCGCCGGCCGTCGCCCGTCGGCCATTCCACACGGCGGCTGAGAATCTGGACCAGGTCGGGCCGGTCGTCAGCCTGCCCGCAGAACGCCAGAAGCTTCCCGACCAGTTCGGCGAGCGTGCTTTGGACGGTGGCGCTGTCGTGGAGGAAGCGGATGCCGACGCGAGGCGTTCGGGATTCCGTCCCGTTGGGCGCGCCCCACACGATCTCGCCCGGCACGGTGAGGTCAGGGATATCGCCCGAAGCTGGCGCCGGTATCGGAGGCACGGCCTCTGTCAGCAGCAGGCGCAGCACAAGGCGCTGACTGCCTTGGCCCGCGCCCAGAGCCGTTTGTCCGTTGAGCAGGCGGAGGCCAGCGCCGGTCGCGCTCAGGTCGGTCGTGCGGGCCTGGTGGAGTCCGACGCTCGACTCGACGCGCACCGGAATCTCCACGTCCACCCTGGCGACCAGCCGGCGCTCCGGTAGCACGACGCTTCCGGGTTCCCGGCGACCGGGTTGGCCTTCGACGGGCTGTGCCGGCGCGGTGCTGGGTGCGTCCGTCTCCAGCAGGAGGCGTGAGGTCGTTTGGGGAACGAGGAGGGCGGTGAGCTTCACCGACGTCGTTCGCTCGCGCAATCCGTCCAGGAGCGACGCGAGGAGGGCCTTCTTTGTCTCGTCGAGAGGTTCGAACTCGACGGCAAAGCCTGATCCGAGACGCTCAGGCGGAGCGACCACGCGGCCCGTTGCCGCGCGAATGCGGTGTATCCTTCCGCGGATTTCCAGCATGCCGATTTCGGTGATGAGGCCCAATTGGATCGGCTGGTTTTCGGTGATGGGAACCGGTCGGTCCAGGACCGCGTAGACCCCGCCGAGACTGATGTTGGGAGCGGTCCCCGATGACGGCTCTCCATCGGGCCGCACGCTCATTTCCAGATGGGCCTCCACGCGCGGCCACCGCCGGCGTTCCGTTTGCGGCATCCCGGGAGGTGGTTGAGCGACCTCCTCCAGCAAACCGTCAATGACAGGTTCTCCGGTCGGGGTCCGCCACACGGTCTTGGTCACCGAGACCCGAATCGCCGTACCGTCGGCCCGGCGCATCTGGAGTTCGTGCCTCTGGAATGAGACGCGCTCTTCGTAGCGCTCCGGAAGGACGCCGGACAACGCCGTCAGGTCCACGCGCTCGGCCTCCTGTATGGAAGATAGGCCAAGCAGGCTGAGGAATGTTTCGTTCGCCTCGAGCAGGCGCCCGTCTCGAGCCAGCCGGAAGACGCCGACGCCTTGCCGATTCAGCAGTGTGTGCAGGCTGGCCTCGAGGCGAACGGCGCGCCGCTGGGCCTCGGCGCGTTCCAGGACCGATCGGGCTGCGGTTCGCAGGCGTGCGGAGGACCGGGTCGTCTTGCGGATGTAGTCGTCCAGCCCCGCCTGCATCGCTTCCACCGCCAGCTCTTCGTTCCCGGTGCCGGTAAACATGATGACCGGGATGCCAGGGTGCCGGGCCTTGACCGCACGCAGGACCGACAGGCCGTCGGTCCAGCGCAAGTGGGAGTCGGTGATCACCAGGTCGAAATTGCCGCCCTGGAGCGCATCGGCGAAGGCCTGCTCTTCGGTGATCTGCCTGATGTGGAGGTCGAGGTACTCCAGGCCGAGCTCGCGCATGACGAGCGCGCGGTCGTCCGGATTGTCGTCGATGATCAGGACGCGCAAAGCAGTACTGATGGAATCACCTGTGCGGGCTAAATTGTTTAGGTCGGAGCGAGAATATACCATATCTGGTAGAAAATTCCTATCTTCATCCAGGATATGGTAGTTTGACGCTGTTTCAGCACTCCTCTGCCGCGTGTGGCCCACAGCCAAAAGGACTGGACCCGCACGGACGAAAATGTGATATTTTGGGACCGCATGATTCCCGATGTGAGTTTATTCAACAAGGAAAAGGTCCGCAATCCCTACAAAGGTAGGGTCCCTAAATTTTGGACGAGGTTTGACGAAACGTGATGGATCGCGAACTCAAGCTACTGTATGAACTGCTCCTGAAGCTCGGCGTCACGTTCATCCTGGCTGCAGCGCTGTTCGGGGTCTACATGCTGATGGCCCGGAAGCGGGCAAAGAAGGCCCCGCACAGCTTCTTCACCGTCTCCGTTGTGACGCTCGCGCTGTATGTCCTGTTGATCTTGAACGAAAGCGAACTCTTCGGACGGTTCAGCTTGTGGGAAGGGGTCTACCTGTGGACGAAGTTTGCCGCCTATCTCGGCAGCGCCTTCCTACTCTTGAAGGCGATGGATATTCTCCTCCTGGAAGACTACTTCATCATCAAGAAAGGACTCTACATCCCGGATCTGCTGCGGCTGCTGCTCTTGTTCAGCGGGCTGGCGGTCGCCGGCATCATCTTCCTCAGGACGGTCATAGGCATCAACGTGGTGGCGCTGGTAGCCATTCCGACCGCCGCCACGGCCGTCATCGGCTTTGCGCTGCAGGACACCCTGAAGCGGTTCTTTGCCGGCATCATGCTCGGCAAGCTGGTGCGGGTCGGGGACTGGGTGCGCTTGGCCGGCCAGGTGGGGCGGGTCGTAAAGGTGGATCTGGGTCATGTGACGATCCTGACGCCCACGGACGATCTCGTCATGATTCCCAATAACCTCGTCGCCCAGCAGGAGATCTTGAATTACAACAAGCCCACCCCGAGGCACGCGCGGACCGTGTTGGTGGATGCCAGCTACACAACGCCTCCCTTGCAGGTGCAGACCGTGCTGGTCGAGACGGCGAAGGCGGTTCCCGGGGTGCTCCATGAGCCGGCGCCGCAGGCCTTCGTAGCGGCCTACAAGGACTCCAGCATCCAGTATCGCCTGACGTTCTGGGGCAAGGACTACGGGTACGCGGGGACCATCGAAGGGCAGGTCCTGTCGTACATCTGGTACGCGTTCCAGCGCCACAGCATCGAGATCCCGTTCCCCCAGCGCGCGATCCACATCATGAAGGCGGAGGACGAACACCAAGTGATGGCGGCCAAGCGGGAGCGGATCCTCGGAGCCCTGCGCCGGATCGACTTTCTCTCGGTTCTCAGTCCGGAGGAACTGGAGACCGTCGCCCAGCAGGCTGCGGTCCGGGTCTACTTGCCGGGCGAGGCCGTCGTCCGGCAGGGCGATGCGGGAGCGGAGTTCTTCATCATCCTGGAGGGCACTGCCGACGTCCGCAGAGGCGAGGGGGGCAAGGTCGCAACGGTCGCCACGCTCCGCCCGATGCAGTTCTTCGGCGAGATGTCGTTGCTGACCGGCGAGCCGCGCTCGGCCACCATTGTCGCGCAGACGAATCTGGAAGTGGTGGTCGTCACCAAAGGGGTCCTCGAGCGGCCGATCATGGTGAACCCTCTCCTTGCGGAGCGGATCGGCACAGTGTTGGCGGAACGGAAGTCCGGGTTGGCAGCCGTACAGGAAAACCTCGAGCAACGGGGCGAATCGACTGAGGTCGTGGAGCACTGGAGAACGTCCCTGGGCTCGCGCATACGTAGATTTTTCGGCGCGACGGCGCACTAAGAAGCCGGCCTCACATCGTTTCTCCTTGCCTTTTCAGCCAGCAACAATTTCAGCGTCTGAGCCGACACCCGCCGCGCTTGACAGGTCCCGACGGGTGGCATAGGCTTCCCGTTCACTGCGAGGTACTTGCTAGAGCGGACGGAGGGCCAGCCGAATGGCACATGGAACGTGGGTATGGTGGCTATAGACATCCTTGAAGAACTCTCGTTATTTTCTGATTTAACCATGGAGGAACTTGCCTTGATTGCTCCGCTCTGCACGCTGATTGAAGGTCAGGCAGGAGACTTCATCATACAGGAAGGGAAACTCGTTCCGAACCTTTATATCCTTCTTTCCGGGAAAGCGACGGTCCTGAAGAATCGAGATGATGGAAAACGGGTTCCGCTTGCATCAGTGGGGAAGGATGAACTGATAGGGGAGGTGTCCTTCTTCAAGATGGCGGTAGCCTCCGCAACCATAGAGACGAGTTCCGCGTTCAAGGCTCTGGTGGTGGATCAAAGGAAACTCCATATGGTCTTGAGCGCCAATCCCAAGCTCGGCTGTAAGCTCTATAAAAAAATTGCCCGTATCTTGAGTGGGCGCCTCAAGAATAGAACTGAGCAGTTTGTCCAACATTTTCCAGTTTCATAGCACCTTCACGAAAGAAGAAAAGGGGACAGGCTACTTTATCTAACCGCTGATTGGCGCTGGCGACCACCCGACGTCTGAAGGACGAAGCCGGAAAAGTAGCCTGTCCCCTTTTCTTCCCACCATACCGGGAGGTGAGTTATGCCTGAACGGACACTTACACGAATCGGGGCGGCCGCTGCCATCCTTGGCGCCGTCCTTGGACTTGTGGTCAATGTTTTGGATCCGCGCGTCAATGACCCCGCCAATACGAAAGCCTTCCTTCGTCAGGTGGCGGAGAGCACCATCTGGGTGGGCGACCATGTGGGCATGATCTTCGCAGTGCTCCTCGTCACGGGTGGCCTGGTGGCCGTCTATCGCTCGATCACGTCAGGGCCAGGGGCAGCCTGGGCGCGGCTCGGCTTCGCAGCCGCTCTGGTCAGTGCCGGGGTTGGGTTGGTGACGTTCGCGGTCGAAGGGATTGCCATCAAGCGGGTGGCTGTGGCTTGGGCAAGTGCTCCCAGGGGGGAGAAAGCAGTCGCCTTCCGGGTGGCCGAGGCCCTCGTGCAGATCCAATGGGCCCTGGACAGCGTCTGGATCCTCATCTTCTTCGGGGCGACCTTCATCCTGTATGGCGTGGCGGTCGTATTGAGCGATGTCTACCCGAAATGGCTGGGTTTGGGTGGCGGTAGGAGGGGGACTGGGCTCGAGTCTTCTAGGGCTCCACATCGGTTATCACGGGGCCTCGTCCCTAGTCTTCAACATCCTCTTACCCATTTTCTCGATCCTCCTGACCGCCTGGATATTCGCGATGGGAGTCCTTCTATGGCGGAGGTCGGGGTAGCGACGTAACGCCAGATGGTGAGCGGTTGCGAGAAAAGGGGATGGGGCTGTTTCGTAGCGGGCCCTACGGAGGAGTCGAGGACGGCAAGACTTTCTTGAAGTACTTCTCCATGATTTCGCTCGTGGAATTGGCCACCACGATCTTCCCGGGCTCGCTGGTCGCAGGCGGCGCCTGCCCGCCGAGCCGGACGATGGAGTCCCGGATATTGGCAAGGGTGAGCAGACCGGTCCCTTCGATCTTGACGCCCCGCAGATTGTGGCCCGCTTCGAACGCCATCCAGGCCTTTCTGTATGCGATGACCGCGGGTTGCGGGTAAGATGCCTGATCCAGCACACTAGCCAAATCCTGATAGATCTCTCCGGCCTGCGCCGGAGCCGTGTCCGCGACGCTCAGGTAAAGCAGGATACCCTCCGTGACCTTATTGGCTTCGACGGCCTTCCTCCCAGCCTTGCGTAAGTTTTCTACGCACTTGGCCTCGCTCGGAGTGAGCGGGCGATCAGAACCTGCGCCAGGTATCGGTCCCTCCTCAATGAGCTGGAGAGGCGCTCGCATGGGATCTTCGCGATACGGGCGCATGCGACAACCTGTCAAAGACGACGCCCCACTTGTTGGCGCCGTCTTAGTCTGAAGGGCTTGGAGCGCGACAAGCATGTCTTGCTGTGAGGAGTATGACTGACCGGCCAGAGGACCCTTGTGGCAGTGGTAATCGCCATGCTTGCGGTCGATATGGCAGCCGTAGGTATCGAGACCCCCGCCATGGGGCTCCGCAGTCAGGGGAGCCAGTGGGAGCCCCAAAATGGACAGGAGGAGTGGAAGAAACAACCAGCGCGGCATGTGGTCTAACACCATTCCCATTCCCACTTGATCAAGACTGGTAATGTCGCCTTATCGCTCAAGACTGGTTGCGCCGTCTCATCGCTCGGGTTTCCACGTTTAAAGGTGAGGATATATTCCACGCACAATGGTGGCACTACTTGTTTGTATATCCAGATCGAGCGTCCGGTAGGGTCGCCGATGGATTGAAGTGGTTTGCCAAGATGCCCTCTCACACCATCCGGGGTCTCACGACCAACGGCATTCATGAAGTAGTAACTAGGAAGAGCCAAATAGCCGATGATCAGGAGCACCACGACAATTGCAATCAGCTTAGTTGCCATTGATAATAGCCCCCAGCGCCGATGGTGCGCTCCCAATAGTACCCGTGTTCACGCTGGCGAGCAAAGGGGACAGCCTACTTTTCAGTTGTTTTCGTGGAAATGACGGAGTTGCCTGCGCCAACCTAGGGGTTAGAAAAGTAGCCTGTCCCCTTTGCTCCTCCTAGGTTTCTTCTTCCTTGCCTTCGGCAGAGTTTTTTTTCGCCAATAAGCAATCTGGATTCCTGCAATCCTCAAAGACGAGCGTGGATGGGTCACGGTACAGCGGCCAACTGCAGATACAGCGCATCACGATAGCCCCACACACTTGGCACATCCACCCCGGCTGAGGACTAGAAACGCCTTCAGATGGCTCCGACTGCATGGGAGTCATCTGCCCCTCATGCCCATTGGGGCACTTCAGCATCACTTCTGCCATTTCGCTAGCGTCTTTCATCCTAAGCAGCATGCCAACCTGGAGCGCCACCGCCAGTCGCTCGGGATCAACGGGCTTCCCCAAAATGTCGACAGACCCCATGTCGATTGCCAGATTCACCAAGGTCTCATCTTCAGTGTTGCTCAACATGATGATTCCGCCAGTGTATTGCTTGGCCCGCAATTTCCTCACGACCGCTGGTCCCCCCATCCCTTGAAGGTCCATGTCCAGAATAATGAGCCGCGGCATTTCCTTGCTCACGAGTTGCAAGGCTGCGGGGCCATCGCGGGCTACTTGTATATGAAGCCCTCGCTGGGTCAAAAACACTTGGAGGTATCTGCCTGCATCTGTGTTGCTCCCTATGAGCAAGATGCGATCGGTCCCTAGGCCTTTGGGCGGGGCGCGCTTTTCCTTCGGTTTCACTACGGATGGTGAAGGAGGCTCCGCTTGATCTGTCGGTGGGAAAAACCGCTCCATGGAAGCCACGATAGTGTCGAGCGCGAGCGCTTTGCTCAGAAAATCGGTCACGCCCAACTGGCGGGCCTGCTTTTCTAGATCATCCGACCCCCATCCGGTCAGAATCATCACAGCGGCGCTGGCATCGATGGTGCGAATCTGGCGTAGCACTTCGATCCCGTTCATCTCCGGCATGCGGAGGTCTAGCAAGGTGAACTGCGGGCGATGCTGAGAAAACAAGTCGAGCGCCTCACGCCCGTTGTACGCCGTAAAGACTTCATGGCCGTGACCTGCCAGCACCGCCTTCAGCAGATCGCATAAAACACGTTCGTCGTCTACGATGAGGATCGTTGCCATACCAGCCTCCGATGGAGGTAAGACGGTACTGAGTCTAGAGCAGATGTTCAGAAAAGGCTACTGTACAAGATTGAACAAGGACCTTCCCACAGTCAAGGCATCCCTCATCTGCAATTGATGGATTCACCCGATAGTGTCTTCAGGGGTTCACCGGTCTGTGTCTTCTCGGAAGAGGGGTATTCATGCGCATTGCCGTTCGAAGCGCACTCCTGGCACTTGGTTTGCCTTTCGTCTACATATGGCAGGAGGACTGTTAGGGCGCTTGTACCCACGGCGAAGGCATTCGGTGCCTTGTCGGCTTACGTGGCAGGAGCGGCAGATTCTGGGAACAATGATAGATGTGTCGTATTCTGGTTTCGCTCTATCGCTTTCTGGCGAAGCCCAGTTGAGCGTGGAGAGGGAGGTTGTTATCCACATTCCCGACGCTATCACGCTACGGGCTCGACCGGTGTATATCCATCACCAACAAGGGGAAGATAAGCGCGTCGGATTCAAGTTAGCGAGCATAGAAAGGGGAAAGGAACACTGGCGCAGTCTGTGTTTTGCGCCGCGTTAGTAGTCTTCTCCTAAGCCGCGTGTTTGGTGTCGGAGGTGGACCCTTCAGGACCTTTTCCGTGAGATCCGGCCTGCCCCGTAGTGGAAGTCTCATCCGTACCGTACGAAAACACTATGTAGAACAGGCACACCGCGAGCATCAATACCAGGCCGGCCACGATTCCTATGTATCCCCAAAATCCCAAGTCTGACATGCTTCTCCCCCTTTTCTATGGGGAAGAATGAGCAAACCAAGTGCCAGGTGGCCCTATGCAAATTTTGTTGTTTGATGTGTTCTTTACATACCGCACAGTCCCTGTAGGTGGAAGTACACCACTGCCTCGTTGAATCCACCACCAGAGGACTGCGAAACCGACGCTGCAACAGCGTCATAGCCTTTTCTGACCGCCTGCGCTAGACTGCCTACCACCTTGAGCTACCGAGCGAGACATGGCAAAAATTCTAATCGTCGATGATGAACCCTCGTTTTGCGTGTTCCTCAAGGGGATCTTGAAGAGCCATGGCCATGAAGTGCGCACGGCATACACAGGGCGCGATGCTCTCGATGCCTTCCAGCAACTGCGCCCCCAGTTTACTTTGTTAGACCTGTACATGCCTGAAATGGGCGGGCTGGAGGTGCTCAGGCGGATTCATGCGCTTGACCCGCGCGCCTCGGTCATGATCCTGACCGCCTGGGGGGCGGAGGACGTGGAAGTGGCGGCGCGACAACTCGGAGCGGTCGATTTTCTGAGCAAAGCCCTCTCCTTGGACACGATCGTCAAAACCATGGAACGCATCCTCCATCCTGGCGAAGGCACCGGTCAGCCAAGCCTGCCAGCCGATAGTATCTTGCTGGTGGACGACAATCCCAAAACGCGAGCCCGGTATGCGCACGCCTTGCGGGACAGCGGGTATGAGCTCCGCCTGGCGCCGGATGCCTTTGCGGCATTGCAAGTGTTGGACAAGGAAAGCCCCGGACTCGTGGTGCTGGACCTGGACATGCCAGACAGACTGTGGGGCGAGGTTTTACACCGATTGCGGGAACGGAACTACAGGGGAGGCCTCATTCTGCTGACATCCCGCCAGAGCAGGCTCCTGGTGCTCGAAGCCGCGCATCTCGGATCGATTGATGTTTTGCACAAGCCGGTCCAGCAGGAGAAGCTGCTTCTTGCGGTCCAGGTCGGGCTGATGCCGCGACACTGGCACTAGGTTCCACCGATGCTGACCTGTCCCGCTTGTCATCAGGAGAGCCGAAAGCCCGAAAAACGCTATGGCCTATCCTATAGGGTGTTGCGTGCGGTCGGCATCGGCTACTTTCGGTGTGCCCACTGCGACAGATTTTATTTGGGCTTCCCATGGTATGGGTGGCAGTGGTTCGTCGCGCTCAAGGCTGCGCGCGAAGCTGCTCCTGTCGTACGTCCATGCCCGTAGTGCGGTGATAGCAAGACGCGCCGCTCACATCGTCAAGGCGTCGTTGAATGGATCGGTAGCGTCTTTCTCGTCCGCCCGTACCGGTGTATGACGTGTGGACATCGCTTTTTTGCTTTGAAAAGGTAGAGGGTCCTCATCTGTTGGCCGCATTCCTCATCAGCACCTGACCCTCCCGTTCGACCACCTCGTAGGACTGGCCCGGCGTGATCCGAAGTCGGTCGGTGCGTAGTCGGACGGTGAGCCCGCGAGCCGTGTAGCCGGCCGCATGCTTGCGAAGATGGCTTATGACCCATTGTTTCAAAGCGTTCCGCTGAAACGATATGGGCTCGCGCCCGGAGAGAGCCAGCGGAATAATCCGATGATACCCCAGATTCTCCTGGTCTAGTTGGAGGTATTCAACCCCGATCTCCCCTTCAGGAAGAAGCAGGACTTGCTCTCCAATCCGGGCGGCATTGGCGCTCGTGTCGAAGCGAACAAGTGAAATTTCGCGTTGGGGTCTTGCGGAATCGGCCAGAAACAGAGCGACAGCCATCGCCCCGATCGCAGCCAGCGCCATCACAGCGTCCCCAGCGCGGGCCAGCAGCCCGTGTCGTCTAATCCCCAGGGCGCGCCCACCTAGCCAGCCGAAGACAGCCAAGGCCGCAAACGCGAGGCCCAAAAAGAGCCGATGCAACGCCCCTTGGGGGGCAAGCGACCCTGTGGCGGTCACAATCCAGACCGAGAGCAGCAGGAAGGCGACGCTACCGAGAAGGTGGACTCCCCACTTGAGACGCCGCACGAACGTCCCCTCACTCTTTCTTGTGAAAGCAGTCCAGAGTCGTACCATCCATGGAATTCCGAGATCATTTCCGCAAGTGCCGCACTTTCGGCCTGAAACAAGCGTTTGTCTCCCGCAGTGGCCACAGGTCATCACCCATCGCTGTTCCATCCCCGTTCGCGCGGTTAAATACTGCATCCGGATTCGCCATACAGGAACCAGTATTACGAACACCAGGAGGGTCAGACCGCCGCAGTAGAACAGCAACGAAATCTGCGAAAGGGACTGACCGAGGCTCTGTTCGATACTTTGGAAAAGCAGTCTCAGCATGTCTTACCCCCATTTTACTGCAATTTTACGTTGATCTTACTTGAGGGTATAGCGCCCGCACTTCGAACGTGGTTAAGTTAAACGGAAGAGTCAATGAAACCTTCAACGCTCTCCTGGCGCGGTCCTTGCTATGTGCTTTAGTAGCAACTTCGCTCTCCCTAATGACGCCCATCGATGCGATCGCTTGGAGGCCGCATGCCGCGTATTCTAGTCGTTGACGACGAAGAGGAATTTCGCAAGCTGCTCCGCGCGATGTTGGAGAAGGCGGGCTATGAGGTGCTGGAAGCATCTGACGCCCAAAGGGGATTTACCCTGTACTGTGAGAATCTTATTGACCTTCTCATCATTGACCTCGTGATGCCCAAGGTATCGGGTGTTGCTCTGATCCATATGCTCAGATACAAGTTCCCAGACGCCAAGATCATTGCCATCTCGGGCGGGGGACCAACGGGAAACTTCGACTTCCTCGCCGCCGCCAGAGTGCTCGGCGCCCACCGCACGTTCCTTAAGCCGTTTAAGCGAATAGAGCTCTTGGCCACGATCAAGGAGTTAGTCCCGGTCTAATTTTTCTCCTTCGTCAGGTTGAACTGTAGCTTCATCCCCTTGGCGAGCTTCTCACGTTTGGCCGTCCCGGCCGGCAGTTCGAGTACGTACAAGGCCTCCTTGTTCGATTTGTATTCCGGGCAGGGATCCTGGCGGCATCCCGGGACGTTCTCCTCGATATAGACGATCCGCTTATCCGGTCCCAGCCACAGGATGTCCAGCGCGATCTTGGTGTTCTTCATCCAGAAGCGCCACTCGCCGGCTTCCTCGAAGACGAACAGCATGCCCCTGTCGGGAGCCAGACGGTCCCGGAACATCAACCCGCTGGTCCGCTTGGCAGGCGTGTCGGCCACTTCGGCGAGAAGACGGGCCCCGTTGGGATAGGTGACCGTGACCTGGGATACGCCGGTCTGGGCTTGGGACGCGGGACCGGCCCCTTGGGCGTCTCCCGCGAAGACCAGGGCTGCGCCCAACAACCAGGCAACGGCGAGAGCGAGTGGCGAATGCATCGGGACGGGTATCATAGGTAAGTTCCGCTGGCTTGACAAGGTTGAAAGACGTGAGATACGGTGCTGCCATGGAACGGCCCTGGCTCCGGCAATACGAGGCGGGGGTTCCTGCCACCCTCTCCTATCCGGACATTCCCCTGCCCCAATTTTTGATTGACTCGGCCAGCCGGTACCCGGACCGCACGGCGCTGGAGTTTTATGGCCGGCGGATCTCCTACCGCCAGCTCAATACCCTGACGAACCGGTTTGCGCAGGCCTTGCTCCGCCTGGGCGTCCGCAAGGGCGACCGGGTGGCCCTCATGCTGCCCAATTGCCCTCAGGCGGTCATTGGCTACTTCGGCGCGTTGAAGGCCGGGGCGTGGGTGGTGGCGACCAATCCCCTGTACATAGGCACCGAAGTCGCGCACCAGGTGACCGATGCATGCGCGGAAACGATTATCGCCCTCGACCTGTTCTACCCGCGGATCGAAGAGGTGCGCACGCGCACGCCCCTCAAGCGGATCATCCTGACCCGCGTGTCCGACTATCTCCCCTGGCTGAAACGACTCCTCTATCCCATCAAAGCCCGCCGGCAAGGGCAGTGGGTTGACGTGCAACGCGTGCCGCCCCTCTACGACTTTTGCGCACTGCTCCAGGCGGCGCCGGCGAAGCCGCCGTCCGTGCCTGTTTCGGTGGACGACATTGCCCTCCTCCAGTACACCGGCGGCACTACAGGGATACCCAAAGGAGCGATGCTCACGCACCGCAACCTCGTCGCCAACGCGATCCAGTGCCTGCGATGGTTGCAGGGGATGCGGGACGGAGAGGAGGTCTTTCTCGGCGTGCTGCCCTTCTTTCACATCTATGGCATGACCACCTGCCAGAACCTGGCGACCATGCTCGGCGGCACCATCGTCCTCCTGCCCCGATTCCAGCCAGACGAAGTGCTCAAGGCGATCGTCGGCCATCGCGTCGCGGTGTTCCCCGGCATCCCGGCGATGTACATGGCGCTGGCGAACCACCCCCGGGCGGGCGACTACGATCTGACCTCCCTCCGGCTCTGCGTCAGCGGGGCTGGGCCGCTGTACGCGGAGGTCCAGGACCGCTTCGAGAAGCTGACCGGGGCGCGCCTGATCGAGGGATATGGGTTGACCGAAGCCGGTCCCGTGACGCATTGCAACCCGATCGTCGGGCTGCGTCACAGCCGGTGCATCGGGCTGCCGTTGCCAGACACCGAGGCACGGGTGGTGGATCCGGAGACCGGGAATCCCGTGGCCACTCCGGAAGACGGCGGGGAGTTACAGGTTAGGGGGCCGCAGATCATGAAGGGCTACTGGCACCAGGAAGCGGAGACGTCGGCGGTGCTGCGGGACGGCTGGCTCTCGACGGGCGACATGGTCCGGATGGACAACGACGGGTTTTTCTTCATTCTCGACCGCAAGAAGGATATGATCAAGTCGGGCGGCATGAATGTCTATCCTCGCGAAGTGGACGAGTGCCTCTGCGGGCATCCGAAGGTCAAAGAGGCCTGCGTCGTCGGCATTCCCCAGGACCTGCGGGGCGAGAAGATCAAGGCCTTCGTCGTGCTGAAGGAGGGCATGTCGGCGACCGCGACGGAGCTCCTAGAGCATTGCCGGCAGCGGCTGGCGAAGTTCAAAGTGCCCAAGCAGGTGGAGTTCCGCGCAGAGTTGCCGAAGACCTTGGTCGGCAAGGTGCTGCGCCGGAAGCTGCTCGAAGAGGAAATGAAGCGCACAGCCCCCGGGACGGGTGTCACGAGTGCTGGGTCCGAGGACGAACCGTAGGGTGGCCGTCATTGAATCACGGGATTGATCCGTGGCATACGTACTGCATACCGCGATGGCGATTGACAAGGCCGTGTTGCACCGGGACCGGTGCATCGAAGTGCCGGAGAACGTGACCGTCCATGACCACTGGACGGGGGTCTGGCAGGAGATTCCGGACAAGGAGCGGGCCTACGAAGCGCTGGAGTTGAGCCCAGCCAAGTACAAGTTGAAATGTCAGCTCTGTAAGCCGTAAAAGCCCCCTCACCCTTCCCTCTCCCCCCAGGGGAGAGGAGAGGTGAGGGGAACATAAGGGAGTTCGCATGAAAGAGAAGCGGATGGTGCATTACGTCAAGGGTGTCTTCGTCTGCCCGCAATGCCGGCAGTCCTACGTCCAGGAGAAATGGATTGAGGAGTGGCGGGTCCGCTGCCACAAGTGCGACTATCGCGGCTCGTTGACCCACGTGTCGGTCGAAGAGCAACTTGACGAAGAGATCCGCCGCCACTGAGCGGGCAACAGCGACGCTTTGCTTGAGACCCTTCGCTCCGTCCAGGGCGACCATGTTCGAGAAGCGTTTCTTAGCCCAGGGGCTCGTCGGCGCCTGCGTTGCCGCGCTGCTGCTCGTTTCCACGCCGGCCTTGGCCGCCGACGAGCCTCTCCCCTTCGCGGTCCTCGTCACCTACCATTCGCGCTCCGGCAATACTGAGAAGATGGCCCGTGCAGTCGTCGACGGGGCGAAGAGCGTGCCAGGCGCGCGCGTCGTCTTGAAACGGGTCGGCGACGTGACTGGGGACGACCTCTTCGCTTCCGACGCCCTGATCGTCGGCTCGCCGGTCTACTGGTCGAACATGTCCGGGGAGGTCAAAACATTCTTCGACAACTGGCAGCTCAAGTTCGGTGTCTTCCCCGAGTTCAAGATGCGCAACAAGGTCGGCGCGGCGTTCGCCACCGGCGGGCAGGTCTCCAGCGGCAAGGAGGTCACGATGCTGACCATCCTGGCGGCGATGCTCGGCAACCAGATGATCGTCGTCAGCGGGGGCGGCGCGTTCGGCGCCAGCGCGACCACCGAAGGGGACTCTCCCGGCATCGACGAGAAGGAATTGGCTGCGGCGCGCGAGTTGGGCAAGCGCGTGGCGGAGGTGACCGCGCTCGTCAAGCGCGGCGCGCGTAAGTAGGGCTGTGATCCCAACAAGGAAAGGCCATGGCGCAGGACATTCAGGCCCCCTATGACGTCATCGTCGTCGGAGCCGGTCTCGCCGGATCGGCCTGCGCGCTGACCCTGGCGCGCAACGACGTACGGGTGTGCGTCTGCGAACGGGGCGCCTGGCCCGGTGAGAAGAGCCTCTCGGGCATGATCCTCTACGGCCGCCCGCTGGCGGACCTGATCCCTGCGTTCTGGAAAGATGCGCCGGTGGAACGCGCCATCACCGGGCGGCGC
>Ga0137368_10002579_pt1 | contig 19444 bp, 17 predicted proteins | sample SagtaG_13_FD_104917 | JGI IMG/M metagenome (GOLD analysis project Ga0137368, IMG submission 104917) | Vadose zone soil microbial communities from Sagehorn Ranch, Mendocino, California, USA - Sage1_L_100_16 metaG | ecosystem: Environmental > Terrestrial > Soil > Vadose zone | place: USA...
TACGGCGGCGGCATCTTCATCCCGTTCAAGGACGCGACGAGCGGGAATACGACGTACGGCGGCGGGCGTTACCTGCTCGACACGGTGAAGGGAGCGGACCTCGGATCGAACGAGCGCGGTGAGCTGATCCTCGACCTCAACTTCGCGTACCACCCCTCCTGCCACTACCAACACCGGTGGTCCTGTCCGCTCGCGGGGCCGGAGAGCCGGATCGACACGCGCGTCGAGGCGGGCGAGATGTCGTGGCTCGGGGCGGCGCATTGAGCGCGTACCACCGGTGGGTCCTCGCCGCCGCGATCCTCGGCTCGGGGATGGTGTTCCTCGACACGACCGTCGTGACGGTCGCCCTGCCGCGGATCGGCCGCGACCTCCCCGCCGCGTTCCTCGGCGTGCTCGAGGGCCAGTCCTACGTCTACAACGCGTACCTGCTGACGCTCGCGGCGCTCCTCGTGCTCGCCGGCGCCGCGAACGACCACTACGGCCGGAAGCGCATGTTCCAGGTCGGGATCGTGGGATTCGGCGCGGCGTCCGTGCTATGCGGGTTCGCCTCGACGCTCGAGATGCTCGTCCTGTTCCGCATCCTCCAGGGTGCCGCGGGAGCGCTCCTCGTGCCGAGCTCGCTCTCGCTCATCACCGCGTGCTTCGAGGACCAGGTCGAGCGCGGGCGCGCGTTCGGTCTGTGGTCAGGCGCGTCAGCGGCGACGACGATCCTCGGTCCGGTCCTCGGCGGCGCGCTCGTCGACACGCTCTCGTGGCGCGCGGCGTTCCTCATCAACGTGCCGGTCGCCGTCGCCGCGCTCCTCGCGGCGCGGCCGATCATCGAGAGCCGCGACGAGCAGAGCACCGGCGTGTTCGACTGGGGCGGGTCCATCCTCAGCGCGCTTGCGGTCGGCGGCCTCTCGTTCGGCGCGATCTACGGACAGCAGCGGGAGTGGCGCGAGCTGATCGCGTTCGTCGCGCTCGCGGTCGGTCTCGTCGCGACGATCGCGCTCCCGTTCTGGATGGCGCGCAGGCGTCATCCGCTCGTCCCGCTCGAGCTCTTCCGGTCGCGGAACTTCACCGTGACGAACATTTCGACCTTCCTCATCTACGGCGCGCTGTACGTGAACATCTACTACCTCACGCTGTTCATGCAGGGCGTGCTCGGATACACCGCCGCGGCGGCGGGGCTGGCCGGCGTCCCGGTGACCCTGTTCCTCGTCGTCTTCTCGTCGCGCGTCGGGGCGCTGAGCGGGCGCTTCGGCCCCCGGATCTTCATGGTCGCGGGGCCGCTGATCATGGCCGCGGGCGTCTTCACCTGGACGCTCATCCCCGCGGATTCCGCCGGCTGGCGGCTGAGCGCGGGCGATCCGCTCCCGCCGTCCGACTACTGGTTGCGGATCCTCCCCGGGTTCGTCGTTTTCGGCATCGGGCTCACGCTCATGGTCACGCCGCTCGTGACCGCGCTCATGGGGAGCGTGCCGGTGCGCAACTCCGGCCTCGCCTCCGCGATCAACAACGCCATCTCACGGATCGGGCCGCAGCTCATCGGCGCCGTCATCTTCATCGCGATCAGCGCGACCTTCTACTCGGGCTTGGAGCAGAAGATGGGGACGCGCTTCGGCCCGGACGTGCGGCGCGAGGTCTCGCCGCTCAATCCGGTGCCGGTCGAGCGCGACCAGCGGCTGCGCGATCTCGAGGCGCCCGCGCGCGAGTCGTCGACCGACGCGTTCCACCTCGCGATGCTCGTCTCGGCGGGCCTGCTCGTCGCCGGCGCTGCCGTCAACCTCGGGATCCGCAACGCGCCGGCGCCGCAACCCGCGGCGGAGGTGACCGCCGCGGGCTGACGGCGCGTGTCGGGCCGCTACTGGGGCGGCGGGTAGCCGGGGCCGAGCAGCGGGCACTCGAACATCTTCCCGTCGAGGGTGATCCAGCGACCGCCGGCGTAGCCGACGTCGCCGGGCCCAAGGTCGGTCATGAAGGTCCCGGGCCCGCAGACAGTGGACGGCGTGATGAGCTGGTACGGCCCCTGTGGCGGCAACTCGGTCGGGGTCACGACCGTCTCGTAACAGAGCCCCTGGCTGACGACGTACACGACGCCGCGTGGGTTCCCCGCGGACGCCGTCGTGGCTGTCGCGAGCGAGACGATGGCTGCCAGCACGAGCGCCGAGATCGTTCGCGTCATAGAGCACCTCCTTCGCCGACCCACGGTGCGGGCGGTCCATGACACGCCGATGACGGCGCGCCGTCACCTGGACGTCACGATCGGCGCGGATACTTCTGCCGATGGAGCGGGAGGCACCGATCCTCGTGGTCGACGACGATCCGAAGACGGTGGCCCTGGTGCGCACCTACCTCGAGCGCGAGGGCTTCAGCGTGATCGCCGCGTCCGACGGGCGGCGTGCGGTCGAGCTCTCGCGCGAGCGCGAGCCGGCGCTCATCGTGCTCGACGTCATGCTCCCGGAGCTCGATGGGGTGGCGGTGACCCGGATCCTGCGCCGCGGCTCCGACGTGCCGGTGCTCATGCTCTCGGCGCGCGGCGCCGTCGATGACCGCGTCTTCGGCATCGGCGAGGGCGCGGACGACTACCTCCCGAAGCCGTTCTCGCCGGCCGAGCTCGTCGTGCGCGTCAAGGCGCTCCTGCGCCGATCGCAGGCGCGCCCGCGCGGGACCGAGCGTGGCGTGCTGCGCCACGCCGACCTCGAGATCGACCTCGACCGGCACGAGGTGCGCCGCGGCGACGGAGTCGTCGCGCTCAGCCTCGCGGAGTTCCGTCTCCTCGCTGCGCTCGTCGCTGCGGATGGGCACGTCCTCAGCCGGGAGGCGTTGCTCGACTCGCTGTACGGCGACGGCGCGGGCGACGCGCTCGACCGCACTATCGACGTGTACATCCGGCGGCTGCGCGAGAAGCTGGGCGACGACCCGGACGATCCGCGCTACGTCGCGACCGTGCGCGGCGTCGGCTACCGCGCCGCCGCTCCGAGCAGCGTGTGAGCGGGCTCGCCTGGCGCATCGCGCTCGCGTGCCTCGCGGTCGTTGCCGTCGCGACCGCGGTGATCGCCGCAGGGGTGCTCATCTTCGGTCAGCGTTCCTTCGAGCAGCTCATGTCCGAGCACGGCGGCACCGTGGCGGACGCGCGCGACATGTTCGAGCGGACCGTGACGCTCTTCTTCCTCGCAGGCGTCGGCGCGGCCGCGCTCGCGAGCGCCGCGCTCGCGGTCGTGCTGTCGCGCCGGATATCCGCCCCGCTCGCGCGGCTCGGCGCCGCGTCGGGCCGGATCGCCGGCGGCGATCTCCGCGCGCGCGTCGCACCGGATGGTCCGGCGGAGCTCGTTGCGCTCACCGAGTCCTTCAACACCATGGCCGAGCGTCTCGAGGACCAAGAGCGCCAGCGCGCGGAATTCGTCGTGAACGCCGCGCACGAGCTGCGAACGCCGCTCACGAACTTGCGCGGTTACCTCGAGGCGCTGCGCGACGGCGTGATCGAGCCGGGTCGCGAGACGTTCGACTCGCTCCAGGAGGAGGTCGAGCGGCTCGTGCGCTTGTCGCGGTCGCTCGACGCGCTCGCGCAGGGCGACCTGCGCGAGCGCTCACCCGAGCTGCGCGAGATCGACCTCGCGGGCGCGATCGACTCCGCGGTCGAGCTCGTTCAGCCTGCGTTCGAGCGCCGCCGGATCGCCTGGGAGGTGCGCGCCGCGCGTCCGCTCCGAGCTCGAGCGAACCCCGACCACGTCGCGCAGGTCCTCGCGAACCTCCTGCAGAACGCGACGCGGTACACGCCCGATGGCGGCCGCGTCACGGTGACAGCGTCAGCGCGAGCGAGCGACGCGCTCGTGAGCGTCGTGAACAGCGGCGACGGCATCCCCGCCGCGGACCTGCCCCATGTGTTCGAGCGCTTCTTCCGCGTCGAGCGCTCACGCGACCGCGCGCGCGGCGGCGCCGGGATCGGCCTCGCGATCGTGAAGCAGCTCGTGGAGCGGGGGGGCGGCCACGTGGGCGCGGAGAGCGCCGATGGGGCGACGCGATTCTGGTTCTCGCTGCCGGCGCGCTGAGATGGACCTGGTTCAGCAGACCTCGGTCTGACCTGGGCGGGAGCCCGGAGGCACGCGTCCGGTCGGCTCCTGGGCCTCGTCTCCGGCGCTCCGGCATGGGCTGCGGCCGCCCTTTCCTGTGACCGATCCGCACCGGGGCCACGACGCCGCGGGACGGCGACGTGGGCTCGGGCTGTCACACGGCTGTCATGGTCACGCGCCAGCCTGCTTGCCGATCGCTCAGCGGCCCCAGGGAGGAGTTGTCCCATGCGCATCCTCGTCACGGGCGGTGCCGGGTTCATCGGCTCGCACTGCGTGGACGAGCTCGTCGCACGCGGACACGACGTCGTCGTGATCGACGACCTCGACACCGCTGTGCACCGGCGGGCGCCCGACTACCTCAACCCGAAGGCCGCCTACGTCATCGGCGACCTCCTCGACGAGGCATCGCTCGAGCGTGCGCTCCGCGGGGTCGATGCCGTGAGCCACCAGGCCGCACTGGTCGGCATGGGCCGCGGCCTGGAGGACGCGCCACGGTACGCGCGCGTGAACGACGTCGGGACGGCGATCCTGCTGCGCCACTGCGCCGCGGCCGGTATCCGGCGCCTGGTCCTGGCGAGCAGCATGGCCGTATACGGCGAAGGCGCGTATCGCTGCCCACGGCACGGTCCGCAGCGCCCGGCGCCTCGCCGGATCGCTGACCTCGAGCGCGGACGTTTCGATCCGCGCTGCGATCGTTGCGACCTCGCGCTCGCGCCCGAGGCGATCGACGAGGAGGCGACCCCCGACCCGCGCAGCGTCTACGCGGCGACCAAGATCCACCAGGAGCATCTGGCCTTCGTCGCGATGCGCGAGGGCGGCCCGGCGGTGACGGCCCTCCGGTACCACAACGTCTACGGGCCGCGGATGCCCCGGAACAGCCCGTATGCGGGGGTCGCGAGCATCATGCGCAGCCACCTCGCCGCCGGCGAGCCGCCGCGTGTCTTCGAGGACGGCGGCCAGCTCCGCGACTTCGTCCACGTCGGCGACGTCGCACGCGCGAACGCGCTGGCGCTCGAACGCGCTACGCCCGCGACCGGGGCGTTCAACATCGGGAGCGGCGAGCGGCATACGGTGCTCGACCTCGCGAGCGCGCTGGTGGCGGCGCTGGGCTCGGTGCCGCCGGTCGTGACGGGTGCATACCGGCCGGGCGACGTGCGCCACATCTTCGCCTCATCGGAACGCGCGGCGACAGCGCTCGGCTACCGCGCGGAGGTGCCATTCGGGGAGGGCATGCGCGCGTTCGCGACCGCGTCCCTGCGCGAGGCCGTCGCGTGAGACGCGTCGACCGTGTCGTGGTCGTCCTCGCGAAGTGGCCCGGCGGTGGTCGCGCGAAACGGCGGCTGTCCCGCGACATCGGCGCCGCCGCCGCAACGCCGCTCGCGCGCTCCTTCCTCGGGGACACGCTCGAGTTGACCGCGCGTGGCGGCGCGGAGCGCGTCCTCGTCGCATACGCGCCGCCCGCGGCGCGCGCACGGTTCGCGAGGCTCGCTCCCGCCGCCACGCTGGTGGCACAGCCGCGCGGCTCGTTCGGCCGGCGGCTCGAGAGCGGGCTCCGTGCCGGCCTCGCCGTCGGACGGCACGTTCTGCTCATCGGGGCGGATTCGCCGACGCTGCCGCCACGGACCCTCCGCGCGGGCTTCACACGCCTCGCGACGGCCGACGCGGTGCTCGGCCCGGCCGAGGATGGCGGCTTCTACCTGCTCGGGACCCGCGTCCACCTCCCGGGGAGCCTCTTCCGCCGCATGCCCTGGAGCACCCCCGCGGTCGCCGCGGAGACGCTCGCGCGTGCGTCCGCGGCGGGGATCGACATGGCGCTCCTGCCGCGTTGGTACGACGTCGACAACGCCGTGAGCCTGCGGCGGCTGCTCGGCGACCGGGCCGGTCTCGCCCGCGCGCGTTCGACCCGCGCCGCGCTCGTCGACCTCGGCATCCTTCGTTGAACACGCTCTCCGAGGTCGCGGTCGTCATCCCCGCGCGGAACGAAGCCGCCACGATCGCCGAGGTCGTCACGGACGTGCGACGCGCAGGCGCCGCACGGGCCATCGTGGCCGACAACGGGAGCACCGACGGCACGGCGCAGCGGGCCCGCGACGCGGGCGCCGAGGTGACCCGCGCGGTGCGACCGGGATACGGCTGGGCCTGCGTCGCGGGCGCTCGCGCCGCCGCGGGGAGCGAAGCCATCGGCTTCATCGATGGGGATGGGAGCTTCGCCGCCGCCGACCTCGCGATGCTCGCGGCGATCGTGGCGCGGGGCGACGCCGATCTCGCGCTCGGCGCGCGGCGCGGATCGCGAGCGCTGGCCGTGCATCAGCGTGCGGGGAACGCGATCGTCTTGGCCCTGCTGTGGACGCTCCATGGGGTCGCGCTCCCCGACATCGCGCCCCTGCGCGTCGTCAGGGGAAGCTTCCTCGCGGAGCTCGACATGCGCGGCTCGCGCTACGCGTGGCTCGCCGAGATGATCGCGAAGGCCGCGCGCCGCGGCGGGCGGATCACGGCCCGGCCGGTCTCCTACGGCCCACGCCGCGGCGGCAACAGCAAGGTGTCCGGATCCGTCCGCGGCAGCCTGCTGGCCGGCCTCGACCTCACACGAGCGGTCATCGCGCTCCGCCGGTGGTGACCGTGTCCGTGGCGGGCCGGACGCTGCTCGTGACGTTCTTCGCCGTCTACCTGATAGCGGGGATCTGGACGACGCGGCGGGCACACGCGACCGGCGACGAGACCTACTACCTCATGGCCGCGGACGCGCTCGTGCGCGGAGAAGGGCTCGATCTGACGGCGCGATGGCAGGACCTGCGCGCCGCGTCGTACGACCCCGGGGTGCCGGTACCCCGTGCGGAGCTCGAGCGCTCGACGTCACCGTCACGTGTCCGCGCCGGCGACTACCCGCTGCACGACCTCGGTCTGCCGTTCCTCATCGCTGGGCCATTCGCGCTCGGGGGACGGGCCCTCGTCGTCGCGGGGATCGCGCTCGCGATGGCGGCCGCCGTGGCGCTCGGCCACCGCGTCGCGATGGCCCTCGGTGTCCGGCCGGCTCACGCGATGGCAGGCGCGCTCGCGGCGGGCCTGTCCGTTCCCGCGATGACGTACTCGGGTCAGGTATTCGCAGACGCGATCGCCCCGGTGCCGTACGGGGTCGCGCTCTGCGCTCTGGCGCGAGCGGCTCCGCGGTGGCTGTTCGGTCCCGCGGTCGCGGCGCTCCCTCTGCTGCACCTGCGTTTCTGGCCGCTCGCGCTCGCGCTCGTCGTCGCGTATGCCGTCGTGCTGCGACCGGGCCGCCGCGAGCTGGCGGCGACGCTCGTGCCGCTCGGCATCGTCGTCGCCGTCGTTTCGCTGGTGGACCTCGCCGTCTACGGGGTGCCTCTCCCGCACGCGGGCTTCCTCCTGTTCTTCCTCGACCGCCCCGAGGCGCGCATCTCCGCCTTCACGCGTCCCGGCGGCGAGGGTCTGCTCGGGGTCTTCGTGGATCGCGCGTTCGGCCTGCTCCCGGCGGCGCCGATCGCGGCGATCGCGTTCGTCGGCGCCGGCTGCGCGCTGCGCCGCCGTCCCTCCGCGGTCCTCGCCGCCACCGCGGTGCCCTATCTCGTCCTGGCGTCGTTCGCCGACTGGACCGGAGGCTTCGGCCCGCAAGCTCGCTTCCTCGCGGTCCTCGTGCCGCTCATCGTCCCGCTGCTCGGCCTCGCGCTCGGGTTCCGGTGGATCGGGCCGTCCGCCGTCGCGCTCGGGGTGTGGACGCTCGGGCAATCCCTCGTCTACGTCGTGGCGCCGTGGCTTCGCTACGACTCGTATGGCGTGCCGCCGCTCGCGGACGACGCGTGGCGCCGCTTCGTCGGCATCGTGCCAGGAAGCGTGTTCCCGCTGTTCGGCACCGACGGCGCGACCGCCGCGCTCGCCGCCGCGTACGCGGCGCTGCTGGCCGCGCTCGCGGTGGGCGGCCGCCTCGTCGGATGTCACGCGGTTGTCACACGCGGACCGGACGATGGGTCGGCATGAGCGGAGCCCAGCGGACCGCTGCGCTGATCGGCGTGAGCTCCGCCACTCTCGTGGTGGCGCTCATGTTCGCGCTGCGCCTCGCGCTCGGGATCCTCTCGCTCCCCGACATCGCCGCGGACGCCATGACGCTGATCCTGCCCGGCAGCGTCTTCGGGTATCTCATCGACCGGCTGCAGCACTTCGGCCGGCCGCTCATGCTCGTCGGCCTTTCCGCCGGGCTGCTCGGGCTGGGCGCGGCCGCGGGCGTGCTGACGGTGCGCTTCCTGAAGGATCGCTCGCTGGTCGCGCGGGTCGTGCTGCCGGCGGCGGCGCTCAGCGCGCTCACGCTGCCGGCGGTGTTCCTGGGGGCGGGGGATCAGGCGTCGATCCCCGCGCTCACGACCCTCGCGTACTGGTCGCTCTTCTCCCTGCTGCTGAACGCGGGCCTGTCGCGGGCCGCGGGCACGCCGCTGGTGGGTGTCACGGCGATGGTGTCGCGCCGGGCGCTCCTCTACGGCTCGGGTGCGCTCGGCGCGCTCTGGCTCGGCTCGTACTTCGGCGGCCGTCTGCTCGCCGCCGCGGAGAAGGCCGGCCAACGGCCGGGCGCCCCCGCCACCCCGGCGCCGAGCGTCGCGGCCGCGACCGCGGCCCCGGTGCAGGCGACGGCTCCGGCGGGACCCGTGTCCACGGTCGACCCGTTCCCGGGCCTGACGGGGCTCACGACGACGAAGGACTTCTACCTCATCTCGAAGAACGGCGTGGACGACCCGGCCGTCAACGCGGCGACCTGGCGCCTCCAGGTCGGCGGACAGCGTCCGTTCTCGCTCACGTACGACGAGCTGCGCCGGCTCGAGAGCGTCGAATTCACCGAGACGCTCGAGTGCATCAGCAACAACGTCGGCGGTCCTCTCCTCAGCACCGCCGTGTTCCGCGGCGTGCGGCTGCACGATCTGCTGGAGCGCGCCGGGCTTCCGTCCGGGAGCAAGGAGATCCGCTTCAACTGCGCGGACGGGTACACGGAGAGCATCCCGCTCGAGACGGCGAACGATCCGCAGACGATCGTCGTGCACAGCATGAACGGCGAGCCGCTCACGAAAGAGCACGGCTTCCCGGCGCGGATCCTCATGTCGGGCCGCTACGGCATGAAGGACCCGAAATGGGTCACCGCAGTGCAGCCGGTCTCGCAGCCGTACGGCGGGTACTGGGAGGTGCGCGGCTGGAACAAGGACGCGTTCGTGCGGACGATGTCGCGGCTCGACCAGCCCCAGGAGAGCGACGTCGTGCCGGCGGGCAGGCCGTATCCCTTCGTCCGCGGCGTCGCCTACGCCGGCGCTCGGGGTATCGGCAAGGTGGAGATCTCCTTCGACGGCGGCCGCACGTGGGATGAGACGCAGCTGCGGCGGCTCCTCCCGAAGGACAACTGGACCCCTTTCACGTACGTGTGGACGCCGCCGGCGCCGGGCAGCTACGACGTGCGCGTCCGCGCGACGGACGGTGAGGGCCAGCTCCAGGACGCGACGGAGCGCGAATCCTTCCCCGATGGCGCGACCGGGATCCACCGCATGACCGTCAAGGTCGTCTGATCGGGCCGAGGGCCACGACGTTCACGCCGTTCTCGCTCGAGCGCTGGTTCGCCGCGCAGCCGCGCGCGACCCGCTGCGACCTCTCCCTCTCCGGCGCGCCGCCGCTGCGGCTCGCGCAGCTCCTGGCCATCGCCGCACCCTCCGAGCGCGAGGCCTTCGCCTCCATCTCGCTGGGGTACGGCCCGGCCGCCGGCTGCTCCGAGCTCCGCCGGCTGGTGGCCCAGCGCCAGGGGGTCCGGCCCGACGACGTGCTGGTCACGTGCGGGGCCATCGAGGCGCTGCAGTGCACGGTGAGCGCGCTCGTCCGCGCGGGCGACGAGGTCGTCGTGCAGCGGCCCATGTACGCGGCGGTCGCGGGGATCGCCCGCGGTCTGGGGGCGACCGTCGTGCCCTGGACCCTCGACGCGGCGGACGCCTTCCGTCCGCGTGCCGGCGCGCTCGCCCCGCTGCTCTCGCGGCGCACGCGGCTCGTCGCCATCACGCAGCCGAACGGACCCACGGGCAGCGTGCTCGACGAGCGGGAGCTGGCCGCGCTCGTCGAGCTGCTCCGCCCGCTCGGGATCTGGCTCGTGTCGGACGAGGTGTACCGCGACCTGGTCCTCGACGCCGACGTCGTGGTGCCCTCGGCGGCCGGCCAGTACGAGCGCGCGATCTCGATCGGGGACGTCGCGAAGCCTTTCGGGCTCGGAGGGCTCCGCATCGGCTGGCTCGCCGCTCGCGATGGGGAGGCGCGCGACCGGATCGCGGCGCGACGGGACTACACGCCGCTCTCGGTGCCCACGCCGTCGGAGGCGCTGGCGGCGATCGCGCTGCGCCACGCCGACGCGCTGCTCGCGCGACCCATCCGGAACGCGCGCGAGAACCTCGCCTCATTCGCCGCGCTCGCCACGCAGGACCACCACGCCGTCTCGTTCGTGCCCCCGACCGCGGGGGTGACACTGTTCGCTCGCGTCCCGCGCGCGGCGACGGTCCAGCGGCGGCTCGCGGCCGACGGCGTGCTGGTGGTGCCTGGGGCGCTTTTCGATGACCCGGACCGCCTGCGCATCTGGCTGGCCGGGCCGCCGGCCGAGTTCGACGTCGCGCTGCGGCATCTTGCGACGCAGCTCTGATCGTGACGGCCCTCGATGTTCGTCGCCGCGGGCCTGCTCGCGGCCGGCGCGGCCGTGAACCTCGCGATCGACGACACGAAGGCGCCCGCCCAGCAGGCGACCGCGGCCCGCTAGGCCAGCCCTACCGCTTCCACATCTGCGCGCGGCCGTCGGGCATGCGGACGATGATCGCTCCGTCCGCGCTCGCGCCAAGGTACTGGACGTCCGAGCTCATCTCGGTCTGCCGGTCCGCGAGCCGTTGCCATCCGCTCGGTCCCGACTCGAACCCCTTCACGGCGCGGTCGATCTGCGTGCACGCGATCGGCGCGATCGCCAGGCCAACCACCAGCGCGAGGAGCACCGTCCGAACCTTCATCTTTGCCTCCTGCTGCTCCAGATGCCAGCGCTCGCTCGTGCAGGGGGCGGTCCGGCTGACGCCCGCCCGCGTAACGGGTCGGCAACGGAACGGTCAATAGAGGGTCTATTCCGCGACGGCCGCGCGGAGCGCTACGCCGCCGCTTCGGATCCGACCAGCTCGCGCAGGATGGCCGCGAGCGCGGACCGGCGGTCCGCCGTGTCGTAGCGCATGCGCTGGTCGGCCTCGAGGAGATGCTCGGTGACGCGGCCCCCACGCCGCATGTACAAGGCGGGGTAGTTCTCGCCCTGCGCGTTGGCCTCGATCGTCGCCGCGACGGCGTCGGGACCCTCGCTGTCCACGAAGTGCGCGAGCGGCCAGATGCCCTCGTCGCGGACGCCGTCGTCGGGCGACACGGTGACGACGCGGCAGAGGTACGAGCGCTGGTGCCACATCTCGGGGCCGTGGTCGAGTTCATGGAGGAGGAACGGCACGATGTCGTCGGCGCGCAGCTCGGGTCGGGGGATCTGGACGCCGAAGTGCGTGCGCGCGATGTGCTTCGCGAGGATGCGCGCGTTGTAGCGGTGCCCGCCGACGCCGCCCGAGTTGGACGGAACGCCGTTCTTCTTCAGTCCGGCCGCGGAGCGCGACACCGTCCCCGCGAAGTACACGCCCTTCAGCGAGACGCTCTCCCAGAACGGCGTCAGCGCCGGCAAACGGTTCCGCCCGTACGTCACGACGCCGAGGTCCGCCAGGTCGCGGATCGGCGGCTGGAAGCCGGTCGCCGCGATGACGTCGTCGACCTCGAAGACCATCTCCTCGTTCGTGTTGCTGCGGCGCACGCGGACGGTGAACCGCTCGCCGGTCCTCGCGATCTCCTGGATCGACGCGTCGAGGACGATGACGCCCCCGCCGAGCACATGATCCTCGTACGGCTGCACGTACCGCGCGCGCACGCCGACGAGCGAGTGCGTGTTCACCGAGAGCTTCGTCGGGCTCGGCGAGGCGAGGACGATCCGCTTCGCCCACTGCAGGAAGCCGGTCGCGAGCTCGAACGCCGAGACCTCCTTGCCGATGATGAAGATCTCGCGGTCGGCGTACGTGTGCGCCTCGCGCGTGTCGACGTAGTGGGAGACGAGCTCGATGCCAGGGGTGTCCGGCTTCATCGGCTGGGCCTCGCCGATCGCGAAGATCGGGAAGCGGCAGCGGTACTCGCCGTCGGTCGTGGCCAGCACGAAACGGGCCTCTGATCCTCCCGGGGGTCCCCCCTCGACGCGCGTGCTCTCCCAGGCGCAGTCGTAGCGGACCTGTAGGCCGGCGCGCTCGGCGAAGGTCGCGAGGTTGCGCTCCATCTCGGGGCGCGCCGGGAAGTAGCTCGTCCCGTCCATCAGCGTCGGCTGGATCGCGCGGAGCTTCGGGTCCTCGCTGACGAGGCTGTTCCAGTCGTACCGCTCGTACTCGCGCTCCGTCCGCGCCACCGGCGCATACGGCTTCGTCCACGACAGCAGGCGCTGGAAGAAGGGGAAGCGGCGGAACATCCCGCCCGCCGACGGATCGCGGGAGATCATCGCGTGCGGCACGCCGAGCTCTGTGAGCGAATGGCTCACCTGCAGCCCCCCGGGTCCGCTCCCGACGACGACGACCGGGTACTCGCCCGGTGGGAACGGCTTCGTGTCGCTCAAGACCGCCAGCGCGTCGCGTTGCGGAGCTTGCGGGCCTCCGCCTGGAGCATCCGGTACGCGACCTTCGGATGGGCGACGACGAACTCCTCGACCTGCGGACCCGCGAGGACGGCGCAGCGCAGCGGCCGCAGCGCCACGATGTCCGCGCTCGGTGGCTCGCCGAGCAGGACCGAGATCTCCCCGAAGAAGTCGCCGCGCCCGAGGCGGTTCACCTCGACGCCGTTCACGCGCGCGGCCGCCTCGCCCTCGAGCACGATGTAGAAGCCGGATCCGCTGAACCCCTGGCGCAGGATGCGCTCGCCCTCGGCGAAATAGCGCTCCTCCATCGTGTGCGCGATCGACTCGAGCTCGGCATCGGTGAGGTCCGCGAAGAGCGCGAGCGCCGCGAGCGTGTCGTGCAGCTGATCGGACCGTCCGTCGTGTGCGAGTGTCAGATCGATACCTCCGGTCGCTGGGCTGGTCGCCCGACATAATGCCGGAGTGACCCGGGCCGTGATCGGACCGACCGCGAGACGCGATCTCCCGTCGGGGACCGTGACGTTCGTCTTCACCGACATCGAGGGGTCGACGAAGATGGCACACGCGCTCGGGACCGCCCGCTGGCGCGAGATCCTGGTCCAGCACGCCGCGGTCGTGCGCGCCGCCGCGCTGCAGCATGAGGGCGCCGAGGTCCGCACCGAGGGCGACTCGTTCTTCCTCGCGTTCCGCACGGCGCGGCAGGCGGTCGCGGCCGCGGCCGACGCGCAGCGGACGCTCGCGTCGCAGCGCTGGCCGCACGGCGCGTCGGTCAAGGTGCGGATCGGCATGCACACCGGCGAGAACGCGCAGCCCGGCGGTACCGAGTCGGGGGCTGACTACGTCGGGTTCGACGTGCACCAGGCCGCGCGCGTCGCCTCGGCGGCGAACGGCGGCCAGGTGATCATCTCGTCCGTGACGCGGACGCTGCTCGGGGAGCAGCTGCCCGGTGGCGTCACGCTGCTCGATCTCGGCGAGCACCGTCTCAAGGACATCGCCCGGCCGGAGCGCCTCTTCCAGCTCGTCATCGACGGGCTCCCGAACGACTTCCCGGCGCTCCGGACGCTGGAGCGCACGCCGAACAACCTGCCCGTGCAGCTCACGTCGTTCATCGGCCGGCGCACCGAGCTCGCCGAGGCGCGCGCGCTCCTCGAGCGCACGCGTCTCCTCACGCTCGTCGGTCCGGGCGGGACGGGGAAGTCGCGGCTCAGCCTCGAGCTCGCCGCGGAGGTCATGGGCGAGTTCCCGGGCGGCGTGTGGTTCGTGCGGCTCGCGCCGGTCAGCGATCCCGCCCTCGTCGCGTCGACGATCGCGCACACGCTCGGTCTCGTCGTGCCACCGACGCGCACCCCGCTGCAGCACGTGATCGAGGACCTGCGCGCGAAGAAGATGCTCCTGGTGATCGACAACTTCGAGCAGGTCGTCGGCGCCGCGACCGACGTCGCGGAGATCCTCCGTGAGTGCTCAGGGGTCAAGGCCATCGTGAGCAGCCGGATCGTCCTGCGCGTCGCGGGTGAGCAGGAGTACCCGGTCCCACCGCTCACGCTCCCGGATCCGAACGACGTTCCCGACATCGAGGAGCTGCGACAGGCCGAAGCGATCCAGCTCTTCGTCGAGCGCGCTCGGGCCGCGCGTCCCGACTTCATGCTCACCGAGGCCAACGCTCGTGCCGTCGTCGGGATCGTCGCGCAGCTCGACGGCCTGCCGCTCGCGATCGAGCTCGCGGCCGCGCGCGTGAAGATCCTCCCGCCGCAGGCGATCCTCGAGCGGCTGGCGTCGGGCCTCGGCATCCTGCAGAGCACCGCCCGCGACCTGCCCGCGCGTCAGCAGACGCTCCGGGGCGCGATCTCGTGGAGCTACGACCTGCTCGACCCGGGGCTGCGCCGGCTCTTCCAGCGTCTCTCCGTATTCCGCGGGGGCGGCGGCCTCGACCAGATCGAGGCGGTCTGCGGTCCGGCCACCGAGATCGATCGCGACGTGCTCGACGGCGTCGCCGACCTGGTCGATCAGAGCCTGCTGCGGCGGGTCGAGAGCGGGGACGAGCCGCGGTTCCTGATGCTCGAGACGCTCCGCGAGTTCGCGCACGAGAAGCTCATCGAGAGCGGAGAGCGGAGCGACATCGAGCTCCGTCACGCGCAGGCGTACCTCGCGCTCGCCGAAGGGATCGCGCAGCGCCTCTTCGGCGCGGAACAGAAGGGGCTCCTCGATCGTCTCGAGCTCGAACAGGGGAATCTGCGCGCGGCCATCGACATCTGCGGCCAGAGGTCGTGCGCGGATGAGGCGAGCTGCTCGTGCCCGCCCACGCAGCATGTCGGCGACGACGAACGGGTCGAGATCGGCCTCCGCCTCGCCGCGGCGCTCTGGCGCTTCTGGCAGATGCGCGGGCATCTCCAGGAGGGCCGCGAGCGGACCGAGCGCATCCTCTCGCTCCCTGCCGCCGAGACGCACGCCGACGCCTATCTGCGCGCGCTCGAGGCCGCCGGCGGCATCGCCTACTGGCAGGGCGACCTGGCACGCACGGAGCAGACGTACGCGAAGCGGCTCGAGCTCGCGCGCGCGACCGGCGACCCGCTCAAGATCGCGGACGGCCTCTACGACATGTCGTTCGTGTACACGATCCCCGATCGCGAGGTCGACCGGGCGATCGCGATGCTGGACGAGGCGCTCGCGAGCTTCCGCGTGGCGGGCGACCGCGCAGGCGTCGCGAAGACGCTGTGGGCCATGTCGAACGCGTACTTCAATCACGAGCAGTGGGCGAGGGCCGCCGAAACGCTGCGGGAGGTGGTCGCTACGTTCCGCGAGCTCGACAACCGCTTCGGGCTGGCGTGGGCCCTCCACAGCCTCGGTGTCGCCATGGTCCGGCTGAAGGCGATGGACGAGGCCCGCGCGGCATTCAGCGAAGGGCTCGAGCTGTTCACCCGGGCGGGCGACCTGTCCGGGATCGTCCTCTTCTTCTACGACTTCGCCGAGCTCGCGGCCGCGCAGCGTCGCGACGAGCGAGCGATGCGGCTGTTCGGGGCGGGGCAGACGCTGAAGGACCGCACCGGGACCCAGCTCGCCGACTTCCTGCGCGAAGAGAACCGGCCGTTCTCGCTCGAGGTCATCGCGCTGCTCGAGCGGATCGGTGCGGAGCAGAAAGCGCGGCTGACCGCCGAGGGCGCGGCGCTCTCACAAGAGCGAGCGATCGCCTTCGCCCTATCGGAGGCCGACGCCCCCTAGGCCGGCGTGACAGCCTCTGTCCCGGCGGCGAACTCGCGCTCGACGTTGCCGACCAGGTCTCGCTCGTACCGGTCGATCCCCTGCAGCGTCATGGCGCGCACGTCGGCCGGGACGTCATCGTTCACATGCCAGCGACTGCGGACCTTCGTCCGGCCGTCGCCGGCCTCCTCCAGCGTCACGGTGTTCCAACCGAGGATGCCGTGTCCGAAGTCGACGAGCACGGTGATCTCAGCAGGTCGCTTCACGTCCATGACCCGCATGACCGAGGTCTCACCGTGCCCGTGAATGCAGTGGTACTCGGCGCCGAGCATCGTGTGCCGCGCCCCTGGCTCGAAGTCGATCCGCGACACGCCCATGAGGCGCACGCGAACGACGGGGTCGGTCAGCATCGCCCACATGTGGTCCTTCGGCGCGTCGAAGGTCTGCTCGAAGCTCAGCTCGGCATGCGCATCGTCGACGATCAGCACCTTCTCATCGACACGCGGGTCGTTCCGCAGAGGCGCGAGATCCATCCATCCGCACTCCACCGCGCCGAGGTCGTACTCCTCGCGATGCGCCATGAACATGTCCCTCATCTCCGGCGGGAAGTGCTCGAGGGTCTCCTTCGTGACGAGGAGGTACTCGCGGGAGGGGACCTTGTTCTTCAGCAGCCGGTGGACCTGGTTCACGGCATTGCCGACGAACGTCTCCTTGCCGAGGAAGCTCTGCGGCAGGTACTCCCCGTAGTGGCAGATGAACTTCAGCGTCAGTCCCCCGACGTTCGCGCACGCCCTGCACGGACATGTGGACACGCGCTTGATCGCGTTCAGGTGCCGGTGGAACTTGATGAAGATCCCTTCGAGCCAGGCCCGCGGGTCGTCGGGGATCGTCTCACCCAGCGCGAAGATGGCGTCGCCCTCGATCTGGCCGATCCGCAGGTGCTGGGCGAGGCCGCGCACGAGCGTCTCGAGCAGCTCGTTGAGGATCTCGCGGGAGTGCTCGAGCTCGGTGTCGGCGACGAACGCCGTGTAGCCGGAGATGTCGGCGAGGACCAAGTGGCCCGTCTGGGTCCGCATCAGGTACGCGACCCGATACGCACGCGCGGGCACGGCCGGATCACACCCATCCCTTCCATCCACGGGTAAGGGTAGGGCAGGACGCTAGGCCGGCTTCACCCTCGCGGCCGTCTCGATCGACTCCCGCAGCAGGTCCAGCTGGAGCCGGAGCGCCCGCGGCACCGTCGGGCCGAGGTGGTCCAGCCACTGCGCCTGGAGCGTGAGCTCCTCGCGCCACTCGCCGGCGTCGAAGCGCAGCGCGGCCTCGACCGCGGCCGGCCTCGCCGGCAGCTCGCGCAGTTCGAGGTCGGTGGCGCGCGGCGTCCAGCCGACCGGGGTCTCCTTCGCGCCCGCGCGGCCGTCGCAGCGCTCGAGGATCCACTTGAGGGCGCGCATGTTCTCGCCGAAGCCCGGCCACAGGAACGTGCCGTCGCCGTCCTTGCGGAACCAGTTCACGAGGAAGATGCGCGGCGGCCGCGGGATGCGCGCGCCCATCTCGAGCCAGTGCTGGAAGTACGTGCCGCAGTCGTAGCCAATGAACGGAATGTTCGCCATCGGGTCGCGCCGGAGGACGCCCACCGTCCCGGTCTTCGCCGCGGTCGTCTCGGAGCCCATCGTCCCGGCCATGTAAACGCCGTGCGTCCAGTTGAAGGACTCGAGGACGAGCGGGATGGTCGTCGAGCGGCGGCCGCCGAAGAGGAGCGCCGACACCGGCACGCCCTTCGGATCGTTGGCGAACGGCGACAGCGCGGGATTGTTCTCAAGCGAGACGGTGAAGCGGCTGTTCGGATGCGCCGCGGGCTCTTTCGATCCACGTGTCCACGGCCGCCCGCGCCAGTCCGTGAGGTGCTCGGGCGGGGGGCCATCCATGCCCTCCCACCAGACGTCCATGTCGGGCGTGAGCGCGACGTTCGTGAAGATCGCGTCGTGCTCGAGCATCCTCATCGCGGTCGGGTTCGTCGCCGTGCTCGTGCCGGGCGCGACGCCGAAGAAGCCGGCCTCGGGGTTCGCGGCGTAGAGGCGGCCGTCGTCCCCGATGCGCAGCCACACGATGTCGTCGCCGAGCGTGCGGATCCGCCAGCCCTCGAATACGGGCGGCGGCACGAGCATCGCGAGATTCGTCTTGCCGCACGCGCTCGGGAATCCCGCAGCGATGTAGCGGACCTCGCCCTCGGGGCTCGTCGCCTCGAGAAGGAGCATGTGCTCCGCGAGCCACCCCTCGTTGCGCGCGTAGTGGCTCGCCATGCGCAGCGCGAGGCACTTCTTGTTGAGGAGCGCGTTGCCGCCGTACCCGGAGCCGATCGACCAGATCGTGTTGTCCTGGGGGAAGTGGACGATGAAGCGCCGCGCCGGGTCGCAGTCGGCGACCGAGTGCAGGCCGCGGTTGAAGTCGTCGGAGGCGCCGAGCCGATCGAGGGCGACGCGGCCCATGCGCGCCATGATCCGGATGTTCAGCGCGACGTAGACGGAGTCGGTGAGCTCGATGCCGACCTTCGCGAACGGTGAGTCGGGCAGACCCATGATGTAGGGGACGACGTACATCGTGCGTCCCTTCATCGCGCCGTCGAACAGGCTACGGAGCTTCGCGTACATCTCCGCGGGCGCCATCCAGTTGTTCGTCGGGCCGGCCTCTTCGCGCGTGGGCGTGCACACGAACGTGAGCTCTTCGGTGCGCGCGACGTCGTTCGGGTTCGACCGGCTGTAGTAGCTCCGCGGACGCTTCGCGGCGTTCAGCGGCGTCAGGACGCCCTCGGACACGGCCTCGCCGATGAGGCGCTCGCGCTCGTCGTCCGACCCGTCGCACCAGTGGACGCGGTCGGGCTTGCACAGCCGGGCCATCTCGTCGACCCAGCGCGTGACGTGGGCGTTCGTGATCGCCGGCGCGGAGATCGTCGTCGCCACAGGCCTCAGCCTAATGGCCCGTACCCCGGGCGCGCAGACCGAGGCGCCGCAGCGACGAGGTCGACCACCCGGTCCGAGCGAGGGCTTTGCCCTGAGCGAGGATCAGCTGAGGCTGCGGCCGCGGACGACGCCGTCCTTGCGGCGCTTGTCGAATTCGGCCCGTGCGCCATCGAAGAGGTCGCGGTCCGCCAGGACGTCGACGGCCGTCAGGGCCATCGCCTTCGCGGCCTTCAGCGCGTTGTCGAGCGCCGTCGGCGTCGCGGCGGCGTCGCGGAACACGGTCGAATGGCCCGGCGTGCCTTCCGGCGCGATCGCGATGTACGGATGGATGGCCGGGATCACCTGGCTGACGTTCTCCATGTCCGTGGAGCCCATGCGCTCGTCCGGCGCGCCCGGCGCGACGGCGATCCCGAGGTCCGTCGCGTGGGCGGACCATCGCTCGGCGAGCGGCGAGCTCGGGATCATGTTCTCGTAGCCCGAGTTCTCGTGGACCGTCACCTTCACCGTGGTCCCGGTCGACGTCGCCGCGCCCTCGGCGCACGCGA